>JGI12635J15846_10003396_pt1 | contig 13854 bp, 12 predicted proteins | sample BlaSpr_A8_OM2_M2_FD_15846 | JGI IMG/M metagenome (IMG submission 15846) | reverse complement strand
AGGATCGCGTGACGCGCGCCGATTCGATTCACCACCTCGACCACATCTGGGATGCTCTGGGTGATCTCGTTCAGCCGGCGCGAGAAGATTCGTACGCCGCCGTCAGCCGCATGATGTATCTGCACGCGCGCGCCGTCGAGCTTGTGCTCGAATGACAATTCCGGCCCGAGCGTGGCGAACGCTTCGGCAATGTCGGCGACCGGGACCGCAAGCATCGGCTTGAGCGGCTTGACGGCGGCCGAAGATTTTTCTACGACTGACTTTTCGGCGCCCGGCGATCGGATCATTCGCACCACCCGCCCGAGGTCAGCCTCCAACATGTGAATCCGGCGCACTTCGCTGACCGGCCGCGCACCCATCCGGGCAATCGCCTCGAGCATCAGGCCTTCGCTGACACCGTGGCGCATCTCGCCGATCAGAATCTTCGCGATGTATTTGGCCTCGAACGCCGACGCTCGCGTGAACAGTTCGCGCAGCGCGTCGAGCTTGCGGTTGCGCGCATGGCGTCCCTCGATCGCGGCGATTTCGGCGAATTTGTCGTTGAGCTCGCGAATCGTAAGCGTCGGCTCAGGGTCGGCCGCGCGAAGCTTGAGCGTCATTTCGATTGCCTCGCCGAAATCTTCGGCGGCAGTGAAGATGTCCTCGCCCTGATCCGCGCTGTCGGTCATCTCCGCGACGATTTTCCAGACTGCGCGCCCGCTGATCTGCAGGCGCTTTTCCTCGCCCTGCTCGACCGCGCGGCCGACCATGAATCGCGCGGCGATTTCCGCCTCGTCGATTTCCAGCGCGGCGAGAAACGTGCCGACCGTCTCGGCCATCTGCAGCCGGCTCTGAGTCTGGCTGAGCGACTGGCAGACCTCTGCGAAATCGTAAAACGAGGGCACGTACGAGATTAAGTCCGCCCACGCCGCCGCGCGCAAGCGCCGCGAGGCCTTTGCCTACGCGGCAATCGGGTGCGACTTCACGAACGGCAAAAATACTTTCAGGAATTCCTCGCGCGCGTCCATGAACGCGTGTCCGACGCCGGGGATTATGTGCAATTTCGCGCCGGGTATCTGCGCCGCGATTATTTCCGAGTTCTTCGCCGGGATCAGGACGTCCTCGGCGCCGGTCACGACCAGGGTCGGCGCCTTGATTTGCGGCAGGCGATCGAAGGTCTTCAGCGTGTAGGTCGCTTCGAGCTGGCGCTGGAATGCAAACGGCGGCGTCGGATACTCGAGCAGGCGCGGAATCTCCGCCTCGAGGGCGGCGCGATTCTCCGCGATGTACTTCGGCGTATGCCCGAGCGGCCATCCGCGCCGAATAACCTCCTCCGGTGAAACGCCCTCGCGCGGAGCGGTCAGAACTTTCAACGATTCGGGAGGCGGCGGCACCGAATTCGTGCCACCCGCCGTGGTGCATCCGAGCGTGAGCGTAGCCGTCCGCTTCGGATGCCGCAGCGCGAACTCCTGCGCGATCATGCCGCCCATGGAGACGCCAAAAATATGCGCGCGCGGAACGTCGAGCTTGTCGAGCACACCCGCCGCGTCATCGGCAAACATCTCGATCGAATACGGCGCGTCGGGCTTGTCGCTCTGCCCGGTGCCGCGATTGTCGAACGTGATCACGCGCAACGTGCGCGCCAGTTCGGTCAGCAGCTCGGGATTCCACACCGCCGAGCTCGCACCGAGGCCCATGATCATCAGGAGCGGCTCGCCCTTCCCGGCAACGTCGTAGTTGAGTTTCACTTCGCCGACTTGAATCTTTGGCATNTCGATATCCTCACTTGTTAACGCAGAATCCCCGCTTCTGCAGGTACTCGACGGAGTTGTCGGTCAGCGGCGCGTCCGGCGTGGCGTCGGCCCGGTAGACCGAAGTATGCGGCGGATCGTAATAGCACATCAGCTTTATATTCTGGCCCGCAGGAATTTGAAATTCGATCGAATCGGGAAGATTGGGCGGCCCGTAAGTAGGCATTGGCATGGTCGCCTTCTGCTCCGCGGGCGGCGGTGCCCCTCCGTCTTCGGTCTGGCACATCTTGATCGCATCGATTCGGCAACTGCCGGGCGCGGCCAGCGACATCTGCATGTTTGGCAAGCCCGGCGGTTGCGCGTTCGTGCTCGAGCACGACGCGGTACAAGTCGCGACTGTCAGCAGGATTGCCAGCGCTACGGCAGGTCGCGACAGGTTGTTCGCCCGCATCATCAGGACTCTCGCCCACGGTTTCAGGCTGCGGTCGAGGCAGTCGCGGTCACGTCGCCTCGCGCTGGCTGCTCGAGTTCAACCTTGCGGCATCGAAGGATCAGCTCGCTGCGCGCGATGTAAGCGATCTCCTCGATCACGATGCCGTAGCGCGTCAGGATCTCGCGGAGCGAAGCCAGCGTGTAATGCGTAATGTGCTCGTCCTTGTATCCGCCCGGCATCAGAAAGCCGTAGGCTGGTTCGATGATCCGCCAGCCGATCGTCGCGTAGTCGGGCGTGCCCAGGATCAGCATGCCACCGGTCCTGAGCACCCGGCGCATCTCAGTGAAGATCGACTCGTCGTATCGGATATGTTCGATGACCTGCGAGCTCATTACGCAGTCGAACGAATCGTCCTTGAATGGCAGCGCGAAGGCCGATCCGTTGACCAGCGGAATTTCGTAGCGGCGCAGAAAACGCAGCTTCGCGTAGTTGAAGTCCATGCCGACCACGTTGTTGAGGCTCTGCACGATCAGGCTCGAGCCGCATCCCGCGTCGAGCACGCGATCGGCGCCGCGCGCCCATAATACCGTGATGCGATGGCGGCGGCGTTGCCAGTAGCGCTGTGGCGGAATCAGGCTGTAGAAGGCGCGTTCGTCGTAGTCGGCGGACGCGAGCGAGTTGCGGATTTTCCACATCGACAGCGACGAACGGAAGATCTTCCAGCCGAAGCTGAACAGCTTGGCGTGCGATCGGCCCGCGCCACGCGGGAAATACGTGAACGGAACTTCGACCACGCTGAATCCGCTGGCGTAGGCTTTGACCAGGATTTCCTCCTGCACCTCAAAGTTCGCCGACGTGAGAGTCAGCTCCTCGAAGACATGCCGGCGGTACAGGCGATATCCGCTGGACATGTCGAGCACCGGTATCGAGAGCATCCGCCGCAACACCTGGTTCAGGAACCAGCTGGTCGATCGGCGGATGAAGTCTGAGTAAGCGACGCCGCCCAGCACGTAGCGCGACGCGACCACGATGTCCGCGCGCTTGCGGGCGCGCCACAGCTTGACGACGAAGTCCGGATCGTGCGACTGGTCGGCGTCGAGCGTCAGCAGGTAGTCGCCGTGAGCCTCGGCAATCCCCGTCTCCAGCGCGCCCGCGTATCCGCGCTTGCGTTCCTGGACCACGCGCGCGCCGAGTTCTCGCGCCACTTCGCCAGTGCCGTCCGTTGACGGGCCGTCGATCACGATGATCTCGTGAGTAATCCGCTCGCGGTCGAGCAGCGTGATTAGCCTGGGGATCAGTACCCGCAGGTTTTCGGCCTCGTTCATGACCGGTAAAATTACGGAGATATCCATGCGGGTTCAGTTTCCTTTATGCTTCAACAAAATGGAATATGACCACTTGCGAACGTCGCGCGTCGGGCGCTCGCGTAGTAACCTCTTCAGGCGGATGAGGACGGGCGTGCGGAATAAACCAATCTCAAAAATTATTGCGTTTGCGGCGATGGCGATTCTGGCGGCGACTCCATGCTTTGCGCGGGTGATACACCGCCATCCGGTCGCGGCACAACCGCACGCAGACGTCGCAATCGTGCCGCTGTCGTCGATTCACGTACTCGGCGACCGGCCGGCTCCGTTCGCGCTCGACGCCAAGGCCGCCATGATGATCGACGCCGACACCGGCGCCGTGCTGTACGCGTACAACGAGCATGAGAAGATGCAGCCCGCCAGCCTCGCCAAGATCATGACGTTCTACCTGACCCTCGACGCGCTGAAGGCCGGCAAAATCTCTCCCACGACCGACATTACAATCAGCGAAAATGCCTGGCGGCTCTCGATGAACGACACCGTCTCGCGGATGTTCCTGGGCGTCGGACAAAAAGTCGCGGTGAACGATTTGCTCTTTGGCCTGATGGTGTCGTCGGGCAACGACGCCGCGGTGGCGCTCTCGGAATACCTCGGCGGCAGCACCGACGGGTTCACCACGATGATGAACGACAAGGCGAAGGAGATCGGGCTCAAGGAGACTCACTTCAACAATCCCGATGGATTGCCGGCGGAAGGCGAGTTCACCACCGCTGCCGACATGGTCGCGCTCGCGCACTCGCTCGTGACGCATCATCCGGAAGCGCTTACCTACACCTCGGCCAAGGAATTCACCTTCGACAAAATCTCGCAGCCCAACTTCAACCGGCTTCTGCTTCACGACCCACGCGTCAACGGAATCAAGACCGGCCACGTTGACGAAGCGGGCTATCACCTGGTCGCGTCGTCGACCTCAAACGGCATGAACCTGCTGTCGGCCGTGCTGGGCGCGCCGAGCGAAACGCTACGGATGAACGAATCCGAGAAGTTAATCGACTGGGCGTTTCGCACTTTTGTCAGCTACCGGCCCGATCTGAAAAAGGCGATTCCCGCGACAATCCCGGTGCACGACGGCGTCGCCGAGACCGTTGCGATCGGGCCTAACGGGAACGCAGCGTTCACGCTCGGCCGCGGCGAAGAGACCCGGGTGACCGTCCAATTCGAGCCCGCGGTGAGATACGTGGATGCGCCCGTGCAACCCGGCACGCAAGTCGGTGATCTGACGGTGCTGCTCGCCGGCAAGCCGCAAGCGACGATTCCAATCGTAACCAAAGCGGGCGTCGAGCGCGCGGGATTCTTCGGCCGCATGCGGCAGAAGTTCAGCCGCATGCTCTAGCCGCACTACGCGGTTAATTCTTCGAGGATCGCCTTCGCCTCGCGCAGATCGTTCGTATCGAACCCCTCGGTGAATTGCGCGAATGCCGGCGCCAGCGCTGCGTGAGCGTCGTCGCGCCGGCCCGTCTTGATCAACAGCCGCGCCAGGCTCGTCGCCGCGCGCAATCGCCACGCGTTTGCTCCCTGACGCACCCCAATTTCAATTGCGCGCCGGAAGCATCGCTCGGCTTCAGTGGCGCCGTCGGGACGGAGAAGAATCGCCTCGCCGCGAATTCTGTGAACTTCAACCTCGAGCAGGCGATGGTCCTTCTGTTCGATCCGTTGTGCAATCTGGTCCAGCGCGCTCAGGCACTCGTCCACTCGTTTCATCGTGAGATAAACTTCCGCCAGCATGATAAATGAGAACGTGTAGATCAGGTCTGCGCCGCTGGCCGCCAAGTTCTCTACGGCTTTTTTCAGCATCGTGAGGCCAGCCATCATCGCCGCTTCATCGCCGCGATACTCGCCTTCGCCGGCGATCGTGCGCGCCAGGCACATCTCTCCAGCCGCCAGCCAGAAGGGAAGTCCGTTTTCGCGCGACAGTTCGATCAGTGCCTCCGAACGCGGCCGCACGTCAGCATATTCACGCCGGAAATGCATCAGCACGATCGCGTACATATTCGCGAATGCGACGCTGAAAGGACGGCGAAGCTGCAGCGCCATTTTGTCTGCCTCGTCCATACGCCGCTTCGCCTGGTCCGGGTATCCAGCCATGTGAAGCGCCCATGCAAGATTACAGCGTGACGGTGTGACCGGCGTCTGCAACATCGGCACGAAGCGCGGCAGATCGCGGTCGAAGGCCCCGGCAGCGATCTCCAGATGTTCGCGTGCCGTTGGAAATTCCCCCATCCAGAGACACGAACCTCCCATCGAGTTATGCGCCACTCCCGTCGCCAGATCGGTCTTCATGTGCACGGCCATTTTGAGCAATTTATCCGCGATGACGCGGCTTTCGCGCATCTGTCCGTTGGCATGATCGAAACTCCACAGCCCCGCCAACACGCCGAAGATTTCGGGTGTCTCGCCGGCGCTGCGGCAGAGTTCCTGCGCGCGCTTGACGTTGATCGCCAGCTCCGGCGACGAAAATCCCTGGACCGCGACGATCAGCGGCCCCATCGTCATCTGAATCTTCAGCTCTCTATGATCACGCTCGCGCGACTCAGGCATCGTGGCGATCAGCCGCAACGCCTCGCGCCCATAGCCGATCGCGTCGTTGTACGCCGACCGCGCCCCCGCCTGCTCCGCCGCGCGATGCAAATATTCGACCGCCTTGGACGCGTTGGCGCCGCGGCTATAGTGATGCGCCAGCTCGGCCAGATGATCGTCGAGCGTCGCCGCGAACGTCTCCTCGAGCGCCGCCGCCGTGCGCTCGTGAATAGTCCGGCGCCGATGCATCAGCACCGAATCGTAGGCGACCTCCTGCGTCAGCGCGTGCTTGAAGATGTATTCGTTTTCGGGAAACGCCGGTTGTTCGTAGATGAACTCGGCCGCCTGCAGGTTCGACAACATCGGCACCAGCTCGTCATCGGGCTTGCCGACCACCCGCCGCACCAGGCCAATTGGAAATTCTTTGCCGATCACCGCGAGCGATTGCAGCAGGTCCTTGTCCGGCGCAGCCAGCTTGTCAATTCGCGCAGCCAGGATTCCCTTGACGGTTGACGGAATCTGGATCGACGTGAGCGGGCGCGCGATCGTGACTGTGCCGTCGCGCACCAGCACGCCCTGATCGAACAGCACCTGCACCATCTCTTCCATGAAGAACGGATTGCCCTGGGTGCGCTCGATGATCGTCGCCTTCAACGAACCGAGCGCGCTGTCGTCACCCAGCATCGCCGACAGCAGCTCCGCCGCGTTGTCGCGCCCCAGCGGATCGAGCCGCATCTGCGTGTAGTAGGTTTTGTTGCCCCACTTGTGCCGATACTCGGGCCGATAGTTGACCATCAGCAGGATTTGCGCGGTGCCAATCGAATCGGCGATCAGGTTGAGCAGCGCTTCGGACTCCGCGTCGACCCAATGAAGGTCCTCGAAAATAAGAATCAGCGGCTGGTTGAGGCTCTCGCGCACGATCAGACTCTTGACCGCATCGCGCGTGCGGCGGCGCCTGATCGAAGGATCCATCTCGTCGAGCCCACTGTCGCCCGCCGGAATTCCGAGCAGCGCGAACAGATGCGGCAGCGTATCTTCGAGCGCGCGGTCGAGCGCCAGCACTTTGCCGGTCACCTTCTCGCGCCGCGTGCGCGCGTCGTCGCGATCGGCAATTCGAAAATAGCTCTTGAGCAGATCGACCACCGGCAGATACGCCGAGGCTTTGCCATGCGAGAACGAGAACGCCTCGAGCACCAGGCATTCAGCCTGCCGGCGCATCTTGAATTCGTAAAACAGGCGCGACTTGCCGACTCCCGCCTCGGCCATCGCCGCGACGATCTGGCCGTGGCCGCTGCGCGTCAGCTCGAGCGCGTTGTCGAGTTGCTCGAGCTCGGCGCGCCGTCCCACGAACTTCGACAGCCCGCGCGACGCCGACATCTGCAGGCGCGTCCGCAGCGGGCCGATTCCCATCACTTCGTAAACGTTGATCAGATCGCTCACGCCCTTGATTCGCGCCGGGCCGAGCGGCTTCAAGTCGAAGTAGCCGGCGGTGAGTTTCTGCGTCTGCTCCGTGATTACGATCGAGCCGGTCGGCGCCAGCGTTTGCATCCGCGCCGCCAGGCTCATCGAATGCCCNATCGGCGTGTACTCGGTATGCGCGTCGTCGGTCCGAATCGAGCGCACCACCACCTCGCCGGTGTTGAGTCCGACCCGGATTTCGACCGGCGGATTTCCCGCCGCGCGCAAGTCGGCCGAATACTTCGCCATCTCTTCCTGCACCCGCAGCGCCGCGTAGAGTCCGCGTTGAGCGTGGTCCTCATGCGCGACCGGCGCGCCGAACAGCGCGAAAATTCCGTCGCCGGTGGATTGCACGATGTAGCCGTCGTAGCGATGCATTGCGTCGATCATCAGCTTCAGCGCGGGATCGACGATCGCCCGCGCCTCTTCGGGATCGAGCCCCTCCATCAGATCCATCGATCCCTTGATATCGGCGAACAGCGCCGTAACGGTCTTGCGCTCGCCGCCCGCCTCGTCCGCAGCCGCTTGCTCCAGTCGCACCCGAACCGCAGGCTCGACCATCGATGACGCAGACTTGGCGCTCGCGCCGGCTTCCCGAGCCACCGTCAGCGCTACGCCGCATTCCCCGCAAAATTTAGATTCAGGAGGATTTTCAAGTCCGCATCGCGGACACCGATTGCGGAGTGCGGTTCCGCAATTGCCGCAGAATTTCATCCCGGCCGGATTATCTGTCCCGCAAGAACATCGCATCGGAATTCAGTTTAGCCCACTTTATCTAATGTGAAACCCGCGGTGGGTTTCACGCTTCCTTCGGCAGGGCTGATCCCTGCACCCAGTAAATAAAGAGAGGATGCGGGACTTCGTCCCTGTTTAGAACTGGTCTGGGTGAGGAACTTCATTCGCGGGGGCGGGGCGAATATTTTAGCTACATGCGAAATTTCGTCATCACTAAGGTTGGCGGCCCGGGAGCGATCCTGTTCGGCGCTGTTTTCCTTCTAGCAGTTGCGCTCGGGTCACATCGCGCAGAGGGACAGACTCAGCCGTCGGTGCCTGACTCTCTCAAGCCGCCCGCAGGCGAACATCTGCGGGTGCACGCGCACGCATCGGGGCAACAGATTTACACCTGCGACGGATCAAAATGGATTCTCAGCGGACCCGATGCCAAGCTCTTTGATGAAGCGGGAAAACAGGTCGGGACTCACTTCGCCGGGCCGACCTGGCAATGGTCGGACGGCAGCCAGGTAACCGCGAAACCTGTAGCCAATGCGACAGTCGATCCGGAGTCGATTCCGTGGCTGCTGTTGACCGCGACCGGTCACACCGGCGACGGCGTGATGAAGAACGTTTCCAGTATCCAGCGCTTGCAGACGAAAGGCGGCAAACCGCCCGCTAACGGCTGCGACGCATCGCACAAAGGTGTGCAGGCGCGAGTCTCTTATGCCGCCAACTATTATTTCTACGTACCCAAATAGTGAGGAGACGGAGTCACCACTTTAACCCCATCGCCTCGGTCAGGAACTTCATGAACGGCGCCGACGACGCGCACGCGCCCGAAAACAAATCCATGAACTCCGCCGAGCAGACTTCCTTGCGGGTGAACTGCGTGCCGCCGACGAAGTCCTTGCGCTTGAGCTCCTCGATCATCGGATGGCCGGCGTCGTAGCCCTTGGGCGGACGCGACAGCATGTCGCCCATCAGGTCGAATCGCGCCTGGAATTTTTTATCATTGATGACGCTTTTCCATTTCGATGGATGCGCGACGATCGCGTCGCGAATCTTCGCAACCGTGTCCGCCTGCGGATGCCACACGCCGACCCCGGCGAAAGCCTCCGCCGGCGACAACGATAAATAGAACGACGGGGAGTTGAAGTGCGCGCCGTCGCGATGCCCAAACGCGGCGGACGCGTTGGTGTGATACGGCGTCTTGTCGCGCGAGAAGCGCAGGTTGCGGTAGATGCGCATCATCGAGCCGCCGGCCGGCCGCGGATCCGCGACGAAGCGCGCGCTGATCTTTCTGAGCCGCGGCGCAAAATCCGCGATGAACGCGAGCATCGGCTCTCGCACGTCGCGCTCGTAGCGCGGTTTGTTCGGGATAAACCAGTCGCGGTTGTTGTTGCGGCTCAGCTCTTCGAGAAATTCGAAAAATCGAGGAGTGAAGTAGCGCGTCGCCATCGCTCGCGCTTCACGCCAGGATGAATTCGTTGAACATTTTGAAGAAACGATCCGGCTGATCGCGATGCACCCCGTGGCCGGCGTTCTCGAACACTTCGAGCCGCGCCACCCCCGGCGTCATCGCCGCCGCGATGTCCTTAGAGTCGGCCACCGGCAGGATCGGATCGAGTTCGCCCGCGGTAATCAGCGTCGGACATTTTATTTTTCCAAGATCGGCCAGAAAGTTGAACGTGTGCGATTCGTGCAGAAAAAAATCGGCCATCAACTTCGGATTCATCACCGCGCGCTGAATCGCCTCGGGCACGGCCGGAGTCCGGTTGTACAGCGGCAAACACCTCTTCTGATATTCGGCCATCGCTTCGGGCCCCGGATTCTCGAAGAATCGCCGCGCCACCTCGCGCACTTCGGGACCTCCGAGCTGCTCGAACATCTCGAGCGATCGTTCCTGCCGTGATACCGCCGCCGTGCTGCTCAGCACCAGCTTCGCGGGATGCGCAGGATGGCGCGTCGCGTACGACATCGCGACCATCCCGCCGAACGAAACGCCGAGCACCACTGGGCGCTCGATTTCGAGTGCCTCGCAAAACGCGCGCACATCGTCGCCCCATTGCGCGAGATTCCATTTCGCCGGATCGCCGCGATCGCTGCGACCATTGCCGCGATGGTCGAGATACACGACCTGCGCGATCTCCGCCATCCGCGAGAAGTCGGGCTTGAAGGTCGCATGATCGAACCCGGGGCCGCCGTGCAGCAGGACCACCGTCGGCACCTCGCGCATCTTCGCGCCGTCGGGCCGCAGCTTCGCGCCTTCAACGTCGAAGAACAGGCGCACGTCTCCGATATTTACTCGCATCGGCGGACTTGTAACGCGAACACCCGCGCTGTGCAACGAGAGCGAACGAGGAAACAATTAAATGTGAAACCCGCGGTGGGTTTCACGCTTCCTTCGGCAGGGCTGAGCCCTGCACCCAGTGTTAAGAAAGAGAAGATGCGGGGCTTCGCCCCTGTTAGAAGGGTGAAAGGGGAAGAGCCGTATCCACTCTTCGCGATCGTTCCCCGTCTCGCTAGGGGAGAGGTTACTCTCAACAATCTTGTTCCCCTTCCCTCGAGGGAAGGGGTTAGGTTCCTGCGTCCGAGTCTTACCTTGCGCGGTGGTGCGCGATGTACAGACCGCGGCCCATCAAACCTTCATCGTCGTAGCGCACGTCCATGTTCGCCGACTCGAACGCGTGCGTCATCTCTTCGCGCGTGAACAAGCCGAGCTCGAGGCGCTCGCTGTAGTGCTCGATTCCATCGGGCGTGGCCCTGAGATAGTGCATGAGCGTGAACGACAGATTGCCTTCCCGGCCGCCGACGCTCATGCGGCAGACCTTGTCGGCGCCGATTTCGCCGGCGTGGAGGAATGTATTGCCGGGTTTCCAATTTTCCGGAGTGATCCACGGCTCAACGATGAGCACGCCGCCAGGCTTTACGTGACGCGCCATGCATCCGACCGCGCGAGTCATGCGGTCGACGGTGCGGACGTAGCCGATCGCGCTGAACAGGCACGTCACCGCGTCGTAGGTCGTCGCCAAATCGAAGTCCGTCATGTCGGCACGCGCGTAGCGGCCGGCGGGATTCTTCACCCGCGCGGCGCGCAGATAGTTTTCGTTGAGATCGATGCCGTCGACCGCATATCGATCTTTCAGAAATTTGTCGTGCTCGCCGGTGCCGCATGCGACGTCGAGAATCGTGCGCGCTCCCGGCGCCGCTACCGCGATCACAGCGCGCAAAATCTCGCACTCGCGAGCGTAATTCTTGAAGTGATAGATGGCGTCGTAGAGCTCGGCACTTTCAAGGAACATCGCGCCAGCATAGCGATTCCGCGCGGCGGATTCATGGGCGCGCGCGGTGTGGTAAGAATTGTTGGATGAAGGCGCGCGAAACCGTTCGCCTAGATCTGCGAGGCGTCAAGTGTCCGCTCAACTGGGCGCGCGCGAAGGTGCGCCTCGAGCAGATGGCGCGCGGCGAAGTGCTCGAACTGACGCTCGACGATCCGCGCGGCGCTCGCGACATCCCCGGTGCCGCGGAGGCGGAGGGCTACTCAGTGCTCGAATCGACCGCGCGCGACGGCATCTTCGAGTTGCGCATCGAGCGCTAGGTACCCCTCTGCCCCAACAACTTCCTAACAGGGACGAAGTCCCGCATCTTTTCTTGATACTGGGTGCAGGGCTCAGCCCTGCCGAAGGAAGCGTGAAACCCACCGCGGGTTTCACATTCAATTGAGTCAGTCAACTCGCGAATCTCTCGGTCGCGCGTTTGAGAATCGCGCGCATCGCGTCGAGGCTCTGCGCGCCCACCAGCGGATATTCGCCGATGAAAAACGTCGGCACCCCGCTGACTCCGCGCTGGTGTGCCGCGAGCGAATTATTCTTCAGCCGCATTTCGTACTTGGGCGATTTGATCGCGTTCGCCACTTCGCCCGCGTCGAGTCCCGCTTCGCCTGCCAGCCGCGCGACGACGCCCACGTCGCCGATATTCTCGCCGTCGTTGAAGTACCCGCGGTAGATTCGCTCCTCGAGTGCTTCGTCGTGGCCCGACTCGCGCGCAAACTCGGTGGCTGCCAGCGCCGCGCGCGAGTTGGTCAGCACGGCCGGCGGCTTCATCGAAAATCCCACTGCGTCGGCCATCGCGCTGATCCGCTCCCAGAGCGCGACTCGCGACGCGCCGTCACCGGCCTCGCGCAGTTTGTTGGCGGGAATTCCTTCCGCCGGCCAGTCGGGATGAATCTGGAAGCCGCGCCATTCGAGCTGGAAATCGAACTCAGGCTTCAGCCTTCGTATCGTCTCGAAGCCGACGTAGCAGAACGGACAGATGTAATCCGAGAACATCACGATCTTCAGCGCCATAGCTCGATCCTCGTCCAAACAATATAAGACCGACGCTCATGCGCCGTCAAAAACCGTATTTTCCGCAATCGCTCAGCTGTGTTAATTAGCTGGCAGAGCTGATGCGCAATATTTTTAAATAAGGTGACGCCATGATTCTCGATTCGTTCAAGCTCGACGGCAAAGTCGCCATAATCACCGGCGCCGGCCGCGGCCTCGGCCGCGCGATGGCGGTGAAGTTCGCGGCGAGCGGCGCCGACATCGTCGCCGCCGCACGCACCCAGTCGCAGCTCGACGAGACTGCCGACGCCGTGAAGCAAACCGGGCGCAAGTGCCTCATCGTGCCGACCGACGTCACCGTCTCCGCGCAGGTCAATGCGCTCGCCGAGGCGGCGCTCAAGGAGTTCGGCAAGATCGACATCCTGATCAACAACGCCGGCGGCGGCGACAGCGGCCGCGGCAAGCAGCTGCCGGAAATCACCGACGAAGATTGGCGCGTTGGCCTCGATACCAATCTCTCCAGCCAGTTCTACGGATGTCGCGCGGTGATTCCGCAGATGGTCAAGCAGAAGCGCGGCAAGATTATCAATATCGCATCGGGCTACGGGCTCCGCGGCGGCAAGCACAACTTCATGTACGCGTGCTCGAAGGGCGGCACGATCCAGTTGACGCGCTCGATGGCGTTGAGCTACGCGCAGTTCAACATCCAGACCAATTGCATCGTCCCCGGCATCTTCCCGCACAACGAAGAGATGATGCAGTTTTTCAAGGGCGGCAAATTTATTCCGATCGGCCGCGTCGGCGAAGACAGCGAACTCGGCCCGCTCGCCTTGTTCCTCGCCTCCGACGCTTCCAATCACGTCAACGGCGAACTGGTCGCGATCGACGGCGGCGGCCTTGCGGGCGGTATCGCGCCGACCGGAGTGTCACCGGAAACCTCGAACCCAGACTGAACGAACAGCGGAGCTGAAAATGGCCACCTCGAACGCGTCGAATGATTTCTCGCTCGAAGGCAAGAGCGCGCTGGTCGTCGGCGCCGAGCATTCCGTCGGCCGCGCCGCCGCGGTGACGCTGGCCGAAGCCGGCGCGAAAATCGTCATCGCGTCGCAGGAACCCGGCACCGACAAGCAGCTCAAGGCGGTCGAGAAGCTGGTGACCGCGGCCGGCGGCAAGCCCGTGATTCGCGTGCAGAGTGCGTCGATGCGCGCTGACCTGTCCGCCACCGCCGACTTCGCCGCCAAACAGCTCGGCCGATTGGATATCCTGGTCAACGCGCTCGACACGCCAGCCTACGGCCCGGCCGAAGCCGGCGA
>JGI12635J15846_10003395_pt1 | contig 13858 bp, 14 predicted proteins | sample BlaSpr_A8_OM2_M2_FD_15846 | JGI IMG/M metagenome (IMG submission 15846) | reverse complement strand
CAACATCCGGTTCTTGCTGTTCAATCCATCCGAATTAGTCTTGAGCGCATTGAAACGTGCCAGATCGATAGCAGAATTCTACATCCCTTCATTCGAGGAAATCATGGCCCTTACTGGCATACGCCAACAGTCGATACGCGATAGCTGCTTGAGTCGGCCCTTTTCGGAGCTCGGTGGTTTCCCGCGTAAGTTGGGCTCCGAATGCGGATTTTGTGCCGACATTTCGGCACCGCCGCAGATAAATTGGCAGGCTCGGAGAAGCGATCTCTAGTGCCAAAGCGCGACTAAGTTCGATGGCGTCGGAAGTGGGGGCTCGCCTGATTCGACAGATCGTCCTCATTCATGACATGGTGCTGAACTGCGGCTCGGCGTAGGTAAAATATTGGCTCCATTCAAAGAAACAGTAAGAATCCGAACTTCATGGCCGTATACCCGCGGCCGATCCTCTGACACTACTGGTCGTCTTCGTTACCTAGTAGCTGATGAGCGTCGATTGGCTCGCCACGCACCTCCACTCGCCATTCTGCTGAATCCAGATATCGGTAAAACGACCGGAGTGCATGACTCCCTTTCCTTTCTCAGTTATCTTGTCTTGGTACATCCCGGTAGCAATGGCAACATTCCCGTACATGTGAACCTCGATACCGCTGCTAGATAGTTGCTCATAATGATCGACTCCGTCTCTGATATGAGCCAGCCATTGGCCCTTGTTCATAAAGCGCCCATCGTCATCCGTGAAATCAAAGGCCTCCGCGACCAGCGTACCGAGAGCCCGCGCATCATGTGTGAGTTCGGCCTGATTCCAAGCGTTCTCAAGGGACAGAACCCTAGCGGATTGATCAATAGCCACACTTCCGTGCTGAGCAGCGACTGCGACACACATCGCTACCAGAAAGACACAGCCACTCGCGCCTCGCATCAGACCCTTCACATAAACCTTCATAGATGTTGCCTCGAATCCGTCGTCAAATCTGACGGTAATCGTGCGTGGAAGAGCACCATAGGGACGGCAGGTTCAATGCGCCTTCGAATCGGACAGCGGCGGCATCCGGGTAGCCTAGACGGTTGCGGACTCAGGATGTCGCCTTCTGAAATTGCTGCGCGACGAAATCCGGAAGTCCCTCTTCCAACTTTCGTGATAGCCACTCTTGTAGTTCCGACTTGTGTTCCTGAGAAAGAGACACAAAACGGATTCCAAAGTGGTCCGTTTGCAGCCAGCAGATTTTCGATTCTACGGAGAACGGAACTCTGGAAGCCGGTAAAACGAATTGAATTTGTACTTCCTCGCCGAGGCGGAGCGGAACAGAGGTGCTCAAGGCCATACCGCCTTCACTGATGTTCACGCTATGAGCGCGAATTTCCGGCATTCCTGGGTGGCAAAGCGCAACTGGAACCTCGACTGGACAACGGAAGTAGCGACGGTGCTCTCGCAGGATCAGACCATAAGCGGCTCTTACGTTCTGATTGATTGAACTCTCGCTAAGAGGTCTCCGAAATACGAAGTTAGAGCCGTCTTTGAAAGCAGCCGCTGTTTCGGCATCGCTGTCGCTGATCGCAAACATCACGCTGGTTCGGTTCGATGGGGAGTTGCGCACCTTCTCTAGAAATGCCCGAGCTTGCTCTCCGAGGCTGAGATCGACAATTGTGGCTCCGAACTTTCGGCGGTTGAGTAACAACGGGGCAATGCTAACCTCACCGCAGACTGCCGTGGAGATGGCGAGTTGTCGCATGGACTCGCTTATCGGTTCGATCGCCACCGCGTCTTTAGATACCAGAAGCGCACTGCAAATTGAAACAGAAGGTACAAGTGCAGGCACGTCTTGCAACCTGTTGAGAAGAGCAGCCTCATCAACGACTGGGACCGTGGGTGTTAGCATGCAGAACCTCCTTTTAACCGATCATCGGTCAGAAGTTCCACATATCTATCAAACTCCTGGGGACAGCATTCACTCTACTCCGGGGGATTTCATTGATATACGTGACGTTGGGTCCTCTATCGCTTGGTTACCCTCCTTCGAGGTCAACCGCAGACTCCCCCGGCTCATCTCAAGACGGCAGGTCAGGGCTTGCGAGACCATAAAAGCGCAACTGCCGAACACCGGTCAAGATGAGCTTCAACTACTTGCGGCAGTTCCGGGTCAGCGAGCTCAAGATCGACCGTTCCTGTATTCGGCAGCGGCAGGGTGACATTCAATGGGACGGTAGCGACGATCACGAGTCGGAGTGCCACGTCGATAGCGACGAAAGTGCCGACAGGGGCGACCACGACGCGCAACGTCGTCGTGAATGCGAGTGGAGTGGCGAACAACGGGATTAAGTTCACGCTGCACTAATACTGTCGGTAACTCCAATGCCCCGGATAGATGAAGCCTCCCATCCGCGGTTCTTGATTTGCCAGATTGGCCAGATTTCTTGTGGTATTAGTTAGCAGTTGTACCGTCTCAATAATTCTCATGTTGGGGACAGGACCTATGCCGCTGCCGGCTGCCCTGCGAGATCCATGTAGCCCTCCATCGCCTGTGTCAACTGCGAATCCACTTCATCGGCGATAGTCATGACATCGGGCAACACTAGGCTGAAGTCCAGTGCACCCAGATTCTTCTGCAACATCCCAAAGAGTGTTACTTGGAGTACTCGTGAGTCCTGCACCAGCATGGCAGCGGTGTAGCCTTGTGACCTTCGCAATTTTCCATGGGCAACGGCAGCAGCGGAGTCGATGGAATCGCCTTCCTGTACGGTGATGTGGGTCGATCTCAGGCGCACAATCAAGTCGTCAATCAGCTTGGGAAGATATCCCATGCGCTCCTGGTCGCTAAGAGCAACTCTGCACAGCTCTGGGCTCTTCTTGACCCTCGTCAGCCAATCTTCGATGATAGGGCTAATACAACGCTCTAATATTCCCGCCACTCTTTCCTTGGGCGTCGGGACAGCGAGTTTTGAAGTGAGCAGCTTATCACGGACGAGATCGGCCAGTTTCTTAGCCTCGAACGGTTTCACGATGATCTCATCCGCTTCCAAAAGGATAGCGTCCATGGCGCTGTTCACGTCGGGGTAGCCGCTGACCAGCAGCGTAAGTGCCTTCGGTTGGATGTGGCGCATCGCGGTAATCACTGCAAAGCCATCGCTGGGGTTCGGCATGTGCAGATCAGTGATTAGGACATCGAAGCTCTCGGTGGTGATAAGCTTCAGAGCCTCAGTCACATTCACGGCGGAAACCACTGCGAAGCCCTTGAGTTCCAGGGTCTGACTCATCATGGTGCGGATGGCATCGTCGTCGTCCACCAGCAGGACCTTGTGGGCTACACGGGGTTCGGTCGGAGTCATACTGCACCGCCTCTCGTCACGAACGAATTTTCAGTATGCTTCAGGAGTATCCTGAAATATGTTCAAAAGTGAACGGTTATAGAGATGGTCAACAGACATCTTGTATCTTGCGGAATGGTATAACCCAGGAATACAGTCCTGGGCTAGCGGCTGAGATGCTGACAGTCGATTCTCACGACTGCTCCGCTTCACTATTCGGAGAGGCTACGTCTTCAGCCGGACTCATGCCCGCAGTTTCACCAGGTGAGCCTTCGCCAATGAGATTCTTACCCATAAGCGACGAAGGTCCTTTTAGGCGCATCGCTCCTGGTATTCGCTAGCGAAACCGCACGGTGGGTTCGAACCTTCCGTTCTCCTGCTCTCCACTTCAATGCGTCATACTTAGATCCAAAACCCTCACGCCAAATCATTGAATATCTTAAGGATTCCGAGTTGAAACAATCTTTGACAGTCGTGCTGCTAGTGTTCGCTTTGTGTGGGAGCGGCGCAGTTTGGCAAGTTATGGCCGCCGAAACCACAGCTGCTTTGCGAACCAAAGAAGTCCCTTTGCTCGAAATCGTTCACCAGTCCGCTGACCCATTCCAGCAGTTTCCGGAGTCTTTCCCGCTTCAAGTCGCGGTATTCTGGACTAACCCGGGTCCCGATCCGGAGAATCCTCTCCCGCTCGTCCATTCTCTGAAAGAGATGGGCATTCCTTTTTTTATCACGCGTAATCTTTCGCAAGCCCTCCGCCATCGCCTCGTCATCCTCTATCCCAGCGTCGATTCGCACACTCTTACCCAGCTCCAGGCCGACCAGCTGACCACGTTTGTGCGGCAGGGTGGATTTATCTTCGCCCAGAATGTTTTCTGGGGAGGCCTCCAGAATCTATTCGGTTTTCGCAGTTTTGCTCCTTCGCGGAAACGGTATCACTTAGCATTTTCCGCAACAAAAGATCCCGTCACGAAGTATCTCAATCGCCCTGAGGAGCGCGAAACTCAACTTGGGAGCGATCAGTTCCCCGAAATTATCTGGAGCAATGGATACGCACCTCGCGCGGGCGCTGAGGTGGTGGCACGCTTCGACGACGGGAGTGCGGCTCTGCTGACGAACTCCGTTGGCGAAGGGAAGGTATACCTCCTGGGACTGAGCTTGCTTGATGTCGTTTTACGCAATCAGAACAATCGCGACTACGAAGCCCAGCGCCACTATGTGAATTCATTTGAACCCGGCGCGGACGTTTGGCTATTGATCCTGAGAGCTTGGTACGAATCCTATGGCACAGATTGGGTCCGCCTCGCCACTATTCCCGGGGGCAAGCGCTCGGCGCTGTTACTCTCCCATGATGTGGATTGGGAAAACTCATTTGCTCCGGGCCTCGACTTTGCCCGCGTTGAGAAGGCGAACCAGGCCAGCAGTACCTTCTTCATCCAGACTAAATATGTCGACGACGCCAACAGCGAAGCTTTCTTTTTCGCGCCTAAACTCGACATTCTTCGGCAACTGAAAGTAGGCGGCTCGACCGTGGGCAGCCATTCTATAATCCATTCGAGAGGCTTCAATAAGTTCGAGTTGGGCTCGGGTCATGAAACTTATTCCAGTTATCAACCTCGTGGGCTCGGGTTCGACACTGCCTCTGGAGCCACTGTCTTTGGCGAAGTTCGAGTCAGCAAGGAATTGCTGGATGGAGAAATTCCGGGTCAGGATACGACATTCTTCCGCGCCGGGCACCTCCGCGTTCCGGTTTCTCTGCCGGAAGCCCTTGAGCGCTCCGGATATCGGTTCGATTCATCATTCACCGCCGACGATGTGCTCTCCAACTTCCCCTTTGCGCTTCCTCGCGATTTTGGGTTCGAGGAGGACAGCGATATCTATGAATTTCCGGTCACCATTGAAGACGAAGAATCTCCCGGCTTTGCCAAACGAGTGCCCCAGGCATTGCAGGTGATCCTCGCCAACGCCGAAAACGGAGCCGTGAGTGTAGTGTTAATTCATTCCAATGAATCCGCTCTGAAAGCGGCAGCCGAACAAGATTTACTTCGTCATCTACCTTCTGACATCGTCAAAACTGACATGCTGACTTTTGCAAACTTTTGGCGCGCTCGAGATCGTCTCCAATGGCGCCTAACCGCGACCGCCGTACCCGCAGGAGCCGTGTTGCAAGTAAAGTCTGATGAGCCTGTGACCGGTCTTACCTTCGAATTCCAACGTGCGATAGCCACCGTCACCGGCGGTGCGACCATGTTCCCGGATAATCGGCACGTCGTTCTGCCAGAGCTTGCACCGGGCCACAGCGTTTCAATCCACATCAACTATCTGCACTAGCCTCGGCTCTGGCGATTGTGAAAACGGGAAGACCCGCACTTACTCCCGCACCTAAAGCACGTAACCTAGGGTAACTACGCTTGGAGCCCTTTTGGGGCCATAGTAAATGAGAAGGATTGCAATGACGGTGCATTGCTGCGCTCAACACCTCGCTCTGACGATCCCATCTCTCCCCTAAACAGATTCAACTGCTGAATGAACGAGGAGCCATGCACGCAATGCCCGGCTTCGATCGAGCGGACCACAGTTCGCTGGAGTTTTGTCGTGAACGTGTCTGAACACAGATTCATTCATCGACTGTCTCGACTGCCCCTCAGGACAGTCGTCGCAGCTTTGTGGTTAGTCGGGCTCGTGCATGTTCTCACCGCGCAAACGACCGCCGACTGGCTGCCACAACTTCACAAGGATGTGGAAAGCCAGCACATCGATGCCGCGCTTGCCATAGTCGAACAACGTTTGGCCAACGCGCCTGATGATTGGGAAGCTCACGGTTGGCGNGCGCGATTGCTGTCCTGGAAAGGCCGCTGGTCCGAAGCCGAAGCTGAATACAGAATTGTCGTTGACAGAGTCCCAAGTGACACCGAAATCTTGACGGGTCTCTCCGACGTCCTGCTATGGCAGAAGAAATACACCGAAGCGCTACAGACTCTGGACCAGGCGAGGAAAATCTCCCCCTCGGACCCCGAGGTTTTGTCACGCCGCGCCCGGATGCTGGCTCTGTTGGGCCGCACGCCGGAAGCGCGCTCGGAATATCAACAGACTCTTGTATTCGATACGCAAAATACGGATGCAAGAACAGGTCTCGACAGCCTGCGCGAAAATGCTAAACACGAACTACGCGTTGGCGAAGACGTCGATCTCTTCAATTACGCCGACGCCGGCCAGACCCAGAGCGTCAGCCTGAGTTCTCGGTGGAACCGCCAATGGTCAACCAACTTCGGCGTCAGCACCTATCAAAGGTTTGGCCAGGATGCTGTCAAGTTTCTCGCCAGCACCGCCTTCCACTTCACCGCGCGGGATTGGTTCACCGTCGGTAGCGCCGTTGCGAACAGTCAGAGTGTGGTGCCCACCAGCGAAGCTTTCTTCGAATATGGCCACGCCTTCCGAATCGAAAATCATTGGTTCAGAGGACTGGAAAGTTCCTATCAGCAACATTGGTTCTGGTATCAGGGGGCGCACGTCCTGACTCTGAACACAAGCCAGATTGTCTATCTTCCCCACGAATGGACTTGGTCACTGAATGTGACGGGCGCTCGTACCGGATTCGTCAGTACTCCCGTCGACTGGACGCCGTCCGGCTGGACCAAGCTCGGTTTACCGCTGCAACGTCGCGTTACCGGCAACGTTTTCTTCGGCGTGGGCAGCGAAAATTTCGCTCAAATCGATCAGATCGGACGCTTTTCTGCCCATACTTTCGGCTCCGGCCTGCGCTACCAGTTCGCCGCCCGCCAGGACATCACGGGATATGTGGCGCGCCAATATCGCACCCAGGGTCAAACCGATACCAGCTTCGGACTGAGTTATGGAATCCGTTTCTAAAGGAATCGAAAAGCTCGGGGCTGCTGGGTTGGTACTGGAAGCGATCCTGGTCTCATTACTGGGAATCTTTCTCCTCATCGGATTCATCGTGCTGCGGCGCTGGTATCGCGGCCGATATTTTCAGAAGAGAAATCAGCGTACCGTTGCCTTGCGCTCCCAATGGAACGAGATTCTCTCCGGTGAGATCCTCGCCGAAGACTGGCGCTTCGATGCGCTCGACTGCGACATCGTTGAATCCATTCTGCTCGATAGCATCGAGACGTCGCCGGCTGACGAATTGCCCGCGCTGCAAGATTGCCTTCGCGTCAGCGGGTTACTCGACATGCGTATTTACGAAGCCCGAACCTCGCGAGGATTGAAGCAACGAACCGCGCTGCTGGCTTTGGGGCGAACACGTGCCATGGAAGCAATTCCTGCTCTGGCCTCGGGGTTGGATTCGCATTTGCGCGAAACTCGTATCGCCGCGGTTCGCGGCCTCGGCCGCACGGCCCGCATGGAAGCCGCCATCCCCATTCTCGACCGCATCGTTACCGGTCAGTTCGACGCGCCCGAACGTTCTTTGAAAAACGCCTTGGTAAATTGTTGCCGGTCCTACCCCGAGGTACTGGTCAACTATGTTGAGCAAACGCAGGGACCGGTTCGTGAGTTGCTGGCACGCGTGCTCGGCGAGTTGGCATCCCCTGAACTCGGTGAGGAGTTACTCGTCTTGGCCTCGGATGTTTTGCCAGAAGTGCGCGCGTCCGCCGCCCGCGCTCTCGGCAATACTAACTCCTCCTATACACTGCCGGCGCTCCACACTCTGGCCGCCGATCCAGAATGGTTTGTTCGTCTGCGGGCTGTAGTGGCGCTTGGACAAATCGAAAACATCGGCAAAATCAGAATCTTGCTGCGCTCCGTCTGCGATGCCAACCGCCACGTGCGTCAGCGCGCAGCATGGGCACTCGCGCGGATGGAGCCGCAACTCGATCAGATCCTCGAAGATGTGGTAGCTACCAAAGACGATTACGCCTTACAGGCATTTGTCTCTGAACTCGAACGGTCCGGCGCCATGGAGAAAATTGTCAGCGGCTTTACTGGTGCCGGTCATCACTCCGCCGAAACCGCGTTGATAGAAGTTGTTGCCGAAGCGAGAAAACGAGTGGAACTCAGCGGCAAGGCTGTGGCAGCCTCGGCCGGGTCGCTCTGACCGTGCATTTTCTCGCCATCTCGAACGATACCCTGTTCATCTATTACGCGCTGTCCAATGTTATTTACCTTGGACTGCTGATAGTTGCGATTGTCAAGAACGTCCGCCACCGTCATCGTCTCGGGAGTCAGCGCCTGGAGCTGGTGAAAGCTTCTCCCTTCACTCCCCCCATAACTCTCATCGTTCCTGCGCACAACGAAGAACGCTCCATCGTCGGCAGTGTCGGAGCGCTGCTTGGTCTCGAATATCCTTGCCTCGAAGTCATCGTCGTCAACGATGGATCAGACGACGCTACCATGGAAAAACTGCGGCAGGCCTATCAGCTTCAGACCGCCCGCATCCTCTATATTGCCGACATTGCGACTGCGCCGCTCCACGCTATCTATCGCAGTCGGCTCGATCCGCGCCTCTTCGTCCTCGATAAAGAAGCCGCCGGCTGTAAAGCCGATGCCATCAATGCCGGAATCAACGCCGCCACCAGTCCATATATTTGTGTAGTCGACGCCGACTCAATTCTCGAAAAAGAATCTCTCATCCGCATCATGGCGGGAGTATTTGCCGATCCCGGTCGTGTCGTGGCCGTAGGCGGTATCGTGCGCGTCTTGAACGGCTCCCGCGTCGTGAACAATCAGATTGAGGAAGTGCGCCTTCCCAAAAGTCCGATCGAGGTTATGCAGGTCATCGAATATTTGCGCGCCTTCCTGGTCGGCCGCGAAGCCTGGGCAGGCTTTAACATGCTTCCCATAATTTCCGGTGCGTTTGGCGTTTTTCAGCGCGACCTCGTCCTGCAAGTCGGAGGTTTTCGCACTCACGCGGTCGGAGAAGATCTCGATCTCGTCATTCGCATGCACCGCCGCCTGCGTGAAAATCACCGCGCTTACCACATCGACTTTATTCCCGATCCCACCTGCTGGACTGAAGTACCCAACGACTTGAAGTCGCTCGCCCGACAGCGCGCTCGCTGGCACAAGGGTCTTATCGACACCCTCTGGCCGAATCGCGACATGCTCTTCCGCGCCCGCTATGGACGTGTCGGCTGGCTGATTCTGCCTTACATGTGGATCTTCGAATTCTTCGCGCCTATCATCGAGGTTGTCGGATATACCACCATCATCCTCGCCGTGATCTCAGGAGTGCTGAGCAAGTCATTCTTCCTGCAATTCCTGTTGTTCGGCTACGCGTTCGCCACGCTGATTTCCATCGGTTCGGTACTGCTCGAAGAAATGACTTTCCGCCGCTACAGCGACTGGCGCGAGGTTGCGCGTTTGCTGATCTACTGCCTCTTCGAACACTTCCCCTACCGTCAGCTCACGATGGTCTGGCGTCTCCAAGGCATCTGGCAATACCTCCGCGGAGACCTCCAATGGCGATCAATGAAAAGGGTGGGAATCTCTACCGACCCAGTCGCTTGACACGCGATCTGGCTGGGTCGGCGTCCGCATCGGCGCTTCTCACTGGAACTGCAAGTGTAACTTGGCGCAGCGCCGCGTTGGCTGCTTTGCTACCGGCATTGGAACACGGTCAACTGCCACTCGACCGTTCTCAGGGTGCCGAACTGAAAGTGAGTTGACTGTGATTCGCCCGCCTAGTGGGCTTCGCTGAATTAAGCAGCCGTGGACTTCGCTGATGTCGCCACCTTCAGTGCCTTCGATGAATTCGCGAGTTTCATGTAGCTGCCCATTGTCTGAGTCAACTGCGCGTCCACCTCGTCCGCAATCGTCATCACATCCGGTAGGAGCAGGCTAAAGTCGAGAGCGTTCATATTGTCTTTCAACGTCCCGAACAGGGTCACCTGAAGGATGCGGGATTCGATTACCAGCATCTCGGGAGTGTAGCCTTGCGCGAACCGCAGTTTGCCGTGCAGGATGGCGGCCGCCGGAGAACAGACGGCATCGCTGTCCTGCGGTGATCCGGTAATGGGTCTGTTCAGGCGGGAAACAAAGTCTTCGATCAGCCGAGGAAGATGGCCGGTGCGATCCTCATCCCCGAGAGCAAGGTGGTTCAGTGAAAGGTTCGCCTTTGCACGCATCAACCAGTCTCTGACAACGAGGGCAGCGCAGCGATGGAGTATCTTCGCTCACTCTTGCTTTACTTGGCTGGTTAGCGGATCTTTGAATGAGCAGTCTTTCTCGGACCATTTCGGCGAGTTGCTTGATTTCGACTGGTTTCACGACGATTTCGTCGGCCTGAAGAATGATCACTTCCATGGCACTTTTCACGTCGGGGAATCCGCTCAGCAACATCGTCAGAGCGGCTGGTTGGGAGTGCCGCATTTCCGAGATTACGGTGAAGCCATTCCCTGCTTTCGTTATGTGCATGTCGGTGATCAGGTGATCAGCACATCGAATTTCTCAGTGGCAATATATTTCGGAGCTTCCGTTACGCTGCCTACAGCGACTACCTCGAATCCTTTGGACTTTAGGGATTGGCTCATCATGCCCAGTACAACTTCATCGCCGTCCACGAGCAGAACTCTATGAATAGTTTGTCCTTTTGTTAAAAACATTTAAGACACGCCTCTAAACTCCTCCGTAGTCTCTGAACTACTTTCAGGACTGGTCAATACTGACCAAGTCGCTTGAGACAAGTTCCCAGCCTGAGTCTTTCGCAGCTACTTTCGCTACTCCACAATCGCGACGGCCAGCGAGATCAGCAAGATGGGACGGTTTGACTTTCGGCACCAACGGTGGAATCATTGTTTTGATCGAGCGGATCGTGCTTTATCCGCAAACGTTGCACCTTTGTTCATGGGAAGTTCCCTTCTTCGCATTCGGGATTTTTGAAAGGGGCCCCATCATGATACCCGTCAAAGCGGCCAAGAAACGCCGCAAATTCGATCCTAAGATATTCCTTTCGACTATCGACGGCGGTAGAAAGATCACAACCTTTTCCAAGAAGCAGACGATCTTTGCTCAGGGCGACGAATCTGATGCTGTCTTTTATATACAGAAAGGGAAGATAAAACTCACGGTTGTGTCGAAGACTGGGAAGGAAGCCACGATAGGCATTCTTAACGAGGGCGACTTCTTCGGAGAAGGGTGCCTCACCGGGCAAAGTCTCCGGTTGTTCTCTGCAACCGCGATGGCCGATTGCTCGCTGATGCGCATTGATAAGAAATCAATGATCGAAGTGCTTCACCGGGAACACGAGTTTTCCGACCTGTTCGTAGGCTATTTGCTGACACGGAACATCCGATACGAAGAGGATTTGGTTGACCAGCTTTTCAACTCCAGTGAGAAGCGACTTGCCCGCATCCTTCTCCTGCTTGCAAACTTCGGTAAGGAAGGAAAGTCCGAAGTCGCGATTCCCAAGATTAGTCAGGAAACTCTAGCGGAGATGGTGGGCACAACTCGCCCGCGAATCAATTTCTTCATGAACAAGTTCAGGAAGCTGGGCTTCGTTCGCTACAATGGCGAGCTTGAAATCCACACTTCACTTCTCGACGTCGTGCTCCACGATTAGCGGTGCGAGAGAGACCACACTTCCCACTTACTGCATCGCTTTCGTGGCAATCTGCTCTATGTTGTTCAACAGCACGGAACAACTGCAATCCCAACTGGAGATTTTCACAGTGATTTGCACTGTTCGGTGCAAAACTTGGCTCCCCTTTCTGAGAAAACAACTGCATCATCCTAGTCTTCTGCTCCGGAGTCTTAACTTAATTGCTCCAGTTGTTCAAAGTTGAACAGACACAAGCTCCACACTGCTATAAGTTACTTCGGACTTACTAACCGGAGAGCGATGCGATGAGTACGTCTGTGACAGTTGGGGCTTGAAAAGGAGCGGAGGCCCCGTCATCGTTACGTTTTGCTTGGGCGTAACGGCGGGTTCATCTTTCTTTCTTTAATGTCCGCTATGCCCTCTGCTTATGCGGTGCAGGTATTCCTAATATTCGTAAGTATGAGTGTTGTCAGAAGGTGCTTAAGGCAACTCCAGGACCCGGCAGATTCGTTTGGGAGATGAGGAACGGCCATGAAGTTACTTTTCGATGGATGTGGGCTTTCCCAAAGAGGAACTGTTCAATGGATATGATGGAAGTGATGGAGCATGTTCGAGGCGACCTTCGAGCGTGGCCCGACAGTGACTTTTCGGAAGTCTATTTCCGAATCCTTGAACGGGGAGCCAGCAGCACGGATGTTCATGCCGCTCTCTATGAAATGCTGAAGCGGGATGAGGTCAAGATCAAAGAGGGCAGGTGGCGGCTGGTTGCTCCCGTGGAACGCCGAAGGGCGTCCTGATGCAGCATTTAGGGATTGGTACCAATGCCTAGCGTGCCCGGCCCCCCACCCATTGGCTAACGGAGGCGATCTTTGAGGACTACCCTGTTTAAACTTATGTGTCAACGCTTCAATTCGACGGCGGTCGCAGAACGCATCACTGCTCGTATTCTCGATGAATCCAAGCTGGGAGAGCAGCACGTTCGCGATTACCTGCGAAGAAACCTTGAATTCACCAAGCCCGCAATTGAGGAAATAACCGACATTCTGTTTGGCTTCAAGTATGCGTAGATCACTAATCGTCACTCTGATCAGCCGCAATACCTTCCTAACGACTTCGCCGATGCCCTCTTGACGAAACTGGACCGCCGATACGTTCACCGCTACTGACACTGCGGGAATCCCCTCGTCTTGCCATTTCCGCGACCGTGAACAAGCTGTCCTGAGCACCCATTCCCCAATCGGGACAATCAACCCGCTGTTTTCCGCATTTCGTATGAACCTGTCGGGTGGCACAAGACCTAATTCCGGATGTTGCCAGCGGAGGAGTGCTTCCAGCCCGGTGATCCTTCCCGTGGCAATATCCATCTGCGGTTGATACATCAGAAAAAGTTGTTTTTTGGCAAGTACCGAACGCAAGCTGCTTTCTAACTAAGGTCTCGACAGCCTGCACGTTCATGTCTTCGGTGAAGAAGCGAAAGTTGGTACGGCCGTTGGCCTTGGCGCTATACATGGCCGCATCGGCGTTCTTGATAAGCGTTTCGCAATCCGCATCCGGTTCAGGAAAAATGCTGATTCCGATGCTGCAACTAACATGGAGGGTGCCCTTGAATGGCAAATTCAGCTGTCTAACTGGATATCAGCTGAAGTTGCAGTGGTTGTTGCTGAACGGAAACACCATCGCTGCTTTAAAGAAGCAGGCAGCCCGCGATGCGCGGGGAAATCAATTCGCAGGCAAGATGACGAGCGAACGGGCAACTGCATGCACCGACAGTTCGATCCGGTTGTGTACTCCTATTTTGCGCATCAGCTTCGCAATGTGGGCTTTGACTGTACGCTCCACGATGCCGAGCGGTGCACCGATTTCTTTGTTGGAAAGCCCGGACACCAACATCTGTAGAACCTGTTTCTCACGATCCGTAATAACCGCGTTCACTCCGGGCCGCATTCGCTTCGGTTGCATAATGGCAAGTTCAACGAACATCGAGAGTACTCGCCGTGGTGCCCAAACTGAACCTTGGCTTACCACGCGAATTGCCTGCGCAAATTCGCGGGGCGGCGCTCCATC
>JGI12635J15846_10003393_pt1 | contig 13859 bp, 16 predicted proteins | sample BlaSpr_A8_OM2_M2_FD_15846 | JGI IMG/M metagenome (IMG submission 15846) | reverse complement strand
AGAAAGCGGCTCTTGCCCTGGTTCGCCCGATCGGCGGACTCGCGCGCCTGATCAGCGAGTTCCCGCGCAGCCTCTGCGGCCTCGCGGGCCACGATGAGTTCCGCCTCGATCCGTTTACGTTCTGTGACATCTCGAATGGCGGCTGCAATGAGGGTACGGTCCTGATCTTCAATAGGACTCAAGCTGATCTCGACGGGGAACTCGCTGCCGTTGCGGCGCCGCCCGAACAGCGCAAGTCCAGCGCCCATGGGGCGCGTCCGAACGCTGCGAACATAATGCTCGCGGTGCACGATGTGTCGCGCCCGAAAGCGTTCGGGTAACAGGACTTCGATGCTTTGGCCGATGATTTCGTCGTGCTCGTACCCAAACACCGCGGAGACTTGCCGATTGGTAAATCGGATGATGCCGGCTGCGTCGATGATGATCATCGCATCCGGCGCCGCGTCGAGGGCACTGCGCGCCAGATCGGGCGGGACCGTGCGCATATAAAGACAATCCATCTGGGGATCCAGCCCCACTATATATCAGATCAGCACTACGGCACGGTTATCGCTGATGCTTAACGCGCCGCACGACGGCCATATCGTCCGTTGGATCGGACATAGCGCATCGCGTGTGGCGGGTCGTAAGGCATTGTTTAGTATGTATTTCTGTCAACAGTGCCGTCGACTGGGTCGGCGCCGGATTTCCTAGGCCGCCCGCAGCTGGATAAGGAATTGCCGGCCGATACCGCGGCAAGTGCTTATCGACGGCTGCCATGACGGATCGGATGCCTGGCGACTAAGCGGCGCTCGCACGGGCTCGCTGCTGAAGTGCTGCTCCGATACGCTCGGAAATTTCTTCCATTCTGCCGACACCCGCAATGCTCAAGAGTTTTGGCGTCTGTCGATCGCCGCTCGCCGCCCAGTTCGCGTAATACTTTACCAATGGCTTCGTTTGACGGTGATAGAGATCGAGACGCCTTTTCACAGTTTCTTCCTTGTCATCCTCACGCTGAATCAGCTCCTCGCCGGTCACATCGTCTTTCCCGTCGACCTGGGGTCGATTGAATTGAACATGATAAGTGCGCCCGGATGGCAGATGGATGCGGCGGCCCGCCAGGCGATCGATAATTATTTTGTCAGCCACGCCAATCTCCACCACATAGTCCAGGTTTACGTCGGCCTCTCGTAGCGCCTGGGCCTGAGGAATCGTGCGCGGAAAGCCATCGAATAGGAAGCCGTTGAGGCAGTCAGCCCTTGCAATTCGCGCCTTGACCAGCTCGATAATGAGATCGTCGGACACCAGTTCGCCGCGGTCCATGACTTTTTTAGCGGCGATTCCCAACGGTGTACCCGCCTTCACCGCCGCACGCAGCATGTCGCCCGTGGAGATTTGCGGTATGCCAAACTTCGCTGTGATGAATGCGGCCTGCGTGCCCTTGCCGGCGCCGGGTCCCCCTAAGAGTATGAGTCGCATAATTGTGTGCCTGGCACCCCTCTAGTGGCGTGCACGCTCCTCGATAAGTTGCTTGACCACGCTCGGCTCCGCCAACGTTGAAATGTCTCCCAGCTGGTCGTGTTCGTTGGCGGCAATCTTGCGAAGAATGCGGCGCATAATTTTCCCGGAGCGCGTTTTCGGAAGCGCAGGGGCCCACTGGATGACGTCCGGCGTCGCGATCGGACTGATTTCACGACGCACCCAGTTGCGCAACTCTCCTCTCAACGGCTCGTTCGGTTCGACACCCGCAATCAAGGTGACGTACACGTAGATGCCCTGGCCTTTGATGTCGTGCGGATAGCCGACCACCGCCGCCTCTGCCACTTGCGAATGGGCAACCAGGGCACTTTCAATTTCCGCGGTGCCCAGCCGGTGACCGGCGACATTGATGACATCGTCCACACGCCCTGTGATCCAATAGTAGCCATCCTCATCGCGACGCGCGCCGTCACCCGTAAAGTACGTTCCAGGAAAGGTCTTGAAGTAGGTGTCGGTAAAGCGCTGGTGATCCCCATACACCGTGCGCATTTGTCCGGGCCAGCTGTCGAGCAGCACCAGATTGCCCTCGCAAGCCCCCTCGAGGATGCGCCCCTCATTGTCGACTATGGCTGGCTTCACGCCAAAAAATGGTAGCGTGGCAGACCCCGGCTTGAGGTCGACCGCGCCCGGAAGCGGTGTGATCAGAATCCCGCCAGTCTCGGTCTGCCACCAGGTATCGACAATGGGACAGCGATCGTCGCCCACCACTCGGTGGTACCACTCCCACGCCTCTGGATTGATCGGCTCTCCCACGGAGCCCAGAAGACGCAGCGACTTGCGCGAGGAGGCCTTCACCGGTGCCTCGCCTTCGCGCATCAGCGAGCGAATCGCCGTTGGGGACGAATAAAGTATCGTCACCTGGTGCTTGTCGACGACCTGCCAGAATCGTCCAAAGTCCGGATAGTTCGGCACGCCTTCGAACATGACAGTCGTCGCGCCATTGGCAAGCGGACCATAAACGATGTAGCTGTGACCGGTCACCCAACCGATGTCGGCGGTCGCCCAATAGACATCGTCGTCACGTAGATCGAAGACCGATTCATGTGTGAATGCGGCGTAGACGAGATAGCCGCCGGTGGTGTGCAGCACGCCTTTGGGCTGTCCGGTCGACCCGGAGGTATAGAGGATGAACAGCGGGTCCTCCGCGTCCATCTCAGCGGCAGGACAGGATTTGGCTTGGTTCGCCACCGCCGCGTCGTACCAGTGATCACGGGGCGCAAACATCGGCACGTGCGCGCCCGTGCGGCGCACAACCAATACGTGCTTGACGCATTCCGTCCCTGCGATAGTCAGCGCCCCGTCGACCGTTTGTTTCAGCGGTATGCGTTTGCCGCCACGCAGACCCTCGTCGGCGGTGATGACCACGGTTGAATCGCAATCTGCTATTCTGCCGCCCAAGGCTTCAGAGGAAAAGCCTGCAAATACGACTGAATGGATCGCTCCGATGCGAGCGCACGCGAGCATCGCGATGGCGATTTCCGGAATCATCGGTAGGTAAATGGTGACGCGATCGCCTTTTTGGACGCCAAGCGACCTTAAGGCGTTAGCGCATTGGCAGACACGCTCATACAGCTGACGGTAACTGATGGATTCCGAATTCCTCGGATCATCAGCCTCCCAGANGATCGCGGTCTTATCGCCGCGCTTTTGTAGGTGCCGATCCAGGCAATTGCTTGCGACGTTGAGCGTTCCGTCGTAAAACCAGCGGATATGAACATTGTTCTGCTCGTAGTTTGAATCCTTGACCCGGGAGAAATCCTTGATCCAATCGAGTCGACGACCGATACGCCCCCAGAAGCGCTCGGGGTCCTCGACGGATTCCGCATACATGCGCCGGTAGTCGCTTTGCTTGATTAGAGCCGCATCGGCGAAACTCTCGGGAATTCGATATAGCTGCTGGTTCATTGGATCCTCCTTCGGAACTCGCGGCACTCACCGCTACTGCATGTGCTGGCCGCCGTTGATTGCTATATTGGCGCCGGTCACGAATGCGGCCTCTTCGCTCGCCAGGTACGAAACGAGCCCAGCCACTTCTTCGGGCTTGCCGAGCCGCCCCATGGGTATCTGCGGAATGATCTTTGAATCCAGCACTTCCTTTGGAATCGCCATGACCATTTTGGTGCCAATATAGCCGGGCGAGATGGTATTGACGGTCACACCTTTGCGCACCACCTCCAGAGCCAGCGCCTTCGTGAAGCCGTGCATCCCAGCCTTCGCCGCCGAATAGTTGGTCTGGCCGAACGCACCCTTTTGACCATTGACGGACGAGATATTGATGATCCGACCCCAGCCGCGATCCATCATGCCGTCGCATACCTGCTTGGTCATGTTGAAGCACGAGTCCAAGTTGGCATGCATCACCGCGTCCCAGTTGACCTTGTCCATCTTCTTGAACGTCATATCGCGGGTGACGCCCGCATTGTTCACCAGCACATCCACGGGGCCGAGATCCTCCGTCACCTTACTGTTGCAAGCCTGACAGGAATCCCAGTCGGTCACATCGCAGGGATACGCGTAAAAGTGATAGCCCTGCTCTTGCATCGACTTGAGCCAAACTTGAGCCTTGGTGTTCCCCGGTGAGTAGGTTGTGGCGACCGTATCGCCTAGCTTGGCCAATTTGATGCAGATGGCTTCGCCAAGGCCGCCCATACCCCCCGTGACCAGCGCGACTCGTTTTGTGATTGCCATATAGAGCTCACTATCTGATTGTCGTTAATATTTACGCTTAAAAGCCTTGCAGTCAGCGCTCGATCGCTAGCGCTACGCCCATGCCGCCGCCGATACACAGACTGGCGAGCCCCTTCTTCGCATCGCGACGAATCATCTCATGCAGTAGTGTCACCAGGATGCGGCAGCCCGATGCGCCGATCGGATGACCAATCGCAATGGCACCGCCATTGACGTTGATCTTCGCGGTGTCCCAGTCCATTTGACGGTTGACGCCGATCGCCTGAGCGGCAAACGCCTCATTGACCTCCAGCAGGTCGAGCTCTTGATGCGTCCAGCCCGCCTTCTTCAAGCAAAGCCGGCTGGCCGGCACCGGGCCCATCCCCATGATCTTTGGATCCACGCCGGCGGACGAGTACGCACGAATGTAGGCCAGGGGCTTCAGACCCAGTTCGTCGGCCTTGCGCGCCGACATCATCATCACCGCGGCGGCACCATCATTGATGCCGGATGCGTTACCCGCGGTAACCGTGCCATCCTTGCTGAAGGCCGGTTTGAGTTCGCCGAGTGCAGCGGCCGTGGTGCCGGAACGGATGAATTCATCGGTATCGAACAAAGTCGACCCTTTGCGCGAGACAAGCTCGATGGGTGCGATCTCAGCCTTGAAGCGCCCGGCTTTCTGCGCAGCCTCGGCTTTCTGCTGAGATGCGGCCGCAAATTCGTCTTGTTCGCGACGTGAAATTTCATATTTCTTGGCGATGTTCTCCGCGGTCGTGCCCATGTGGTAGTTGTTGAAAACATCCCAGAGGCCGTCGCTGATCATGCTGTCGATGAGCTTGGCGTCGCCCATGCGAAAACCGTCGCGAGATCCTTGCAGAACGTGAGGCGAGGTACTCATGCTCTCCTGACCACCGGCGATGACGATTTCCGCATCACCGCACTTGATCGCCTGCGCGGCCAGGTGCGTGGCCTTCAGGCCGCTGCCACAGACCTTGCCAATCGTCATCCCCGGCACGGTGTCCGGTAATCCGGCGCGAATCAGAGCCTGCCGCGCCGGATTCTGGCCGACCCCAGCGGTCAGTACCTGCCCCAAAATCACCTCGGAAATCTGATCCGGTCGAACCCCGGAGCGGGCCAGCAGCGCCTTGATGATTTGAGCACCCAGCTCGACCGCCGGCACCTTGCCCAGGGATCCGTTGAATTTGCCGACCGCGCTGCGCAGCGCGGCCGTAATTACCACATCATTCATATACGCTCCGATATAGCCGCCCGAATTCGATCGGCCGCCGGCTACTTGCAGTTAGAAAAAACCCAGCGCCTTGGTGCCATAGCTGACCAGCACATTCTTCGTTTGTTGATAGTGATCGAGCATCATCTTGTGGGTCTCTCGGCCGATGCCCGATTTCTTGTAGCCGCCGAACGCGGCGTGCGCCGGATATGCGTGGTAGCAATTGGTCCAAACACGTCCGGCCTTGATGCCGCGGCCAAAGCGATAGGCCAAGTTCAGATCACGCGTCCACACCCCCGAGCCCAAACCGTACATGGTGTCATTGGCGATCTCGAGCGCCTGCGCCGGGGTATCGAACGTCGTGACCGAAACCACTGGGCCGAAGATCTCCTCCTGGAACACGCGCATCTTGTTGTGTCCCTCGAACACCGTCGGCCTGATGTAGTAGCCTCCCGCGAGTTCGCCCGGCAGCTTGTTCGCCACCCCGCCGGTGAGCACCTTTGCGCCTTCCTTCTTGCCGATGTCGATATACGAGAGAATCTTCTCATATTGATCGTTCGAGGCCTGCGCGCCGATCTGCGTGCTCATGTCGTACGGATCGCCTTGGCGGATGCTCTCGACACGCTTCACCGCCCGCTCCATGAAGCGCTCATAGATGGACCGCTGCACCAGCGCTCGCGAGGGACATGTGCACACTTCGCCCTGGTTGAGCGCAAACATCGCAAAGCCCTCGAGCGCCTTATCGACGAAATCGTCCTCCTCGCGCAGCACATCCTCGAAAAAGATGTTCGGGGATTTACCGCCGAGTTCCAAGGTCACCGGAATTATGTTCTCCGAAGCGTATTGCATGATCAGACGCCCCGTCGTGGTCTCTCCGGTGAAGGCGATCTTGGCGATGCGTGGACTCGAAGCCAGCGGCTTGCCCGCCTCCAACCCAAACCCATTGACGATGTTCAAGACCCCGGGCGGCAAAATGTCTTGCACCAGCTCGGCCAATACCAAGAGCGACATGGGTGTCTGCTCGGCGGGCTTGATCACCACGGTATTGCCCGCCGCCAACGCCGGCGCCAATTTCCATACGGCCATCAAAATCGGAAAATTCCACGGAATGATCTGCGCCACCACACCCAGCGGCTCATGGTAGTGATACGCCACCGTGTCGTCGTCCAGTTCTCCCAACGAGCCTTCCTGCGCCCGCACGCAACTCGCGAAATAGCGAAAGTGATCGACCGCCAGCGGTAGATCGGCCAGATTAGTCTCGCGAATCGGCTTGCCGTTGTCATATGTCTCCACCGCGGCAAGAAACGGCAAATATTGCTCTATTCGGTCCGCTACGCGGTTCAAGATCGACGCCCGTGTCGCGACCGCGGTGCGCCCCCACTCAGGCGCCGCCGCGTGCGCCGCGTCGATGGCGCGCTCCACGTCCTCGGCTTGTGAACGCGCGATCTGACAGATCACCTGTCCCGTCGTGGGCGATATATTATCGAAGTAGCCTCCTTTGAGCGGAGCGACCCACTGACCGCCGATAAAATTCTCATAGCACGCTCGCAGCGGGATCTTCCGCTCGAGCGTTTTCAGGTGCGCCGCAAAGGAAGCGCCCTCATGCATGGTGCCGGAGCGCGCTGCCACGTTCACCGGCCGGACCTGGGCAGAACTCATGATTCCTCTCCTTCAGTTGAATTGATTGATGGTGTTATACGATGGTCCAGCGACGCGACGAGACATCCTCGTGTCGCCGCGAAATGGTGGCTTGTCGACAGGATCGGCACCGCAGGGAACACGCTGCGCTCCAGTCCGCAGATGGGTACCTTGAGTGTGAACGGCACTCTGCCAGTCATGACATCTTCCCCCGTGGACTCTTCATCGTCCTGTTGACTTATCCGGTATGCGTGCATTCGGCTGTTCCGCAAGCACCAACGCCCTTCAAGGCGAAAAGATCATGGCATGAGCGCCTGTTCAATGCTGTAAGGGGAAACTCTTATGAGGAATCGGTAACCACGCGATCGAGACAACGGAGACCGGCTATCGGAGGTCGGGGCAATGCCTTAGACAGCTACGTCCAAATGCGTATGGCAATCGCGCGGGTAGTCTGTAGCCTGTCGGCTGTTGATTGAAAAGAACGGCAGCAATCTCGCATGAGTAGCGGTACCGCAGCATCAATTTTGCATCTGGACGACGATCGCGCAGTGCGTGAGTCTATGTCGGCGTTACTGAATGCAGAGGGATACGTGGTGAGCAGCGCCGCCAGCGGAACGGAAGCGATTCGGCTCGCGAGCGGCGGCCTTTGTCCCGATGTCCTCATCGTGGACTTTAGTCTTGGCGAGCAATTGAGCGGACCCGAGGTTGCCCAGAAGATTCGTAACCTACTCAGCTACGCGCCGCCCATCATCGTGCTGACTGGGGACGCGCACCGTGCGCAGTTTTCGCGCATGCTCGAAGTAGTTGTTTGGCTGGTATCCAAACCATTGAATCCACAGCTGCTACTCGCCGCTTTACCAAGCCTCGTGCAGCTATCACGCGCGACACGCAAGGTGCTTACGCGAGTGGCATGAGGGCAAGCTCGGCCACCCGATAGACCGAAATCGGACCCCCAACGCGAATCCCTTTTGACTCACCGCTCCTGGCGCTCCCGCTTGCAACAGCGCGCATCATACCGGCTGGCGTGCGGACTCTGAACACGATATTGACCTCGGCCTTCCACCTGTCAACGGACGCGTCGGAGAGTGGGCATCCGACGCCCGCCGGCCTATCGGCGCCATCCGAGCCACTAGGTAGTTCCTCTGATCGTAACTGCCTTGGATTAGCGTCACTATCATGGGGTCGTGATATTCGTACCATTACCAAAGGAGAAGCAACCATGAGTCTCATTCGTTGGACGCCATTCAGCGAGATCGATAGCCTGTTCAACCCGATGACGCCCAGTTTGGCCAACTTGCAAAGGCTCGCCCTCGGCGACGGCAAGAAGCTCGATTGGGCGCCCTCGGCCGACATTAGCGAGACCGATAAGGAATTCCTCATTCGTGCCGAGTTGCCCGCTGTCAAGAAGGAGGACATCCAGGTAACCCTTGATGACGGAATGATCACCATCAAGGGTGAGCGCAAGCAGCTAAAGGATGACAAGAACGAGAAATTTCACCGCACCGAGAGCTTCTATGGCACCTTCGAGCGCCGTTTTTCGCTCCCCGAGAACGTGAATGCGGACGCGGTCCGGTGTGACAGCAAGGACGGTGTCTTGACGGTCCACATCCCCAAGAGCGAAGCACCGAAAAGCACGCCGAAGCAGATAGCGGTGCAGTGAGTCGGTGAGCTGCCTGCCTTGAGTCCGGCGGCGCAGCCTGCGCCGCCGCTCTCCTTGAACTCCGAAAGGACTCCCGTCGACCGGTCGATTGATGTTCCAGGGGCGTGCGCCAAGTGATCATCACCGGTCGGACTCCTGGTTATTCGCCAAAGCGCCGCCTGACCAATCATGCTCAAGTGCTCGGATTCGCGCGACAACGGATATGCTGATCGAGTGCGTTGGAGGTCCGGCCGCAGACGTATGGCTGGACAATTACCCCACGGCCGGAAACTCGTTTCCGAACATCGGATTGCCGCTCTTGGACTGCGCACGCGTGGCTTCGTCTTGAATGACGTCCCAATGCTCAGCGAGAACTCCGTTCTCCATGCGGACAATATCCACAACGACCCAATTGGGCACCCCGTCGCCCAGTCCTGAGAAGCGGCCGTGCAGCAGGACGAGATCGCCTTCAGCTACGGCCAGTTGGTTCTCGTAGCGCATGGTCGTCGGAACATTTTTGACTAATTCAATCAGACCATCCCGGCCGGGCGGGATGTGGGCGCTGTGTTGGATGTAGCTTGCCGACCAGAAATTTAGTGCGTTCCTGTAGTCGCGCTTGTTAAAGAGCGTCTCGAAAGCTTCCAAAACGATCGACTTGTTCGTCTCTTCGCGGCTTGTGCTCATGGTAGCTCCTTGCAGATCCGGGGGGACTTGTTCTTCTCCTCACGGTTCTCGCTCATGGATGACAAACACCGTACTTCAAATTGCTAACGACTTAAATGACGTATAGTCTACGTTTTTAGGACACGCTCCCCCTTGAAGGAGAGTCGCGATGCAACGTATCGGTTTTATAGTTCCCGAAGGATTTCAGATGTTGGGATTGGCCGCGCAGACGGTTTTTGAATTTGCCAATAGGAGCGCGGGAAAAGCTGTCTATGAGGTGAGGGTGCTTTCCGAGAAGGGCCGCCTTGTCCGCTCAACCATCGGAATGGCCCTTCAAACGGAACGCTTCAGCGCTATGCGTTTTGATACGCTCATATTTAACGGGACCAACGAAGCGACTCCCCCAATCACCCCCGGACTCTTGAACTTCGCACGACGCGCATTGAAATTGTCGAGACGCGTGGCCTCCATATGTACCGGCGCATTCATTCTCGGCGAAGCTGGCTTGCTTGACGGTCGGCGAGCAACAACGCATTGGGCTTTCTCACGCGAATTGCAAACGCGCTTCCCCAGGGTCACAGTTGAAGAAGACCGGATCTTTATCGTCGATGGCCCTGTATGGACTTCCGCAGGCGCAACAGCCGGTCTTGATCTAGCCTTGGCAATGGTTGAAAAGGACTTGGGTGGCGATGTCGCACGATCCACGGCACAAATGCTGGTCATGCATCATCGCCGCGCCGGTGGGCAGTCTCAACATTCCGAATTGTTGACCTTGTCGCCCAAGTCAGACCGCATCCAAAATGCCGTCACCTACGCCGAAAATCACCTTCACACCGAACTGTCCGTTGGAAAGCTGGCGGAGGTTGCCCATCTCAGTCCGCGTCAGTTCAGCCGCGCCTTTCAAAAGGAAACCGGGCAATCCCCTGCGAAAGCCGTCGAGAAACTGCGCCTGGAGTCGGCACGGCTCATGATTGAGCAAAGCCGTCATCCCATTCAGGTTGTCGCGCGAGAAACGGGTTTTGTTGATCCGCGCCGGATGCGCGAGGCCTTTTTACGGACGTTTGGTCTGCCGCCGCAAGCCTTCCGCCGTAACGCCCGCGAAAAAGCGGCTTGAGCGATCGGCAAGCGGTTAACCCTGGGGCTGGACAAAAAGAAAGGCCTCTCGCAGGATTGATGATCCCATACTGCGGATCTCCCCATGAAACAGGCCGACTGGTACTTTGACTTCGTCTCGCCGTTCGCCTACCTGCAGCTCGGGATGCTGGATGAGGTTGCGAAGCGCGCCACCATCACCCTGCGGCCTGTGCTGCTCGCCGGGATCCTCAACCACTTCGGGCAGAAGGGTCCGGCTGAGATCTCAGGAAAACGTCAGTTCACCTATCAGCACGTCCAGTGGCTGGCCGAGAGGCGCGGCGTGCCGATGCGCTTTCCGCCGGCGCATCCGTTCAACCCGCTCAAGGCACTCAGGCTCGCGGTCGCCCGGCACGCCGAACCCGGCGCCATCCGTACGATCTTCATGCACCTTTGGCGAGAAGGCCGCTCGCTAGAGCCGAATGGAGACTGGGAGGCGCTCTGCGCGCGCGTGGCGGTGCCGAATGCCGATGCGGTCATCCAGGAGCAATGGGTAAAAGACATGCTCGCCGACAACGGCCGGCGTGCGCTCGCGGCGGGCGTATTCGGCGTGCCCACCTTCGTCATCGATGGCCGGCTCTTCTGGGGCGCGGACTCGACCGAGATGCTGATCGATTATCTCGACAATCCCGCACGATTTGCATCCGGCGAGTTTGCGAGGCTCGCCGTTCTTCCGATCGGCGCAGAGCGGCGCGCGCCTGTCCTCACGCCGCAAAACAAATAGAATCCCTGACCGTTCCTTAAGAATTACTAAACGATATTCGGCTGAGCGAGCCGTCTGCAGACTCGACGGACGGCCCCCGCGACAGTCATACTTTCCTCGACAATCAGAGGAAACTTCACATGCCCGTGCTTCATCAGATGCAGGTGTCCGGTAATTGCTACAAAGTTAGACTCGCCGCGCGACAGCTCGGCGTGGAACTCACACTCAAGGATTACGGGCTGCATGACGGAACCACGCGCAAGCCCGATTTTCTCTCCAAGAATCCCAATGGCCGCGTACCCCTACTCGAGTTTGAGGATGGACGCACGCTCGCGGAGTCGGACGCGATCCTCTGGTACCTGAGCGAGGAGACGTTCCTGCTGCCCGCCGACCGTTGGGGCCGCGCCGAGGTGTTGCAATGGATGTTCTTCGAGCAATACAGTCACGAACCCTATATCGCGGTAGCCCGCTTCTGGCTCTCTTTTGCGCCGAAAGGGCAGCTCGAAGAGAGACGACACCTAATTCCTGAGTGGCGGGCAAAGGGCAATGCCGCGCTCGGTGTGATGCAGGCTCACCTGGCACGGCGCGACTGGTTCGCCGGCGAGCGCTACTCGATCGCGGACATCGCGCTCTATGGGTATACACATTGCGCCGCGGATGGCGGATTCGATCTTGCCGCCTATCCCGCAGTCGGTGCCTGGCTCGAGCGGGTCGCGAGCGAACCTGGCCACGTACCGCTCGAGGTTTCCTGGTGACCGCGCCTGCGACCTTACGCTTCCGCCGCAGGTAACACCGCATATGCGAGCTGGACGACGCCGTGATCGAGCACGTCCGCTGACTTGAACTGCATCCTCACCACCCCTGCCAGGCCGTTGCGATAATCCACGATCCCCTGAACTTGTTCCGCTCCATCGAGCGCTGGCGCGACCAAAACTCGTAACTCGTCGACGACCTGCGCGGCCAGGAAAGCGCCGTTCGTCTTGGCGCCGCCTTCGACCACGAGGTGCGTAATGCCAAACTCTCGAGCAAGCACATCCAGCAAGCTCGGGATGTCGAACTCTGCGCCTGCAGAGACAACGTACGAGACGCCATCAGCCCCAAGTTCGGCCAGATGGCTATCGGGGGTATCTCGACCCACAAGAACGATGACGTGGTCGCCGCTCAGCTTCGCGCCCTGAAAGTGAAGCTTGCCGGAAGGGTCGAGCGCAACGGCGAACGTGGCAACATCTGTCTTGGCAACGTGGATCGGTCGTTCGACCTTCCACGGCCCCGATGGCGCGTGGGGGCCGGTCCTGCTCATCTCCGCCATGGTGACACGCCCGACCAGCCAGGCGTTGGCCTGGAGGGACGCATGAACTTTCTCGTACTGCCCGGACCAGTCGCGTCGCGTGCCATCGGGACTCGCGGTGAAGCGACTGGGATGCAGCCGGCCATCGATGGAAGTCACCATCAGTATCGAGACATGAGGTTTCATCACACTCTCCTGGTTCATGGCACGACGATGTTACAACAGACGATTCCGTTCCTAGACATCCCATGGATTGACCATTTCAATCCCACAATCCTCAAAATCCGATGTATTGCGGGTCGCAATTTTTGCGCCATGTAGGCGCGCAATCGAGGCAATCATCGCGTCAAATTGGCTGATGGGTCTTCCAGAGGATCTTCGAGAGGCCCCAATCTCGGCGTAATGAGTAGCCGCATCGCCACCAAATGGCAGGATGCGGTTTTCGAGGTCCTCCTCGAAAATGAGCTGCGCCACCTCCAGAAGCTTCTCGCGTCGGCTTCCCTTCGGCAGCAAGGTGATGCCGTATAGGATTTCCGCTTGCGTGACCGCGGTCGTGAAGAGCTGCTGTCTTGGCTGGGATTCAAACCATGTCACCACGGCTTCTTTAGGTTCTTGCCGCAAGATTTCTGAAATGACATTGGTGTCGAGAATGAGCACAGGTCACTCGATCTCGACTTGGCGGATCGGCTCACGGGGCGCGATGGTGAGATCGATGCCGCCCAAAGGCTCGATCCGAGCGCGGATGGTTTTATACAAGGATCTCGCGGACCCCCCGTCCACGGACAGCGCGGCCCTCAAGATAGCTCGCGCTTCCTCTTCCATGGATCGATTGTTGCGCGCGGCCTGAACGCGCAAGCGTCGCTTCAACCGGTCATCCAAGTCTCGGATGGTCATGCTGGCCATGCTGTCACCATGTACTAAAAGCCAGCATTGTATTCATTGATTTCATTGATAGCAAATCAGGCCAATACGCAATAACCAGATAACACATTGATAAATATAATAAAATAGTCTAACATTTGATATCGTATCCCAGGGACGCATTGCCTCCGCAGCCGGCACCGCGCTTCTGATGACCGTCTGCATGCGATACTTCGGGTCCCCACAACAGCCGTCCAGTTGCATTTCCCTCTTCCCCTATGTAGAGTTACTACCATGGGTAAAGAAGATCGCAATCCGCGCATGTCCCTGCAGACGCTTCGGGTGCTGGAAGTGTTTCTCGAGAATCCCACCGCGCAACTCTCCGGTGCCGACGTGCACGAGAGCTGCGGTCTCGCCTCGGGTACCTTGTATCCAATTTTGCTCCGCCTGGAATCAGCAGGTTGGTTCACCAGTCAATGGGAGTCCATCGACCCCTCGAGCGCCGGCCGTCCGCGCCGTCGGC
>JGI12635J15846_10003392_pt1 | contig 13860 bp, 10 predicted proteins | sample BlaSpr_A8_OM2_M2_FD_15846 | JGI IMG/M metagenome (IMG submission 15846) | reverse complement strand
AGAAGTTGGATTGCAGAATTGAAATCTTAGCTCTTACCTGTTGCGGCGCTGCCTTCTGCACATCATTTGTACTTCTTCATTCTGAATTCTACTTCTGCCTTATTTTTCTGCCTTTTTACTTCTGCATTATTTCTTTACCCGGCGCTGGTGCGTGCTGGGGATGCGCATGTCTTCGCGGTATTTGGCTACCGTGCGGCGGGTCACCTGGATGCCCTGCGATTGCAGGATGCGGGTGATCTGCTCGTCGGTCAACGGGCGGCTGGGATCTTCTTCTTCGATGAGCTTTTTGACGCGGCGTTTGAGGATGAGCAGCGATGTGCCGCCGCCCTCGGGCCCTTGGACGCTCTCGCTGAAGAAGTATCGCAGCTCGAATACGCCTTGCGGTGTATGCGCGTATTTGTTGGCCACAGCACGGCTTACCGTGGAAGGATGCACGCCGATTTCTTCGGCCACCTCCTTGATCATCATGGGTTTCAGTTGATCGATGCCTCGTTCGAGGAAATCCTGCTGGCGGGCAACGATGCAATAACAAACTTTGGTGATGGTTTGCTTGCGCTGCTCGATGTTCTTGATGAGCTGGATGGCGCTCTTGTAGCGCTCTTTGACGTAATCGCGCGTGCTCTTTTCGTTGGTGCCATCGCGGGTAACCAGTTTCTTGTAGGCCGGATTGAGGCGAAGCTGGGGCAGGTCTTCGTCGTTCATGATGACCAGCCACTCGTCGCCGTGCTTGACGAAAGCGACGTCGGGTTCGATGAGGCGAGCCTGGACTTTGTTGTAGCGCAAGCCGGGACGAGGATCGAGCGTGCGGATGTAGTCCAGCGCTGCCTGCACCGCTTCGATCGGACGACCGATGGCCTTCGCTATTTCTTTGTGCTGCTTATTCTGGAGTCCGCGCAAATGCTGGTCGACGACGGCCATGGCATCTTTTAGAACTTGCTCTGTGCCGTTGCCATTCTTGTGCAGTGCGAGCTGCGCCTGGTGGTAACGCAGCTGGTAGAGCAGGCATCCGCGCAGGTCGCGGCAGGCCACGCCCGGAGGATCTAGTTGACGCACGACTTCCAACGCTTCCTGCAGATCGGCAGGCGTGAACGTTGGCTTGTAAGCTGGTTGTACCGGCCGAACAGGCTCCGGCGCTGGGGCAACTGCGGCGGCGGAATTTCCAGAGGACGAAGAGAAAGAGGCCTCGGAGCGCGGTTCGGCGGCCGGCGCGATCCCGGCGCTTTCGGAGTCTGCGAGTCCGGACTGATCGACGCCGTCCAAATCAACATCATTCGCAACATCACTCTGAACATCGTGAACATCGGCTGAACCAAGCCCAACAGAGGAGGCATCTTCCGCGTCAGTGCCGGACTCCCCGACTTCGGCCAGGCCCAGGGCTTGCGCCTCGTTCACGATATTCTTTGCAGTTTGAGCGTCGGCTTCTGGCGGCGCCGGGGGGGCGATGCCGAGCAACTCTTCGTCGCTGGCGATGAGGTATCCGTCTTCGTTCAAGTTGCCGATGATGAGGTCGGCGGCTTCGCGCACTTCGCGGCGCAGGCTGAGCGCGCCCAACTGCCAAGCCAGATGGTCCGTGAGATTCGTCGGTTTGGAGAGAAAATTCTCAAACGACGGGCGCTCGATGTCCTCCATCTCGCTGTGGGTACGGTAGCCGGGATCGAGATAGTCCTGGAAGAAGGAACCGAAATCGATCTCTTCGAAGGGATCTTTCTTCTCGACGGCGGTGATGGGATTTTCTTCGTTGGTGGCGGCAGCAGCGCGTTCGCGGTCTTCTTCCTTCTTGCCAACCTCGTCGAGCAGTGGAACGGAGTCTTCGAGCTCTTCGAGAACGGGGTTCTCGACCATCTCAGCATTGATCATGTCCTTGAGCTCAAGCTTGTTGAGCGCCAGGACGGAGACCATCTGCACCAGGCCCGGGGTGAGGATCTGGCGCTGCGATAGCTTTACGCTGAGTTTGTGCTGTAAGAGAACCATGTTTCAAAGTTTCAGGGCTTCAAAGTTTTGATACTTATTCGAGCTTGTCGAGTCGATCATCATGGCTATCAAGCCGATGTTAGTGCATCTCGACAACCCGCAGCAGTCTCGCTGTACCCTCAGCAACCTCGGTTACTAATGTGCCCAGTTGCCCGATCTGTTTATCGTGCTTTTCGGTTTCAAGAGATAACAGCTCCAAGTTGTGAGTCAAAGCTTCCAGCCGGTCGTCAATCGTCATCGCTATCTTCCTTCTACTTCTTTCCTAGGCGGACTCCTCGGCGAGTGCTTGTCCCGCGGCGTGCTCTGCACGCCTGATTCTGACCTCATCCATCACAATGGCGGCGGCGCATAACGCGACCAGAGCAACTGAAAGCCACGTCACGACGTCACACTAGCGAGAAACTCTCGCCCAGATACACCCTTCGCACTTCGGGATCGCTGGCAAGCTGGCCGGGCTGTCCGTGACGGAAAATTCTGCCGTCGTCGATGATGTAGGCCCGGTCGGTTACTGAAAGCGTTTCGCGCACGTTGTGATCCGTGATCAATACTCCGATGCCGCTGGCCCGCAGACTGCTGATAATTTTCTGCAGGTCGAGCACAGCGATCGGATCGATTCCAGAAAACGGTTCGTCCAGCAAAATAAATGTGGGGTTGATGCACAGGCAGCGGGCAATCTCCACGCGCCGGCGTTCCCCACCGGACAGGGCGTATCCGCGATTTTGACGGATATGCTCGAGTCCTAGCTCGTCGATAAACTTTTCCATCTTCTCGCGGCGTTCATGCCAGGACATCGGCTGCGCCTCTAAGACCGCGAGGATGTTCTCTTCTACCGTTAGCTTGCGAAAGACCGAAGCTTCTTGAGGGAGATAACTAATGCCATACTGACGGGCCCGTAAATACATGGGAACGTCGGTGATGTCCTGACCGTCGTACAACACGCGGCCAGTATCGGGAGGAATCAGGCCCACGATCGCGTAAAAAGTGGTGGTCTTCCCTGCGCCATTAGGGCCTAATAAACCAACAACTTCGCCCTGCTCGACCGTTAGGCTGACCCCATTTACAACGCGACGGCCACGGTACGATTTGCCTATATCTTCAGTGGCCAAGGTACGCATTTATCGTGCCACTCGCGTTTGAGTTACCACAGGAGTACTTGCTCCGCCTTCTACGAGCACCGTATCATCGCGCCTAAAGAAAGTCAACGAAACCCCGGTAATCTTGCCTTGTTCGGCATCAAAAATGCTAGGCGGTCCGCCGGTCAGGACGAACTTGTCGTCGGCAGCTGAGTAGACGAGCTTTTGGCCTTCCGCCTGCCGCTTGGCTTGCCGAAGGACGACGTCGTCTTGGGCGACCATCCGGTCGAGCTGACCAGGTCCGGAAAATGACTGATTCGTCGAAGTTTGACTGCGGGGCAAGAGGTAAGCATCGACCGTCTTGGCAGAGGCGGTGAAGTCCGTGCCTTTGGCGATGACCCCACCGTCGTAGTGAACCCTGCGCTCGGAATCGGCGTAGGTAAGCTTCGCGGCGGTGATGGAAATCGGGCTTGATCCGGCACGCCAAGAGTTTTTCTTGGCTGCTTTTGTCCCTGTTGTTTCCGGCGCGGTCTTTTCTGGCCCAACCTTTTCAGTTTGGACCAAAACCGTTTGTACCGGCCGGGCGGGCGTGCCTTGGGCAGTGACAAATCGGCGGTCGCGCTCGAACTGGATGGTGGGGGCTTCGATGATGTTGGCGTCCTGCCAGAGGCGCGCGTTCCCAGTGTAGAGAGCAGTTCCCGGATTGTTGTGGGCGATCATGCTGTGAGCGGTGACATGAATCGGCGACGAAGAGGCCAGCAACGCGCCGTTCGGTTGCTCTTTGAGTTCGCTGTAGGTGCTTTTGACGTCATCCTGGGCCAAAGCGTCGCCCGTCGCGCGGTCGAGGCGAATGGTATTGGCGGTCGTCGCCATGCCGCCCATGGCCACGCGAGGATTGCCGGAGAGCACAAGCATCTGGTCGGAGGGCGTGTAGCGCGCGGAGTTTGCCCAGGCTTGCGTCCGCTTGTCGGCTTCCTGGCCGTCGGTGTAAGCGACGTTCCCTTGTTGTGTGATGACTTCCATGCCGCCCGCGGGAAGGAAGGCGGCGTCCACTGAGTCGCTGGTGCTCACGCGGTCGTGTTCGCCCGGGGTCGAGTTGACGATGCGGGCGTCGGGCGCGCCGTGGACGCTGGTGAGGTGGTTTCGGCCTTCTGAGGAAGCGAATTTCGCTTCGAACCTGCCTGCGGTCACGACCGTTCGCTGCGCAGCGGGAGCCTGCGCTGCCGCAGCACTCACTGCGTTGGCCTGCGCAATCGTAATTTTGGCGGCTCCCGACGTGGCAGCATGCTGCAGGATGTGCCCTTGCGCCACCGTGAAGTCGATGGTCGGGGCTGTGAGTTCGAAATCCTGCGGGCCGGTGGCCATGCCGTTTGCCGCGGGCTTGCTTCCAGCGGACGCTTTCTGCGCCAGGCGTACTCCATCGAGCGCGTGCACTTTCTGAAGCTCGTTTTGGCCGGCGAAGTCGAGGACTAGGCGGCCGGCTTCGCCTTCCATCGGCTGGGCTCCGGTTTGCTCCATGTGAACATTGCCGGTCATGGTCGCGGTGCGTAGCAAGTCCCGTTTTCCTTCCAGAAGGAACTCAGCCTGGTCGGCGCGGCTGCGCATCTGCGATGGAACGGCGGGCGCCGTTGCGGAGTCGTGATTCGCGACTGAGGCCGATTGCTTCCTCTCAGGCATCCGCGTCTCGGTAGTGACGTTCCCCGAAACCAAGACCTTCTCAACCTGATTTTCCGGCCCGAGATAAAAGACGGCCTGATCCGACTGCACCCTTCCATCTTCTCGGCTGAGACGAGGATGCTCGAGAGTAATCTGCCGCGGATCGTTGGTGATGATGCCGTGGTCGGCCTGGATGACTGCCGCGTATGGGCCATTGACCACCACATGAATTTGCGACGACAAGGTCAGGGTATTGCTCTTCCCCGCGTATTTCACGCCCATCGCCCACCCGGTGGCTTGTGGAGTTCGAAATTCGACCCGCGCCGCCGTCATGGCGTTTCCGCTGTCTTTATTGAAGACGAGATCGCGCGTCTTCAGGTGGATCGGATTCTTGAGTTCTTTGGGCGTGGTTTGATCGGGACTGCCGAGTCCGGAAGGGTTGGCGACCAGATCGATCTGCACGTCGCCCTTGGCAGTGACGTCGCCAGTTTTTTGGTCGAAAGCAAAATCGTCGCCATAGATCTGGTCGAAACGCGACGAGTCGCGCCCATACAGCACGATGCTGACGTTGTGCAACTCGGCGTTGCCCCTCAGTTTGAATTCTTTGACATCACTGGCCTGGATGGTGAACAGGGTGCGCTTGCCGTCCGACTTGGAAAATTGAAATCCGCTCGCCGTTCGCTTGATGTCGTATCCGATCTTGCCGGGGATTTGCTTTAACACGTTCGTCGCCCGCGAACGCACGTAGAAATACATTCCGGCCACGACCAGCGTGAGCAGCACGGCGGTCAGAGCCAGCAGGCGGCGCAGACGGTAGACTTTGAGCGGCATCTGATTTCAGTGTAATCGAAGCGGAGTCGGGCCGGAGGTCTTGCGGGTCTTGAGATTTTTTCAAAGGTTAGACTGGCTTGCTTTGTCGTCTCGCCGGCTTTCTTTGCATCTTGACGGTCCAAAGATTTTAACCGCAGAGAACGCTAAGGATTCGCGGAGTACGCGGAGAGACCCTTGGCGCGAGACCGCTAAGACACGTACACCCAACCAAGGCTCATCTACACTTGAAAGCGGATCTAGATGATAACTGCTGAAAAGTCTTCGTTGTTGGACTTTCATAACCTGCGCGTGATGCGGGGCCAGAAGATCGCGCTCGACGACTTCAGCCTTCGCATTGGAGCGGAGGAGCACGTTGCCATCCTCGGTCCCAATGGCTGCGGCAAGTCGACCCTGATCAAGACCATTACGCGGGAGTATTATCCGGTGGCGCGGCCGGACTCGTCGATGTCGATTCTGGGAGAAGAGAACTGGGACGTGTTCGCGCTGCGGGCGCGCTTGGGAATCGTGTCGAATGACCTGATGCTCTCGTGCACCGGAGACGCCTGCGGGCGGGATGTGGTGCTGTCCGGTTTCTTCAGCAGCATCAGCATTTTTTCCAATCACACAGTAGATGCCAGACAGCGCGAGTTGGCCGAAGCGGCGCTTGCCGAATTGAAGATTGAGCATCTGGCCGAGCGTCCGGTTTGTGAAATGTCGTCGGGCGAGGCTCGCCGTGTGTTGATTGCCCGTGCGTTGGTGCACAAGCCAGGCGCGCTGCTGTTCGATGAGCCCTGCAACTCTCTCGACCTGTCGGCCCAGCTGGGCTTAAGGCAAACCATGCGTGCGCTGGCGAATTCCGGAACGGCCATTATTCTGGTGACGCATGAACTGGCAGACATTGTTCCGGAGATTCAGCGCGTGGTGCTGATGAGCCGCGGACGGGTGGTCGCCGACGGACCTAAAGAAGAAATCTTGCGGGTAGAGCGACTGGCGGCTCTGTTCAGAGTAGACGTAGAAATGGCGCGGCGCGACGGGCACTATCACTTGTGGTGAGTATCGGGAGACTTCTCTTTCGAGCCAACCTCGATCAAACGTTTGGTCATCAGCACGAGCCCGAGAATCTGTGTCCACTCTGAAACGATGTTGCCGACGACCTGTCCCCACTTGCTCCCTGGATCCATGCTGCGGAAAGCTACGATCCAGCCGATGCCCGTAATAACAAGGAATATGGTAAGCGAGTGCTCGCGCAAGAACTCAACAGCCTTCGACGGTAATATTCCCTTCGGCTGTTTGCTCTCGGCTGAACCCTTTTCGTAGAGAAACTTCGTCATCACGATGGTGACGAAAACGCCTGACCAATCGGCAATCGCATTGCCGAAAAATGAACCGATGTGAGTTGAAGGGTTGGACCAGTGGTAGAGCACGATCAGCAGGATAACGACTGCGAGCGCTACGAGACTGAGCGAATGCTTTCGGAGGAAGGGCTGCGACTTCCGGCTTTGCATCATGGAGCTACTTTACTTGATTCGTCTGGGAATCGAAGCGCGTCGGGTTCCGTGAGTAGCGGGTTCCACTCACTGCGGCGTAAGCCAATTCGCAATTTAGCGCATCGAAGCACTTTGCACGGGACCGGATTCGAGAGGTATGCTGTGCGTGTTTTCCGAGTTGGATCCGGTAAGCCAAGAAATCAAACGTGAGATAAGGCATGAATAGTTGGACAAGCAATATTGGATTGGCGCTTGCACTCGCGGTGCTGCCGCTCGGTATGGGCGGTGTGATTGGTGCGATCGCGGCCGCGCAGACGCAGACAGGCTCGACAAAGGCGCCAAGCATCAAGTCGTACGACATCGACGTACCTGGGACAAAGGCATGGGTGGACACAAACATCGACGTGCGCGGAGGAGCCAAGCTGCGCTTCACGGCGACGGGGGAGATCACATATCCGGCGGACCAATCCTACAGCGGAAAGACCCGAACCGGGGGAACGTTTGGACCGGATGGACTTCCGCGAGGGTTTGCCGACTTAATTCACCAGTACGCAGCTCGCGATGCCGGGCATGGCGCCCTGATCGCTCGCATCGGTTCTGACGCGTACGCGCAAGCCTTCCTGGTGGGCGCCATCAAGGAATACTCTGTGCCGGTAGCCGGCAGGCTATTCCTGGGGATCAATCAGAGCGTGAGCGAGGCTTCAACTGCGCAAGGTAGTTTCCACGCGAAGATCGAGGTGCTGGACGAAGGCTTGAGTAGTGCCAGCAATGCCGGAGGTCCGGTTGAAACGCGTGTGTCGGGCATCACTCCGGACATGCTCAGCAAAATTCCGCGCCGCATCTCGGATCCTGCCGGCAAACCGGGCGACATGGTAAACGTGCTGATTGTGGGAACGCAGGATCAGATGCTTCAAGCATTTACTGTGTCCGGATGGGTGAAGGTCGACGCAAAAGTGGAGAACACTGCGCTGAATGCGGTGATCGACTCGCTGGAAAAGAAAGACTATCTGACGATGCCGATGAGCACACTGTTTTTGTTTGGCCGGGCACAGGACTACGGGTTCGCGCACGCCGAGCCGGTCCGCGTTGCCATGTCGCGAAACCACTTGCGAGTCTGGAAATCAACATTCGAGGTCGACGGGCGCCCGCTTTGGTGCGTGGCCGCTACGCACGATATCGGATTCGAGCGCGATCAACGCAACAACGGCTTGACCCACAAGATCGATCCCGCAATTGACGGCGAACGCGAGTACGTGAACGGGACTCTTTCAGGAACGGGGCTTGTGGTTCAGCGGGATCATGTTACGCCAGCCGATCCACTTACCACGGCCAAGACTGCGACTGGAGGAGAGTTTCATTCCGACGGACGCATTCTCGTCCTCGTGCTGAGCAACACGAGCAAAACCAACTAGGGGCGATTAATAGTACGGATTGCCACGCGAAGGCTTTGCAATGCGAGCCATCCACGATTCTCATAACACCGGCCCGGCTATCTATTCGCAGTCATTCAGCGCACGTCAACCTGAAAATCGCGCAGCGAGAGCTCCAATCCACCATATTCGGGATGATCATTGTTCCCGATGGTGAAGGCGATATCGACGGAGTCGCCGGCGAGAAGCGGTGCCTGTTGCAGGCGCTCGGCCATGTGCCAACCCAGGGCATCGAACGTGATCTTAGTCCTCAGTTCTCGGTTCTCAGTTCTCAGATGATCGCTATTGGCATAACCCGCGGTAGCGGCGGCAGTTCTTTCTTCGCGGCGAATGGCGGCACCGTCGGGATGGCAGCGCGGAGTCACCAGAACGGCGACTTCGGAGAGTTCCTCGGATCCAGCCGGGCTAGAGGTTGCGAGCAGCGTCTCTGAGAAGGGGGCCACTTGATTTCGAACCGCTGCCGGCCTCAGTTTCAGCTTGATGTGTTTGTCTTTCAGAATCCGCGGAGGCGCGGTTAGCTGAACACCACGGGCGGCGAATATGGGCTCGGGATTTCCCATGCCGTAGGGTTCCAGTAACTGAAGAGCCTGAAATAACTCGGGCGTGACGTCGGCGAGATCCAATTCCGCATCCAGATCGAGAGTTGGATCGAAATCGGCCAGGGTAAGACGCGCTCGGGCAAAGGCATCCAGCTTCGCGCGCAGGTCGGCGACATTGGCCGAGGGCATGGCGAATCCGCAGGCATGAGAGTGGCCACCATAGCGCGAAAAGAGAGTACCGCAGGACTCGATCGCCTCCAGCAGGTGGAAGGCACGAATCGAGCGGCCTGAGCCGAAGGCTTCCTCGCCATTACGCGAAATCACCAGCGTCGGACGGTTGTAGCGTTCCACAATCCGCGTCGCCGTGATGCCGATGACGCCGCGATGCCAGCCTTCTCCGTCGACGACGATGCAGTAGGCATCGCAAAGTGTGGGATCGCCGGTAAAGCGCTCTTCCACGGCGCGCAGGATTCTCCGCTCTTCCTCCTGGCGTTCGGAGTTGAGATGATCGAGTTTAGCTGCCAGTTCTCGGGCGCGAACCGGGTCTTTCACGCTGAAAAGTTCGATTACGTCGCGAGCCACGTCCATGCGCCCGGCGGCGTTGATTCGGGGCGCGATACGGAAACCAACTTCGCCGGATGTGGGAGAACGTTTGGTAGAAATCTGAGAGACTTCGAGCAACGCCTTGAGCCCTGGATTTACCGCACGGCGTAGCGCGTCCAAGCCCAACGAAGCGAAGACGCGATTCTCGCCGGTGAGCGGGACGGCATCGGCAATGGTCGCAATCGCCACGACCTTCATGAACGACGTCAGCAGTTTGGTCTGAAGACTCGCATCTAGACGTCGTTGCATCAATCCCTGAGCCAGTTTGAAAGCGACGCCGGCGCCACAGATCTGCTTGCAGGGATACTCGCATCCACTTTGATTGGGGTTGAGGACTGCTAGCGCGCGCGGCACGCCATCGGGTCCGGGCAGATGATGGTCGGTTACGATCAGGTCGACTCCGAGGCGTTGCGCGGTTTCCGCGGGAGCGAAGGCGCGGATGCCCATGTCGACGCTGATGATGAGGCGAATGCCCGACGCGGCGCCGCGCTCGATGACATCGTCGCGCATGTCGTAGCCTTCACGAATGCGATGCGGCACGTGGAAGTCGGCGGAGCCTCCGCAGAGTTCGATCGCCGTCTTCAGAATGATGACCGCCATGGTGCCGTCGACGTCGTAGTCTCCGTAAATGAGGATCGGCTCTTTGCGCTCAATGGCGGCCTCGATGCGATCGACAGCGGCGCGCAGGCCTGTCATCCGTTCGGGGGCGTGCAGATGAGAAAGCGTCGGTGACAGGAACGCGCTAGCCGATTCTGAATCGGTGATGCCGCGGCGCACGAGCAGCGGCGCGAGGATATGTGCTGCGTGAGCGACGCGCCGCAGCGAGGGCTCGTTGCGCAGTCCTGCGATCAGGGGTGCAACCAAAGCGTGATCAGTCGTTTTATGAATCCACTGCATAATACCGAGAGGCTGTCATCCTGAGCGCGTTTTCTGCGCGAAGGATCTCTGCAACTGCTGGGGAAATTGCACAGGTCCTTCGCTTTGCTCAGGATGACAGTATGGAGCAGTCTACTACTAGAGCAGGATTAGTTTTCTTCGTCCTGGTCGGGCTCGTCCATGGTGAGGCCGCCGAACTCGTCGGAGACTTCGAGCAGATGCTGGTAGCGCTCGTACCACTCTGTGCTGACCTCGCAGAGGAACATCGATCCCTGGTAGGCCCAGCCCAGCTGCAGGAATCCCACGCGGCCGACATGAGCTCGCAGCCAGCGAGCGTCTTCCACATCTTCACCATCGGTGAACTCCGAGTTCGTCAAGCGCTGCACCATATCATCCAATTCGGTGCGCTCGAGCGTCCAGGAGTGCATGGTCAGAAAGGGAGCGCCCGAAGCCTTGGCCAGTTCCACAAAATCTTTCCAGCCATCAGGATTGCCGCCCATTTCCCACATGACACATTGCACTTCGTCGAAATCCACGTAGCCATGGAACCGGCGCATGCCGTGGCCTTCGATGAAAGCCACCATGTCGTCTTTTACTGTGGTGAGATCGTCTGGAATGGGAGACATATAGGGAAAAGCTCGCAACCCACATTGTATGCCGTTCGCACCTGCGGTGCCAGCGCGAAGCTGCGATCAGTGGGCGGGCGTGGGAGCCGTCATTAACGCGGCAAACATGCGATAGAACCTATCGGTATCGATGTCGAACTGGATTTCAACCATCTGTGCGGCGGGCCTGGGTTTGGCTGTGGCTTCCGATGTGAGGGTGTTCCCATAACCGGCGCCGTGGTCCAGGTCGACGCCCATGTAACGAGTTTCGCGTTTGATAATCAGGGAGGGATCGATCCATGCGGCCGCGGCAAGTTCGTCCCACATGATGTCGGCGCCTGGGGTGAGCATGGCGAAACGGGCAATGTAACGCGCCAACGGGGTTCCGCTGGCGTCGATCTGTTTCACCAAGGCGGCGGTAATGTGGGTCTTGACCGAAATGTCGACCGGCGTGCAGACGATCTTTTTCCACGGCGCACGCAGCACAATCTCCGCCGCTTCCGGATCGAACCAGAAGTTGAACTCGTGCCGGGGATTGTTCAGAAATTCTGGATTGTCGGTTTGCGGGCTCAGGCTTCCACCCATGAAAACAAGCTCTTGCGCCAGTTGCGGAAACTGCGGGTCGAGGGAGATGGCCAGTGCGAGGTTGGTCATCGGTCCACCCTCATAGATCGTCACTTCGTGCGGATATTTATGCACCATTCGAATCAGGAAATGTGCCGCGTCTTCCTCTGCTGGTTTGGTGGTGGGCGGTCCCTCCGGAAGCGGAGGCACCACGGAAGCCTCATGCCACCAGCGCTCATCCCACGCACCGGCGTAGGCCACCTTGCCATACCGCTGCTGCCAAAGTTGCGATTCCTCGCGGCTACGAATCAGCGGGAAGACAGCGCCGGGCACGACGGGGATGTCGGTGCGGCCAATGATTTCCAACAGTCGCAGCGTGTGAGCGACTTCCTCGTCGCGCCATTGATCTCCACTCACTACCGTGATTCCCAAAACTTCGACTTGAGGAGACTGGATCATCACCAGGAGCGCCTGCATATTGCTGCCGCCGGGCCCGGAGCAATCTTCGTTGATGATGACTTTGCGGCGAGGCTGGGCAAAACAGAAGGCGGTGGCCAACAGCAGCGTTAGAGCGAAAAATTCGGCTTTCCGCAGCCTTTTCGAACGGTGCATCACTGCCTCCATGAATCGCTAACGCTTATACCCAAAAAATCGGGCAGACCGGGTATTCCAGTCTGCCCGAAATCACGACGGCGTCGCGGGGCCCTAGAAGTTCAGCTTGAGAGCAAACTGTATTAGGCGCGCATTATTCACCGTGTTGTTGATGACGCCGAAAGTCGCCCCAGCATTGATGTCTTGCTCGCCGCTGCCTCCCGCGCCTCCAAGATAGAACTGTGGATGATTGAACAGATTGAAGAACTCGGCTCGGAATTGCAAGTTCATACCTTCGCGGAAGGACAAGGGGAAGTCCTTGATTACAGAGAAGTCGGTGTTCACAAACCGCGGGCCGTAGACCGGAGCACGTGCAGCGGTGCCAAGTTCTCCACTGGGAGCCTGCGCAAAGGCGCAGCCGTTGAACCAAGCCCCAATTGTGTGAATCCTGTGTGGCGCAAGCCCAGGCTTGTTCGTGGCTGGATCAATCTGGTCAGTGAAATACTGGCACCTCGTATTTGGGTTCGCTGCCACCGTGCCAGCCCGATAGGGATTGCCGACCTGGTTCGGACGCTGGAACGTGTTTCCGTTGTAGGAGAAGAAGACTCCCGATCCATCGCCGCTGTCCACGACGAACAGAGGAAATCCGGACGTGGCCCGTTCGATGACATTCAGTTGCCAGTTTCCCAAGATCGCGTTGGTAGCCCCACTCCAAGTGCTACCGAAGTGTTTGCCTTTGCCGAATGGTAAGTCATACAAGATGCTGGCTGTGAAGCTGTCGTTGAGGTTCAGTTGCGAAAGGCCCCAGTCGAGCTTCGCAGCGCCGGGAAGGGGATAGTAAATGGCCCCAGGATTTGTACCCAGGCCGTCCGGCATGCCAGAGTCGAATGTGCGAGACCAGGTGTATCCCAGCAGTGCGTAAAGTCCATGGCGCGTGCTCTTAGTTTCACCTTTTATCTCGAGGGAGTCGTAGCGCGCTGTTCCCACGCTGTTGTTAGCAACGACCTGCTGAAATGGAGCAGCATACGGAAAGGATCGGAACCCGCAGCCGACGGTATAGCCTGGGACCACGCCGCATGCACTAGGCGAGCTCAAATTTTCGTTCGACTGGCCAACCAGAATGTGCGTGCTTCGTGTCCCGGCATAGCCTGCCGTCAGCACAACATTGCCGGGCAACTGCCGCTCAACGTTCAGATTGAACTGCTGAACCATGCCCTGCCGGAAATTGCGATTCATGGATTGAATGGTTCCGGTGTAATTGGCAGGATTGACAGGCGCGGACAAAACGGCGCCCCCGGTCACCGGAGTGCTCGAAGGAGTACCGGAGGCAACCAGGAAGCCCCCGGACAGCGAACCGAACGCGCTGTTGTATCCCAAACAGAAGTCGCTGGGGCAGGGATCCACCTCAGCATAGTAGGGAGGGTTCTGCCACAAGCCTTGTCCGCCCTGGTTCCAGGAGGAATCGTGGAGAATTCCGTAGCCAGCGCGGATTACTGTCTTGTCGCTTCCCATGACTCTCCAACTCAATCCAATACGGGGCTCAACTGCGGTTTTGTCGAATTGAATGCCGGCACGCCCGTCGGTTGGCACACAGATGGTGCAGCTGGCCAATGTGGGGCTGCCCTTCGGCACGTACCACTTCAGCGTCTGGATAT
>JGI12635J15846_10003391_pt1 | contig 13862 bp, 10 predicted proteins | sample BlaSpr_A8_OM2_M2_FD_15846 | JGI IMG/M metagenome (IMG submission 15846) | reverse complement strand
GGAAAAGATGGATAGGGTTCTGGACGAGTACAAGAAGAAGGCAACGCAATAGAAGTCAAAAGGCAGAAGTCAGAATGCAGAAGTAAAACCAAGTCGGTTTGCATTCTGCACTCTTACTTCTTACTTCTGCATTGATATGGCTGACTTGGTCTCCCATCCCGACGAGGTAAAGATCGTCTCCCGGCGCTTCGGCAAGGGTGCGACCAACATTGACCGCTACCTCGAACTGAACGGCTATAAGGCCGTGCAGAAGGCGCTCGCGATGGAACCGGACGCCATTATTAGTGAGGTCAAGAATTCCGGACTGCGCGGGCGGGGCGGGGCGGGATTTTCCACCGGGATGAAATGGTCGTTCGTGCCGAAGCAGTCGGCCAAGCCAAAGTACGTTTTGTGTAACGGGGACGAGAGCGAGCCGGGGACCTGCAAGGACCGCCTGATCTTTGAGCACGATCCGCACTCGGTGATCGAAGGCGTCATGATTGGCGCGCTGGCCGTGGGCGCGAAGAGCGGGTACATCTACATTCGCGGCGAGTATCGATATCTTTCCGTCATCATGCAGAAGGCGATTCGGGACGCTTACGCCAAGGGATTCATCGGCAAGAACATTTTCGGCAGCGGGCGTGACTTGGATATTTACTGGCACGGCGGCGCGGGCGCCTACGAAGTGGGCGAAGAGTCGGCGCTGATGGAGTCGCTGGAGGGAAAGCGTGGAATTCCGCGCATCCGTCCGCCATTCCCTGCCGTGGTCGGCCTGTGGGGCGGGCCTACGGTTATTAATAATGCGGAAACGTTGGCCAATGTGCCTCACATTATTCTCGGCGGCGCAGACTGGTATGCAAAGCTAGGGACGCCGAAAAACGGCGGCACGCGGCTTTTCTGTCTGAGCGGCAACATCGCGAAGCCCGGCGTTTACGAGTTGCCCATGGGCTACAACCTGAAGAAGATGATCTACGACGTGGGCGGCGGCATTCCGAATGGGCGCGAATTGAAGGCGGTAGTGCCGGGCGGATCGTCATGTCCGTGCCTGACCGCCGACGAAATTGACGTTGCGATGGATTTTGATTCAGTGCAGAAGGCTGGCTCGATGCTGGGTTCGGGCGGCGTGGTCGTAGTCGACGACGCGCAGTGCATCGTGAAATTCGCGCTGCGCACGATGAAGTTCTACCAGCACGAAAGTTGCGGATGGTGCATTCCCTGCCGCGAGGGGACAGACTGGCTGAAGAAAACGCTGATTCGTTTTCATGCGGGCGGCGGATTGAAAAAAGATATCGACAACATGCAGTACCTGGCGGAGAACATGTTGGGAAGGACGTTCTGTCCGTTGGGTGATGCGGCGGCAATGCCGACGATTGCTTTCGTGAAAAAGTTTCGCAAAGAGTTTGAAGATCATTTAGAGGGTCGGCCGTGCCCCTTTGAGAAGGAGAGCGCGGTGGAGCCGGTGTTGGCGTAGCGCTGGGCTTGTCGCCGGGACACGCGCGTGCGAAGGGCCGCGGGTTTCGATTGCTTATCGAGTGCGAGGGCGGGACGCACTCGCGACCGCCGGCGGGACGCCGGCGCTACGGAATTCGTTACTCACTTATGGCTGACGTAACACTCACTGTCGACGGCAAGAAGTTCACGGCCCCTGCGGGGACGCTGCTGATCGAGGCCTGCAAGAGCGTGGGCATCGAGGTGCCTTCTTTTTGCTATTACCCCAATCTTTCGCTGCAGGGCGCTTGCCGCATGTGCCTGGTGAAGATCGAGAAGATGCCCAAACTGCAGACCGCCTGCACCACCGTGGTTAGCGAGGACATGATCGTCACCAGCGACAGCGACGAAGTTAAGCAGGCTCGGAAGTCGATGCTCGAGATGCTGCTGGGTAACCATCCGCTGGATTGCCCGGTGTGCGACGCGGGCGGCGAATGCGAACTCCAGGACATGACGTTCTCTTACGGCGCCGCCGAATCGAAATTCATGGAGGCGAAGAACCATAAGGACGAGCAGCAATGGTCTCCGGTGGTGTTCTTCGACCGGCCGCGCTGCATTCTGTGCTACCGGTGTGTCCGGGTTTGCGGCGAGGGCATGGACGTGTGGGCGCTCGGGGTGCAGAACCGCGGCGTGAGTTCGCTGATCGCTCCGAATAAAGAAGATCACCTGGAGTGCGAAGAGTGCGGCATGTGCATCGACATTTGCCCAGTGGGCGCGCTCACCTCGGGCGCGTATCGCTATAAGACACGGCCGTGGGAAATGAAGCACGTGGGCACGGTTTGCACACACTGCGGCGACGGGTGCAAGACTACGCTGGGGGTGCGGCGATCGGACACGGGCATGGAAATTGTGCGTGGGGATAACCGTGACAAGAGCGGCACCAACGGAGACTTCCTGTGCATCAAGGGCCGCTACGCGTTCGATTTCGCGAACCATGAAGATCGGCTTACACAGCCGTTGATTCGGAAAGACGGAAAATTGACGCCGTCTACTTGGGAAGAGGCGTTCGAGTTGGTGGGAAAGAAGTTCGCCGAGGTTCGCGACAGGGATGGTGGGGCGGCGATCGGCGTGATCGGATCGACACGCACTACGAATGAGGAGGCGTACCTGCTCTCTAAGTTCGCGCGCCTGGTGCTGAAGACGAATAACGTCGATCATCATCGCACCGCCGACTTCCCTGCTCTGGCGGCGGCGATGCGCGGCAAACCAGATGCAACCGCCAGCATGGCAGACGTTTTCAAGGCGCCAGCGATTTTGCTGATCGGGAACGATCCGACGGAGCAGCATCCGCTGCTGGCTTGGCAGATTCGTAACAATGTACGACTGCATCGTGCCAAGCTCTACGTGGTGAACTCGGAGCCGATCAAGTTGCGGCGTCAAGCGACGAGTTTCACGCAGATTCCTATTGGAGCAGAAGGCAAGGTTGCGAGCTTCTTGTCGGGCGATGACGGAACTGCTGACGCTTTGGTGAGTTCGTCGACGAATAAAGATGCATGGATTGCGCTGCGCGAGAAGCTGCGCGGCGAGCAGAATCTCGTCATTATTTTCGGCTCGGAAATTCGTGGCAATGACATTGCCTCGCTCGTGGCTTGGGGCTCAGGGATCGCTGGCGCTAAATTCATTTGCCTCGCTGACTACTCCAATTCGCGCGGGGCGGCGGATATGGGCTTGTATCCAGACCTGCTGCCGGGTTATCACACCGTTGCGAAAGGCAGTGAATTCCATCAAGAGTGGGCTGTTCCAACAGGAGCCGGACTCGACCTCGCGGGCATGGTGGACGCGGGCAAGAGTGGCAAGTTAAAGGCGCTCTATGTGGTCGGCTCGAATCCGGTTGGAAGGCTCGCGATTGATCCATTCGCGTTCTCGAGGAGCTTCGTTGTCGTGCAAGACATGTTTTTGACCGAGACCGCACTTATGGCCGACGTGGTTTTGCCCGCGGCCAACGCCTACGAAAAAGCCGGCACGATGACCAACACTTGCGGCGACGTGCAACTCGCAAAGAAGGCAGGAGACGTTTCGGGGACGAAAGCTGATTTTGAAATGATGGTTCGCATCGCCGACGCCATGGGCTTCGAAGTTCGCAAACTGGTTCCCTTCGGCGGTGGCATCCGGGCAGATATGGGACAGTCGCGAGGCGCGCAGTCGGGTGAGGCCGACCGTCACGCAGTGTGGCTGGAGATGCAAGGGCTGGAGCCGAAGTTGAGTCCGCTTGATCCCATGGCGATTCTCGACGAGATTCAGCGTTTGGTCCCCGGGTATGACATCTCGCGACCGAATCTTCTGGCGGGCAACAGCGAGCACACGTCGCTGACAAAGAGCGGACCGGGCGCGGCCCACAACCCGGAATCGATTTCCCCGGCCCACGACGGGCTGTTCACTTCAGGCACGCTGGGACGATACTCGCGAACGTTGAAGTCGGTGATGGAGAGTCACGAGGTCAAGCCGGCAGAAGTTGCGGCGGACTAGATTCTTAGTAAGTCTTTCCTGAGCAAGAGAGGAAGCAAGGCGTGGCGTTGCCAATCTGGCTATTCATACTGGCGTCGGTGATCAAGTCGGCGATCGTTCTGGGCGTGCTGCTCACCGCAGTCGCATACACCGTATGGCTGGAGCGCAAGGTGGTAGGCCACATGCAGAATCGCTGGGGACCCACGCGGGTCGGTCCGTTTGGCCTGCTGCAACCCGCGGCCGATGGCCTGAAATTTCTGTTTAAAGAAGACCTGACTCCGCCGCACGTCTACAAACCGCTTTTCATTGCAGCGCCGCTCATTGCCGTTATCTTCGCGCTGACATCGATCTCTGTCATTCCGTTTGGGAATTCAGTCACGATCGGCGGATACGACATTCCTCTGCAGATCACCGACGTGAACACGGGACTGCTGCTGATTTTGGGAGTCACGTCGATCGGCGTATACGGGGTCGCACTCGCGGGCTGGTCGTCGAACAACAAATACTCGCTGCTTGGCGGACTGCGGGCTAGCGCGCAGATGGTGAGCTACGAGATTGCTCTGGGTCTGTCGCTGGTCGGCGTGCTGATCATGTCGGGCAGCTTCAGCCTGCGCGATATTGTGCAGGCGCAGCAGGGACCGTTTTGGGGATTCATTCCACGGTGGAATATTTTTCATGGCCAGTTCATCGGCTTCTTCTGCTATCTGATGGCGGCTTATGCAGAGACGAACCGCATCCCGTTTGACCTGCCGGAAGCCGAAACTGAGCTTGTGGCCGGCTATCACACCGAATATAGCGCCATGAAGTTTGCAATGTTCTTCATGGCGGAATACGCAAACATGATTACGGTGGCTTGCCTGGCTACGCTGCTGTTTTTCGGCGGATGGAACGGGCCGCTCGTCGGCCCACCTCTGTTGCAAGCACTCTTGCCCATATTCTGGTTCGGGGCGAAAATTTTTGCATTTCTCTTTCTATACATCTGGGTGCGGGGCACATTGCCGCGCTTCCGTTACGACCAGTTGATGGCGTTTGGCTGGAAATTCCTGCTGCCGCTGGCGCTGGTGAATCTGATTGCGACTGCGATCGCAGTGGCTTGGTGAGAAAAGAGGTTCTCAGTTCTCGGTTCTCAGTTCTCAGTTGGGTCGCACAAGCCTCCAACTGAGATACCAACCCCGAAGTGGGTCTTACTGAGAACTGAGAACTGGGAACTGAGAACTGATTTCATGAGTGTGCACTTAATTCTGTTTCTGGCATTCGGAGCGGTCTGTGTGGCAGGGGCGGTCAACCTGCTGGCGCAGACTCATCCGATTAACAGCGCGCTCTCGCTGATCGCGGTGATGGCCGCACTCGCAGGTGAATACCTGCTGTTAGGGGCGGAGTTTGTGGCCGCCGTGCAGGTGATCGTTTACGCGGGGGCCATCATGGTGTTGTTCGTCTTCACCATCATGCTCTTGAATGCTGGAGTCGAAGAGCGCACCAAGGGCAGCCGAGTTGCTGTTTTGTTCGGCATCCCCGGCATGTTGCTGGGGAGCATTTTGGTCGGTTGGGTCGTATTGAGGCATTCGGGAACCGAGGCCGTGGCCGCGGGGGCTCTGCCGGGTGATCCCAAGATCATAGGACAGTTGCTCTTTCACGAATTTTTGCTGCCCTTCGAGATTACTTCGGTCCTGATTCTGATCGCGATCATGGGCGCGGTCGTGTTGGCGAGCAAGCCCCCAACCGCGCCGGCCAGGAAGGTGGACTGAATGGTCCCTCTCTCGTATTACCTGGTACTCAGCGGCTTTCTGTTCGCCTGCGGCGTGGCCGGATTTCTGATCAAGCGCAACATCATCACCATCTTCATGTCGATTGAGTTGATGCTCAACGGCGTGAATCTTTCCTTCGTCGCCTTCGCGGCGCACTGGCACGTGCTGGCCGGACAGGTGTTCGTCTTCTTCGTCATGGTGGTGGCGGCCGCGGAAGCTGCCGTGGGGCTGGCGATCATCATCGCCGTCTTCCGAACGCGTGAGACGCTGAACGTGGATCAGGTGAACCTGCTCAAGCTATGATGTCGAATCTCAATCTCTGGCTGATCCCGAGCCTGCCACTGGCGGGCGCCGCGATCAATGGTTTCTTCGGGAAGAAGTCTTCGCGGAGGGCGGTAACTACGGTGGGGCTCGTGTTTCCCGGCGCAGCTTTCGCGTGGGCGCTGGTGGTTGCGCTACGCTTTTCGTCGCTCGATCTTCCCTACCAGGAATATGTCGCCCACTGGATCCGGTCCGGCAACTTCAGTGCGGACTTCGCTTTATATCTCGATCAACTTTCGTTGGTCATGCTGCTCGTCGTCACCGGAGTCGGATTCCTGATTCACATCTATTCCGTGGGCTATATGTGGGAGGACCCCAGCTATTTCCGGTTCTTCGCCTACCTGAACCTGTTCATGTTCTTCATGTTGACGCTGATCCTGGCCAACAACTACCTGCTGATGTTTATCGGTTGGGAGGGCGTGGGCCTGGCGTCGTATCTGCTCATTGGATTCTGGTTCACGAAAGATTCCGCGGCATCGGCCGGGAAGAAAGCGTTCATCGTTAACCGCATTGGCGACTTCGGGTTTTTGATCGGACTGTTCCTGCTCATCCAGCACTTCGGCTCGTTGAACTTCACTCAGGTCTTTGCTCAAGTGCAGCCCATGACGGCGGAAACCGGCAGCGCCGGACTTCTCACTGCCATCGGGATTCTGCTGATGGTGGGCGCGTGCGGCAAGTCGGCGCAGATTCCGCTGTATGTGTGGCTGCCCGACGCCATGGAAGGCCCGACGCCGGTTTCCGCGCTGATTCACGCTGCGACCATGGTCACAGCAGGAGTCTACATGGTTTCGCGGTCGCACATGATTTTTGATCGCGCGCCCATGGCTCTGATGGTGGTTGCGGTGATTGGAACCCTCACCGCGCTTTTCGCCGCCACAATCGGAATCGCGCAGACCGATATCAAGAAGGTTCTAGCCTATTCCACGGTTTCGCAGTTGGGCTACATGTTCATGGCTTGCGGCGTGGGAGCGTTCTCCGCGGGCATCTTTCACTTGATGACGCATGCCTTTTTCAAAGGCCTGCTGTTCCTGGCGGCTGGGTCGGTGATTCACGCGGTGGGTGGCGAGCAGGACATGCGCAAGATGGGTGGCCTGCGCTCCTACATCCCCTGGACGTTTTTGACAATGGGCATCGCCACTCTGGCCATTGCAGGAATCCCGCCATTCGCGGGCTTCTGGAGCAAGGACGAAATTCTCTGGCAGGCGTATTCCAGCGAACACGGGAGTTGGGTGTTCTGGCTGATCGGCGTCATCACTGCCTTCCTCACTTCGTTCTACATGTTCCGGCTGTTGTTCATGACATTCTTTGGCGATTATCGGGGATCGCAAGTCGACGCGCATGGACAGGCTCACGCCACCCACGGTCACGAGCACGGGCATGGAGAGCCCCACGAGAGTCCGATGGTGATGCTGGTTCCGCTGATGATTCTTGCAGTGCTTTCGACGGTAGGCGGCCTGGTAGGCATCGGCAACCGCTTCGAGAATTTCCTGGCGCCTGTGTTTGGGTCGGGCCAGGTTGCCGAAGCCGCTGGCGAAGCGGCTAGCCATGTCACCGAACTTCTGCTGATGGGCGTGTCCGTAACAGTCGCAATTTTGGGATTTCTTCTCGCGTATGTTCTCTACATCAGCAAGCCTTATCTCCCCCAAAAGATCGCGGATGCACTGAATGGCTTCTACACGGCGGTTTTGAATAAATATTATGTCGACGAGATTTATGCGAAGCTCTTCGTCAAACCGCTGGTGGATGGATCAACCAGCATTCTGTGGCAAGGAATCGACCGCAAAGTTATTGACGACACCGTGAATAACGCGGCTGACGCCGCGCGCCATGTTTCGGACGAAGTCCGGCATATGCAGTCCGGCAACCTGCGGTCCTACGCGGGCTGGATCGCGGCGGGCTCTGCCGTGGTGATTGCCTACATGATCTGGATGGGAGTGCGATGAGCACCGATAGCTGGAGCCCTTACATTCTCACGTTCGTCACCTTCGCCCCGCTGGTGGGAGCATTGCTGCTGGTGTTCTTTCCCCGGCGCGATCGCGACGTCCGCATCTTCGCCCTCGTTTTTTCGCTGCTTACCTTTCTTTTGTCGCTGCATCTGCCCGTACATTTCCACCGCCCACAGGCTGGATTCCAATACGAAATCGATCGCCAGTGGATCTCAACCCCGAACATTCATTACCACATGGCGATGGACGGGATTTCGCTGTGGCTGGTGGTTCTGACTACGTTCCTAACGCCGCTCTGCGTGTTGATTTCATGGAAGTCGGTGCATGACCGGGTAAAGGAGTTTTTCATTCTGTTGCTCGTCATGGAGACCGCGCTGATCGGGGTGTTCACTTCCCTCGATCTCTTCCTCTTCTATTTCTTCTGGGAGGCGACGCTGATTCCGATGGCCCTGCTGATCGGGGTTTTCGGGCACGAGCGCAAGGTGTATGCGGCGGTGAAATTCTTCATGTACACCATGATCGCGTCGGTGTTTATGCTGGCGGCGATTCTTTGGCTGTACGCGCACACTGGCAGTTTTGATTTCGTAGTAATCCGCGATCAGATCGCGCGCGGGGCGGTACCGAACTTTCCGGCTGCGGCACAATGGTTATTTCTTGGCTTCTTCCTGGCTTTCGCAGTCAAGGTTCCGTTGTTTCCGTTTCACACGTGGCTGCCTGACGCACACGTGGAAGCACCTACGGCCGGATCGGTCCTGCTGGCTGGCGTACTGCTGAAGATGGGAACGTACGGGATGCTGCGCTTCAATCTGGGCCTGTTCCCGGAGCAAGCCCGCCAGAATGCCCCGTGGATCATGACGCTGGCATTGATCGGCATCATTTACGGCGCGCTGGTTGCCATGGTGCAGCCCAACATGAAGAAGCTGATCGCTTACTCCTCGGTCAGCCACCTTGGTTTTGTGGTGCTGGGAATCTTCAGCTTTACCCAGGCGGGATTGAATGGCGCGATGTTCGTGATGCTTGCGCACGGTGTTTCCACCGGCGCACTGTTCATGCTGGCAGGAATTCTTCACGAACGCCGCCATACCTACGAGATTTCGGAGTTTGGCGGCCTTGCCGCTATCATGCCAGTCTATGCAGCCTCGTTCCTGTTCATCGTACTCGCCTCGGTAGGGCTGCCTTTGCTCAACGGATTCATTGGCGAGTTCCTGGTGCTGAGCGGTGCGTTCCAGGCGAAGGCGGTCTATGGAATCTTCGCGGCGACCGGTGTGATTTGGAGCGCGGGCTATCTGTTGTGGATGTATCAGAGAGTGTTTTACGGCAAAGTGACGAAGCCGGTGAACAACTCGCTGCATGATCTTTTCGGGTTTGAGAAAGCGGCGGTATGGCCGTGCGCGATTGCTGCGCTGGTGATGGGCGTAGCGCCGATTCTGTGGCTGGGTGCGATTGATCCGGCCGTGCAGACCGCGCTCACTCCGTTCGCGCAAGTCGTCGGCAAGGTGGTGGGGCAATGATGACGCCGACTCCGACGCCGGCCGCGCTGCTGCAGACCATTCCGCAGGGAGTGGACTATATCCGAATCCTGCCCGAACTGATTTTGTCTCTCTTTGGCATCGTGATCATGGTGCTGGATCCCCTGGTCGATGAGAAAAAGACTCAGAAATTGCTCGGCTTGATTGGGCTCGGCGGAACCGTCGCCGGACTTCTCGCAACATGGTATATGGCCCAATTTCCTGGGCTCGCCTTCTCCAACATGGTGAAGGTGGATACCTTCAGCGTGTTCTTCCACGTTCTGATCATCGGCATCGCGGCGGTCGTCATTCTGACCTCGTTTGAGTACATGGCGGTGCAGCGGATTCGGGCGGGGGAATATTACGCGCTGATTCTTTTCGGTGTAGTAGGCATGGCGCTGATGTCGTCGGCGGTCGAACTGGTTTTGATTTTCATCGCCCTCGAGATTTCGTCGATCTCCACTTATATTTTGGCAGGATTTCGCCGGAACGAAGCATCAAGCAGCGAATCGTCGCTGAAGTACTTCCTTCTGGGCTCGTTTGCCACTGCATTTTTTCTCTACGGCGTGGCGCTGATGTTTGGCGCTACCGGATCCACCAACATTGATGTGATCAGTCAGAAGTTGCTGACGCTTCCTGTGCCATTGCTGGTGTACGTGTCGATGGCCCTGATGTTTGTAGGCTTGGGATTCAAAGTCGCAGCCGCTCCTTTCCACGTTTGGACTCCTGACGTTTATGAAGGAGCGCCCGCTCCAATCGTAGGTTTCATGTCGACGGCACCGAAAGCAGCGGCGTTTGCCGTGTTGTTGCGAGTGGTATTCACCATTAATGCTCCAGGGCGTTTCGCGCTGCTCTGGGTGGCTGCCGCCCTCTCCATGAGCTTGGGCAACGTGGGAGCGCTGGTTCAGACCAACGTCAAACGCTTGCTGGCCTATTCGTCGATCGCCCACGCCGGCTATCTGCTGGTGGCTTTCGCGATGACCAACTCAGAAGATTCTGTTGCCGGGATTTCTGCCGCCATGTTCTACACGGCAGCCTATGCCGCCATGAACGTGGGCGCCTTCGCCGTGGTCAGCCACTTTGCCAATGCAGGCGAGCGTTATGTGACGCTCGAAGACTATGAGGGTTTGGGCCGCACTTCCCCGCTGCTGGCGGCCATGCTCACGCTTTTCCTGCTTTCGCTGATCGGCATTCCCATGACTGGGGGTTTCTTCGCCAAGTTCTACGTCTTTAGCGCCGCGGTGAAAGCCCACCTCATTTGGTTAACGCTTATCGGTGTTGTCAACAGCGCGATTGGCGCCTACTACTACCTTCGCATCATCGTCGTGATGTACATGCGGGAGGCGCGCAAGGAAGTCCCGGTGACACCGATCCCGTTTGGACTGGGAGTGGCGCTCGCGGTCAGCATGGTGGCGACGCTTTATCTCGGCATTCTGCCGAACCGGATTCTGCAGTATGCACAGCAGTCTGCTGAACAATTGCTGCCCCAACCGCCAGCCTCAGGCTCCGTGAATGCCGCGCAAACCCAGCCAGCAGCAGCCATTGCGCGGTATTGACTTTGTTGTAAATAATTGAAAAACGCGCATTGACAAGAGCCTTCGCCCACGTGCATCATGGTGTCCACCAAGTTCAAGTTCAGTCCTTCTCTGAGGAACTGACGGTGGCCTGGAGGAGAGAAACATGTCGAAACTGATGCGCAGGCTTTGGTCGGAGGATTCGGGGCAAGACATAGCCGAGTACGCGGTGATGTTGGCCGTGATTTTGGTTCTAGTGGTGGGGACGGTTCGCCTGATCGGTTCGAATTCCAATACTGTATTCTCCAACGTGGCGAGCTCGATCCAGTAGCTGTCCCAGCAGTTTGGCCCCTTTCTGGTTTGAATGATTGTGAAAACGAGACTTTTATGACTCGATTTACTCCAGGCTTCGCGTTTACCGCTTACTTCCGGTTTCCGGGAGCAGCGGCTGCGGAGCTGCTTGGAGTAAGGATGAGCCACTGACGGCCACCTGAACTAAACAAGCTTCAACCGCAAGCCGCGATCCAGGGATCGCGGCTTTTGTTTTCCAGAAAAACTTACTCGAGGAGATCGCGATGATTGTCAACATGTCAGAGAAAGCGACGGAGCAGGAGATCAACCATATTATTGAACGGATCCGCGAAGCCGGATACCAGCCTCACGTCACGCGCGGCACAGAGCGCACCATCGTTGCGGCTGTGGGCAGCGGACGCCGCCACGAGATCGAGGCGTTGCAGGTTGCTCCAGGCGTGGACAACGTGGTCGCGATTGCCCAACCCTTCAAACTGGTAAGCCGCCAGGTCAGGCCGGAGCGCACGGTCGTGAAAATCAATGGGGTTGCCATTGGCGGTCCAGACGTCGTGGTGATTGCCGGCCCGTGTTCGGTGGAATCGAGGACGCAACTGCTCGACACAGCCCACGCCGTAAAGCGCGCGGGCGCCACCATGTTGAGGGGCGGAGCCTACAAACCGCGCACTTCCCCCTATGACTTCCAGGGCCTGGGCCTGGAGGCGCTTAAGATTCTGCGGGAGGCTCGCGAAGAAACCGGACTTCCCGTGGTCACGGAAGTGATGAGCACCGAGGACGTGGACGTCATCTGCGAACACGTCGACATGCTGCAGGTGGGAGCGCGCAACATGCAGAATTTCGCGCTGCTCCGCCGTCTTGCGACCATTAACAAACCTATCCTGCTGAAGCGCGGCCCGTCGGCCACAGTGAAGGAATGGCTGCTGGCCGCGGAGTACCTGCTCTCGGGAGGCAATCAACAGGTCGTCCTCTGCGAGCGCGGCATCAAGACATTCGAAACCGAAATGCGGAATACGATCGACTTGGCGGCTGTGGCGTTGGCGCGCGATCTTTCCCATCTTCCGGTCATCGCCGATCCTTCACACGGAACCGGCAAGCAGAGCCTGATTGCAGCGGTTTCCCGGGCAGCAGTTGCGGTCGGAGCCGACGGTTTGATCATCGAAGTGCACCCTTGCCCGGAACGCGCGCTCTCGGATGGTCCGCAGTCTCTGGACTTCGCGGGATTCGGCAAGGTCATGCGGGCGTTGGCAGAACCGCTGCGGCGGACTGCCAGCCTTCCGACGGCGGTGACGGCTGCATCGTAAGACAGAATCGGTTTAGCACGGTCCTGTTTCTTGATCGGCACGATTCGGAATGCGACCAAGGTTTTTCCTGAGGAAGACTGTCATCTGATTTTGCGTCCTGAGACTCTTTTAAACATCGGACGGTTATGCTTGCATCGGTAACGCGCCTGCGAGTGCGCTCTGTAAGGTTTCTTCCACAGTTCCTGTGGCGTACGTTTCTCAGTCAGCGTCAGGTTGAGCGTGCGGCAGGATTTTTGGGTGGGAGACTTCTGGTTGCCCCGGGGATGACGTTCTGGACTCTGACCGTATGGGAGAGCGAACAGGCGATGAGAGGATTTCGCGGCTCTGGAGCTCACGCTCGCGTGATGGCACGACTGCCGGAATGGTGTAATGAAGCAGCATACGGCCATTGGGTCCAAACTGGAGATCCAATCCCCACATGGGAGGAGGCGTATGAGCGTTTGGTGGCGGAAGGTCGACTGTCGCGAGTTGCGCATCCTACCCAGGACCATTCCGAGAGAAAGTTCGCCAAACCTCGGTTGAAACCCTTGATCGGCGCCGACATAAAACCGAAGGTGTCCCAGAAGATCGAAGCGTAAAAATACTTTTCGAGACTGGTCGCACCTGACTTCGCGTTTGAAGCAATGAGATTACTGACCGGTTTGACGGGAGTTCATGCCACGCTTTGATGTCACCATCGCCGGAGAACTGAATCTCGACCTGATTCTGTACGGCCTGCCCGAACAACTTTTGCCGGAGCGCGAACTTCTGGCCGACGGTATGATGCTCACGCTCGGCTCATCTTCGGCGATTGTGGCTCACAACCTCGCCGCACTGGGCAGCCGCGTTGGATTTCAATCGCGCATCGGCAACGATCCGTTGGGCCAGATCGCCCTCGATCGCCTGCAGCAGAGCGGCGTGGATGTCTCCTGCGTGCGTTCCGTGCCCGGCACGACCACCACGGGTCTCACCGTAATCCTGCATCACGGAGCTTGGCGGAACATTCTCACCTATGCGGGAACGATTGCCGAGACGTGCTGGGAGGATCTCGACCTTGACGCGCTGGCTGACTCGCGTCACTTCCACCTGTCGTCCTATTACTTACAGCGAGGACTTCGTCCCAGAGTGGGTGAGCTATTTCAATTCCTGAAATCGAAGGGGCTGACGATTTCACTCGACACCAATGATGATCCTGAGGATCGGTGGGGAGACCTGCACGAAGTCTTGCGCTACGTTGATGTGTTCTTGCCGAACGAACGGGAGGCCTGTAAAGTCGCGGGAACTGAGGATCTGGAAGCCGCCATCCGGAGCCTTTCCGAACTGGTGC
>JGI12635J15846_10003390_pt1 | contig 13863 bp, 10 predicted proteins | sample BlaSpr_A8_OM2_M2_FD_15846 | JGI IMG/M metagenome (IMG submission 15846) | reverse complement strand
CCGCATCGTCAGCGAAGTCCGCCACATGTTCTCCAAGAACGGCGGCAACATGGCCGAAAACGGCGCGGTCGGCTGGATGTTCCACCGCAAGGGCGACATCATCGTCCCCAAAGAAGCCGCGGACGAAGAAAAAATGATGAGCATCGTGCTGGACGCCGGCGCGGAGGATTTGCGCGACGACGGTTCGGCCTGGGAAGTGACCACGCCCCCTGAAGCATTCGAAAAAGTGCGCGAGGCATTGCTTGCCGCCGGCGTCACTCCGGCCACTGCGGAAATCGCCTTCGTCCCGCAAAATTACGTGAAGCTCAGCGGCGCGCAAGCCCAGCAAATGATGCGCATGGTCGAAACGCTGGAAGATCACGACGACGTGCAGCACGTCTACGCCAACTTCGACATCGACGAAAAAGAAATGCAAGCCGCCGTCGCTAGCTAGCCGCGAGCCACACCCCCCACGCAGTGCGGCGGATTGCTTGTCCTGCGTCCCCGATTGTCTCCGAGCCGCACGGCCGCCTCAGGCGCTTGCCCGTCACAACAGCACCATCGAACTGTCCGCCACCTTCGCAGCAAAACCCTATCTGCGTAAAATGAAGAGCATGAAACGCGTGCTCATCGTTGGTCGTGGGGCATCAGGCAAATCGACTCTCGCGAGGCACTTAGGCGATCTCACGGGGCTGCCGGTGACCGAAGTAGATAAAATCTTTTGGCAACCGGGGCTTATCGCAACCCCTCGCCAAAAGTGGATTGATATGCAGGAGCAGCTTGTGGTTGGGGAACGATGGATAATAGAGGGCGACCTGGGACCCTACGATGCCGTCGAGGTCCGGCTTCGTGCAGCGGATACAATCATCTTCTTGGACTTTTCGTTATGGCGCTGTGCTTGGCGAGCAATTCGGCGGTCCCGCGAACGTGCTGATTTCTGGGGTTGGCTTTTGGCATACCGGTATCTGAGCCGTCCGAACCTGAGGTCAGCGATAGCCGCCCACGCACCCAATGTTGCGCTGCACGTTTTTCGCAGCCCCAGGGCGCTCGCCCGATTCGTCGCGGGCATAGGCCGCCGTTAGGCCCGTCGTTCGGTTGCCGCGCTAAAGAGCAGCGTGGCCGCCAATCGAATACTCGATCTCACCCCATCATCACGACTTTTTGCGGCTCGGAGCATGATTCAACGCTACGGGCGATACCCAACTTCTTCATTCGGAAATACAAAGTCGAGCGGTTCAATCCCAAGCGGGTTGCGGCGCCGCCGGGTCCGGAGAGAACCCACCTGGTCTCCTTCAGTATCTTCAGGATATGGTTGCGCTCGACCTCTTCCAGGGTTTGATGGCGGTCCGGGCTTTGACCGGGCGTGATCCGAGATTTTAAGTCTCGGTGCGAAAGCCGCAGCACCGGACCGGGGCTTAGAATCACTGCGCGCTCGATTACGTTTTCCAACTCCCGGATGTTGCCAGGCCATCGGTACTGAATCAGCGCCTCCACTGTTTCCGCCGGAATCGTGTCAATCGTCTTGCGCATTCGTCGGGTGGCTTGTTGCACAAAATGTCGCACCAATGGCGGTATATCCTCCGGACGTTCCCGCAAAGGAGGAACACGGATGGGAAAAACATTCACTCGATAATAGAGGTCGCTGCGAAATTGCTTCTCCAGGATCATTCCTTCCAAGTCACGATGGGTCGCGGCCACAACGCGTACATCCACTTTTTGAGTCCGAGTGCTTCCCAGGCGCTCAAATTCCCGCTCCTGCAAGACGCGAAGCAGCTTCGGCTGGAGCTCCAGACGGATGTCGCCAATTTCATCCAGGAACAGCGAACCTTGGTCTGCAAGCTCGAGCCGGCCGATCTTCTGTGCGATCGCGCCAGTGAATGATCCCCTTTCATGCCCAAACAGTTCGCTTTCCAGCAGCCCGGTAGGTATGGCGGCACAGTTGAGTTTGACAAATGGCCGGTCCCTGCGCGGACTGTGCCTGTGAATGGCGCGCGCGACCAGCTCTTTGCCCGTNCCGGTTTCGCCTAACAACAGCACGGTCGAATCTCCGCAGGCGACGGTCTCGACCATCTCCAGTACGTGGCGAAGACCCGAACTGCTCCCGATGATCCCTTCGAAGCCGCTCTCCGGGTTCACTGCTTCGTCGAGTCCGTCGATTGTAAGGGTGATCTCTGGATCGGTCTTAGATCGAAGGTCCTCGTACTGCGGAGGAAAGGTGAGACTATTCAAGCCCATTGCCACGCTCCCTTTTTTGCGGGTTGTCGGTGCGAGCGTTCTGTTTTTTCCGTCTCGGCTGCCCACTTTCTCGCCCAATCCATTCGCGGACGTACGGCGGACAATTCTGCAGCGTGATGCTGTCCGCTTCGCACCTCGCCAGAAACTTGATGGCATCGCTGTCTACCAGTGTTACGTCTTTCAAATCCAACGCGACGTGGCTGCCCGCCCCTTCGAGCTCAAGGAGCCCGCGCAACTCGTCAATATCCTCCGCTTCAATTCGACCGCTTAGAACGAAAGTAACCTTCCCATTCGCTTTTCTCTGGATCTTCAGCATTCGAAGTCCCTTCCAGGATGCAGCCTGCTTGTATCTGTTAGCAGACCCATCCTAAGCGCTGCTTCTTAATAATTTAACTCAGCTTTGACGGGCGAAGTTTCTCCCTTAGCGGAATCGCGCACGGCACTGCTTTAGAGATTTGCCGTTGCCCGGCCGTGGTCAGGGAGCGATGAAACAATGGGTCCTTTTCGCAACTCATTCCGTGTCCGCAAGCTCCCGTCATGAGAGAATCTCTGTTCCCGACGGGCATATTCTGTAGGTGAGGCTTGGGGAAGTCCTTCAGAACACTCTGAAAAAAGATGAAAAACTCTGAATGGCCTTGTGAGCTAACCAGCTTCCTATGAGCAGCACTTACCGTTTCGGGGAGTTCGTGCTGGATCCAGGTAGACGCTCGCTTTCTCGCGCGGCTTCACCTATCTCTGTCACTCCAAAGGCTTTCGACCTTCTTCACTACCTGGTGCAAAACCCCAACCGTTTGGTTACCAAAGAGGAATTGCTGCAAGCCGTGTGGGGCGACGCCTTCGTCGAGGAGGGGAACCTGACGCAATACATCTCCCACTTACGCAAGGCGCTCGAGGACAACGCAGAAGACACTCGCTTGATCGTCACCATTGCTCGAAAGGGATACCAGTTCACCGCGCGCGTCACTGTCGTCGCCGAGGCAGCAGGTGGCGCAACAGACGCCACGGTCCCGGCTGCTGCGACCGAAACCTCAAGAGCCGATGCACGACGACCCGGGGGGCTTCCAACCAAGGAGAACGCTTCCGGATCGCGGGCAACCCGTCTCCGCCTGCGCACATGGCTCGCGGCGGCGGCGCTGTTGGCCGTTATCGCTACGGCCTTCTGCTTGTACTGGAGTCACCGCCGCAGGGTGACGCTTTCCGCCACCGACACCATCGTTCTCGCCGACGTCAAAAACGAGACCAGCGATCCGGTGTTCGACGACGCATTAGACACAGCTCTGCGGTACGAAATAAGGCAGACGCCCTATCTGAACGTTCTGGGCACCGACAAAGTGCTCGGGACCCTGGCGCAACTCAGCCTGCCGCCGACTACAAAGTTGACGCCCGATGTGGCACGCCAGATCTGCGGCAAGACCAATAGCAAAATGGTGATCTCCCAGTCGATCGGCGATGCCGGCAATGGCTACCATTTGCAGATGCGGGCGCTCGACTGCGGGTCGGGAGCAACCTTGGCCAAAGAGCAGGCCGACATCGGTAAACGGAACGAGGTCGTGCACGAATTGGGAGTCACAGCCGCCCGCCTTCGCGCGAAGCTCGGAGAGCCCGCAGATTCGCTGGAGCGCTTCAACCAGCCGCTGGAACTGGCGCTCAGCTCTTCGCTCGAGGCTCTGCAAGCCGGCGCTCAAGCACTCAAACTCTCTCTTGCCGGCAACGCTCCGGGAGGGCTCAAACTCTATCAGCGAGCTGTCGAACTGGATCCAAACCTTGCCGTAATGTATGAGGGCATGGGCGCGACCTATCTGATCCTTGGTAACACTGAGTTGTCGGAGGCTTCCTACACGCGTGCGTACCAACTCCGCGACCGATTGACCGAAAAAGATCGGTTGAACGCCGAAATCACTTATTACAGCTATGTGATCGGCGACTGGGAGAGAGAATATTCATCCGCGCTTCGTTTCTTAGAGATATTTCCTCGAGATGTATTCGCTCATGCCAATCTCAAGGAAGCATTTGTCCATCTCGGCCAGCCCAACCGGGCCGCTGACGAAGCAGCCGAGGTTGCACGGTTGCGGCCAAGCTCCTACTACTTCGGCAGCGCGATACAGTCGATCAGGTTCGCCAGCAGATTCAATGAGGCGAAATCATGGCTCGCCAAAGCGGACGCCCTCAAGCTCGACAATTCACTCATCCGGCGGGAGAGACTAATTGTGGCATTCGCTACAGGCGACCGGGACAACGTCGCAAAGATCCTGGAGGCGGAGGAGCGAGGCAGCTATCGAGCGGACTTCCTGTACGAGCATGCTTTGATCGAGATTCAGCAGGGTCGCTTTGAATCTGCCGAGCGACTGCGACTGCAAGCTTTGGGGCCAACCTCGAATGCCAGTCACGCTGACTTGTGGGTAATCCCGGCGGCCTTGGAGGATGCCGAAGTCGGAAAGGGCGTGCAAGCTCGAGACTATGAAAGCAAGGCAGCTGGAACCCCACTCGATCGCAATGGCAAGCTCGACCTGGCGCAGGCGCTCGCACGATCAGGACAAGCAGCGGAAGCCGGTAGACTCGCAGACCAGGTCAGCGCGGAAAGGCCCGAGGACACGCTCGTGCAGCATTACTTCATTCCCACCATCCGGGCCGCGATCAAGCTGTGGCAACACGATCCGGCGGCAGCCATCGATCTGCTGCGCGGCACTGCCAAGTACGATCTAGCGTTTACGGGATTCGACTATTTGTACCCGGCCTACATCCGCGGACTGGCGTATCTGGCGCTCGGCGATGGCCGATCAGCCGCGGCTGAGTTCCAAAAGCTGATCGACAATCCCGGTTTTGCCGTGAGACATGTCACCGGACCCTTGGCCTGGCTCCAGCTTGGCCGCGCGCAGAAGCTGATGGGCGATGAAGCCGCTGCACGCAAGTCCTACGAGACTTTCTTGGATTTGTGGAAGAACGCCGATCCCGACATTCCTATCTACCAGCAAGCCAAAACCGAGTACGACAGGCTCCAAAAATGAATTGCGTTGCGATGGTCGCATCGCTGGACGACTATCACCGCCTTGTAGTGCTGCGAAAGACGCACACGTTTCTTGCCTGTGTCCTGTTCCACGCACTCGGCCGCCCATTTCGGAGCCATTTTGTTTCACACGCCGATCGAGCGCGACGGGATGCTGAGCCGCATGGCGCCGTGGCGGGCCGGCGCGTGCCGACTTCATCGAAGAGTCATTCCCCTGGGCGCGCTGCGTGGTGGGACGCGGGACGCCCACTGGTGGAATGTGCGTGCCGGTCTCGCGTTGCGCTAGCAGGGGTACTGAGACCAGCTCTAGCGGCAACGGCATTTACCGAGCATCAGGGGCGTGTAAGTGGTGAAATGACTCATCCCGGCGCTCGTCCTCGCATTCCCAGGCCAGAAATCGCCAGAATGGCTCACTTATCGCGCGCCGCCCGCAGCTAACAGTTCAAACGAATGAACTGCGCTGGCCTCGTCCTTCTGAACGTCGAAGACTTTATGCAAGCTGGTTATCTTCAGCAGTTCCTGCACTCGTGGATTGATGTTGACCATCTTGAGCTGGCCGCCTTCCTTCTGCAGCGTCGTATGTGTTCTCACCAATTCGCCCAGCCCGGCGCTGTCCACGTATTCCACTGCCTGTAAGTTCAACAGGATTCGTTTGTTTCCCTTCTCTAGCAGTTTCGCCACGACCTCGCGAAGCATGATGTTGCCTTCGCCGACCGTAATCCTTCCCCGCACTTCCACCACCGAAATGTCGCCGATCTGTCGCGACCCAGTTTGCATTTTTATGCTCATGCGCCAGCGCTCGCTAATGCCGAGGCGATCCAGGATTCCGGTCGCCACCCTTGCAATCTCTTGCGAATCGGATCGCACCACGATAAGTGACCGCCCTTCCTGCAAGACATCGGCGAAGAACGTCAAGTCTTGGCATGCCTTTTCGCCCGGAGTCGGTTGTGGAGTTTCCATCGCCGTCTCCAATGACAAGTTGGGTTTTGCTGACAACATTTTGCCCACTTCGGAGCCGGCGAGCCCGAGTGCCGCCGTCGCGCCGACTCCGAGCGCGAAAACTTGGCCGATTCCCGGAATTGAAAACAGCGTTGCAGCTACCATTCCGGACATCACGCCGGCCGCTCCGCCTACCAGCCCTCCTGCATATGCGCCGAGACTCTTGCCGAGGGTCGTGGCTTCACTTTCAGATCGAGTCAGAAAAATAATCGTATCTTGCGGGACATGCTGGCCTAGCAGTTCCTTCACGGCTTCTTCTGCGCGTTCCCGCGAAGCGAATACACCAATTACGGTTTCCATCGCATTCTCCTTTGAAGCAAACGGGAGGCCCCACCACTGTACGGGAGTCTCCCGTCCGACTTTCGGTTCAGGTTACGTTCCAGTTTCGTCAAAGCACACCGGGTAAAGACGCAATAGGCTCGGCGCACGGGCGCTCCTTATGGTGTAACGGTTAGCGGCAGAGAAACCAACGCCAGTTCATTTTCCCCATTGGCGTGTGATAGTTCTTTCTCGCCACGCGATACCGCGAGTTTCAATCCCTGTCCGTGTCCGGTCCGAATCTCAGACAGAAAACACTCATTGCTGTAGCAGTGAAAGATCAGTTCAGCATTGTTGCTCCTGGTATCGGTGGGGTTGGTAAGTACGAGCATTGCGGCAGACGAATCCGTGCGTCGAATCTGCAGCACTGCCTTGCTTGACGGAAGCGCTCGCCGGATCTGATATTCGCCGGCTGGCATCCGGGTATTCTCAACTTGGAACGCGAAAGGAATTTTGGCCTGCGTGACCTGCTGCGCGTGGCTTTGCACTGGTACAAGAGCGGTAAAGGCCAGCGCCGCGGCAACGGTGAGAATTTGCTTTTTCATCGACTTTCTCCTTTTTCTTTTCATGTGCCCGGCAGCATTTGTGATTGCCTCACTGTCGAGTTGCGCACACTTTGGCCCCACGCCCGGAAAACCACAATGCACTGGCGGCGACTTGCGAGTGAACTGCGCATGAACTACTAAGCCGCACGTATAAAACGACTTTTCCCTACACAACCGGGTTGGGTAGGCTCGCTGCCGCGCGTCTGCAAATCGGGTGGGGCGTCCCGTGGTATATATTCAGAACGAGGCACGCATGCCGCAGCCAGCACCAGGTGCAGCGATCCTGCGATTCGACATATACGCTCTGGACCTGCGCGCGGGCGAGCTTTTCAAGAGTGGCCGTAAGATTAAACTCCAAGAACAACCCTTTCGAATCCTCGCGATGTTGCTCGAACATCCTGGGGAGCTTGTCACCCGGGAAGAGCTGCGCCGGAGGCTGTGGTCCGAGAATACTTTTGTGGACTTTGAGCACAGTTTGAACACGGCAATCAAGAAGTTGCGGCGGGCTCTTGGTGACGAAGCCGACAAACCGCGGTTCGTCGAGACGCTTCCGCGACGCGGCTACCGTTTTCTCGGTTCGCTCGTGGACCACCCGCCGACGTCCCTGCCAACGTCCCGTGACCAGCCTATGGGCCTGGTCGGCAAGCTATGCGTGCTGCGCGATGAAACGGGCGGAGATTTCGTGACTCTCCCGGTCGATGAGAAGACAATGCGCGAGAAACAAAAGCTCGAATCGGCCGCCGATGATTTGGGGCTGTCGCTTCTGTTCGCTGCGGAGAAACTATTAGTGGTGCGCGCCGGCACGCGAGTCAGGGTGCTCGAAGCTCGCTTGGCCGAGTCCTGCTATGAAGTTCGCATTCTCGAGGGTGAGCACATGGCCAAGACCGCAGTCGTACCGCAAGTCTACCTTGTCTAACCGGCCCAGGAATGGACGAGCAGCCCCATAGTTCCGTTCGCGTCGCCCGCTCCGAAAAAACATTACACTCCGTTCGCCTCGCGCACTACACTTGTGCGGACTCGGATGATTCGCCCTGCACCCAACACGATAGCTGCGAAGCCTGCGCGCCTCTGCGTGCTCGGCGTTGACCCCGCGGTCGCCGGCGCCACGGGCTATGGCGTAGTCGAATTCAGCGGCTCATCGCCGCGCCTGCTGCGCTTCGGCGCCCTGAAACTTCCCGCACGCGCTACGTTCGCTACGCGCCTGCGCGAAATTCACGAACTGATCTCCCGACTGATGACGGAATTCGCGCCCGACGCTGTCGCTGTGGAATCCGTCTTCACTGCGCTGAACATGCGCACGGCGCTGCGGCTCGCCGAAGTTCGCGGTGTGGTTCTGCTCGCTGCCGCACAAGCCTCGATTCCTGCACACAGTTATTCGCCGCGCGAAGTGAAAGCCAGCATCGCCGGCTACGGCGCCGCATCCAAACAGCAAATGCAGCAGATGGTGACCTCCGCACTGGGATTGACCGAATATCCCGAGCCGGCCGACGCCGCCGACGCTCTGGCCGTCGCGCTCTGCCACGCACACAGTTTCCGCGCGCGCGAACGCCTGCTCGCTTCCATCACCGCGATTCCTGGCGTGATCCGGCCGCGTCCCGTGGCTGAGGCAGCAAAAACCACCCTGCGAAACCAAACCCGCGCGGCGCGCATCTCTGGTCTGTGATGCGCGAATTCATGATTCGCTGCGCACAGCGTCACTGCTCCAGCGCGTTCGCTCGCACCGCGCTGGTTCTTTTCGCGCTCGCTGTCTGCGCGGCAGAGATATCTGCCGCAATGCCCGCCCGACGGCTGCGTGCGAGTGCACCAGACCGAGCGTTCAATGCTACAGGCGCTCCTGCAGAAAACGCCGCCCCACAAATCACGTTCCGCAAAGTTTTCAAGACCAGCTATCCCGAGTTCGTCGAAATCAAAATCAATCGAGCCGGTACAGGCACGTACGACATCCGCCAGCTCGACGACGACGCCAACCCGCAGCCGTTCGAAGTGAGCGCTCCGCTCGCAGAGCGCATCTTCGCGCTCGCCGCCAAGCTCAATAATTTTCAAAATGTGGATTTGGACGTCCACCGGCGGCTTGCGAACCTTGGCGCAAAGAGTCTGGTGTACGAAAAAGGCGGGGAAAAACACGAAACCGATTTCAACTACACGCTCGACGACACCGCCGCGCAGCTCGTCAATATTTTCGAAGGCCTGGCCCGCCAGACCACGGATCTTTCCGACCTGGTCCGCACCATGCGTTACGACCACCTCGGCGTCAACGATGTGATGCAACAGATCGAGCGCGACTACAACAGCAAGCTGCTCCCGGAGCCCGAACGTCTGCTTCCCACTCTCGACCAGTTGGCCGCCGACGAGAAATTCATCGACCTAGCTCGCACCCGCGCCCGCAATCTCGCCACCCGCATCCGTTCGTCGCATTAGAGTCGCAGCCGCCAGGCCATGCCATCAGTCGGCGTGGCACTTTTCGCGTTTGCAGCCCGGAAAATCTGTCCCATCGTACAACTTGACACTTCATACAACTCCGTTTACTCTCCCTGCCGTCCTCGCAGTCCCAAAACGGAACCAAGGTGACCGAAACCATGCGACCCCAGTCCGCACGTTTCTTGCGTATTCCTCTGCTCTTTGCTTTTTTTTCGCTGCTGACGCTGCTTCCGCCGTGCACCTCCGCGCAAACTGCGGCGGTGCCGTCGCGCATCACCCAGGCCGTTGACGAATCGAATCTCACCGTACTGAAGGGCAACACCTATTACCTGGCAAGCGCCGAATACGACCGCGGCGCGGCGCCTGCAAGCTTGCCCATGAGCCGCATGCTGCTCGTGCTGCAACGCAGCCCCAGCCAGGAAGCCGCGCTCGAACAATTGCTGGACCAGCAGCAGGACCATTCTTCGCCGAACTACCACCAGTGGCTGACGCCTCAGCAATTCGGCCAGCAGTTCGGGCCATCCGACCAGGACATCCAGACAATCACGGCCTGGCTCGAATCCCACGGATTCCAGCTAGCCCCGCTCAGCAACGGCCGCACCGTGATTGAATTTTCCGGCACGGTCGGCCAAGTCGAGGAAGCGTTCCACACCGCGATCCACAAATATTCAGTGCCCACAGCAGAGGGAACACTGGAAGACCATTGGGCCAATTCCAGCGATCCTTCGATTCCCACCGCGCTCACGCCCGTCGTCGCCGGCGTCAGGTCGCTGCACAATTTCAGCGCGCGGGCTATGAACCACTTTGCCGGTGCCTTTCACCGCGACAAACGTTCAGGAAAGATACTCCCGACACAATTGCTGCCGATTCCGCAGTTCACACCGGGCAGCGGGTGCGGCATTCTGGGCGGCCCCTGCGAAGGATTGGGCCCCTTCGACCTCGCCGCGATCTACGACGTCACTCCGCTCTGGAACGCCGCCACTCCCATTGACGGCACAGGCCAGACGATCGCCATCGTCGGCGAAACCGATATCACCCCGGCCGACTGGACAACTTTCTGGAACATGTTCGGTGTGGCCACTCCGAAAGGATTGCTGAAGATCATCGTCAACGGACCCGATCCGGGCTTCCAGGGGGACGAATCTGAGGCGGACATTGACACGCAATGGTCCAGCGCCGTCGCCAAGGGCGCGACCATTGACTTTGTCGAATCCGAATCCACCGAAGCTACACTGGGTGTGGATTTATCCGCCGAATACATCGTCGACAATAATCTTGCGCCGGTGATGAGCGAAAGCTACGGCGTCTGTGAGCTTCTGATCGGCACCACGGGCAACACCTATTACAACGCGCTTTGGCAGCAAGCTTCCGCGCAAGGCATCACGGTCTTCATATCCTCCGGAGACCAGGGATCCGCCGTCTGCGATCGCGGCGAGCAGTCCGCGCAGGACGGACTGGCAGTAAACGGCTTCGGATCCACTCCCTACAATGTTTCCGTGGGCGGCACCGACTTCAACGATCTGACCACCACGGGCAGGTATTGGAGCCCGACCAACAACGTCAACCAGGCAAATGCCCTGGGCTACATCCCGGAAATGACCTGGAACGACACCTGCACGAACTCGGAGATCTTCCCTTTCCTGCAACCGCCCACGACGACCGCCGAACAAAGCTGCAACAATGCCGAAGCGCAACAGGATGGCTTTTTGGNCGTCGCCGGCGGCAGCGGCGGCGTCAGCAATTGCACATCCTCTACTTCCAATTTGCGATCCAGCTGCTCGGGAGGCTATGCCAAACCCTCCTGGCAGAGTGCACCAGGAGTTCCGACGGACGGCAAACGCGATGTGCCGGACGTCTCGCTCTTTGCCAGCAATGGATTCAACAACAGTTTCTACATTATCTGCCAGTCGGACGCGAACGGTTGCAACCTCAGCGAGGGTCAGTTCTCAGGCTTCGGGGGCACTTCTGTTTCGTCGCCCATCTTCGCCGGCATCATGGCCCTGATCAATCAAAAGACCGGCGAACGCCAGGGCAATGCCAACTATGTCTTTTATAAAATGGCGGCGACAGCTTCCAACAGCTGCAATAGCACCACCGTTGCCACCGGTACCACGAATAATTGCATCTTTTACGACATCCGCGCCGGATCAACGATCGCCATGCCGTGCACCGCGGGCAGCCCCAACTGCACAGTCACCAGCGCCGGCGACCCGTTTGGAGTGCTCTCCGGTTACAGCACGACTTCCGGCTACGACCTGGCCACCGGATTGGGCAGCGTGAACGTGGCTAATCTTGTGAACCAGTGGAGCACCTACGCCGGCCAGTTCAAGGCGAGCAAGTTTTCGGCCTTCACGCTGGGGCCGCCTACTACGATCACGCACGGCCAAGCCATCCCCGTCGCCGCCACGGTCGTCCCGCAAGCCGGAACCGGTGGAACGCCGACCGGAACCATCACGCTGATAGCCAATACCGGCGCAAGCGCGAGNAACCAGCAAGCTGTGCAGCAGGTTCTCGCGCTGGACAGTGGTTCCTTGCCCGCCGGCACCGCGACAACTTTTCTGCCGGGGGGCACCAATTACAACGTCACCGCGCACTACTCCGGTGATTCCACATTTGCGCCCAGCGACTCCTCGCCAGCTACCGTCACGGTTAATCCGGAAGCCAGCAAGACACAGGCCGCCATCATTACGCTCAGCCCGACCAACGGCGCTGTCACCAACACGAATGCAACATCTTTCACGTATGGAAGCTTTTACATCCTGCGGTCCAACGTTACCAACGCCAGCGGAAACTTGTGCGCGCCGAATGGGAACCAACTATACGACTGCCCCACGGGCACCGTAACTCTGCAAGACACCTTCAATGGGTCCACCAATCCACTCGATGGCGGCTCCTTCGCACTGAACGGAGAAGGTTACACCGAAGATCAGCCGATCTTTTTGCTCGGCGGCCAGCACAGCATCTTGGCCTCTTACGGCGGAGACGCAAGCTACACCGCGAGCAGCAATTCCGCCGCGCCCGATGTCGTCACCGTCACTAAAGCCCCGACGACGATCAGCCTCGCCACGTCCAGTAACAGCATTCCGACGGGAGGCCTGGTGTTTTTGACTGCCACCATCAGCACGCAAACCTTTCTTCCGCCCGCTGCGCCCGGTACGGAATATCCAGCGGACAATGTCCAGTTCCTTGTGGGATCTACTCCAATGGCCGGACCGGTTTCTTATAATTCTATTGCGTCGCCTTCCGGAACTGCGCAAGTGACTGCTACCTTTGCAACCAGTCCACTTCCTGTGGGAAACAGTACGATCACAGCACAGTTTCTGGGCGACACGAATTACAGCGCCTCACCCGTTTCTAATTCCGTCACCGTGGATGTGGTGATTCCCACCACGACCGCACTTACCACCTCGAATCCAACCGTTCAACTCGGATCCAGTGTCACCTTCACCGCAGTCGTTACCCCGAATCAAGCCGGCGGTCCCGCCATGACTGGAACGGTCCAGTTCAATGCGAATGGCGTCAACATCGGCGGTACCATGGCTCTGGCGGGCGGTCAAGCACACCTGACGACGACCTCTTTGCCTTCCGGGGCGGACCTGATCGTCGCGACCTACAGCGGAGATTCCAATTATTCTTCGTCGAGCGCCACCATCGCCCAGACCGTGAATCAGATCAGCACCACAACCGCGGTAATTTCTTCGAGCAATTCCATTCAGCAAGGTACGAACGTAACGTTCACTGCGACCGTTACGCCCGCGCAAACCGGAGGACCTGGATTAACTGGCAATGTCGTATTCACTGTAAACAATGGCGGGATTGGAACTCCCTCGCTCGTCAACGGCCAAGCGCAGTTAACCACTTCCGCCTTGCCCCTCGGTTCGGATTCGATTAGCGCCCAATATACCGGCGATGCGAATTACGCCCCGTCCACCGCCGCCGCTGCGCTCGGCGTAACGGTCACGCCCGGTCCGGACTTCAGCGTCTCGTTCGCGCCCGCCACGGTGAACGTCAGCTCTCCCGGCGGGAACGCAAGCACCGTCCTCACCGTCACCGGAAGCAACGACTACAATGGCACGATCACTTTCGCCCAGTCTTCTTGCTCCGGTCTTCCCTTTGAAAGCTCCTGCAGCTTCAGCCCTGCCACCGTCACCGGCAGCGGAACCACCACACTCATGGTTTCCACCACCGCTCCCAGCTCGCTCGTTCCGCTGAGCCGGCACATTGCCGTCGGTGGATGGCGGACGCCTGCGGGCGCAATCCCGCTGTTGCTGTTGGCCGTCGCGCTCTTCGCGTTGGCAACTCAGACTCTGCGACGGCGCTGGAATTTCATCGCCACTGGAATCACGCTCACATTGTTGATTGTCA
>JGI12635J15846_10003387_pt1 | contig 13875 bp, 13 predicted proteins | sample BlaSpr_A8_OM2_M2_FD_15846 | JGI IMG/M metagenome (IMG submission 15846) | reverse complement strand
GAAATAACGGATGCGAATGTTCCCGCCGATCCTCAGGCGTGGAGGAATTGGTATCGCGACCACGATTCCGAAAAATTAGCCGAATTCGAGCGGCTTGATTGGTGGCAAGTTCGCGGCGACGAATAAAACCGGCGCTTGCGAGATGTGGAAGGAATGAACGGTTATTTTTTCTTTGCGAGGATTTGTTCGATCTGCGAAACGTGATTGACGTCGTGCCCGGCCATCATGTGCAGGATGCGCGTGAGACTCTCTTCGCCGCGCTCGGCGTGCATGCCAAAATGCTTCCACTGTGCGGGGCTGAGTGATTTGTAGAGCGCCAGGTTAGCGTCGCGGACCGCGCGAAACTGCTCGATGCTTTTGCCAGGATCGCGCTTTGCGTAATTTCCAGCGGCGGCCCAGGCGTCCTGGTCGAATGCCTGAATAGGCGTTCCAGGCGCACCGAGAATCGAGCGAATGCGCCACCCTACGACAATTTCCGTGTCTGCGAGATGCGCGAGAATTTCGGCGACGGACCATTTGTCCGGAGCGGGGCGTTTGCGCAGTTTGGAGGGTGGCGCCCTCTTCACCAGACTTTCGAGCTTCTTTGGCGTCGCCGACTGTGTCTTGAAGGGGTCCTTCCCTTCGATCATTTTCATGATGCGTTGAGAGTATTGCTGCGGCGTTTCGCTCATGTCATCCACTTTCCTCGGCGAAGACTCAAAGAGATTTGAAAAGTCTCAAGCGGCACAACTGCGCTCAGAACGTCCTGAAAAGTCTCCTCCAGCGCACCGTTCCTGGATGGAGCACGGCATTGGCGTAGGCCAAAAAGCGCTCGCGGAGCTGGCCGGATTCCCAGGCATCGGGCGAAGCTTCCAGCGACATATAGATCATCACTGGTGTGCCGATAATGTGATTGCGGGGTATGCAGCCGGTGAAGCGGCTGTCGTAGGAATTTCCACGGTTGTCGCCCATGACGAAATAACAGTTGTCGGGGATTTGATAGGGCGTGTGCATGCCATAGCTCTCGCTGGGGCCGGTCGTGTAGGTCTCAGGGAGCTTTTGGCCGTTGATCCATACGGAGCCGTCGTGTATGTCCAGCGTTTCTCCGGGAAGGCCGATCACGCGTTTGATGATGTCCGAGGTTTCTTGCTTGACAATCGGAGTGAAAATCACGAGTTGCTGGCGCTTGGGATTGCGCCACAGGGGCACGTGCCAGTGGGTGAAGGGGACGCCGGCATCGTAGCCGATGCGGCTCATGATGAGGTGGTCGCCGATGAGCAGGGTGTTTTCCATGGAGCCCGAGGGAATCACGCGGGCCTGGCCGAGCGTTCCGTTGATCAGCAAGAAGATGAGCACGACCCACATCCAGGCGATGATTTCGCGCTGGATGCGTTTCGGCCGATACGGCTTTTCATCGGGCTTTTTGTTTTGTGGTTTCACGGATTTCATTTTTCACCTGCACATCCATTCTACCTTGTTCATTCTACCGGTCCATTCTATCTGTACATTTTGTCTGTCAGGAGCTAAGACGCGTCCGCCGTTGCGACGTGAGCGACCGCTTCGCGCTTCGCCATGTCCGCCGTGATGGTGCGCGATCCCATGTACAGCACAAAGGATAGCGCTGAGCAGAGAACCGGGATGATCAGCATGGCTTGTTGCAGGCCGGTGGCGCGGAAAGCTTCAGTAACCGCCGTGGAGCCTGCCAGCGCTGCGGCGCGATGGGCGAGGACGTCACTCAATTTGCCGGTGAGGAGCGGCCCGAAGGAGGCTCCGCACATGTACATGGCCATGAAATAGATGGCCATGGCGGAGCCGCGCTGGTTCGGGGCGACGATGTCCTGTATGGCGGAGTAGACCAGGCCATAGTACGTCGTGAGAGAAGCGTAAGTCAGCGCGAGGAAAGCCATCGCCAGGTACAAAGATCCCGCGGGCTGAAGAATTCCCACGCAGGCAAACGGGATTGCGACCAGGGCCAAGACAGCAGCGCAGAGCATGCGGCCGTCTTTGCGGCGATGCACGATGTAATCGCCGAGGTAGCCAGCGAGCGTTCCGCCGGTGATGCCGCCGAGGAGATAGACGATGCCGGTGGCGATGCCTGATTTCGCCAGCGAGAGCCCGTGGACGCGGCTGAGAAACGCGGGCAGGAATGTGGCGAACGCGTATGCGTTGAAATTGAGTAGTGCGCCCGACGCGATGATCCACCAGAGCGTCGGGATGCGCAGAACGTTCCACATGGAGGGGCGGGCGAGCGGTGCGGGATGGAGTTCGCTCGCACCGCGTTGTGGTTCGTGGAGCATTAGCAATGCCGGAACCAGGAGCAATGCGGGGACTGCGGCAAAGACCATCGCAGCGCGCCAGCCGTAGGCTTGCGCCAGCGGACCGCTGAAAAAATAGCCCAGCGCGCCTCCAACCGGGACGCCGAGCATGAAGAGCGCGAGGACGCGAGAGCGTTTGTGTGGTGGAAAAAGATCGCCGAGCCAACTCGTCGCTGTGGGAGCGCAGGCGGCTTCGCCGACGCCAACGCCAACGCGGGAGAAAAGCAGCAGGGCATAAGTGTTAGCGAGACCCGCGGAAGCTGTCAGCGCGGTCCAGATGACCACTCCCCAGGCCAGAAGTTTTTTGCGGCTGGCGGAATCGGCCATGCGGCCAAGAGGGACGCCGACAATCGCGTAAATCCAGATGAAGGCGCTGCCGAGGAGGCCGATCTGCGTGTCGTTAAGATGGAATTCCTTGCGCATGGGCTCGACGAGAGCGCCGGGGACGTGGCGATCATAGAAATTGAGGATGTTGATGGCGAAAAGGACCACCACGGAGAACCAGAGGGTGTTCTTCTGAGATTTCTGCGACAAGGCCCGAGCATGCTAGCACATTGGAGTCTGACTCGTGACTGATGTCCGAAACACTACTTTTTCATCTGAATCTCATCTGGTTCTTGAAAGCCTCCAGACGTAATGAACGTAGTAGAAGGTATGAAAGCTCGAAAAGCGCGGGAAAGGATGGTTTGGTGGGTCGTCGTTTTCCTGGCGGTGATTGGGGTTGCTGTGGCCGTGCGGCGGATGGTGCATCTTGTGCCGATTGTGGCGCATGGCTATCATCCGGCGGCTGTGCCATCCAATCCTCGGTTGGCGCAGTTCGCGGCGCTGGATGACTTGTTTGCACGGCATCCGATTCTTACACTCGTTCATATTGTGCCAGGAATGCTTTTCATGATTTTGGGGCCGCTGCAGTTCAGTTCGGGCATTCGGGCGCGGCACCTGCGATGGCACCGGCTGAGTGGGCGAGTTTTTGTTGCTTGCGGGTTGGTGATCGGAACTTCGGCGTTGGTAATGAGCTTTGGGATGCCGGCGATTGGCGGAGTCAATCAGGCGGCGGCGACTACTTTGTTTGGGGGGTTTTTCTTATTTGCGTTGTGCAAGGCATTTTGGCATATCCGGCGGCGCGAGGTTGCGCTGCACCGCGAGTGGATGATTCGGGCTTTTGCGATTGGGCTTGCTGTGGCTACGATCCGGCCAATCATGGGAGTGTTTTTTGCGACGAGTCCTTTGACTGGTTTGACGCCGCGCGAATTTTTCGGCATCGCCTTCTGGATTGGTTTTGTTCTGCACCTTATTGCGGCGGAGGCTTGGATACGTTCGACCCCTGCGGGGAGCGCTGTGGTTGTATCTCAGCGATAATTCGGCGATTTTTTCGGTCTGACATATTAGTGCGGCGTCTTGCCCCCCAGCCGGTGTAGGTCGGGTACGGCGCGTCGTGCCCCTACCGACCCGCGGCAGATGGCAGACAGGTAGCTGGCGCCACAGATTGAAATTCGCGATGCGGATCTTCGAGTTAGAATCCCAAAAACTTGCCAGAGCTCGAATGCAGGAGCGATGAGGGAACGTGCGACGACATTTTCAGTTTGATGATGGCGGACGGCTGGTTGCCGGATACCAGGGCAAGGCGGGGGATTGTGTGGTTCGCGCGATAGCGATTGCGACCGAGCGGTCGTATCAGCAAGTCTATGACCTGGTGAACAGCGCGGCGATGCACGAACGCACGGGCAAACGAAAACGTGGAAAGAGCAACGCGAGAACAGGGGTTTATAAAACATCGATCAAGCGAGTCATGAAATCGCTGGGTTGGGCGTGGACGCCGACGATGCAGATCGGTTCAGGATGCACTGTGCATCTGCGTGGCGATGAATTGCCGGCAGGGCGATTGGTGGTCAGCGTTTCAAAACATCTCACGGCGGTGATCGATGGTGTTATCCACGATACGCATGATTGCTCGCGGCGTGGAACGAGATGCGTTTATGGATATTGGCAACCGGGTGAGCCTGCGCGATGCCGGCCGGTGGCAAGAGATCCACCATCAAAAAACGGTGGCGGGGAACCCCGCCACCGGAAGTCATTTCTTGAGTGGCTATTCGGCTAAACGCGGGACGGTAAAAGCCCCAGGGCTATCGCCTGAGCCACATAGGCGGGGGGCCGTTAGCTTTGGCCGGCGGTGGCTGCAGCGGCTTTGGTCATGCTGGCGGTCCACTCGGCGGAGCGGCGCATCATCTCGTCGGGAGAGACGTCTTCGACGTGCGTGGCGACGCCCCAGCTGTGGCCGAAGGGGTCGGTGACCTTCCCGTAACGGTCGCCCCAGAACATGTCGGTTAGCGGCATGCTGACTTGGGCGCCGGCCGCAACGGCGCGGTTGAAGACGGTGTCCACGTCCGGTGTGTAGAGGAAGAGGTAGGAGGAGGGAGTCACGCCCGGTGCGGGAGCGGCGGACATTCCTGGGAATTCGTCGGAGACGAAGATTACGGAATCGCCGATGCGAAGTTCGGCGTGCATGATCATGCCGCCGGGGCCGGGCATACGGTTGATTTCGGTGGCGCCGAAGGCTTCTTTGTAGAAGTCGAGGGCCGCAGCGGCATTTTTACAGGTGATTGCGGGAGAAATGGAATGGTATCCCTCAGGGATGGGTCGAACGTTGTTTGACATAAAGGCTCCTTGCAGAGTTGGACTTTCGCGCGGCAAAACTAGGAAGGTAGAGGCGAGGCGCGCGTAGGGGAATAGATACTCCACGCGACACGGCCTGTCAACTGTTGTACGTGATGCCGAGGGTTCGCGGGGAATTACTGTACAGTGACGGTTAGTGTGGCTGAAGTGCGGCCGAACTGGTTGGTGGCGTAGAGCGTGTAGGTGGTGGTTTGCGTCGGAGTGACGATTGTGGTGGTGCCGCGGGCGGCGCCGATTTGCGGCGACACGATGTAATAGGAAGCGCCGGTGGCGTTCCAAGAGAGAGTTACGGCGGTGCCTGCGGAGACGGGGTTTGCGGTGCTGGCTGCGAAGCTGGAGATGGTTGGGGCGGAGCCTTGCGGAACGTTCGCGGAGGTGTAGACGGTGCCGAGGGCGACGACTTCGAAGTCGGAGGCGGTGAGCGCAGAGAGGTTGCGGAGATCGTTGTTGTCCCAGCGATTGTCGGGAGCGCCGCTGATGTACATGGAGGAGCCGTTGTCGGCCATGATCATGCCGTATTGCTTGAGGGCTTTGAGAATGACTTGGTTGGTGGCGGAGAAAGTGGAGATGTCGAAGCTTGCTTTCAGGCGGACGCGCATGCCCATGGGTGCAGCGAATTGGGCGCTGGAGTTTGCGGCCCAGTGCGTTGCGGGTTGCACGAAGGCGGCGGTGCTGTGCTGGAGGGTGAAGCGCATGGCGTGGGCGATTTGGCCGCTGGCAGCTTCGTCGTAGCGGATCAGGCCGGGGAAAATCGGCAGACCGGCGGCATCGGCGGAGGTCCAGGTTAGCGGACGCTGCGTGTAATTTTGCAGATCCCAGACGGCGGCGGAGGCTGCGTTCCAAGTGCCGTCGGCGTTGACGGTCGAGCCGTCGAGTTCGTAGAGCCAGCAATTGTTATTGTCGAGGACGAGGACATGGCGATCGCCGGTACCGGGATTTGGGTAGCCCTCAATGTTGGCGTTGGCGGGAATGGGCATAGGACCGGGGTCGCTTTCGTCTCCGTAGGCGTTGAAGAGAATGTTCACCGGGGATTGCGACGCGTCGACTACGGAATAGGGGATGCCGATGTAGCTGCCTTGATATTGGCCAGAGCCGAAGTCGGGATGGAGCGGGACGGTGGTGCCGATGAAATTGATGTAGGAGTCGGAATTCGGATCAACGGCTGCTGCAGAGATGTCTTGATTCCAGGCGTTGTTGGTAGGGAAGGGTCTGAAACCGTTGAGGCTTGCGCCTGCGCCAACCGCCATGCCGCTGCACGCGCTGGCTTGCGTGGTGGAAGTGACCTGAAGATTGATGCTGGAGGAGGTGCTCTGGCCTGGGTTGGGATTACTGACGGAGACAGCGAAGACGCCAACGGTGGAGGCTGTTCCGCTGGCGGTGAGTTGGGTGGCGGAGACGAACGTCGTGGCGAGTGGGACGCCTGCGAGAAGGATTTGCGAGTTGCTTAAAAAACTGCCGCCGGTTACGGTGAGGCTCAGGGCGCCCACATTCATGGACGTGGGATTGATGGACGTGAGGATGGGAGTCGGATTGAGCAGCGTCACGTTGCTTACGCCGAAGGCGGAAGAATCGGCAGAGCTGGCGGCTTGAATCGTGACGGTGTTGGGATTGGGAAGAGCGGCGGGGGCGGTGTAGTTGCCGGAGGAGTTGATTGTGCCGGTTGTGGAGTTGCCCCCGGGGAGATTGTTGACGGACCAAGTTACGGTCGAATTGGTTGATCCCGTGACGGTGGCGGTGAACTGTTGGGAACTGGCGGTTCTCACATTGGCCGGGTTTGGGGCGACGGAGACTTGGATTTGCTGGGGCGCCGGTGGCTGCGGCGTTGTGCCTGAACCTGAGCTGCGCACGGCGGCGCATCCCACCAGGAACAGTGCGAGCACTGGGAAGAGCGTGAGGAACAGGCGGTTCAAGGAAATCTCCTCCACTCGGCTTGCGAGATGTCTTCTTTTTCGCGGGGCATGGCATTGCCGTCGGGACTGCCGGTGACGGGCACGAGTGCAAGAGCGTCCGCGAACAGTCTTCTGACTGGGAATTATGAGGGTTGCGGCGGCGGGGGACGACTGGCCGAACGTACAAATTAAGTACAGTCTATTGTGACACTCTCCTGCGCACAGCCATGAACGAATACTTCCCTAGGGCATTCGAAATCTCCGTAGCAATTCTCTTTGCCGGTGCATCCAACGGCGGCGGCAGTTGACGAATGGAAGCGTGGGAACGAAGGTGCGTGCCGAATCTCCGACAGGAAGGTAGCGATGAGATACGATTTTATTGTGGAGACTTACGAGACGGAACGGATGAAAGTGGTCAGCGTGTGGAGCGAGTTCCGCGACGAAGACTTACCGTTCCGGCCGAATGCGAACGATCCGCGCGGGCGCAGCGTGCGCGAACAGATGATTCATCAATGCGTGAGCGAAGATCTCTGGTTGCGTACGATGCTGGGAATCGAAGTGGGCGAGCCACCTTTGCCGGCGCAAGAGACGCGGCTGGAATTCATGAAGCGATATGCGGAACACAGCGGCAAACGGCTGGAGCAACTGCGGGCGAAGGACGAAGCGTGGTGGGAGGGCGAGACGAAGTTTTTCGATGTCGCGCGGTCGCGCGCGTGGGTGATGATGCGGCGGATAGCGCACACGGCGCATCACCGGGGGCAGCAGATGGCGATGCTGAGGATGCTGGCGCATGATTTGCACAGCAATTATGGGCCGACGGCGGATACCGGCGGGTTGATGCAGAATCATGCGCCGACGATCTATGCGTATCCGAGCATCGAGATCCTTCTTCAGAGCGAAGCGGGCGGAGGCCACAAGAAAGCGTTGCCGGGAGCGGGTGGAAAGCCGGTGACGGAGCGCCCGTAGCTGAATTGATCCGCGCGCCCGTGCGAGCCGTTTCGTTATGGCTTGCTGATGATCCCGCAGGCAATGCGTGCAGGGGCGGCTGTTCCTGTGCCGCCGGCTACTGCGTGGATGACGATCGCTGTTCCACCATTGCTGAAGACGGAGTGGTCATCGTCGCCGAGGGTTACGTTGGGCGCGACGACAGAAACGTGCGCGGTGCCGTCGGCGCCGACGATGAGCGAAAAATTCGGGATGTCGCCGGCCGGGGCTGCGTCGTGGCTATGCTCAGCGCCGCCGGGATTGAAGTGCGGGCCAGCGGTTTTGAATTCGGGAGGGTCGCACTTTGCGACTTGATGAATGTGGATGGAGTGTTCGCCTGGCGGCAGATTCTTGATGTCGAGCGTAATTTTGACGCCTTTCGGCGTGCTGGAAAGCTGGGCTGAACCCACGCTCTGGCCATCAGTGTTCTTAAATTCAACGGTCACCGGCTTCGAGTTGGCGCGGCTGTGAGACTCCTGGGCCTTGGCCGCAGAAGTGAGAGTGAAGAGCAGACACACCCCACATACAATTGCTCTCATTGGTAGTTCCTCTTTCTTTTTTTGCGCTAAAAGATATTCGGGCACGGCGCGGGCCGGCCCATTCCACTGTAGCCTGAGCGCAGCCTCGGAAAAAACAAGCTGTACTCATTCAGATACCTATCGGTTGGGAATGAGGCTTGCGGAGTTGCGTGCAGAAGGGACTTCAGCGAGCGAGATGAGGGAAGGAGCGGGAAAGTCTACGGAAGAGATTCAATACGATATTCAGTCGTGGCGATATAACTCCGGATATTCGTTTTTCAGGCTGGTGAGTTTGGGCAGGTCGTTCATCATAATGTACGGTTCGTATGAATGGTGCTTGAGGTAGTCCTGGTGGTAGTCCTCGGCGGCGTAGAAGGCTTGGAGGGGGACGACCTGCGTGACGATGGGTTGCGAATAAATTTTTGCAGCGTTGAGTTGCGCGATATAAGCTTCGGCGATTTTCTTCTGCCCCTCGTTCGAATAGAAAATGGACGAGCGGTATTGCGTGCCGTAATCCGGGCCCTGGCGATTGAGCTCAGTGGGATTGTGCCCGACGGAAAAAAAGATCATGAGAATCTGGCCGTAGGAAATTTGGGATGGATCGAAGACGATTTTCACGGATTCGGCGTGGCCGGTTTCGCCGGTGCTGACATCTCCGTAATGGGCGGTCTTTGCCGCGCCGCCGGAATAGCCGGAAGTTGAAGAGGTCACACCTTTCAGGTGCTGGAACACGGCTTGAATGCCCCAGAAACAGCCACCAGCGACAACGGCGGTCTCTTCTGATTTTGAAGAAGCGAGCGGAGCATCGGCAGCGGGTTTCGGAAAGGCGGCTTTAGCGTTGGCGCGGCCGTCGTTGGGCTTGGCGGCGGCCCAGGCGAGGACGCCGATTCCGGCAAAGATCAGTACAGCAATCAGGACAGCACGCATCGTTAGGACCCCGCAAACGGCACTCCATTGAAGTATACGCTTGCCGCACGCGATTGGATGTTTCGGGTGGCGAGGGAGGATGCGTCCAGTCTTTCCCTCGGCATCAATCCGTGACGAGGTGAGCGACAGCGATTATGAGGATGGCCGCGGCCAACAGAGTTGCCGTCGTCAAAAGACCGATGGTTAGATGGCGCCGGAATATTGTGAGCCCAAGTGTCGCGTCGTGGCGCAATGCTTGATCCTCGCGCCAAGTTTGGACTAGCGTAGCGCAGCCCGCAAGGACAACGATGCCAGGCATACAGATGAACAACATCGCCGCGCCGAGACGCGAGATGTGAGTCGTGGTCCAATCGAAGATGAGCCAGCTTGTGTGGGCGGGTTCGTATTGGCGAGGCTGAAGGAGTCGCACCGCGGCTGCCGTGAGGAACACGGCCGCGGGCAGCACCATCAACCACTCGCCGATGGCAACAACTGGTAATCGGAACGGTTTAGAAAGTTGCATGTGGAAACCCTCCCATCACTTTGTATTGCAAAGTACATGTCGGTGTCAAGTAGTTCCTTTTCCCGCGATCGCGCCAAACCGAAAGCGACGAGCAGACTCATATTGCGCCACTTCCTATATTTTGCGTCTCGTTCCCCCATGGGATGGAATTGACAGCATGCATACCCAAGGGTAGGCTCGCAAAACAATGAGAAGTCTTCTTTCGGAATGCTCCCAAAGGGTGAAACTTGTGCAGGGAAAAAAGCTGACGCTTCTGTTGTTGGGCGGATTACTCAGTTCCGGCGTGCTCGCGGCTTGGCCGGGGCTCGCGCTTTCGGAGAAAAAATCTACACGCGCGGATGCCGCTGCGGGAAAGCGATTGTTCGAACGGCATTGCGCGCTTTGTCATGGCATCGACGGTAAGGGAGGCCGGGGTCCGGCTTTGAATCGAGTGCATCTGGCTCATGCCCCAGACGATACGGCGTTGAAGGCGGTGATTGCGGATGGGATTCCGCCGAGTATGCCGGAGGGATGGTTTTTGAATGAGGAGGACGTCGCGAATCTGGCGGCGTTTGTACGATCGCTAAGCAAAATTCCGTCTGACCCGGTGCCGGGTGATGCTGCACGTGGGGCGGGCGTGTACGCCAAGAGCGGTTGCAGTGGGTGTCATATTACAGCAGGCGCGGGAGTGGGTTATGGGCCGGAATTGACGGGGATCGGTGACCGGCGAAGCGTCGCGTTTTTGCTAAAGGCAATCAGCAAACCTGCCGCGGTGCTGCCGGAGGATTTTCTTTTGGTGAAAGCCACGACTGGTTCGGGCGAAACGATTGAAGGGATTCGCGCGAATGAGGACACATTTACGATTCAGATCAAAGATCCCGGCGGGCATTATCACAGTTTGCGGAAGCAGGATTTGACGGAGTTAAAAAAACTGCGGGGTGAAACTCCGATGCCATCGTTCGAAGGGGTTTTAAGCGCGGCGGAGATGCAGGATTTGGTTGCATACCTGGCTTCGCAGCGAGGGAAGCAATGAGAGTGTTTTGCGCCGGACTTCTGAGCGCTGTTTTGTCCGCTACGGCTTTCGGGCAAGTGCCGTTCGAACGAATTGTGAATGCCGACAAAGAGCCGGGAAACTGGCTCACTTATTCGCGCGATCTCCTGGGACACCGATTTTCACCTCTGAATGAGATCACAACCGAGAACGTGGGGAATCTAAAGGTCAAGTGGGCGTTTCAGTTTCCAAATGAGACGAATGAAGTGTCGCCCATCGTGGTGGACAACATCATGTATGTCACCGGGCCAAACCTTGCGGCTGCGCTCGATGCACATACGGGACGCAAGCTTTGGACCTGGAATCGCGCGATTCCGAAGGACTATCACAACATTGGTTTCGGGCGGGTGAATCGCGGCCCGGCGGTGCTGGACGACAAACTTTATGTGACGACGCTGGATTGTTATTTGGTGGCGCTGGATTTGAAGAGCGGCGCGGAGCTTTGGAGCACGAAGGTCGGAGACTATAAGTTGGGGTACAGCATGACGGTGGCGCCGCTGGCGATCTCGGGAAAGATTGTTGTGGGAGTGAGCGGTGGAGAGGCGGGGATTCGCGGGTTTCTCGATGCGTACGACGCGAAGACAGGAAAACAGGCCTGGCGATTCTGGACGATTCCTGGTCCCGGAGAGCCTGGCCATGAAACTTGGGCTGGCGAGAGTTGGAAGACCGGCGGCGGGCCTACGTGGGTGACGGGAGTGTACGACCCTGAGTTGAAGCTAGTGTATTGGGGAGTGGGGAATCCCAGCCCGGATTGGAATGGTGACGTGAGAAAGGGAGACGATCTTTACAGTTGCTCGTTCGTGGCGCTGGACGGCGAGACGGGCAAGCTCCGCTGGCATTTTCAATTCACGCCGCACGACACGCATGATTGGGATGCGGCGCACACTCCCGTGCTGTTTGACGCGAAAATAGACGGACGCGAGCGCAAGCTGATCGCGAGCGCCAACCGGAATGCGTTTTACTATGTGCTGGATCGCGAGACGGGTGAATTCATCGCGGGTCAGCCGTATGCGAAGCAAACGTGGGCGAGCGGGCTCGATGCAAAAGGGCGGCCAATCGTGGCGCCTGATTCGGAACCAACGGATAAAGGCGCGCTCATCTGGCCGAACCTGAATGGGGCTACGGTGTGGTTCAGCCCTTCGTACAGCCCGGAGACCGGTTTTTTCTATGTGGCGGTTCGCGAGATTGGATCGGTGTACTTCAAGCGAGAGACGGAATACAAAGTGGGGACATTTTATGCAGGGGGCGGAGAAGATGAGTTGCCGCCGGACGATGCGTGGGGCGAGATACGCGCGTTGGATGCAAAGAGTGGAGAGACGAAGTGGAATTTTAAGTTGCATTCGCCACCGTGGGCAGGAGTGCTTTCGACGGCGGGCGGACTGGTGTTTTCGGGGTCGGATGAGGGGAATTTTTATGCGCTGGATGCGCGGACGGGGAAGGCGCTGTGGGATTTTCAGACTGGCGGGGGAATCGGCGCTAACCCAATTTCGTTTACCGTGGATGGCAAGCAGAGAGTCGCGATCAGCGCGGACCACGTGTTGTATGTTTTTGGGTTGTGAGGCTGAGAATTCGTCCAAAGTTCGTAGACGGTTCTGGTAAATATTCTGAAAAATTCAATGGTGGAACTGGGCGCGATTGCGCGGCATCATACTGAGGATTGAATAATTGGACTGAGGAGAGTTTTATGACACTGAGTAGTCGCGCTGTTTCCGTGATTGGTAGTTTTTTGATTTTGCCTGTCGTTCTTTCCGCACAAGTAACGCACGGGCAGAAGCCGCAGCTTCCCGCGCCCTATTCGACGAAGTCGGCGGGAAACGGACCGCACAAGGAAGCGCCGCCTCCGGGTTTTCTTCCGACCGTGCCGCAAGGGTTTCGCATCAATGTGTTCGCCGCAGACTTCAAGAGGCCGCGCTGGCTAACCGTCGCGCCGAATGGAGATATTTTTGTGGCGGAGAACGGAGCGAACCAGATTGTCGTGCTGCGCGATCCGCAGAACACGGGGGGAGCGCAACAGCGGGAGGTGTTCGCAACGGGCACAACGCGCGTGTTTGGTATCGCGTTCAAGGACGACTATGTGTACGTCGGGAATATGAACGGGCTGGTGCGGTTTCACTATGACCCTAAGACATCGAAGCGGCTGGGCGAAGCAGAGCCCCTGATGAAGTTGCCTTCGGGCGGGCACGACACGCGCTCCGTGGCGTTCTCTGCGGACGGCAAACACCTGTTTGTTTCGGTGGGATCCGCTTCCAATATCAACACCGGCGAGGATCCGATTCGCGCGGCGATTACGATTTGCGATCCGGATGGGAAGAACGCGCGGTTGTTTGCAACGGGGCTGAGGAATCCGGTGGGCTTGGCGATAGAGCCGGTCACCGGAGCGGTGTGGACGAGCGTGAATGAGCGCGACGAGTTGGGAGACAATTTGCCACCGGATTACTTTACTGCGGTGAAGGACGGAGGATTTTACGGCTGGCCATACAGCTATATCGGGAGCAACGTAGATGACCGCGTGAAGCCGCAGAAGCCAGAGCTTGTGGCCAAGGCGATTATTCCCGATGTGCTGCTTGGGCCGCATGTGGCTCCGCTGCAGTTTGCGTTTTATACAGGGAAGCAGTTTCCGAAGAGTTATTGGGGCGGCGCGTTTGTGGCGGAGCACGGTTCGTGGAACCGCGCGACACGGTCGGGCTACCAGATTGCGTTTGTGGCGTTCAAGGATGGGCAGCCGTCGGCGGATCCCGTGCCGTTCCTGAATGGGTTGGTGCCCGATCCAAGCGGGCCAGACGTCCTTGGCCGGCCGGTGGGGGTGACGGTTGCGCCGGACGGGTCGTTGCTCGTTTCTGATGACGGGGCGGGGAAGATTTACCGCATCTCCGTTGCAAAGTAAGAATAAGGCGCGGGCCTAATTCACCGTTAGCGTTAATTGAATCGGTTGCAGTGGAAGCGGCTTGCCCGATGTGGACATGGCTGATGGCGTGATCGTGATTGTGGAGGTCCCTTGCGGGGTTACGATCTGAGGGGTTTGAGGGGCAGAGGGGCTTGTGCTTCCGCCGCCGCAGCC
>JGI12635J15846_10003385_pt1 | contig 13879 bp, 5 predicted proteins | sample BlaSpr_A8_OM2_M2_FD_15846 | JGI IMG/M metagenome (IMG submission 15846) | reverse complement strand
AAGGGACGGCATGAGCTACGGCGCCATCGGACATCCCATCAAGTTGGCCTGGCCTTACATCGAAATCTCGCGGGGCGTTTTTGATTTTTCGTTTTACGATCAGTATGCCGCGATCGCGCCGCGCGAAGGAACGAATGGAAATGTCGCTGTAATGGACCTCACCTTGGGCATGACTCCCGGTTGGGCAGTGAGCGACCAGAGTAGTTGCCGCGCCGCTCCCGATGGAACCATAATCTGCCAGGCCCCGCCCGATAACATCGCGGATTGGCAGGCCTTCATTACCGCGCTGGTCAGCCACTACAACGGATCGACCGCGCCCTACATTAAATATTACGAATTGTGGAATGAGTGGAACGTAGTCGACGCCAACAACGGTTTCTGGAATGGAACCGTGCAACAACTGGTCAACCTTGAACAGACCGCCTGCACAATCATCCACGCTGCGGCTCCGAATTTTTCTTTCGTGCTCACGCCATCAACCGTTGGCCCCGCCGGGACGTCCACTAACGCCGCCCCGCAATCGCTTCAGCAATTTTTCACCACCGGAGGAAATGCCTGCGTCGACGGCGTTTCCTTCCACGGCAACCTCGGGCTAATGAGTTTGAGCCCTTATCCGTTGCCCGGCGAAGGCTGTCAGGGATCTGGTTGCAATGGCACCATCGTGCAGATCGCCAACAGCTATCGCCAGGTCATGAATCAGGCGGGCTTCGCCGCGACCGTCCCGCTGCTCGATACCGAGGGCGGATTCGAAGCCGCCAACATTCCCGACCCCGATCAGCGTGCAGCCTGGCTGGCGCAGTTCTACGCACTGCAAGGCGGCCTTTTCAATTCCGATCAGTTGCAATGGGCTTCGTGGTTCACCTGGGGCGCACCGGGAGTTGCCGGAAATATAGAAACTGCGAACCAAACTCCCGACACTGCGGGAATCGCTTACAACCAGCTCTACAACTGGCTTATCGGCCGCCTGCCCACGCCCTGCGTGCAGAGTGCAACTGTCTGGACTTGCGGCCTCACCGGCTCCGCCAGCTACCAAGCCGAAATTACTTGGGACGATTCGCAGACATGCAGCAGCGGAAACTGCACCACTTCTCCGCAACAGGTACCTTCATGGGTCACCAACGCGCGCGACACCGCAGGTAACCAGGTAACGATTACCAATGGCACCGTGCCCGTCGGACTCAAACCAATTATCGTTGAGAACCAGTGACTCAAACGGTTGCAAGAATTTGCACACTCCGGCTTCGAGCAAGAAAATTTATAAATCATTCTTATACGAACATTTCCTGACGCTATATACTCGTAACAATCAGCAAGACGAAGCGGTAATGTAATCCCCCTGAGTTTTAGTTCCTCCTCCGCCAATTTGAGTCGCCGTTTCACGTCATGATTTCAGGACCTTTGCTACCTATGAGCACCAAGGAATCGGTACGTCCCTTGCATTTCTTAGCGGCACTCGCCCTGGGCCTGTGTTTTGTGTTGGCGAGCCATGCCTCCGCGCAGCAAGCTCCTTCCACGAAAATTAACGTTGCCGAAAATTTCGCGAAACTTCCTTTGACCTTCGAAGCCAACCAAGGCCAAAGCTCGTCGCGAGCGCAATATATCTCCCGCGGAAGTGGATACACACTTTTTCTGACCGCCGACGAAGCACTGTTGAAATTGATTCCGCCTCCAGAAAATGAGCCAGATCATAAGAATGACGCCCGCTTCGCGGCATCGAAATCATCGCTGGGATCAAGCGCTCCAACCAACGCCGGCAAGAGCGGGAATTTCTCCGGACTGCTCCACATGCGACTGGTGGGCGCAAACTCCGCGGCAAAGATGAGCGGCCTGGAACAGCAGCCGGGCAAGAGCAATTATTTCATCGGCAACGACCCGAGCCGTTGGAGAACGGGAGTTCCCAACTACGCGAAAGTTCAGTACCAGAGCGTTTATTCTGGCGTGGACCTGGTTTACTACGGCAACCAGCGGCAACTGGAATATGACTTCGTGGTCGCGCCCGGCGCCGATCCGAACGCCATCGCGATGGAAATCGCCGCAGATTCGCCTCCCGCGCAATCGCGCATATCGACCCCACTCAGCATCACCGCCAACGGCGACCTGAAAGTTTCGCTGCCAAACGGGCACGTGCTCCTGCACAAACCGCTTGTCTACCAGACGACATCACTTCGCAACAACAGCAGAGATATCATCCCCGCACGCTGGGTCATTAAAGATCGCAATCGCGTCGGCTTTGAATTGGCTTCCTACGACAGGAAACGACCTTTAATCATCGATCCCGCGCTGAGCTTCTCCACCTATCTCGGCGGCAGCCTCGACGATACGGCCTATTCCATCGCAGTCGACAGTTCTTCGAACGTGTATGTGACAGGCACCACCGATTCCACCGATTTCCCCACGCAAAGCGCAATGCAGTCGGCCAACGCCGGCAACGAAGATGTCTTCATTACCAAGTTCAACTCCACTGGCACGGCTTTGATTTATTCGACCTACCTGGGCGGCAGCGCCACCGACTTCGCATTCGCGCTCGCCCTGGATGCATCGGACAATGTTCACGTCGTCGGCACCACGCAGTCCACGGATTTTCCGATTACCGCCAAAGCGTTTCAAACCACCTGCGCCAGTTGCGCCAATGGGCTGCCATCCGCGTTCATCAGCGAGTTGAACTCGACCGGATCAGCCCTGCTCTATTCGACGTATCTCGGTGGCACCGGCGACTCGCGCGGATACGCGATCACACTCGACACGAGCGACAACGCCTACATCACGGGACGCACCAGCGCAGCCGACTTTCCCACCACCACCGGAGTGCTGCAAAAAACTCTGACCGGTGCGGTGAATGTTTTTGTCTCGAAGCTGAGTTCCACCGGCACGGCGCTGATCTATTCCACTTATCTGGGTGGCACCGGAAGCGATCAGGCCAACGCCATCGCGGTCGATAGCGCATTCAACGCCTACGTCGCCGGATCCTCAACATCCACAAACTATCCCACGACCACCGGCGCATATCAAACCACGTTGCGCGGCACCAGCAATGCCATCGTCTCCAAGCTGAACAGCAAAGGCTCTGCTCTCACTTATTCCACGTACCTGGGCGGAAGCGGCGCGGACACGGTTTGGGGCATTCGTGTGGACACCTCGAACGATGCCTACGTCGTCGGACAGACTTCGTCGTCAAATTTCCCGACGACGACCGGGGCATTCCAGANCACGTGCGGAGGCGGTTGCGCGGATAACAGCGCCTTCGTAACCAAGTTCAGCTCGACCGGCTCGGCCTTGCTGTATTCCACGTTTCTCGGCGGCAGCGACGAACAGGAGGCTTTTGCCCTCGCCCTCGACAGCAGCAACGATGTTTATGTCACCGGCCGCACCAGTTCCACCGATTTTCCCCTGACCAAGGGCTCGTTCCAGACTGCGTTTGGCGGAGTCTTCGACGCGTATGTGACAGAGTTGAATCCCACCGGATCGGCTCTGATGTATTCAACCTATCTCGGCGGCAGCGCCTCTGACGCCGGGCTCGGCATCGCGGTGGATGCCGCGAAAAATATCTACCTCACCGGGCGAGCTTATTCGTCGAATTTCCCCACCACCCCACAGGCGTTCGCGCACACCTGCACCAGCTGTGGCGCAATGGGAAATGAAGACGCATTCGTTACGAAATTCATCGCTGGCGATCAACTTTGGCCTCTCGCCATCAACTTCGGATCGCAGCAACTCGGGGTCAAGAGTTCGGTGCAGACCGCAGTCCTAAGCAACAGTGGCACCACGGCCCTCGGGATCACCGGCTTCAGTCTCGGCGGAGCGGATTCCGCAGACTTCGCCGAGAGCAATAATTGTGGCAGCTCGCTTGGCGCTGGCGCGGTCTGCAAGATCAGCATCACATTCACGCCTGCGGCCACCGGCGCGCGCGTCGCAACCCTGACCATCCAAGACGCAGCCATCAACAGTCCGCAGACTCTCTCCCTGTCCGGCTCGGGCAGCGACAACACCGTTACGCTTACGCCCACCAGCCTGACTTTCTCGACGCAACTCGTCGGCACCAGCAGTACGGCGCAGAACGCAGTCTTAACGAACACCGGATCGTCGAGCGTCGCAATTACTGCCATTGCCGCAACCGGCCAGTTCTCGCAGACCAATAACTGCGGCACAACTCTGGCGGTGGCCGGCACCTGCACCATCAGCGTGGTGTTCACGCCCACCGCGCAAGGCACGGACAAAGGCACGGTCAAGATCGCCGACAATGCCGCAGGCACTCCACAATCGCTTACGCTGACGGGAGCGGCAACCGTGGTCAGCGTCTCTCCGGCGGCCCTCAGTTTCGGCGATCAGAAAGTTGGAACCACCAGCGCGGCGCAAGTGATTACAGTTACGAATCACGGCGCCACGGCGCTGACCGTCAAAAAACTTGCCGTGACTGGAACCGGCGCGCCGGACTTTGCCGAAACCAACACCTGCGGCACTTCTCTGGCAGCGGGCGCAACTTGTACCGTGAGCGTCACCTTCGCTCCCAAATCAACCAACACCTTTACCGCGGCGATTTCCATCGCCGATACCGGCGGTGGAAGTCCACAATCCGCGGCCCTAAGCGGCACAGGAGATTAACGAGATTGCAAGATCTTGCACACTTGGACCAAGGTAACACTGGAGACTTTCTTCCACGTTCCCATCGCTTCCGAAGTCGTCTATACTCTGCGACAGTTGTTCCGTTTCAAGAGCTTGCGACTTCTGAAACGTGCCCCTTTGTCCAGTTTCCCCAACCTGTACATAGCCTGTTCGGAGGAGTGTCAATGCGACGCTTGTCACTGCGCCTTATTGTTGTCGCGCTTCTTTCATTAGTAACGTCGCAGCAATTCGTCTGGGCAGCCTCGTTCAAAGGCCCGGCAACTTTCCCCGCGCATCTCGGGCCGACGTCCATCGTCGTGGCCGATTTCAACGGTGACGGCAATCTCGACATCGCCATCGCCAACCGCACCAGCAACGACGTGAGCGTGCTGCTGGGCAAAGGCAACGGAACGTTTAGCGCGCAGGTTAAATACAACGCGGGCGCGGGAACCGATCCCGTCGCCATTGCGGCCGCCGACTTTAACGGCGACGGCAAGCCCGATCTCGTGGTCGCCGACAGCGGCAACAATAGCGTCTCGGTCCTGATCAACAGCGGCACCGGAACATTTGCCGCGCCAGTCGAGTACAAGTTGACCAGCCAGCCCACCGCGGTCGCCGCCGGAGACTTGAACGGCGATGGCATCGCCGATCTGGCCGTGACCACTTCCGGCAACAGCAGCGTAACGGTTTTGTTCAACAACGGAACCGGCAAGTTCGCCACGGCTGGAACCTACTCCACCGATGGCGGCCCGCATTCGGTCGTCATCGCCGATTTCAACGGAGACGGTGCAAACGATCTTGCAGTCGCCAATCAAAGCGGCAACGATGTCAGCATTCTTCTGAATCAGGGCACCGGATCTTTCTCCCCAGCCGTGAATTACTGCGTGGTTGCGGCGTCCGGCGCTTGCAACTCGGTCCCCGCCGTCGATCCGTATTCCCTGGTCGCGGTCGATTTGAATGGAGACGGCAAGCCCGATCTCGCGGTCGCCAGTTCCTCACAGTCTGTGGTGACGCTACTCAACAACGGTTCCGGCGCGTTCACGCTGACTGGACAAGCTAGCAGCTCACTAGAGCCCATAGCCATTGCTGCCGGAATTTTTGTGACGGCAGGCAGTCCCTCGCTGGTAGTGGCCGACGGCCTTACAAACTCGTTCGAAATTTATGGCGATACCGGCAATGGCAATCTCTCGGCTCCGCTTAGCTATTTGAGCGGCAACTCTCCGATTGCCATCGCAGTCGGCGATTTCAATAACGACAAGAAGCTCGACGTCGCGGTAGTAAACAGCCTAGACGCCGATGTCGCCATTGCACTCGGCAATGGCGACGGAACTTTCGCCGATATCGAGAGCTTCATCTCCGGATCGCAAGTCCGCTCCATTGCCATTGGCGATTTCAACAAAGACGGCAAAACCGATTTCCTGGCCAACAGCAGCACGCCCGGCAACTTCAACGTGAATCTGTTTACCGGCAATGGCAAGGGCAGCTTCGCGCTGGCATCCACCGTCTCTTTCCCCAACGATGTTTTCTCCATCACCGCGCAGGATTTCAATCAGGACAAGAATCTCGACTTTGCCGTGGCCAACCAGACCGCGAACGAAGTCTCGGTCGTATTGGGCAACGGCAACGGAACATTCAGTTCAACCATTTCGACTTACTCCACGGATTCCGGCCCCGCTGCGGTCGCATCCGGCGATTTCAACAAGGATGGCTACCCCGATCTCGTGACCGCCAACTCTTCGGCCAACGATGTCAGCGTTCTGTTGAACACGAAGACTGGCACATTCAATGCGGCCGCGAATTATCCGGTTGGAGCAAGCCCGGTCGCCGTCGTGGTCACTGATCTCAACAATGACGGTTATCCCGATATAGTAGTTGCCAACTCCGGCAGCAATACGATCAGTGTGTTGCTGAACAACGGCAACGGCACATTCGCTCCCGCAGTTACTTATGGGGTGGGCGATGTTCCGGTGTCAATTGCCGCTGCGGAATTGAATGGCGACATATTTGCCGACCTGATCGTGACTAACAAAGGCGATAACTCGGTCAGCATACTTCTCGGCAATGGCGATGGAACTTTTCAGCAGACTGTCAGTTATACGATTCCTAACTCCTCGCCGCTGGCCGCAATCGCCGCCGACGTTACCGCCGACGGCATTCTTGATCTTGTAATTGCGGAAAACGGCACCAACTCCCTCGGCGTAATGGCCGGCAACGGCGATGGAAGCTTCCAGGGGTCGGTCAACTACAAAATCGGCAACGGCCCTATTGCTCTCGCGGCCAATGACGTAAGCGGCGACGGCAAAGTGGACGTGCTGGTCGGCAATTTCGGCGGCGGCGATGTTACCGTTCTTATCAATCAGAGCCCCGCTGGCGCTCTGAGCGCATCGCTCACCAAGATCGCATTCGGTAACATCCAGGTCGGCAGCAGCAGCACCTCGCAGACTGTCACCATCACCAATAAGGGTAATGTCGCGCTTAGCCTCGCCAGCATCACCACCAGTGCGGACTATCCGATGACCACGACTTGCGGTTCAACGCTGGCATCGCTTGGCACATGCACGGCTACTATCACGTTCTCGCCCAGTTTTCCCGGTGCGATCAATGGCGCTCTGACTATCAAAGGAAGCGTCACCGGCGACTATCTCGTCGTGCCCATCACCGGCACCGGACAGTTCCCCATGGCAGTTTCACCGCTGACTCTCACCTTCCCCGCAACCGCAGTAGGTGGCACCAGCGCATCGCAGACAGTTACCGTCAGCAATCAAAACAGCAGTCCCGTCACTTACTCATTCTCCACGACCGGCAATTACAACGTCGCCGGCTCCGGAGCTACTCCCTGTAACGGAACACTGGCCGCGCTTTCGAAATGTACGGTCGCGGTTTCATTGAGCCCCACTCAAAGCGGCGCGATCAACGGCTCGTTCATCGTCAGCGGCTCCGGATTTCTGCCCCAGATCACCAGCCTGAGCGGCACCGGAACCGGCGGCTCGGCTCTGCCGTTGTCGTTCAGCCCCGCCAGTTTGTTATTTGACAGTCCCGCGCTCGGATTCTCCAGCTTGCCCAAGCCCGTCACAGCAACCAACACCAGCGCAGCCTCGCTGACTCTTTCATTAACCGCCAGCACCGACTGGTCCGTCGCGGGAACCGGCAAGACTCCCTGCGGCGGCGCACTCGCCGCAGGCAAATCGTGCCAGTTCGCGGTCACTTTCACGCCCAGCATCCTCGGATATTTCAACGGCTCGATTTCCATCGCAACCGGATCGGGCAATCCCGTGATCTACGACCTCGAGGGTCTGGGAAATCTCGACTCCAGCTTTAGTCCTGCGAGCATGACCTTCGCTCCGCAGAATGTTGGCACCACCAGCCCCGGCCAGATCGTAAAGGTATGGAACTTCGAAAACACGAACATGACCGTTCTTGGCTGGTCCGCCAGCGGCGACTACACCGTCGTGCCCGGAGGAACTCAGCCGTGCAGCATCAACGGCCAGGTGCCTCCGCTGCTGTTGCCGTTCTGCAACTTAGTTGTGTACTTTACCCCGACCAAGACAGGCACCATCGGGGGCGCAATTTCCGTAACGACCAGTTGGGCCACAGGCTCCGAATCTTTTGCCGTAACCGGAACCGGGCAATAGTTAACGCTGTAAGGCACTTAGTTAAGTAAACAGCTATGTCACAAATCGGTTTTGGGAAGGGCACGGCTTTAGCCGTGCCGAAACCAGAGCCAATAAAAGCACGGGCTTTAGCCCTGAGGAAGCCAGCCGTTTTACGGTTCACGAGATGGCTTCAAGTAAGTTGCAAGATCTTGCACTTTCGTTAGTTGCGAGAGGGGTTCCTAAGAAAGGAGTAGAACTGCTCCATCTGCCGAGTTAGCTGCGGTTGTATACTATCGGCAGCCGGAAAGTTCCCTCCCCCCTCCTGGAACACAATTTTTTTATTTCTTATAGGTGAACGGTCTCAGATGCGAAAACTTCGTCGGCTTCCCCTCGTCTGCTGTGTAGTGACTGCGTGCGCCTTGGGCCTTATTTTCGTTCCCAGATGGACTGGCCGAACCTGGACTGGCCGAACCTCGTCCCAACTCGCCCAGGCAGCTTCGCCGTCCGTCTCCACGCAACTCAAGGCTCTTGGCTTGCAAACCGCCACCGTTCCGCCCGAGTTCCGCGCCCGCGTCTCCGAGAACTACGGCAAGCTGCCGTTAAGCTTTGAAGCCAACCGCGGCCAGAGCGATAAACAAGTCAAGTTTCTCTCCCGCGGCCACGGATATACGTTATTCCTGACCAACGATGAAGCTGTGCTGAGTTTGCGCCGCAGCGGCGTAAAACTGACGGACACTCACACCGTCGGCTTCAGCCCTTCAGCGTTCAAGCCGGGCGAGGGTGATGAACAATCCGCGGTGTTGCGCATGAAGTTGATCGGCGCGAATACCTCCGCTATCGTGTCCGGCAACGGCGAGCAAGAAGGCACGAGCAATTACTTTATCGGCAACGATCCCAGCCAGTGGCGGACCAATGTCGCGAACTACTCACAAGTCCGATATCAGGACGCGTATCCCGGCGTAGACCTCGTCTACTACGGCAATCAGCAACAACTGGAATATGATTTTGTTGTCGCTCCCGGCGCCGATCCCCGCACGATCACGCTGGATGTGGCAGCCGATGGCGGCAGTCACACCGCAATATCGCATACCGCAAGCCCGCGCATCGCCGGCAACGGAGATCTCCTGGTTCCGGCCAACGGCGGCGAGGTTCGCTTCCACAAGCCGGTGGTTTATCAGACAAGCAACTTTCTTGACCGCCATACCATCGGAGGCCAGCCAAATGCCATCGAAGCGAAGAACACGATCGACGGGCGCTGGGTTCTTAAAGGTGGAAATCGCGTCGGCTTTGAAGTCGCTGCCTACGACTCCAGCAAACCACTAATCATTGACCCCGCCCTCAGTTACTCGACTTATCTCGGCGGAACCGGCACCGATGGCGCGTTTGGCGTGGCCATTGACTCGGCCGGTAACTGCTACGTCACCGGCTTTACCAGCTCCACGAACTTTCCCACGAAGAATCCTTATCAGAAAAAGAACGGCGGCGGCATCGACACGTTTGTCACTAAGATGAACCCCACCGGTACCGCCTTAGTCTATTCAACTTATGTCGGAGGCAGCGGCACGGAATATCCCTTTGCCATCGCTGTGGATTCCACCGGCGCGGCCTACGAAGTGGGCAACACTGGCTCGACCAATTTCCCCGTCACTACGGCCACTGCGTTCCAATCAACTTGCCCGAGTTGCTCGCTTTATCCTGCGGTCTTCATCACCAAGTTGATGCCCAGCGGCGCGGCCCTTGCCTATTCCACATTTCTTGGAGGCACCGGCGACAATCGCGCATTTGGTGTCACTCTGGACTCTTCGAACAATGTGTATGTCGTCGGCTGGACCACTTCCACCGACTTCCCGGTGAGCGCTAACGCCTTCCAGAGTTCCTACGTCCCTGGTGCGGTTAGCAACGTTTTTGTCACTGAACTCAATCCGGCCGCCGCCGGAGACGCCGGGCTTGTCTACTCGACTTACCTCGGCGGCAGCGTCCAGGATGTCGGCTTCGGCATTGCTCTCGACTCCAACAACAACACCTACGTTACCGGCTACACCTATTCCACCGACTTCCCGGTGACTACGGACGCCTTCCAAACCAAGACCACCACCAACGGCGCAGCCTTCGTGACTAAGCTCAATCCGGCCGCCAACGGGGCGGCCGGCCTCGTCTACTCAACCTACCTCGGCGGCACTACCGGCACGTCCGCCGGTAACTCGATTAAGACCGACTCTAATGGCGCGGCCTACATCACCGGTTACACCTGCGCCAGCGACTTTCCGGTCACACAGGGAGTCTTTCAATCCAAATTTGGTGGCGATTGCACCGCAGCTGGAGGCGATGCCTTCATTACGAAACTGGATCCCGTCGGAGCAACGCTCGTTTTCTCGTCTTATCTGGGCGGCAGTGGCGATGACGTGGGCTTTAGCATCGGCCTCGATTCGCTGAATAACAGCTACATCATTGGCCGCTCCAGTTCCGTGAATTTTCCCGTTACCAAGGGCGCTTTTCAGACCAAGACGGCGGGCGGTTACGACACTATTTACTCGATTGTTAGTCCGACGGGAACGTCGCTGTTGTATTCGACATATCTGGGCGGCAATGTTGTTGATGTGGCCTTCGTCATGGCGGTGGATCCCGCGGGTAACTCGTACGTTATCGGCCGCACTTACTCCACAAACTTTCCAGTCACTCCCGGCGCATTCCAGGCGACGCTGCGTGGCACCACCAACGCAGTCGTCTATAAGTTCGTGCCCGGCGATCAAGTCTGGCCGTTAGCGTTGAACTTCGGCAACCAGACAATCGGAGTAAGTTCCTCCGCGCTGAATGCAACCCTGACCAACAGCGGTCCNGGTACTCTTACAATTACAGGCACTCCNGCGCTTTCCGGAACCGCAGCCGGCGATTACGCCATCAGCTCCAATACCTGCGGCACTTCGTTGGCCTTCGGAGCGTCGTGCGTCGTGGGCGTCACAATGACTCCCACCGCTTCCGGCACGCGTAGCGCAGTTTTGAGCTTTACCGACGGCGCGGTGAACAGCCCGCAAAGCGTCACTCTCACCGGCATCGCCACCACCAGTTCGGTTTCGCTTACGCCGTCGACCATGACGTTCCTGACCCAACTGGTCGGAACGAGCAGTACTTCGCAGCCTGCGACGCTCACTAACACCGGCACTAACGCGATATCCATCACCAGCATCGCGACCACTGGAACCTACACGCAAACTAATAATTGCCCGACCAGCTTGCCCGCGGCCGGAAGCTGCACCATTAACGTAGTGTTCGTTCCGAATAAGGCGGGAGTTCTGACTGGCACCCTGACTGTCACCGACAGCGCACCCAACAGTCCGCAGACGGTGGCTCTCACCGGCACCGGTACGGTGATGAACTTCTCGCCGGCCAGCCTGAACTTTGGCACCTTGAGCAAGGGCACAGCCAGCCAGCCACAAAACATTACCGTGACTAACATGGGCACAACATCGGTCGCGATCACCAAGATTTCAATAACCGGCTCGCGCGTCACGAGCTTTTCCGAAACCAACAACTGCCCCTCAACTCTGGCTGGAAACGCCACCTGCACCATCAGCGTGGTGTTCACGCCGCAGTTGAAGGGCGCGTTGAACGCGGATGTCACCTTGCTCGATACGGGCGGCGGCAGTCCGCAAAATGTGCCCATAGCGGGCACCGGAGATTAGCCATACAGAGAGCGGGATTCGAAAGATAATCCGCCGGAGCGGTGAGCAGCACTCAAAAAATTCGTTGGAGGGGTCCTTAATTATGAAACGTCTTGCGTTTTTACTATTTCTCGGAGTGATCGGGGTTGGGGTTTTCGCCTTCGCCGTGCAGCCGCCGGCCGCCATTATTAACGTGCTGACCTGGCAATACAGCAATAGCCGCCTCGGCCAGAATCTGCATGAGACGATTCTGACTCCCACGAATGTCAATGTCACAAATTTCGGCAAGATTTTTTCTTACCCGGTTGACGGCAACATTTACGCCCAGCCGCTCTACGTCGGCCAACTGGCAATCACCGGCCAGGGCACGCACAACACTGTATTCGTCGCCACGGAAAACGACAGTGTCTACGCTTTCGACGCCGACAACGCGACTGTGAATCCCAATCCCTTGTGGCAGACCAGCCTGCTGAATCCGCCCAACGTCATCGCCTATCCCTGCCTCGACAATCACAAGGCTTGCACCATTTATCCGACCATCGGCATCACCGGAACGCCCGTGATCGATCGCATGACCAACGCCATCTATGTGGTGGCTCGCACCAAAGAAATCGTCAGTGGCCAGTCGAATCCCTACTACTACGAGCGCCTGCACGCCCTCGACATTCGCACCGGCAAAGAGAAACCCGGCAGCCCGGCCACCATCTGCGGCGACTACGCCCACACGGGACAGGGTTGCCAGTTCACCACCGGAATCTTCGATCCTTTGGCCGATGGCCAGCGCAGCCCGCTGCTGCTCGAGCCCACCGCTGGATTTCCTCAAGGTGTGCTCTACATCGCGGTCGCCGGGCAGGGCATGATTTTGGCCTATGACCCCGTCAGCCTGAACCGCCTGGCCGACTTCATGTTCACGCCCCATCCGACCAACACAACTGGCGGCGGCGGTATCTGGGCCGGCGTCAGCGGCGACGCCAACGGCAACGTTTATGTCCCGGTCGGCGACGGCACCTTCGACGTTAACGTCGGCGGTAATAACTATGGCGATAGTATCGTCAAGCTTAACTTAGTTTCCAACGGTACCGGTGGATACTTGTTGCAAGTCATGGACTACTTCACCCCGCCCGACGAACTCTGCCGGCAGACCAACGACATCGACTTAGGAGCGGGCACACCCGTTCTTCTGCCGCCGCAAACCGGCACCGTACCGAACCTTATTGTGATTGCCGGCAAGGGCAGCGTTCCCACATGCGACTCCGCCAACCCGATCTACCTGGTCAATGCCGATACCATGGGCGGCCTCGGCGGCGGCGTGCAATCCATCGGCGGCACCTCGGCGCAGGGCTATTACAGCACCGCCGCTTACTTCAGCACGGGCGCGGCTAACAACCTCTACCTGGGCGGAGTACTTAGCCCCACTACCGGAGACGCAATGCAGGAATACCGGTTGGTGAGCGGTTTATTCAATCCGACCAAGACCGTGTCCAAGAGTCCCACCACTTATCTGGCTGGGGCTACGCCGACGATCACCGCCGCTGGGACGAAGAACGGCATTATGTGGACCATAGAACGTCCGGCCCTGCTGTGGACCGAAGAGGCCACCAACAACGCCGTCCTGCATGCATACAATGCCACCAATCTGCACCTGGAACTTTACAACAGCACCATGAACTCCACCCGCGATCTCGCGGGACCGGCCGTCAAGTACCAGCCCCCGATGGTCATCAACGGAAAAGTATATGTGGGGACGCAGACCGAACTGGATGTTTATGGCCTGTGTCCTTGTCCACAGTAAGTCAGGCCACGGTAATTAAGTCCGCAGATGAGTAAAGCACAATAAGTAAGTCCGCAGCAATTAAGTCCGCAGCAGTAGAGTTCTGAATCGAAATCGCCTGGGCCGCACTTGCGCCGCGGCCCAGGCTCATAACTTCTGAGAGGTATTGCCCCGATGAAACGTCTAGTATTGATTTCGCTTTTCGCTGTTACGGTGGTGGCCGTTAATGCGGCCCCGCCCGCGGGCCCTGCCTCCAA
>JGI12635J15846_10003383_pt1:0-12500 | contig 13883 bp, 5 predicted proteins | sample BlaSpr_A8_OM2_M2_FD_15846 | JGI IMG/M metagenome (IMG submission 15846) | reverse complement strand
CCCTAGACACCTAATCATTCGCTTTACCACATACAACCGATATATAAAGCACTGCTATCCTGAGGGAAACTTCGGCGGGAACCAGCCATTAGACGGTTCGATAGGTCTTTCGCTCCTATGCCCAGGTCGCACGATCGATTTGCACGTCAGAATCGCTACGGGCCTCCACCAGAGTTTCCACTGGCTTCACCCTGCCCAGGCATAGATCACCATCTTTCGGGTCGCATCCTACATGCTCAACCTCACGCAGAGCGCGGGCGCCGGTGCCTCCCTGTGACAGGATTCCCAGACTTTGCTTTCGCTACGCCTTCGTCGGGGTTGCAAGCCCCTCGACTCGCATGCAAGATACACTCCTTGGTCCGTGTTTCAAGACGGGTCGCTTACAAAACCGTATAGACAGCAGACATGCACCGCCCCACCACAGAGCGTGCCATCTCTCTCGCACAGGTGTCAGATTCTTCTTCATGGCAAGGTTTACAAAGCACAAGCGGGGATCAGACCGCCGGCTGCATTCCCCACACACCAGTCCTTTCCTCTGGCCCCCATGGACGCTGACCCTCACACTGAGGTTGCCCCCAATGCAAGCGAACGGTTGCAAGCGTTTCCCTGATAACATTTTCACATCTATTTCACTCTCTTTCCAGAGTGCTTTTCACCTTTCCCTCGCGGTACTTGTGAACTATCGGTTACATCAGAATATTTAGCTTTAGAAGGAATCTACCTCCCAATTTGTGCAGCATTACAAAACTACACGACTCAACGAGAATGCGATACAAGCACGAGTTCAAAACAATAGGGGTAGACGGGGATGAAACCCTCTCTTTCACGCCATTCAAAGCGACTTACACCCCAAAGGTCCTACGAATGCGAACCACACCTCTTAAGTGCACAACTCGGGTCGGGATCGCTGCAAACGCCCGCCAGATTCACACCTTGAGCTCATCCCTCTTCGCTCGCCGCTACTAGGGGAATCCTTGTTAGTTTCTTTTCCTCCAGCTACTGATATGCTTAAATTCGCTGGGTAATCCTACCTGAGATGAGGTCACAACATGAATGTCTGCCACATGTGCGCATCACTGCCCATGAGCAAGTCTGCCAAGTCCATGGCCATTAGAAGCTGCAGAACCAAGGCAAAGCCACCTGAAGGTATTCACTCTCCAAATTGTCGTACGTGCAACTACGGTCTATTACACGGACTCTGCTCTACCGAGATCCCACCCGCTAATAGATCTAAAAGCCCCTGATTGTAACAACCGGGAAGCCTCGAAACCAGTGCAACATGTGGCCATACATGCCCCCACCTCCTGCCACGAATGACAGGATTAGAAGACACACACTCGTGATTCAACACTGACACACATGAGCCTGAAACAGTTCATGACACTCATCCAGATATACCATCCCGTAAGGGCGGTGCAGTGCGTTCAAAAATTCGATGATTCACGATGGCTTGAGGTTGCAATTCACACCACGTATCGCAGATAGCTGCGTTCTTCATCGACTGATGTACCAAGGGATCCAATGTTACCAGTTGTAAAGTTTTAAAATAAATATCAAGTGAAGGAGTCTAGATTATTTAATGTGGGCCTGGTGCACAGTAAAGCACAAACCATAAGAACACCTGATTAGGGCGCCCCAAAGCTCCACAGATGTATAAAACATCAGGTTATCGAATGCTCATAGTGACTCAAGCATACGGGACAGGCAAGCCTGCTACCATTTTACGTGGCTGTTAAGCACGGGACAAGAGTATCAAGCTTGTCAAGCCAAAGCGCGGGTTTAATCGCTGACATGTTGGCAGTATGGGACACAACCCCACCTATTGTTTTACCAGGCGCCAGTGGAGGGAAAGGGTATTTAGGCCTTACCTTGCATTTACCAGACATTTTCATGGCAGGATGAGAAAGAAGTAGCAAACTCCTCCCTCCTTGAGGGCTTATTGCATCCCTTTGTTTTCCCAGATGCCACTGGATGGAAAGGCATGTGACACCTTACCAGCATTTACAAAGTGGAATGCACCACCTTCCACAGATTCCAAAGGAATAAGAGAGCACCCAAAAGAAATGGCAAGATCCTAATGGGGAGGCTACAGAGTATCAATTTGTAGCCAGTCACGCATTGAAAGGTTAATTCCAACAAAGATGATCCTCCACTTTCATCTTATCAATGTGAAATGGTCAGTTACACAAAGAGCGCGTTCTCCATGCTAGGTGGCATTACTTCCTAATGAACAGGTCGTTACTCTGTCTCCTGGAGAGCTCAACAACAAAGGTTTCCCTCTGCAGAGCACCACCCAGTTACTCTATGCCAAAAACATAGTCTGTAAGATACCAAGTCGGATGCCAAAGCGCAGGTTGAATTGCAGACAGGTTGGCACAGCATTGCTGCCATTTTTACCAGCTAAACTGGACAGGTTTGGGAATTTAGGCCTCACCTGGTGTTGCACTTTTCAGCGCTCATGGGACATGATGAGTGAATAGAATCAAGTTAATCATTGATCCATCCGCAGGTTCACCTACGGATACCTTGTTACGACTTGTACTTCCTCTAAATGACCAAGTTTGACTGCCTTTACAAGCACACGCCCTGTTGCCAGGACGCATGTCCGCTCCAACAGCCTCACCAAGCCACTCAATCGGTAGTAGCGACGGGCGGTGTGTACAAAGGGCAGGGACATATTCAACGTAGGCTGATGACCAACGATTACGAGGCATTCCGTGTTCAAGAGCAGTAATTACAGAGCTCTATCCCCAGCACGGATGCGACTTCACAAGATACCCCACCCTCTCGGGAGAGCATCTCGCTGGTCGCACCAGTGTAGCGCGCGTGCGGCCCAGAACATCTAAGGGCATCACAGACCTGTTATTGCCAACAACTTCCACACATTGCAACACATGCAGTCCCTCTAATAATGAGGTTTCAATTTTCTGAAAGAGCCCCACCCACACAGAGGCATCAATCTCGTTCGTTATCGGAATTAACCAGACGAATCGCTCCACGAACTAAGAACGGCCATGCACCACCACCCATAAAATCAAGAAAGAACCGTCAATCTGTCAATCCTCGTCATGTCTGGACCTGGTAAGTTTCCCCGTGTTGAGTCAAATTAAGCCGCAAGCTCCACGCCTTGTTGTGCCCTTCCGTCAATTCCTTTAAGTTTCAGCCTTGCGACAATACTCCCCCCAGAACCCAAAAACTCTACTTTCGCCACCGTTCCCGTGAGGCACCACTGAGAGATGATCACCCCTTAGGCCCGGAGTCGGCATCGTTTACTGTCGGGACTACAACGGTGTCTAATCGTTTTCGATCCCCCGACCTTCGTTCTTGATTAATGAAAGTGCCCTTGCCGAATGCTTTCGCAGTTGGACATCTTACCAGGATCATAGAATTTCACCTCTAACCCGGCAATATGATCGACCCCGAACACCCCTATTAATCATTACAGCGACAACTCAACCAACAGACCTTGCCACCGTCTATCTGTTATTCCATGCTAATCCATTCAGGCATCTAAGGCCTACCTCAAGCGTTCTGATTTATTCGAGGTAAATGCACCAGGTTCCCCCCAGTTTCCCAAGGTTCACACACGGCACATAAAGGGTAATGTCTACGACAAGCAAGGAAAGAATCCGAGCCCGCCCCAGAGCACCCTCAACTTCAACTACGAACTTTTTAACTGCAACATCCATAATATACGCTTTTAGAGCTGGAATTACCGCGGCTGCTGGCACCAGACTTGCCCTCTAATCGTTCCTCGTTCATGGCTTTAGATTCATCTCATTGTAATTTAAGTAAGGCCCCGAAGAGCCCACCATTGCTAAGTACTGTCACTACCTCCCGCAGTGCGGATTGGGTAATTTGCGCGCCTGCTGCCTTCCTTGGATGTAGTAGCCGTCTCTCATGCTCTTTCTCCGGAATCGAACTCTGATTCCCCGTCACCCGTAACCCGCTCCGAAGTGCAATGCACTACCGACAACGTGATAGGGCAGTTACTTGAATGAAGTATCGTCGTCTCAGAGGACATACGATTCGAGTGATATAAAATTATGAATCACCAGCCCGATGGGTCAGATCGGATTGGGACGGACCTAATTAGCACGCCCGCCCGGGGTTAAGGGGAAGGTTTTGATGGCATGGATTAGCTCTATATTTACCACAGATAGTCATGTAGTAACACTCTTCAAGTAAACGGTAACTGATATAATGAGCCATTCGCAGTTTCACTTTCTTTTACGCTAGTACTTAGACATGCATGGCTTAATCTTTGGGACAAGCATATGACTACTGGCAGGATCAACCAGGTAGGGGAGGAGGGCCCAGCACCCAAGATGCAACACGAGTAATCGTTGGAATGAATAGGATAGTAAGTCCTCATCCTCATACCAAACGCGTGCATCTCAGTCAATGGGTCACGTCATGATAGCGCCCAGCCACGTTACAATCTGTGACTGGTTTGTGATCTGCCTTGGACATCTGTCTCGCATCCAGAAGGAATCATTACTTCCTTCCTTCGGCGCAGCCATGTGGCTATAACAACAGACCAGGTAAACCCAACATACAACACCGGTAAAGAGATTAGCCTTAGACATCTGTCTCACTTCCGGAAGGAAGCATTACTTCCTTCCTTCAGTGCAGCCTCTCGGCTATAACAACAGACCAGATAAACCTACAAATCCGGAGATAGAGTACTCAAACAAAAGGAATACACGCAGATGCAATACACAGACATCATATCATATAGGAAGACATGATACAACATTCATGCATACATTGCCAGTACCCCTTCTGCCGCATATCCGACTTATTACAAACAGCCTTGAGCTAAAGCTACCATGACAGCAACTTCAGCCCTTCACAATCATACAAGCCCACCATGTCACTCTGAGAGCGATTACTTGCACCTAGAGTACACCCTTTCCCAATGTACCCCAAACATAGTTAACCAAGCCCAAAGCAACACGACAAACATACATGACTGAACGATTGTAAGAAAAGCAATAATGGCATTCTGCTCCCCTCAGAAGTACCACCAACTGGGCCACAAGCCCAGAGCACAACAGCCAATAAAGAAAGACTGCTCTTGGGATCACAAAAGGTGGGTTGCCTAATAGACCAAACCAAGAAAACAAGAATCACTCTGTCTAGCAGCAGCACATTGGAAGACCACCATAAATAGCACTATTCTAGAGTTGTCACGACTAGAAGAGCACTACCTGGCATAACCATCACAATAGGCATCACCCCACCCACACTGCGATGCATCACAACTCGCCATCAGACTTACTCAGCATAGCTGACATTATGTGCAAAAGAGTGCCTGTCACAATTGGACTGGATTCCAATGCCCATTAGAGTGTTATCAACGGATACGATTGCCATGAAGCGTGTGTCCAGACCACCTTCGAGACTAGCAATTATCCAACATACCGAAATCCATTATTCCTGAAAGAGAAACGATTTATGCTTGCAAACCTAATCTTCTCTCGTTGCTTGCTCATAAAATGAGTTAAAGACTTATACTGAGTGAGATTGGCTCTTCTGGAGAAGGTATATGCAATTGAGTGTATTCTATGACAGTGATCTCTTGTGGCTCGTCTTGATGTACTAGGTACGACAACAGGATGTAAGTCCTGCATAGCGCATCACGCTATCTGCACTTGGGTCTCCACGTCTGAGCAATCTCTTGTGACTCTGCCTTGTATTCAGGATGGCAAACAGGATAAATCCTGCGTAGTGTATCACACTACCCGCACTTGGGTCTCTGCTCGTCATAGTCATCTCAAAACAAAGGCACAAAGAAACTGAGTCACATTAGATTCCGTCCACATCTGTAGTGTACGAGTAGTCGGAAAACTTTCGTCCTCCGCAGTTCTACTGGCACGACATTGTTAAAGTGATCTCTGTGTGGCTGCCTTGTATTCAGGATAGCAGACAGGTTGTTATGCCTGTGTAGTGTATCACACTATGCACACTGGGTCTCCACTCGTCGTGTTTTCTAACTCTCATAGCCTTCAGACATGTATCAACGAATCAAATGTTCTCTTGTAACTAGTTTAGTGTACACCTCCATCTCGTTTTCTAACTAGGAATGAAATTGCCAGTATATGGACCTTCAGCCTCTCTAGTGATGGGAGTCACCCCACCCGATCAACAATCATACCAGTTAGCAAGACAATATGAAATAATTGGAACCCCACTCTCAAACCACACAAGGCCAACCATACAACACAGGCCAGACGACTTGCCATAATACACAACAATGCAGATGAAGATCAACCTGCCGAAACAGGATCACTCCACTACACCACTATGACCATTGTGCTCTCGGCATGAGCACAGATTTTTGCAAGAGGGTATCGGTTCTGCAACAGCCAAGTGAGACAGCTACACCCACACAAGCTTGCCAGGCTTGCATGTGGCACAAATAAATGTATCTGTCACCTATGGAGGTTTCCCTAGTGGTTAATGCGACTTATGTGCCGAGAGGACACTGCGAAAACGTCTTGAATCGGGTCAGAAAACAAAGTGCCAAAAGGCTGCAGAACTGACACCTCACTACACCATCACGACCTTGAAAAGAATTGGCCGAGATCTTGTAGCTGCATGAGACTGAAAGAAACGATAGATGGGCATACTCTAGGCTGCACGAGGCGTGCCTTCAACCCATGATTCACTGCTCGAAAGGAATCATCAGAGTGACACTAGGCATACTCTAGGCTGCAACAAGGCATGCCTTCAGCCTAATTCACTATCCCAATGAAACTGCAAGAGCGACAGCAGGTGGCATTACTTCCTGAATCAGAGCATTACTTCTGAAGTTGCAAATATGGCAGATGGCATTACTTCCTGCATATGCCAATCATGCCTGAAATATAGGTACGTCGGTCCTAAAGAGGTGAAGCATTACTCCCACCTCAGGTTGTGCATACTAGAAAGTGTTAACTCCTAGCAACATGAGTCTATTAAGCTCACGTCTATCATACTACAGGTCATCAGGTCCCCAACACGACTATACACAGAACAATATAGCCGAAGCAATGCCTGGATAGGTGTGGATCGGTTCAAACAAGTAGTAGTCAAGCGCACCGCTAGGAGTTGTTAATTCCCAACGACAGGACATTACTCCCGTTAACGCAGTCAGGTGGCACTACTTCCTGAAATCAGACAATCACTTCTGAATGTGCCAGCGATACTCACCGATTACTAATAGGATAAAGACTATCACCTAGCAACCTGCCTGAGGAGACCTTCAGACATGCCACCAGAACAAAACTTCTATACATCCTAGTGGGTCTTCTTTAGTATCATGGACTTACAGAAGCTGTGCATCACTCCAGCCTCTAGGCACATCCTCCTAATACATATTAGGACATCTCCTTGAGTTCAAACATATATTAGGCATCATATGCAGTTAGAAATCGTCACTTTCTAACGGGGGGAAACACGTCAGGCCCGTTGTCCCCCCCTACATAAGAGGAAAACTCTTATTGAGACTGGGTGAAAAGGCGCAATCGCACCCGCAGTTAAATTGCATGAAAAAAAAATGCATGTATACGAGCCATGTGCGCGGGTCCTGCGGTGTATAGCAAGACTCTAAACTTCTTATAATCAATTAGATACTTTTTCTAATACTCTACAAGCTATGTTTAATGTACTATAGAGGCATAATCAAAATGTATGTGTAATAAACACAACAGCATTCTCGTGTACTACAAGATATGCATCGCACAGTGTATAGTTTGGGAATATATCACAGAGTCAATGTAATCAACTACAGAATAATGTAATTGTCATGTCAAATATTCCTAATTCATTACGAATTTCATTGTAATAAAGTCCTGAAACTCTCGAGATTAGGCCAAGATAAGGTTGTCTAAAGTCTGGATACTTGGCAAGAATGCACCTAGAGGGAGAATAATTTCTATTTTTAGCCATTTTGCACATATATGTTCGCACTTGGCAAGAATGCATCCAAAGGGGGAATGATTTCTATTTTTAGCCATTCAGCATGATGATTTTCAAACTTGGAAGCAATCTGATAGAGAATGGATGATGACAGTCACCCTGGACCATCAAAATATCCATAGTAATGTTCACACAATCGTCATGATCTACATGTTTTGAATAATAGGTCACAAATATTCGTGAGAATCTACAAAATATTCGTAACACACTACAAGCCGTGCGCAATGGGCTACGAGCGATTTGTAGTGCATTACAAAGCATGTCCAATCGACTACAACTTATTTGTAGCGACCTACAAAATAATGCTAATGCACTACAGAGTACTCGTAGCAGCCTACAAATATTTGTAATATACCACAAGTCAAGTGTAATGGACTACAGCATATTTGTAATTGACTACAAGATGTTGTAACATACTATAAAACATTTGTGGTTCATTACAAAGTATTCGTAGTGAACTACACATTACTTGCAATAGACTACAGAGTATTTGTAATGCACTACAAGTCAAGTATAGCAGACTACAAAACATTTGTAGTGAGCTACAAATATTCCTAATCGACCACAATATATTTGTCACATGCTACAAAGTATTTGTAGGTTGGACACATGGTACAGGCCATGGATTCCTTTAAAATCACTGGATTTCTCGAGACCAAGTGAAAAGAGGTCTATCTAAGAGTAGGATACTTGAGATGAATGCACCTGAAGGGGGAAGAGTTTCTAGTGTTGGCGAATCTGCTAGATATTTTCAAGCTCAACATGGAATGTTGTGTATACCAAATGTCCTGGTGATCTATACATATTTCGAGGGTCAACTGTAAATTATGCAGGCTCATTATAAGATGATTGTAACTATCTACAACATATTGGTAGCTTTACTATGAGATTATACGGTCATTCATAGCTTTTAATGAATGACATCCTGGGAAACGAGCGGAGTTACATAAGCAACCAGGGGTAGATTCTTTTAATATCTCTGATGGATTGCAAGTAAAATATAAAGATAATAAAGAACAAAGATGTCATGCTGATGTGTAAGAAGAGGCTATCAGAATGATGTCGAAAGTAAACAAGGTGCCAGTAGATAAGACACGGTGTGTAGTGGGTCACACATATCTGTAATGGACTACGAAGTATTTGTTATAGACTACAAGATATTCCTAACGGACTACAAAATATTTGTAGTGGACTACAAATTAATTGTAATAGACTATAACACATTTGCAATGAGCTACAAAACATTCGTAATGAACCACAACACATTTGTAAGAACTATGCAGTAATTGTGATGAGTTACAATATATATCTGATGTACTGCAAAATATTCGTAATAGACTACAATATATTCCTAACGATATTTGCAATACGTTACAAGTTCAATGTGATGAGCTACAAAATATTCCGAATGAACTACAAAGTATGTATAATAGACTACAGATTGTTTGTAATAGACTCCGAATTTGTTGTAATACACTACAAATAATTCCTAATAAAAATGGACTACAATATATTTGTAACGTACTATAAGTGATGTATGGTAGACTACAAACTATCTGTAATACGCTTACAACACAAATATTTCTAACGCACAATCACATATTTGTAAAGGGCTACCTAATAAACCAGTGGAATGACCTTTGGAATTATGGAGAACAGAGTCATAATACCTATGTTGAGCAAACAGAATATCATCAGAGATATATTCATACCCAGTAAGGCATAAAATCATAACAGGACCTGGAATTGTAAGAAACACTGAAAGATATTTGTAACTAGTAAGAAATGTAAAGGTTAGAAGGGTATCCGGAGAATCATTAGAGAACACCTAACCCTAGAAATTAAGGAACATTGGACGATAGACCACGTGCACAGGGATTAGGAAATCAAAGTGTATTGAGATTATGATATATATGTACATGGCATATCTAATCTTGGCTATCTAAAGGACATCTAATCTATAGGAGTATCTTATCTAAGGGACATCTTATCTAGGAGGATCAGCAGGAACCAGGCACTTATGTTATATCTTATCTAGGAAACAGGGTCATTAGCTTATGTAATCAGCCACCAGCCCAGACAAGCCGGTGGGCCCTCCGGCACTTTGCGCCTTGGCCCATACATCTTTTGCAAATCGCAAATCTTAAACATGCCAACATCCTAGTCCTATGCCAAAAAAAACACTCAATTTTTCTTCGCCTGCGGCGTGCTCTTTTTTCGGGAGGCCAAAGGCCCCCCAAACCCCCCTTATCAGAGCACCCAGAGGGGGCCAAAGGCCCCCTCCCAACCCCACCCCCACCCAGCAGTCCAATGTCCTCCTTACTTACCCTCTTCAAAACACATTCCTTTTTTCGCCTATAATATTCACACTAGGGTTAGGTTTAATACCCCCCATGCAACCCCAACTCTATAATAAATCAATTCACTAAATCAATTCTTTCTCTATACAAGACTCCTTCCATAAACCAACACATCTTCCTCACAAAACACATTCCAAGCATCTCTCCTTCCAACACCTTCTCTTACCAGTTACATCGTCGTTCGTTACTCTTGCAACTGCAGCACTCACATTCTGGCCTACCAGCTACAAGTTCATCACTCTTGCAGCCCCAACACTCAATCCTGGCTTACCAACTCCAAGATCATCACTCTTACAATTGCAGCACTCTCTTTTCAACTTCAACCATCTAGTCTCGTTACTTCAAAATAAGACACTCTATCATCCAGCATCAAAGAAGAAGAATCCATTCTGTAATCCATCCATAGTAACCCAAATCCCAATGGCCATCGGAATTAATATGCATCCATTATAAAACAGACACTCCTCCAAATCCAGGATTGTTACTTCTGCACACTATCAAAAACAACATGCTTATGCTGTAATGCACACATAACAACTGCAAATCCTAATGGCCGTCGCAATTGTTATGCCTACATTACAAGACAAACACCTCTTCTCAGTGTAAGGTAATCATAACACATACAAAGAAGCAACTATAAAGTCGTAGAGTGATCTCTTGTGCACAGAATGAATTCTGCATACTTGGGTCGCCACTCACTCTCCTCCTTGTCATGCCCCCCCACATAAGAGGAAAACTCTTATTGAGACCGGGCAAAAAAGCACAATCCCACCCACAGTTAAATTACATAGAAAAAAAATGCATGGGCCCGTCGCAGAGGCGGTGCCATCAACATTCCTGACTACGCCTTCTGCCCCCTTCTGCTTGGACACCGTCGCAAACTTTCGAGCAGTTTTGGGGTGATTGAACCACCAGATTTTATTCAGTGTGCATTCCATCTTCACAAAAGTTCTGATGTAACACTCAAAGGCACCTGTCTGATGGTCCAGCCCCCCACATACTTTACACACCGTCATTTTAAACACAAGCTTAAAAGAAAGAGATTTGCTGGCAATCGTGGCTAGAACATTCCTAGTAAAAGTGCTAGCAATCTTCAGTGCAACCTCGACAATGCCTGACAAGTTGAAGATGCCCTCAGATTTGCAAATAAACAACAATAGGAAGACAAGAACTAAAAAAAACTACAAAGACTGGAACTATAATTTGAAGGCTAAGAAGACTGTAGTGTATATACTTGAAATGCCGACCTTATGAATCATACTTGGTACTTTCTCAAAGCAGCTCTATAGACGATGAGACAAGCTGGAACAACTGACTTATTACCATCCTTGACCCTGTTAACGATCTTACCACCGAACATATATACTATATTAAAGGTTAGGTTTTATTTCCGAATGCTGCAGCCTTATCTTGAGAGCTCTCAGAGACATCTCGCAGAATAAACACCCACTTCTCATCCAGGATCATTACTTCTGGACAGAGCCCCAGCAGCAATTAGTGATCTCTCCGTAATGAGGCATCTTCTTTCTCCTGAGAATCTCTTGAAATCTCCAAGTACAGACATGTGCTCAGAATCTCCAAAAGACAATGCAATGTTTTCTCACAAATCACAGAACTAGGGCTGAGCCTCAGTGGTTCGCGGCAACTAGGCCACTCATCCACGTACAGCACCCCGTCCCATTCAAGTCGTATGCAAAGGATTTCTCCCCGCCACATAAGCGTTACAATCCAAGAACAAGACTACGGCACGTTTCCATACCGCACTCCCAATCCTCCCGATCCGATGTACGACACAAGGTCTAATACAATCTGCGTGCTGGCGGGACCAATCCTGTCGCTTCTGGCATGGATTCTGGCTTAGAGGCGTTCAGCCATTATCCAACACGCGTAGCGTCGCCCCACTAGTCCGTCGACCAGAGGCATAAACCAAATGCGTGAATCAGCCGTTCCTCTCGTACTACGCTGAATTACCATTGCAACAGATTCATTAGTAGGGTAAAACTAACCTGTCTCACGACGGTCTAAACCCAGCTCACGTTCCCTATTAGTGGGTGAACAATCCAACGCTTACCGAGTTCTGCTTCGGTATGATAGGAAGAGCCGACATCGAAGGATCAAAAAGCAACGTCGCTATGAACGCTTGGCTGCCACAAGCCAGTTATCCCTGTGGTAACT
>JGI12635J15846_10003382_pt1 | contig 13883 bp, 15 predicted proteins | sample BlaSpr_A8_OM2_M2_FD_15846 | JGI IMG/M metagenome (IMG submission 15846) | reverse complement strand
GGCGGATTGGTTTCCCGAAAAGTGGCCTTACTTTTCTCCGAGAATGACTTCGTTCCGCGGGTGACAATTGTCTTGCGGATCGAATGGCACGGTCTTGCTTTGATCTCCGTGATGGATCTTGAACTCGGCTGGTGCCTTGATTTGCTCCGGCAGACCTTCGATACGCGCTTTGCCTTCATAGTTCGTGCCGACCGTGAGGTCGAGCTTATGGAAGCCCATGAAACGGTACTTGATCTGGATGCTGATCTTGGCGTCGTAGACTCCTTTTCCAGACGAGTCAGTTACCACGAAATCCGCAGTGCAAGTCCCCGCCCCGCCTTTTACAACAGGAATATCCGCGCTGTTCGGCGCCTGCGGCCCAGGGAAAGAGCTAGGTGCGAAGACAAGAATCGACGTAACTAACAAGCCCGCTAGCCAAATTCTGTGATAGGTCCGCATAAGCCCTCTCAAACCGAGATTTNGGTCCGGATCGTGACGCTGTTTCCCCGCTCTCTGCAGTGTATACCTGAATGAGGTGTCTACCGGCACAGTCAAAAAAACCTTCGAAACTTGGCTTGCCAAGGCTCGGTTCGATCAAGGCATTATGAAGCGCGGGCCAGTCCCTTGATTTGCCGGGCGAGCTTTTCAACATCTTCGGCCTTGTGGACCAGCGAAAGTGACAGCACATTGGTTTGTTCCGTCTTGTCCGCCTCTTCCTTCAGTTCCTGGGCCAGATGGAGCAAGCGATCGGCGTCACGCCTCAGATTCTTTTGATTCTCCCTCAGCTGCTCCCGAGGATCGCGGCGCGGGACAGGCATATCAGGTGGGGCGGCAGACCCACTGGCATCGGGAATCTGCGGTGGCCCGGGAATCTGTCCCTGCCGCGTTTGTCCTGGGAATTGACCCTTCAGTCCAACCAATGTCACCACGAGGGATGAAAAAAACGACCTGCGTCCGGTCTCCATCGGATTCTCCCGCGGGTTTCGAGCCATCCGTTACCCGCCAACTTCCGCGGGGTCTACGGATGCTATAATCCCACTCGAATAGTATGGCCCCAAACGTATTCAAATGGACTGATTTCGCGATCGGTCACACCTTGCGGCTGGCGAGCATCGTGCTGATTGCCTTGATTCTTAACCGCCTGTTGCGCGCTTTGACGCGCCGCCTGATCCCGGCAGCCGGCGCCGAAGGCCTCGGCCGGATCGCGCGGATGCGTGAGCAGCACACCAAGACGCTGGCCGGTCTTCTCTATAGCGCCGGAACGGCCGTGATCATAGTGGGCGCGGGCCTGACGGCATTACCGGAGTTCGGTTTCAACATCACGCCCATTGCCGCCATGGCGGGGCTCGCGAGCCTTGCGTTCGGTTTCGGCGCGCAACACCTCGTGCGTGATTTGATCAACGGCTTCTTCGTGATCGTGGAAGACCAGTTTGTGGTAGGCGAAACAGTGCGAATTGGTACTGTCATCGGCCGCGTCGAACATCTCACGCTCCGCCGCACCGTGATCCGCGATATTCAGGGCGCCTTAGTCAGTATCCCTAATGGCGAGATCTCCCAAGTCGCGAATCTCAGCCGGGACTGGGGCCAGCTCTTTGTGGACATCGCCCTGCCCTCGGGCAGCTCGTCTGACGNNGCGCTGGCGGCACTGGAACGCGTTTCCGGGGAACTCCGGACGGACCCTTCATGGTCGCCAGTTCTCGTTGACGGGCCGCGCGTACTCGGAATCGAGTCCTTTGGGGCGAGCGGCGTAACACTGCGGATGCAGCTACGCACGATTCCCGGCCGGCAGGATGACGCCGCGCGGGAGTTGCGGCGCCGGATTCAAAACCGCTTTGATGAAGAACATATCCGCTGGAGTGGGGTGCAGCGTGTGGAAGTAATTGGGAGCGAAGCGCTGAATAATTTGCTGGAACAATCGAAATCTGGAAGCTAGTTCGGGAGGAGATATTCTTATGGGACAGGTCACGCACGAACAGGCAAACCTTCTTTTGCGTTTATACGAATTGCGGCGCGAGTCACGGATGCGGCAAGCGCGCGCGTGGTTCCACAGCCAGTTTGAGGCCAACACGCCACAAGAATTGGCGTCGAAATATCCGATGGGCAGCGAGGAGAGCGCCAGCCTCCGCATGGTCATATCGTATTGGGACATGGCGGCGGGAATGGTAAACCGAGGGCTGGTTGACGATGAGATGTTCTTTGAAAACTCGACAGAAGGCTGGATCGTTTGGGAAAAATTGAAAGTCATCGTGCCCGCCCAACGCGAGGCAATGAAGAATCCGGCCTATTTGGTGCAACTGGAGAATTTTGCAAATCGCTTTGAGGCCTGGCGCGAGCGAACCGCTCCGGGATCAGTCGAAGCATTTCGTCAAGCGCGAGTAAGCGCGCGTCGCGCGGTCGCCAGTTCGGCGAACTGAGGGTGCGGGCTCTATTTGGAGCCGCCGAAGTTGTTATTTTTTTGCCGGTCCATGTGACGAGAATTCGAGAGATGGCTGGTGCGCCTCGTCATGCTCTGCCGCGCCTGCCATCGCAACGCGGTTCCGGCCTTCCTCTTTAGCTCGATAAAGCGCGGCGTCTGCCATCTGCAGGACTTGATTTGCGTTGTCTTCTGGCCAATTAGCGGTGGCAACTCCACCGAGGCTCATGGTGATGCGCAGCGGCCCTGAAAGGGTTTCCATTGGCTNNNGATTGATCGCGACGCGGAGTTGTTCGGCCTTATCTGCTGTTTCCACGGCTCCGCAACCAGGAAGTAAGATCAGGAACTCTTCGCCGCCGTACCGGCCGACGGCGTCATAGGAGCGGACAGAGGCCTGCATCCGTCTTGTTGCTTCCTGCAAGACATTGTCGCCCGCGAGATGCCCGCACGTGTCATTGACCGACTTGAAGTGGTCCAGGTCCCCAATCACCACGCCCAACGAGGCGCCTTCCCTCCATGACCGGGTGATCTCGCGATCCAGTGTTTCCAGAATTGTCCCGCGGTTCCAGACTCCGGTTAATGCATCGTGAGTGGCTTTGAATCGCATCGCTTCGCGTGCCTGTACGAGAGTATCTTCAAGGTTGAGCAAGCGAAGCCCAACGCGTAGCCTGGCCTTCAATTCTTGGGGGTGAAACGGCTTGGTCAGGTAATCATCCGCGCCGGATTCCAGACCCTCCACGACGCTCTCTTTGGCGTCCTTCNCCGTAAGCAACAGGATGTAGGTGTAGGGTTCAGGCCGGTGCGCTCGCATCNCCCGGCATACATCGACCCCGTTCCGTCCGGGCATCATCCAATCGAGCAACGCAATGCGAGGCGCATCCGGGACGTTCAGCAGCTCCCACGCAGCTTTGCCATCCTCCACAGAGACGACCTCATAGCCCCAGTTCGTCAGGAGTCCTTGAAGCATCCTGCGAGAGACCGACTCGTCATCGGCGATCAGGATCTTCATTTCGAAACCTCCTGGCAAAGATCCGCAAGAACTGGAAGCAAGCGTTCGACCGCGCCTTCGAGTGCCACGAGATTGGCTCTCGATGATTCCGCGTCTCCATTTTTCGCGCTTTGTTCAAGCTGGGATGCGGCGTCCACCGTAACCTGCGCCGACATATTGCCCGCTGCGCCTTTCATGGAATGCGCGGAGCGTTCCAGCAAGATCATGTCACCCTGCTGAAGGGCATTGCGCATCGCATTGAGTAATTGCGGTGCATCCGCCAGGAACAACCGGATCATTTCAGCCAGCAGTTCCTGATCGCCTTCCACCCGTTCCAATAGAGAGGCCCGGTCCAGTTGTTCGACTTGCTGTGAAAGATTTTCGGCCATTACCGTGCTCCTTTTGATTCCTGCCAGACATCTTTTAATTTCGGCGAAGAGGCCGCGTGAATTGATCGGTTTCGAGATGTAACCGTCCATTCCTCCGTCCAGGTAACGTTCCCGATCACCCCTCATGGCGTTCGCCGTCATGGCAACAATGGGAAGGTGCTTACCTGAAGACTTCTCGCCATCACGGATTGCGGTTGTAGCTTCCACCCCGTCCATCTCAGGCATTTGAATGTCCATCAGAACGAGGTCAAAACCCGGAGGACGGACCTGGCCCAACGCTTCGAGCACTTCCCTGCCATTGGCGGCCAGGACAACGTTATGGCCCGCTTTTTCGAGCAACCTGATCGCTAATTTTTGGTTCACAGAATTGTCTTCCGCAAGCAGAATGTTGAGACTGGGTCCTACGGGCTCTTCCTCGGCGAGCGCAGCGGAAGGCATCGACTGATCTTCCGTGAGGCGCACGCCTAGCGCCACTAAGATCGCGTCAAGCAACTCGGACTGGCCGACGGGTTTGGTGAGGAATATTTCCACGCCGAGCTCGCGACAGCGAACCGTGTCAGCCAGCCGGCGCTCGGCAGAGAGCATTAATATTATGGAAGCGGCCAGAGCAGGGTTTTCATGAATTTTGTTCGCCACATCGAAGCCGTCCATTTCGGGCATTTGCGCATCAAGCAACACGACGGGAAATATATGGCCCGCCCTGTTTGCCGCTTCCATCGCCTCTAGCGCGCTGTTTCCGCTCTCGGCCAATACCGGGCGCATACGCCAGTTGGTCAACATCTCGGCGAGAATATTCCGGTTGGTATCGTTATCGTCCACGATAAGGACAGGAAGCCCCTGCAATGTATGACGCTCGGGACGTTGAGAATCGAATGCTGACGTCAACGCATGCTTGAACGTAACTGTGAAGTGAAATACGCTGCCCTTCCCCACTTCACTTTCCACCCACATTTTTCCGCCCATCATTTCAATGATCCGGCGAGAAATGGTCAGGCCCAGACCGGTCCCTCCGAATCGCCGNGTGGTGGACCCGTCTGCCTGCGCGAAGGCTTCAAATATCATTTGCTGCTTTTCAGGGGGAATTCCAATTCCTGTGTCCGATACGCGAATGTGCAGATGTACGGCGTCGTTGGATGAATCCTCAGGTTCCGCGTCGACGACGATGTTCCCATGGTCGGTGAACTTGATCGCATTGCCGACCAGATTCACGATCAGCTGCCGGAGACGCGTTGGATCTCCGATCACCGCACTTGGGACGCTAGGCGAAACCCGGGCGGACAGCTCCAGGTGTTTCTGGTCGGCGCGAACAGCCAGCGATTTGAGGGTGTCGCTGAAAAGATCGCGGATTTTGAATTCAGTTTCTTCGAGGTCCAGCTTGCCGGCCTCGATTTTCGAGAAGTCCAATATGTCGTTAATGAGATGCAGGAGGCTGTCCGCCGACGATTTCACCAGACCGAGATACTCTCGCTGTTCGCTCGTAAGCTCGGTATCGAGGGCCAGATCCGTCATCCCGACGATGCCGTTCATCGGTGTGCGAATCTCATGGCTCATATTTGCCATAAATTCACTCTTGGCGCGGCTACCCGCTTCGGCTGCCTCCTTGGCCTTGCGCAGGCCCTCTTGAGCCCCCTTGCGCGTGGTGATGTCCAGGAAAGTCACGACAGCGCCGACAATTTCTCCCTCCTTGCGGATTGGATAGGCCCAGTATTCGGCGGGAAAGCTTGTGCCGTTAGCGCGCCAAAACACGTCTTCGTCCGAGTGGATTCCTTCGCCCTTGCTGAGCGAGCCAGAGATATTGCAATCCCGTTCCGCGTAAGGGGTCCCGTCGGCATGGGTATGGTGAATGACACTATGCAACTTCTTGCCAACAAGGTCTTCCGGTTTCTGATAGCCCAGCAACCGAAGCGTTGCGGGATTGCAAAACGTGCATTCTCCGTCGCGATTCAGTCCATAAATCGCTTCCGCCGTCGAATCCAGGAGGAGCCGAATCCGCCCTTCGCTATCGTGCAAAGCTTCCTGCGCGCGCTGGCGGTCGCCCACTTCCTGTTCCAATTCGAGGGTGCGTTCTTCTACCCGCCGTTCCAAGTCATCGCGCGCGCTGCTCAATTCGACGTCACGAATTTGAATCTGAGCCAGCATTTCATTGAAGCCATCGATCAGGACGCCGACCTCGTCCTCGGAATGTTTTCCAGCGCGGATGGAATAATCCCTGCTACTCGTAACCATCTTGGCCGTCCACGCTAATTGCAAAATCGGGTCCGAAATGGGGCGCTGCAGTCGCTCGGCCACTGGGTAGGCTCCCAAGGAAACTACCACCACAATCAGGCTGAAAAACAGGAGGTAACTCTCCAGCAATTGGTGGTATTCGACGGTGTCCCCTTCGAGAAATATGGTTCCGACTTTTTCTCCATCCAGAGTGATCTTCTGATAGATAAACATGCCGTCCGGAGTAACCCGGCTTGTTTCGTTCCCGACTGGCGGAGTGTAGATTTTCTTCGATGGACCTTGGTGATAGACAGCGAATGGATTGCCGTCCCGGTCGTAGATGGAAGCCGCCACGATGTGCGGTTTGGCCGACAGTGCTTGTAGAACGTCCCCGGCGGACTTCTGGTCCTTGAACGCCAGCGCCGCCGTGCTGTTGGTTCCCAAGACGTTCGCCAGCGCGTTTAGGTCCTCCATCCGCAGTTTTCTGAAGCGGTAAACCCCGTATTCGCCGAACGCGATGCTGGCAACGCACGAGGCCGCAAACGTATTGATCATGATCACGTAGGTGATCTTGCGGCGAAGCGAAAGTTTGCGGGACCATTGCATGTCAGTTGTTCCAGACCTTTTCCCGTCCGGTGACCGTGCGTGCAAGGGACAGCAATTTCGAGCTGACTTTCAGACGCGCTCGGCTGGAAGCGCCGACGTCTATGACAAACCGCACGCGTTTTGCCTCCATCACGAACTAAATCATTCCGCCGGACTCGGTGAAATGGTCCATGTCCGCTACAGTCAGAGCGCTTGAACCGGTCAAGGCGACCAACATGGCGGGGAGGCGTTTCTTCTCGGAAGCGCTGATGAATAAAATATGACAGCCACGGATGTCTTCACCGGGCTGGAAACGCCGAACCTGCAGCTCGTGTCCTTGTACGGTCTTGCCCGCCACGACTTGCTCCAATTGGTTATCGAAGGGATTGTCCCCAACGATTCCGATGATCCATTGCCCTTGAGTACTTGCAAGCGGATCGCCGGGCCACTCCACGAATTTCAAAAAATTGTACAAATAGGCGGCCTTGACCTGGTATTCCGTGGGGGCTTCCTGGCCGTCAATATTTCGGATTGGCAACCCCCATAGCCATGTCCACAACAGGACCACGCATGTGGACGGCAGGACGATCCACCTCGACGAACACCGGCGTGCTTGGGATCCCGAGTTAGGGTGAATAGGTATCGTATTCAAAACCGATATTTAGCCTGTTCATAGCTGTTGTGCCTCACGACGGTGGCGATGTGATGTTCTCGAGCTCGCTTCCGTGGGCACCGAAAACGAGGGGCTCTGGTCGAAAGCTGAATCTCAAGAGCCACTCTTTTTCCCATTGTTCCCGGCCACGTGCGCCAGACTCAACAACTTGGAGCTCACTTTCAATTTGGCCATCATTGTCGCGTCGACATTGATGGCGAACCGGACGCGATCACCTTCGGAGTACAGACGGATCATGCCCCCTTCCTCGAGGAATCCATCTACATCTGCGACAGTCAGAACGTTAGATCCGTGCAAACTGGCAAGGAGTTGTGGAAGCCGCTTTTTCTCGGAAGCGCTGATGAACAGGATGTGGCTGGCGCGCAAATCCTCGCCTGCGCGGTATTTTCGAATGACCAGATCACGTCCTTGCACGGTCTTCCCGATGACCACTTGCGGCAACGCATTTCCGAATGGGTCGTCACCCACGATTCCAATTACAATCGGAGCGAGTGGATCTCCGAATGCCTCCGCGGGCCACTCCACGAATTTGAGGAAGTTGAACAGATAAGCTGCCTTGACTTGATATTCAGGGAGGGCATCTTGCGCGTGACCATGAGAGACTGTGCTGAGGTGAGCACAAACGAGCAACAATATGCGGCTTGCGACCAGCCGTCTGCGCAGCCAAAGTGGCTGAGTGCGAAGATCTATTCGTTGGGAATCTGTTCTGGTGGTCATGGCCGTTAGGACTTCTACTTCATTTTTGCGTAGGGGCTCAGCCTAACTTCCGCTGGATTCACAATCCAAGTGTCGGAGTTAAACTGCACACGATGGTCCGAGAGAAAGGTCTGCCCCACGATACTTAGCAGCAATCGTTCTAACTGCTGGCCCCCCACACACTACAGTGCACAAGGCTCGCCAAACGCCGAGCATCAATCAGCACTTATGTTTTCTATCTTCAGTTAGTTGGAAGGCGAGAAAGAACTCATGGCTGGTCCCGGCATACTGATCAGTCCCATATTGGCACGCAGCGGCCCGGATTGACTCAAACCTGTACCACTTTCGGGCGCGTGCGTTCAACGCCTCGTTTCCACCTGCTCGAACTTGACTCAATAATTACAAGACTACGGGTTTCAGAAGAACTCTTGCGCCGACCGCTTTACTTGCCCGCCGCAGCCAATTTCGCAATCCAACCGTGCCAATCATTCCTGTCCTTCTCGAACACAGGCCGCGCAAGCGAGGAAGCGATAGGGAGCCACATCGAACCTCCCTGCTGAATGTACGCGGCTTTTTGAAGGTTTCCATCTGGTGAAACGAGAAAGAAATACAGGTCCGACACGGTCTGGTGCTCGAGAATTACGGCATCAGGGTTCTTGGGGTCTTTTGTTCCGCTCAGGAATAGGCCTCTCCCCACCGGTTGGCCTCCCTCAGTTTCACGCGGTAGCGTAACAACCTTCGGCACCCCTTTGTCCTCGCACACCTTGAACATCTGGCACACGTCAGCGGGAATTCCAGGCGGCGGTGCGGGTTTCCATTGAATCTGACCTTTGTGATCGAGCACTTCCTTGAAAAGATTTGCCGGCTGGTTGGCAGGAGACGGGGTTTTCGACTGGCTCGCCAACACCGCACCGACAACCGAGAAAAAAAACAGGAAGAGAGTCCCGCAGAATCTTGTCGGATTCATCATAAGTGTTCCTCCCATATCGATTTGAACCGTCCCTGCGCAAGGTATCGAAGGTTCCCTAGTTCACACTCCTGCCTGCGCTGTCTAACGCCGGTCCCCAGATTGCCAATACGTTTGGATACTTGCCAGTCTCTAGTAATCCATCGCCGAATAACTTGTCAAGGCCAGTGATTCGGAAAATGCGAAGCGGGAAACCCTGCTTATTTGGAGCGCCCAAGGAGCTGGTGAAATGCGAACTGATTGCGTTATCCAAAACGAAACAGAACGATTGCAGCTTCCTAGCAAAAAATGTGTCCAAAAAGTGATCAAGCCGAATGAGTTTCATCCATCCGTTACAGCTCTGTAACACGATCCACCTAGGGTAACGGAAAAAGCAAGATCGAAAGGAGAACTGGATGGGACAGGCCCGAACTCAAGTGTACTTCCTGCCGGCGGATGGGTCAGTGACTCGAGCCTTCAGAACCGGGATCTCGCTTCACAGCCATACGGAACACTCCCAGGAGAAACTCGGCGATTTGCCGCGCTACCTCGAGCGCATGCCCGTTGTAGCCCAATTCCTTCAATGGGAGAGGAAACGCTACCGCGCGAAAACCGGCCGGGCCATGGATTTCTCACGGGCCTATTGGAGAGGCCCACTCTGCGCTCGCTCGGCGCATGACGTCGAGCGTCTGCAAATTGCGAGTCTAGGTTTGCGGGCGATCGTGTCCTTGACGGACCACGACAACATCCAAGCTGGTCTGTTGCTCCAACAAGGCCGTGCGACAGGCGAAATTCCGGTCTCAGTCGAGTGGACTGTTCCGTACGAGCGAACCTACTTTCATCTGGGAATTCATAATCTGGACCCCGCTCGGGCCATTTCGTGGATGCAGGCGCTGGCAGAATATACTCGGGAACCAGAGCCCGCCGCTTTGGGCCATCTGCTGGAAGCATTAGACGGTGACCCGGGCGTCCTAATTGTGCTCAACCACCCGCTCTGGGATATGGCGGGGATCGGCTCGACGCAATTAATTACTCTGCTTAGGCAATTCCTTCGGACCTACGGGCGTCGCATTCACGCGCTCGAAATCAACGGGCTGCGCTCGTGGCAGGAAAACCTGGGCGCCGTGAGCCTCGCAAAAGAATCGGAGCACCCCGTCGTCGCTGGCGGCGATCGCCACGGGCTCGAACCAAATGCGGCACTCAATCTCACGCGGGCCGCAACATTTGACGAATTCGCAACAGAGATTCGAGTGGAGCGATCGAGCGACATCGCCATTTTGCCGCAATACAAGGAGCCTCTAGCATTTCGGCATCTGCTTTGCGCCTGGGACGCCGTGCGCGAGCACCCGCAATTTGTCGAGAAGCAGCGCTGGGTGGCCCGCGTATTTGTTCTGTGCGACGACGGCATCGAGCGGCCTCTCTCCGCCGTTTGGACTAAGGGAGCGCCCCCTTGGATCGAGCCATGCCTCAATGTGGTCGGGCTCCTGGCGAGCCCGCCCGTGCGGACAGCTGCACGTCTGGCCTCTCAGGCGACAGGGGGCGGAACGCCGTGAGCAATTGGCCACGCGTGGCATTCTTCTCCGATTCTTTTCATGGTGTGGACGGAGTGGCCACTACTTGCCGGAATGTTGTGGAGGCGGCGCGCATACAGAGTTTGCCGTTTCTGGCGATCCATGCCGGGGAGAGAAACCACCGGTCGCGGGACGGCTCCCTGGAGGTTCTTGAACTGCATCGCGGCCTTTTTTCGTTCAATCTCGATAAACACTTGAAGTTCGATTTGCTTTTCGTCAGGCATTACAAACAGGTGCTCGATGCCGTCCGGCAGTTTCGCGCTGACGTCGTTCATATTACCGGCCCGGGTGATGTGGGAATTACCGGAGCACGCGTGGCCTACGCCCTGGGATTGCCTTTAGTCGCTTCGTGGCACACGAACTTGCATGAATTCGCGGCGCGGCGCCTTTGGAAGATGGCGGGTTTGCTTCCCGATACGCAGAGGCGCGCCCTGACGGACATCACCGAACGGTACGTTCTGCACGCCTGCGTTCGTTTCTACAAGATTGCCAGGGTCGTGCTAGCGCCCAACAGAGAAGACATAAATTTTCTTCACTACCAAACGAAGAAACCCGTCTTTCCGATGCGCCGGGGAGTCAACACGCTGCTTTTTTCCCCTACCAAGCGCGATGTCACCGACCGCATCTTTCGCTTGGGCTTCGTGGGCAGATTATGTCCCGAAAAAAATGTCCGCTTCCTGGCGGAAATTGAACGCGCCTTGTGTCAAGAGGGATTCCGTAATTATCGTTTCTCGATTGTAGGCGATGGAGGCGAGCGCGCCTGGCTTGAGCGCAATCTCCAGCGAGCCGATTTCACAGGCGAACTGCACGGGGAACGCTTGGCGCGGGCCTATGCGAACATGGACCTTTTTGTTTTTCCGTCGGAAACGGACACCTATGGAAATGTAATCAATGAGGCGATGGCGTCTGGCACTCCCCCGATCGTGACCTCCAAAGGTGGGCCGAAATATCAGGTGCAACCCGGAATTACAGGATTCGTCGCCATCGATGACAAGGATTTTTTCTCCAAGGTGAAACAGATGATGACGAATTCCGAACAGCACGCGCGCTTTCGGGAAGCCTGCCGCACCTGGGCCAGCGGCAAGTCCTGGAATTGTGTTCTGGACGACTTGCTCGAAGCTTATCAAGCAAGTTTCTCAAACCCGGCCCAGCATCACGCCGCACCGGTGCTGGCCGCAAGCTGAGGAACAATCGCGCTACTGCTTCTGAGCCGCCCCGGACGATTCGGGGGTCACCAGATTTAAAACTGCCTGAAACCACCAGTTGGGCTGATATCGGATCTGCACCGGCACACCTCGGAGACTTCCTGTCGTCCCTAAAAGCAGTTCGAAACCCGTCTTTTTACTGCTAGTTTGATCGAAGTTTTCGAAGCGCGCCAACACGAGGTTATGGTAGGTTCGAAGATATTCATGAGGCTCGTCCCGCAGAGTAAGCCGCACAGTTTCGGTGGGTATCCGGGTAACTTGCGCAAGCGACAGCTGATGTTGCACGCCGTTGTAAAAGTAGCACACAGAGGGGGGCGGCTGACGTGCTTCGATGGCAAGATCAATTAATTGGGCGACAGATTCGAGAAAACCCTCGCGGCGCCCGCAGGCCTGAACCTGACTGAAAGCTATTTCCCTAATACGTCCTTCCGAGCCGAGCAAACGGTCGAAGACCATCGATTTGGCCTGGTCGAACTGATGAATGGTAAAATCCGTGTCGCTTGAGAAAGGTACGACCTTAGCGAAGTCGTAATTTCGCTCGCCCTGATTGACAATTGCGGAAAACATGTAAGACCCGCCTCGTTTTTCGCGCGCCAATTCCTTTTCCATTTCCGCGGCGGACGCGCCGGAGGAAACCTTCATAAACCCGAAGAATGTGCTCGATTCCGCTTCGCGGCTAGACCCGGAAGGTCTATGGACGATCTCGGAAGCTGCACCCCAGCGATTGATGGCCCGAGGAGCCTTAGCCGGATCGGAACCGATGAGAAGCTCAATCACATCCGAGGCTGGATCTCGAGGCAACGTGCCGCGACGAATGTAGCCGCCTCCGACGTCATCTTTTCCCACCCAGAAGAGAAGAAGGCGCAGGCGGGCTGTCATGGTGTAGTCAAACTGCACGTCCACATGCAGGGGAGCTCGCATCAGTTCTGTGGTGTGCTGTAGGGCCGCCTGAATGTCCTGTGGCACAGGGGCCTGTGCCGTGGCGGGGCTTCCCGCTAGCAAACTCAGCAGTCCGATGACACAGAACGCACCGAAAGCTTTCCTTGCTGGAAGTCGATACAGTCTTACCTCCCATAAGCGAGCTGTCGCGGTGAGGTACATATCAGAGCAACATTAATAAAGTTTTACACGGTCTTTATATTTCACGTCAATGTGTATGGCTCAATGGCGTGAGATGGAATCCTACGACCTAGAAAACGGCTTGACCGCGCCTACGTCGTCCCGTCAGGTCCCACATCCTGGCACATTGCCCCGCGAAGAAGAAGTCACGGTCGATAGGTTGGAAGCGCCGACCGTCAGCGACGTGTTTGGCGGAATAATGCGTCACCCCGTTCGTCATCTTATCCGCCGCTGGAACTGGAAATCCGCGTTGCTCAGCTCCCTGCTCCGCGCGAGCATTTTCTTCTTTACAAGTTTGATTGCCGGCTGGCACGCGGCCCTGGGAGCGATGTTAGCAGAACTTTTGCTCCGGTCCGTCACATCGGGTTTTTATGGCGCCATCACAGAATCGTTTTCTTCCGCGCGCCCGGCCTGGGCCGCCACGGCGGCGGCCATGGTCGCGCTGCCATTTTTGGCACATTCGCTGGAATTTGTCGTGCATTGGCTGAGAGGGACACCGAAACTCGGATTGAGCATCGGAACTTCCGTAATCTTTACAGCTGTGTCGACCGCGTTTAACCTGTATGCAATGCGGCGGGGGATTCTAATAACAAGTGGAAAGAGCAAGTCGTTACGACACGATCTCATCCGGATTCCACCGCTTCTATTGGCGTTCGTGTTGTCCGGGCCGCGCGAAATCATACGGCGCTTTTATCGTGCAGCTTCCCTGCGATGATAGGCGCCGGCCGCAACGCAAAGACGTGGAGGTGATCTGTTTGCCCATCAAGACACTGCATATCACGAATTGCTATCACGCCTCATCGGGCGGAATTCGGACGTTTTATCACGCTCTTCTGGACGCGGCGAATCGGCGCCGGCGTGAAATCCGCCTCGTTGTGCCCGGCCCGAAGGATTCGATCGAGGAGGTAGGTGAATTCGCCCGAATCTACACCATCGCCGCCCCCGTTTCTCCGTTTGTGGATTCCAAGTACCGTCTCCTGTTGCCGCATCTGTACGCGTTGCCCTACCGATCCAAGCTGCGCCAGATTCTCGAAGAAGAACGGCCTGGGCTCGTGGAGATGTGCGACAAGTATACGCTCTGTTTTCTACCCAGCGTGCTGCGAAGGGGCTGGAT
>JGI12635J15846_10003380_pt1 | contig 13886 bp, 13 predicted proteins | sample BlaSpr_A8_OM2_M2_FD_15846 | JGI IMG/M metagenome (IMG submission 15846) | reverse complement strand
GACCTGGAACGCCAGAGCCCGGCAGCCGGCCATTGGTCGCGGAACCAGTATGACGCCTTGTTTGTGACTCCAAACCATTCGCGATCCCAGCGCTTCGCGTGGGTAGTTGAAGATCAGGGCGGACCGCGGCCGGAGGAAGCTTCACCTGCCACGCCCCAGGTTCTTGCGTTCCTCATCGCCCACAAAGTGGACGCAGAGTGGGAATTGGAAAACATCGTGGTCGCCGCAACGGCCCGCCGCCGTGGCATCGGCGAGCGGTTGCTGGGGGAGTTGGTCGAGCACGTTCGATCCGTCCAGGGCATCGAAATTTTTCTGGAAGTCCGCCAGTCGAATCACGACGCGCGCGCTTTGTATCGGAAGATGGGCTTCGAGGAAACGGGGTTACGCAGGGGTTACTATTCCTACCCTCCAGAGGACGCAATCCTCTGCCGTTTAAGGTTTTAGTAGGGCTTTCTCATAACGAGACTGCACCAGAATTCGGCATTGAACCGATTTTGGTGCTGTGGTAGGTTTAGCCATGAATCCCGGTTGGAGGTCTGCTGGATGCTGACTTCGAAAGACACTCTCCTGACCAGCCATGACGAATTCCGCAAGCTGGCTCAGGAGCACATGCAGTATTCCACTCGTCTTGATTCTCTCACCCAAAAACGTTATCTCAGCGAAGATGAAAAGCTGGAGGAAGTCCGGCTGAAGAAGCTGAAGCTGCGGCTCAAAGACCAGATGCAGTCCATTGAGCGGGAGTACCGGCAGCAGTTCGGAACCCACGTAGCATAATTTTTTGGCCCTCCGATCGCGGCCGTTGCCGCCACAGGAATTTTCTATCTACCCGCGGGCGCTCATCAGCGCCTTTCTTTATTTGTACTTAGACCTTTCTGATCGACTTGAGCCAGCGCCGCTCGCCTCTGCTCTATACTCGCCTCTGCTCTATAATGGAGCACTGCTCCCATGGTTCGTGACGGCTATTTTTACGCGTTGGCTTTGATCGCAACTGCGGCGCTGGTGGGTTGGTTCACTCAGCCTGCCTGGGCCGTCGTGCCGCTGTTGCTGGCCGTGTTCTTCCTCTGGTTCTTTCGCGACCCGGAGCGAGCTATTCCGACTGTGGCGGCCGCAGTAGTATCGCCAGGCGATGGAAAAGTTACAGAAGCTTCCATCGTTACAGTGAGCGGCGAGAAGCAGATTCGCATCAGTATTTTCCTGAGTGTGTTTGACGTGCACGTGAACCGCTCGCCGATCACGGGGATAGTCCGCGAGGTTCGCTATCAGCGTGGGAAGTTCCTGAATGCCATGAATCAAGCCTCAGCAGAACAGAACGAGCAGAATATCGTCCTCGTGGAGGGCGACGGCCAGGTCGTGGTCTTCAAGCAGATTGCCGGATTGCTGGCGCGACGAATTGTTTTTCATCCGAAGGTGGGCGACCGGCTGGAGCGAGGCCAGCGCGTGGGCTTGATCAAATTTGGTTCGCGCGTGGATGTCCTGTGCGGCGCCAGTGCCGCTCTGCAAGTGAAAGTCGGCGACCGGGTTCGCGGGGGCGCGAGCATCCTGGCTTATCTGCAGCCCAAAGGTGAATTGGCGGGTGCCGGGCATTATTCCGCGGCGGAAGGGGCGCGCTAATGGATCGACCACTTCCAAGACGCAGGTACGATGAACGGGCCCCACGCCGCATGCGCAAGGGAATGTATATTCTCCCTTCACTGTTCACCACGGCGAATATGGCGGCCGGCTTCTATGCCATCCTCGAGGTGGTTCACGCCAGCGCCGCGAATTTCGCGCACCTCGACAATGCCGCCAAGGCAATTGGGTTTGCCGTTTTGTTCGACGGCCTTGATGGACGCGTCGCGCGCATGACCGGCACCAGCAGCGAGTTTGGCAAGGAACTCGATTCGCTGGCGGACGTCATCACCTTTGGAGTGGCTCCGGCGATGCTGGCCTGGACGTGGGGATTTCACCTCATGCCGCCCGTCGCGCTCACCGAGTGGAGCATCGAATGGAACATCAAGCTGACCCAATTGGGAGCAATCGCCGCCTTCTTGTTTCTGATGGCCGGAGCTAGTCGCCTGGCGCGCTTCAACATCACGACCAACCCGCAGCCTTCGAATCCCGGACGGCCGGGGAAGAAATATTTCGTCGGCATGCCGATTCCGGCGGGGGCAGGAGTCATTGCAGCCGTGGTTCATTTTCAGGGAGGCGCTCCGCTCGAATCCTGGTATACGGCGATCACCTGGCTGGCGATGGTGGCCGCGGTCGGCTACCTGATGGTGAGCACCTGGCGCTTCTACAGTTTCAAGGACATTGATTTCCGCTCGCGCCACCCCTTCCGTCTGATCATTCTTTTAGGCGCCCTGATTGCCGGAATCTGGTTTTTCTCCAAGCCGGCGCTCTTTGCGGTTGCGCTGCTCTACACCTTCTCCGGGGTATTTTGGCGATTGCAGTGGATGTTCCGGCGACGCAATCAGCCACCGCCACCTTCTTACACGGAGGCTTCGCAGACTTCATGAGTACGCCGTCCAAAATTGCGGCATCGTCTCCATCTTCTTCTGCGCGCGGGCAGCTTTTCCGCGCGGCCATTGTCGGCGCAGGTACGCTGAAGGGGAAGGAAGTGGCCGAGATGCTCAACGAGCGGAACTTCCCCGCGGCCGATGTGCGCCTGCTCGATGATGATGAGTCGATCGGGCAGCTGGAAGCGACGGGCGACGAAATCAACTTTATCCAAAGCGTGCGCTCGGAGCAGTTTACCCACGTGGACTTCACTTTTTTTGCCGCAGACGCGGAGTGTACGCGCCAGAACTGGAAACGCGCCCGCGACGCCGGCAGCGCGATTGTCGATCTTTCCGGCGCTTTGGAGGAAGAACCGGGCGCGAACGTCCGCTCGCTCTGGACGGAGCGCGAGCGCGGCGAGATGTGGCAGCCGGAATTGCAGCCGGCTCCCTGTGTCGTGGCCCATCCTGCCGCCGTCACTCTGGCTCTGCTCCTGCTGCGCGTGCGCAAGGCGGGAGCGATCCGCAGCGCCGCGGCGACGGTTTTCCTGCCAGCGTCGGAGCAGGGACAGAAAGGCATGGACGAACTGCACCAACAAACCGTCAATCTGCTGTCGTTCCAGCCCCTGCCCAAAGATATTTTCGACGTCCAGGTGGCTTTCAACATGGTCGCGCGCTACGGACAGACGTCAAGATTGTCGCTGGATTCTCTGGACATGCGGGTGCGTCATCATTACAAGGAGATTGCCGGAGCGGACGCGCCGCAACCCTCGCTCGTGCTGCTGCAGCCGCCAGTGTTTCACGGTCTTACGCTGGCTATCTTTCTAGAGATGGAGCAAGCGGGAGATCAGGAACGATTGTCGCAGTCGCTTGCCGGAGATCATGTGGCCTTAGCGGGAGCGGAAGACGACTCGCAGCCGAGCAATGTGAACACAGCGGGTCAGGCGAACATTCTGGTTTCGCTCAAACGCGACGCGGTCCGGCCGGATGGAATCTGGCTGTGGGCCGCCGCCGACAACCTGCGCATTTCAGCTATGACTGCGGTCGAGTGTGCCGAGAGCATGATCGCAACCCGCCCGCTGGGAAAAATCCAATGAAAGTCCGGCGGGCTGCCTGGCTGGCACTGCTCTGCCTGACGTGCACTCTGGCCACCGCCTGCGGGTACCATACGGCCGGCCACGCCGTTCAGCTTCCGGAAAATGTCAAGACCATTGCGATTCCAGCTTTCGTAAATGAGACTACGACCTACCACATCGAGCAGCTGCTTACTTCCTCAGTGGTTCGCGAATTTACGATGCGTACGCACTATCACATTCTTAACGATCCCGGTGAAGCCGCCGATGCCACGTTGCGCGGCACCGTGATTTCTGCTTCTTCGTCGCCACTCACTTACAACTCTACGACCGGACAAGCTGCCAGCGTCTTGGTGGTGGTGAGCATGAGAGTCTCGCTCACCGACCGCCAGGGCAAGGTGCTCTACCAGAATCCTTCGTATCTCTTTCGCGAGCAGTACGAAGTTTCGCAGGATCTGACCAGTTTTTTTGAGGAAGATTCTCCCGCTTTCCGGCGCCTCTCGCAGGATTTTGCCCGTACCCTGGTCTCTAACATCCTGGAGGGCTTCTAGATGCTAGAGTTTGATTGTCATCCTGAGCAAGCGTTTGTGGCGAAGATTGTTCCGAAGACGGAGAACTTCTGATGCGGGCTTTCGCCCAGGCGGACCGGTTTGTCAGTGAGCTTGAATCGCGCAAGCTGCGTCCGGCGTACGTGTTCGTGGGCGACGAAGCTTTCTTCCGCAAGCGCTTTCGGGACGCCATTCTCGAACACCTGGTTCCGGTTGATCTGCGCGACTTCAGCGTGTTCGAGTTCGATCTCGCGGAAAATGATCTTGCTGAAGTTCTCGACCGCGCCCGCACGCCCTCGCTGATGGCTCCATTTCAGGTTTTTTTCGTGCGCGGCGTGAAGAGCTTGTTCGGCCGCGGCTCGAACGAAGAGAAACTTGCGGCCATCGAACAGTATTGCAAGAATCCCAATCCCGACGCGATGCTGGTTTTCGTCGCCGACCACATCAGCATCCCTGCCGACGTGCGGCGTATGGAGATGCAGGATAAGGAACGCTACCAGCGCATCCGCGAAACCATGGGCCAGTACTGCGGCATCGTCGAACTGGCGCGCGTGGAGGAAGGCGAAGCTGTGCGCTGGATTTCCGACTACTGCACGAGCCGCGCGGTTCCAGTAGAGATCGATCCCGACGGCGCCCGTGAACTGGTCGACGCGCTCGGCGGCGACATGATGATGATCTCGAACGAACTGGAGAAGCTGATGCTCTGCGCCGGCGCCCGGAACCGCATCACGCTGGGCGACGTGGAGACCATGGTGCTCGCCGCGAAGCAGCGGTCTTTATATGAATTGACCGATGCCATCTCTTCCAAAGATCGCGTGCGGGCGCTGGAAGTGCTGGATGCGATTCTGTCCTCGGGCGACGGTGACGAAGCCGCTATCGGACACATTTACATGCTGGCGAAAACCTTCCGTCAGATGCTGGTGATTCTCGAACGCAACGTGCGCGACCAGCGCATGCTGTGGGCGGCGCTGTGGCAAGGGTTCCGCGTACCTCCTTTTGCCGCCGACGACATTATCAAACAAGCGCGCCGCTACAAATCCCGCCGCGATCTGACCCGCGCGATTCGCCTTGTAGCCAAGGCCGATCTCGCACTGCGTTCCAATCCCGTGAGCAAGCGCATGGTCCTCGAACGTCTAGTGATCGATTTGACAACTGAGGCCAAGCTGGAAACGCCGGGATGGATGCAGGAACAGTTGCCAGTGTAGAAGCTGGATATCCAGAGCAAATTTTTTCGAGATCGATCTGCTAAGTTATAGTAAGTTCAGGGGTTACCCGTTCGGTGCTGATGCCAGCATCGCTAAAATATTGTATTCAAATGACTTACTCGTAAAATATCGGATCTAAATACTTTAGCCCGGCAGGAAATGCAGCGGGAAGCGGCAAGTCCTTTACACCCGGCGCGGGTCTGATCCGGTTGCGGCTAAAATATTGAGTGCCATGGACTTCGGCCCGGATGACACGAAATCAAGGCGGGACCCCAAGAATAAATCAGATTCAAATCCACTAGGTTTTCAAGGAACCAAGAGTTCCGCAGGCCGGGGTCTGAAGAGATAGTTCCTCACAGTTTAGCCCGCGCGGTAAGGCAAGAAATGTGACGGTTGAACATCGACAGTCTGTGGAAATCTGGCGACAGCTTGGTTGAAAAAATGATCTGGAAATATCCGATCGAAGGCCTGTGGATTGTCCTCGAAGCGCTACTTTACCCGAAGCGCTGCTTTCGTTAATACTGATCCTTTCATTATGAGCGTGATCGAGGGTCAATCTTGAGATCTGTTCCGCGACGCACTTTCCTGAAGGGTGCACTCGGCGCCTTGGCGGTTGCGCCCTTTGTCCTTCGCAAGAGCTACCGGGTATTCGCGCAATCGACGCAGGAATACCCGGACCGCATCGTCCGCCTCATCCGCGAATCTCTTGTGATCGACATGCTGAACCAGTTTCTGTATCGCGCGGATCAGAAAGAACTGAAAGAGAAGTGGCTGACCCAGCCCGGCGCCTTCACCGAAGCGGATTTCCGGCGATTTCAGAGCACCGGCGTTTCCGTCATCAACTTCGGTGACGGCGCCGACGATTTCGCCGATGCCCAGCAACTCTTCGCCAAGTGGAACAATTTCATTGCGGGATATCCCCAGTGGTTGATGCGCATCAATGGCCCTGCTGATTTGGCGAAAGCCAAGGAGCAGGGCAAGCTCGGCATTCTTTTTGGGCTGCAGACCAGTGGTCAGTTCCAAACTGTTGACGACGTGAACCGCTGTTTTGGATATGGGCTGCGTGCCTCTCAGCTCAGCTACAACTTCAGAAGCCTCGTCGCGGATGGCGCGTTCGAGCCCTATGACGCTGGAGTCAGCGAATACGGCGGAAAAATTATCGACCGGATGAACAGCGTTGGCATGGCAGTCGATCTCAGTCACGCCAGTGACAAGACTAAGCTCGATGCCATCGCAAAATCCAAAACACCCGTCATTCTGTCACACGGCAACTGTCGCGCCCTGAACCCCAACACACCCCGAACCAGCACCGACGACGCCATTCGCAAGCTGGCCAGCAAGGGCGGCGTCATGGGAATCACTGACATCGCGTTCATGGTAAAAGGGAGCGAGCCAGTCAGCGTCGAGGACGTGGTTGACCACTATGACCATGTCCGCGATCTGGTCGGCATCGAGCATGTCGGCGTTGGTTCCGATGCCGGGATCGAGAGCAACGACCTGGGTTCTGCGGCAGTTCTGAAAGACATGCTGGCAAAGGCCGATCCTCGTTATCACGTGCATGGTGAGCACGAGGTGGTGGCGGGGCTCGGCGGAACGAACCGGATGTACGAATTGACGGCGGCTTTGGTAAGGCGTGGCTACACTGATGAGCAGATACGCCTTGTGATCGGTGGAAACTGGGCGAGAGTGCTGAAGCAGATCTGGCTCTCCTAAGCCAAAGGCTAAAGCTGCTTAACGGCCATTGAGAATAGCTGAGATCTGACGCCGCGCTTCAGCCCGAGGAATGGGTTTTACCTTGGCGGAATCGAGTTCCTGGATTCGGCGTGCGATCTCTTGGTTCCATTCCTCCTCGGCGGAAGCGTCGACGGTGTCGTCGAGGCTTTCGAGGAGGGATCCAGCGAGAGCAGCGCGCGCTTCTGGTGGAAGGGCTAGGGCTTTTTTCAGCAGTTCAGAAACTTCCTGAGTGATGGCGCTTTTTCTTATTCCCCCCAGGCGGCCAAAGTCCAACAGACAACAGCTACTTCATAGCCGTAACGCGCTTGCCCAGGCGCGACTTGTAGCGGGCGGCGGTATTGCCGTGCAGCCTGCCCTTCTGGATCGCTTTGTCGAGCGCCGATACCGTTTCTCGGTAAGTCTTCTCGGCCGCAGCTTTGTCGCCCTTCTCGATGGTCTCGCGCAGAGTGCGCAGCGCGGTGCGCAGGCGGGAGGTGTTGGCGCGATTGGTGGCCGTACGCTTCGTGGTCTGACGGGCGCGTTTGAGCGCCGAAAAATGGTTAGCCATATTGCTTCGTTAGCCTTTGTGTCTACAGCGAGATATTCCGGTGAGTACCGAATACGTTATTCTACGGGACTAAGTCTCGGCTGGTCAACCGCTTGGGCTTCATCAGGGCGGCCATTGACTCCCAACCCGGCGCGGGGTACGCTTTACCTAATGGTAGTGACTTGCCTCCTGGGCATGAGNATTCCGGCTAGTCCCGTCTCGAAGCATAATCCTGTTTTATCATTTTCTGTCGTCAAAGAGATTGAATCGTCAAAGAGATTGAATGAAGAAAAGCATCGGGATTAGTCCCAACATCGAGACTCTATTTGGCACGCGCGATGAGAATGTGCGCGTGCTGGAAGATGGCCTGAACGTCACCATTGACCTGCGATCGAACGCGATTGAACTCGAAGGCGCGGCCCGCGACGTAGCTCGCGCCGAGCAGGTTTTTGCCGACTACGAAAGCCTGCAGCGCTCCGGATACAGTTTCAACAATGGCGATCTCAACAGCATGCTGCGGGTGCTGACGGCGGATTCAAGCGCAACCCTGCGTGGACTGGCCGATGCCGGCCGCCAGCGCTCGCTCGGTCGGCGCATGGTGCAACCGAAGAGCGTGAACCAGCGGCGCTATGTCGAGGCCATCGAGACGCACGACATGGTTTTTGGCGTTGGTCCGGCGGGCACGGGCAAGACTTATCTCGCCGTGGCTATGGCGATTTCCGCGCTGCTCGCGAAACGCGTGAACCGAATCATCTTGGCGCGTCCCGCGGTGGAAGCGGGCGAGCGGTTGGGATTCTTGCCGGGCACCTTGCAGGACAAGATCGATCCTTACCTGCGTCCGCTCTACGACGCGCTCTATGACATGCTCGATCCGGAAAAGGTGGACCGCTATCTGGAGAAGAATGTTATCGAGATCGCGCCGATCGCATTCATGCGCGGGCGCACGCTGAACGATTCATTCGTAATTCTCGACGAAGCGCAGAACACGACTTCGGAGCAGATGAAGATGTTCGTCACCCGTCTCGGATTCAATTCCAAGGCCGTGATTACCGGGGACATCACGCAGATCGATTTGCCTAACGCGCGCCGCAGCGGGTTGCTGGAAGCAATCGATATCTTGAAAAAGGTCGAGGGTTTGACGTTTGTTCACTTCGACGAATCCGATGTGGTGCGGCATCACCTGGTGCAGCGCATCATCCGGGCCTACGACGAGCACAAAATGCATATCGCCGAACAGCAAATGCTGCTCCCAGCCGGCGGAAGAAACTCCGAAGTGAAGGGAATTGATGTAAAGAGTGTTGATGTGAAGAGCGTCGACCTGAAGAGTCCGGAGGCGCCGAACGGAAGCGACAGATCCAGAGAAGTCTCGGCGGAATAAAGTCGCAAGCATAAGGGAGGGCTGAAACTGGGCCCTCCTGTTTGTTTTGCAAGTGCTATCAGCAGGCGCGCGGGGAGCGAGTTGGTCATCCTCCGAAAGAGAATCGCGGGGTTGAGTTCATCGACGCTCGAACGGTTTGTGCTGCGGGCGAGGCGTGCGGTCCGTTTGCGCGACGCGGTGAATGTGCTCGTGACCAGCAGCGTCGAGCTAAAATCGCTCAACCGGCAATTCCGCGGAGCAGACAAGGCCACCGACGTACTCTCGTTTCCAGCGCCGCCGGTGACGCGCCGACAGGCTAAACGTGCTGCTGGAGACGTTGCGATTTCCGCCGACATTGCTCGGGAGAATGCTAGGCGCCTGGGTCATTCGATGGCTGACGAAGTGAAGATTCTGGCACTGCACGGCATCCTGCATCTGGCGGGGTTCGATCATGAGCGCGATAATGGCGAGATGGCCCGCAAAGAAAGCCGGTTGCGGCTGCAACTGAAGTTGGAGAGTGGTCTGATCGAACGCACGCAACTACGTCATCGCCCGTCTGCCGCAAGGCCGAGCACCGCATGAATTGGGCTGTCGCACTCGCGCTGATCCCGTTGCTGGGCCTGCTGGCCCTGGCTTCCTACGTGGATCGCGTCTACCAGGAGATCGGCAAATTTCTCTCGCGCGAATTTCAGGACAACATCGACGTCTTCGAGCAGAGGGTTGAGCCTATCTTGCACGTGAGCCGCGCCCGGGCATCGCTCTCCATGGCGGTACTCAAGCAGATAACCACGGCGACGATTGCTTTGCTTGTCGGCTTCGCGGTCTTCGGCGACCAGCGCTGGAGCATCTATGAGATCCTGCAGGCCGCCATCAGCCTGATGCTAATCATCATTGTGTTCAACCAATTTTTGCCGTTTGTTTTCTTCTCACGCACCAACGGCATGTGGCTCATTCGCTGGACGTGGCTTCTGACCGTGCTGATTTATCTGGTGCTGCCCGTGACCATCGTTCTTGGCTTCCTGCAATCCGTGGCATCGCTGACGCGGCAAAACACACGGGAGCAGCCGGAAAGCGCATCCGAGGCGGTGGATGCCCTGATTGAAGCGGGTCAGGAAGAAGGCATTATCCAGGAGGGTGACCGCGATCTGATTCAGTCGGTGGTGGAATTCAGCGGGAAGACAGTGCGCGAGGCCATGAAGCCGCGTCCTGAGATGTTCGCCGTTCCGGCGGAAACCACAGTCGAGCGCTTCATCGAGATGCTGCGCACCAAGCACTACTCGCGGGTTCCCGTGTACGTGCAGAGCATCCATAACATTCGAGGCATCGTCTACGCCCAGGATGTTTTGCAGGTGCCGGACACTGAGGCTTCCAAACGCACTCTCGAAACGCTGATGCGGCGCGACGTGTATTTCGTGCCAGAAAGCAAACTCGGCAGCGATCTGCTGCGGGAGATGCAGAAGAACAATATACGCATGGCGATCGTGGTCGATGAATACGGCGGCGTCGCCGGCCTCGTGACCATCGAAGATCTGGTGGAAGAAATCGTAGGAGAAATCCGGGACGAGCACGAGAAGCCCGAAATCGTCAGAGAGAACGATCAGTCGTTCATCGTTTCCGGAGGCATGGACGTGGACCGTCTCGCGGAACTATTTGGATCGAAGCCGGAAGGAAGGGAATCAGCCACCGTCGCGGGCCTGGTCAGCGAATTGGCGGGACACATTCCGCAGCGCGGCGAAACCGTGGATGACGACGGCCTGCGCTTCGAAGTCCTGGAGTCGACCGATCGCAAGGTGGAACGCGTGAGAATCACCGCGATGCAGCCCCGGCAGTTGAAACTGATATAAGGGGTGTTAGGTCTTGGGTCTTAGATGTTAGGCTCTGACAGCGGCCTTCGGGATTCCTTCTTTGCCTAAGACCTAACACCTGAGACCTGCATTCTTATGCCTTTCCGCTCCGGTTTCGTCTGCATTCTCGGCCGTCCTAACGCCGGCAAGTCCACGTTGCTCAATGCTCTTGTGGGCGAAAAGCTTGCCATCATCTCGCCCAAACCGCAAACCACGCGCAACCGGATCCAGGGCATCGTCAACCTTCCCAAAGCTAAGGGCCGCGATGCGGCGCAGATCGTCTTGATCGACACCCCGGGCGTACACAAGCCGGATAGTTCGCTAGGCCGCAAGATGATGGTCGAGGTACGCGAAGCGCTGGAAGGCTGCGATCTCGTTCTCCTGATCATGGATGCAACGCGCAAGCTGGATAGGCGCGACGAGTTCGCGATACAAATGCTGAAGCACTCCTCCACCAAGGTTCACCTCATCCTCAACAAAGTCGACCTTCTGCGAGGCGGCAAGAGCCAACTGCTGCCTCTGATCGAGGAGTACAAGAAGCTGCATTCGTTCCAGGAGATCATCCCAATCTCGGCGCTGAAACTTGATGGACTCGAAATACTCCTGAAGCAGGTGACGGCCGCGCTGCCGGCGGGCCCGCCGTATTTTCCGCCCGAGCAGGTCACCGATCAGCCGGCGCGCTTCATGGCTGCGGAAATCATCCGCGAGCGTGTGCTGGTGGAGACCGAAGAAGAACTGCCTTACGCAACCACGGTGATCGTTGACTCCTTTGAAGAAGGCGCCAAGCTAACGCGCATTGCCGCCACCATCTATTGCGAGCGAGAGGGCCAGAAGGGTATCCTCATCGGCAAAAAGGGACAGATGCTCAAACGGATTGGCACCTCGGCGCGCCTGCAACTCGAGCGCATGCTGGGAACAAAAGTCTTTCTCGAGCTCTACGTCAAGGTGCAGCCTAACTGGCGCGAATCGCGTGGTTTCGTGGAGGAACTCGACTGGAGAAGGCAGCTGGAGCATCTGACCGAGGGACGGGTTGAACTGCCGAAACCACAGCCTAAACAAGGCAACCGACCCAGGAAACGAGGAACGACAATCGCGACGATATAGCGGACGAGCGCTATCTGTGCCCGGTTCGCAGCGTAACGGAGTTTGTCGGATTGAGCTTTCACAGCTAGAATGAACTGACCAGAGCATTAAAATAGCTGACGAGCCAAAACATGCCCCAGGCGGATCCCTCCAAGGAACCACTTCCCGAAAAAGACTTTGATCCAGACCAATTACATTTGCTTTTGCGGGTAACGCTTGCCGCCGACCGCCGGGCCGTCGATCCCGTGGTGCAGGAAGTGATGGGCGTAGTCCGCCAGATGAAGGAGTTGGATGGCAAGGAAGACGCCATCGAGTTGGCCGTGCAAGAGGCGTTAGCCAACGCCGTAATTCATGGCGCCAAGGAAGATCCCAGCAAGACGGTCGAATGCCTGGTGAGCAGCGACGACGAGCGCGGTGTGCTGATTGTGGTGCGGGATCCCGGCGCGGGTTTCCGTCCTGACGCCATCCCCACATGCACGATGGGAGAAAATGTTTATTCCAATCACGGGCGCGGAATTTTTCTGATCAACCAGCTCATGGACAAAGTGGAGTTCAGAAAGAACGGCACCGAAATCCGCATGGTAAAGCGGTAGCCCCTCGGCCCTCCGCCCTACTCTTTCACAGTAATGCCCAGCGTTTTCATCTTGCGGTAGAGGTGGCTGCGCTCCAGGCCCAGCACTTCCGCGGCGCGGGTGACGTTGCCGTGATTCTCGTCTAGTTTCTTCAGAATGAAATCCCGTTCGTAGGCGTCGCGGGCCTGATGCAGTGTGGAAAACTCGGTGCGCGCCGCGCGCCGGTGACCGTCCCGGTAAACCAGCGTGGGCAGATGCTTGCGGTCGAATCGTGTGGTCATGGGATTCATGATCACGATGCGCTCGATCACATTGCGCAATTCGCGCACGTTGCCCGGCCACGAATAACGCATCAGGGCTTCGACGGCGTCATCCGTGATCTCCCGCGGTCGTCTCCCGTAGGTTGCGGCCAGGTCTTTTAGAAAGTACCTCGCGAACAGCGGGATATCTTCCTTCCGGTCGCGCAGCGGCGGCACGAAGAACGGGATCACGTTCAGCCGGTAAAAAAGGTCTTCGCGAAAATTTCCCCGGGAAATCTCTTCTTCCAGATCTTTATTAGTGGAGGCGATGATGCGCGCATCCACGACAATCGTCTTGTCGCTGCCGAGAGGAGCGACGCGCTGTTCATCCAGCGTGCGCAACACCTTCGACTGCGTTTTCAAACTCATGTCGCCCACTTCGTCGAGAAACAGCGTCCCCCCGTTGGCTTTTTGAAACTTGCCATCCTTGTCGACGGCTCCGGGAAACGATCCTTTGTAGTGGCCGAACAGTTCGCTTTCGATCAGGTCCTCGGGGATGGCAGCGCAATTCACTTCGACAAAAGTCTCGTCCTTGCGCAGGCTTTGCGCGTGGATCGCGTGGGCCACCAGTTCTTTCCCTGTACCAGACTCACCGTAAATCAGAACCCGGCCGTTGGTGGGCGCCATCAGTCCAATCTGCTGGCGCAGCGCTTTCATGGGAATGCTGTCGCCAACGATCATGCTCTTGCCGTGAAGCTGTTTCTTCAGATCGACGTTCTCGTGGCGCAGTTTCTTGGATTCGATCGCGTTCTTGACGAGGATCAACGTCTTGTCGATGGAGAGCGGCTTTTCCAGAAAATCGTAAGCACCGAGCTTGGTGGCGCGCACCGCGGTTTCGATAGTGCCATGTCCGGAAATCATGATCACTTCAGGCGGGTTGTCCATCTCGCGGATTCTTTCCAGTGTTTCCAGGCCATCGATGCCGGGCAGCCAGATATCGAGCAGCACCACCTCATAGTTGTGCTCACGCCGCAGCAGCTTGAGGCATTCTTCACCGCTCTCAACCGACGCAGTTTCGTAGCCCTCGTCTGCCAGCACTCCCTGCAGCGATTCGCGGATGCCGGTTTCGTCGTCCACAACGAGAATTTTATGCATGTTGCGCCGTAACTGTAGCCAGCGCGGGCTCGGGAACGACCGGCAGCTCCACGATGAAGCGCGCCCCCACCGGCTG
>JGI12635J15846_10003378_pt1 | contig 13889 bp, 11 predicted proteins | sample BlaSpr_A8_OM2_M2_FD_15846 | JGI IMG/M metagenome (IMG submission 15846) | reverse complement strand
CGTGCGTCGCGATTGTCGGATCGGGGGGGGTCGCGTCGAAATCGGCCTGCTGCTGAGGCTTGCCTGCGTTCACAAATTTCCGTTCGGCCTAGTTACGTTCCAGAGATACGGCGAGCGCGTCCAAGGAAAGCGATCTAAGTAGATTTCTGCGCATGCCGCGTTCGACCTCTGCCAGCCGGTCTGCGGCGGCGGCCACCCAATCGAAGTTCGAGGCTTGCGCAAGCTTTTGGAGCTCCGGAAGAACATCGGAATTTCGAACCAATTCTGGCGTGCTTGAATTGAGGAAGATCAGGTCTTGTAACGATAGGTAAAGCGCTCGCAGCAACTTTTCGGTTTTGTCTCTGCCTTCAGCGCCTGCACGGTAGGTCTCCGTAACTTTAAACAGTTCGCTGTGATCCGCGGAACGCAGGGCCGAATTCAGAATTACAAACGCATGATCCCGCGATGAGATATAGGCAGGCAGATCGAATCCGCGGGCGCGTCCTATTGCCCCTTCCGAAAGCCGGGCGACGAGCATTCGCTGTTTTGCAGTCCAATCCGGGCGATGCTTTGCCAAGTACTGCTCGACTTGCTCGATAGACAGTGTGCATAACGAAGTCAGCATCGAGCGGGAGCGGATGGTTGGCAAGAGTTCGCCGGGATTGTCCGCTAACAGGAATATGGTGGCGTAATCAGGTGGCTCTTCCAAAATTTTGAGCAATGAGTTGGCCGCCTCCTTCATGAAGCGGGACTCAGTGAAAATGTAGACGCGTTCCTTGGCCTCCGCAGGGCGAAAATAGATGCCTCCAATTACACGGCGGACCTGATCCACCTTGATCATCATCTGCGGAGGGTCGGGCGGGATAACCAGCACGTCGGGATGAGTCTGAACAAAAAGCCGAGTTTCTTTTTTGTCGGTGTCCCGAAGATTTTCCCGAGCTTCAACAGCCTCTGCAAATCTGGCTTCAAGATCTTCGGATTGCGCGATGCGAACGCAGTTGGCGCATCGTCCGCAGAAATCCGGTAGTCCGTCGGTAACGGTCGGGTTCAGGCAATTCATTGCCTTGGCGAGCATGATTGCGAGCGTGTACTTGCCGCAGCCTGGAGATCCCGCCAGGATCACGGCTTGCGGGAAGCGATTGCGTGCCAGCATATCGCGCAAGCGGTTCACGACTTCGGTATTTCCGTGAAAATCAGAAAAAGGCATCGAGCAAGGCCAAGATTGCGGAGTAAGACAATTTAGGATAACTCAAGTACGCTACACTGCACTTTCGTCGAGCTGTGCTCGACCGGACGGCCGAGGGCGGACGTCCCTACGTGAGCAGTTCAATGTCCTAGGTGATCAGGAGGGTGTCAATGAGTTGGGCAAGCAAGCTGGCGAAACCTTACCGAGTGGAACATGGCAAGAAGTTTCGGTTGAAGGATTTTGATCCCGGCGATATCGGAGACCTGAACTTCAAGGACGACGCGGAAGAGCAACTCGCCAAGGGCACCGCCGCAATGATCGAATTGCAGGATAAACTCTACGCGCGAGATCAATGGGGAGTGCTTTTGATTTTCCAGGGCATGGACGCGGCGGGAAAAGATGGTGTGATTAAGCACGTAATGTCGGGTCTAAATGCCCAGGGCGTCCAGGTCTATTCGTTTAAGACACCATCAACGGAAGAGTTGAATCATGATTTCATGTGGCGGACCATGCAGCGAATTCCGGAGCGTGGCCGCATTGGCATCTTCAACCGGTCTTATTACGAAGAAGTGCTAGTGGTGCGGGTTCACAAAGAAGCACTGGCCAACGAGCGGATTCCTCCCTCCCTAGTCACGAAAGATCTTTGGGAGCAAAGATTTGAGGATATGAATTCGTTCGAACGATATCTGGATAACAACGGAATCGTAGTGCGGAAATTTTTTCTCAATCTTTCCAAGAAAGAACAGAAACGGCGCCTTCTCGACCGGTTAGACCAGCCAGATAAGAATTGGAAGCTATCAGTGTCGGACGCGCACGAGCGCGAGTTTTGGGACGACTACATGAAGGCGTACGAAGACATGGTTGTCAACACCGCGACCAAGCACGCTCCGTGGTATGTGGTCCCCGCCGACAATAAATGGTTTACCCGTATCGTAGTTGCGGCAGCAATTGTAGAAGCTTTGGAGGATTTAGACCTTGCCTACCCCAAAGTGGATGCGGCCAAGCGCAAGGAACTGCAGGCGGCGAGGGCCATACTGGAGGGCGAGAAGGACGACTAAGATGGCGTTTGGTCTGTTGTGTAGCCGCTTTGGAATGGAGTGGGAGGGCCCGACTTTCAGTCGGGTCGTAAAGGGCGCAAAATCAGCCATCGGCACGACTGGAAGTCGTGCCCTCCCGAGCGCCTCGACCTTTTCCAAAAACCCAGTTCGCAGTAACATGGATTTCCAATTCCCCGGGGGTTAAAAGCAATGCGCGCTTTCATTTTAAGAAACTGTATTGGGTGTTTCCTGGTCATGTTTTTGGTGAGCGCTACTTACGTCGTTCTGGCGCAAAGAAAAGTGGAAGGAGAGAAGAAGCTTCCCGAGAAGGCGGTTGCGGACCAAAATCCCGCTACCCCCAGCGACGAGACACTGAAGGAAGAAGAAAAAGAAGATCCTCTTTTCAAGGGAATGAAGTACCGCATTGTGGGTCCATTTCGCGGCGGCCGTTCCCTGACTGCAGCCGGAATAGCTGGCGATCCGAACACCTATTATTTCGGCGCAACCGGCGGAGGCGTATGGAAATCAACCGACGGCGCGATGACCTGGAAATCGGTGTTCGACAAACAAGCGGTATCTTCGATCGGCAGCCTTGCCGTTGCACCCTCAGACCCGAACATCGTGTACGTAGGCACAGGCGAGGCTTGCATTCGGGGCAATATTTCGCACGGCGATGGAGTTTACAAGACAGTCGACGGCGGGAAGACGTGGAAAAACACCGGGCTACATGACTCGCGAGCGATTGGCAAGGTCATTGTAGATCCGAAAAACGCAGACATCGTGTTTGTGGCTGCACTGGGACATCCTTTCGGCCCGAATAGCGAGCGAGGAATCTTTCGCACCACCGATGGCGGGAAAACCTGGCAGAGAATTTTGTACAAGGACGAAAATACCGGAGGCATCGATATCGCTTTTGATCCCAATAATTCGCATATTCTTTTTGCGTCTTTGTGGGAGGCACGTCGTGGTCCCTGGTTCCTGTCAAGTGGCGGCTCCGGGAGCGGATTGTATCGTTCCAACGATGACGGCAACACATGGAAGCGGCTCGAAGAGCATGGGCTTCCTAAAGGTCCGTACGGACGCATTGGGGTGGCTGTCTCTTCAAACTCGGATCGCATTTACGCTTTGATCGAAGCGCACGAGGGCGGTCTCTACCGTTCGGATGATAGCGGCGAGACATGGCAATTAGTGAACGACAACCGCTCCTTCTGGCAGCGGGCCTGGTATTACATGCATATCATTGCCGATCCGCAGTCAGCCGACACGGTTTACATCGCCAATGTGGACTTCTACAAATCGACTGACGGCGGGCACACCTTCAATAAAGTAAAGGTTCCACACGGGGATAACCACGGCATGTGGATCGACCCGCAGAATACGCGCCGGATGATCGTCTCAAACGACGGCGGTGTCACCGTGAGCCAGGATGGTGGCAACACCTGGACCCAACAGAATAATCAGCCGACTGCGCAGTTCTACCATGTGACCACCGATACTCGTACTCCATATTTTGTTTACGGGGCGCAGCAGGACAACACCACGGTTGCGATAGCAAGCCGCAGCGACAACGGATTCATTGACACTCCTGACTGGTATCAGGTCGGGGGAGGGGAAGCGGGGTACATTGCACCTTCGCCGTTGGATCCAAATATTGTTTATGCGGGCGATTATCAGGGAAAAATCACGGTCTTCGACAAGCGGACCGGTCAGTTGAAGGACATCGAAGAACAACCAGACGTCAGCGATGGCGCTGGTGCTGCAAGTTTGGCTCACCGGTTTCAATGGACCGCGCCGCTGATGATATCCCCGCACGACCCGAAAACGATCTACCACGCGGGAGAAAGTTTGTTCAAGACCACCGATGGCGGCATCCATTGGGAGGCAATCAGTCCCGATCTCACCCGCAACGACAAGAGTAAGCAGCAGCCCTCTGGCGGACCCATCGATATTGACGATACGGGGACCGAGTACTACGACACGATTTTTGCGATCGCGGAATCGCCGGTGACCAAAGATCTGATTTGGGCTGGCAACGACGACGGAATGATTCACATAACGCGAGATGGGGGCAAGAACTGGGCGGACGTCACGCCCAGCCAAGTACCCGCGTGGAGCCGCATTAGCATTATTGATGCTTCTCCATTCGATGCCGGAACCGCGTATGTTGCGGTTGATCGTCATCAAAACGATGACATGCATCCGTACATTTTTAAGACAACTGACTACGGAAAGACGTGGGCGAAAATCACCAATGGAATTCCGGAGAATACGTTCGTTCGAGTCGTCCGTGAGGATCCCAAGAAACGCGGACTCTTATACGCAGGCACCGAGACTGGCGTGTTTGTATCTTTCAACGGCGGCGCAGATTGGCGATCTTTGCAACTGAATCTTCCAACCACGCCTGTCCATGATCTGTTAGTGAAGAATGATGACTTGGTTCTGGCCACACATGGGCGCTCGTTCTGGATACTGGATGATCTTTCTCCTTTGCGCCAATTCGCCGCAGACTTCGCAACGCAAGATATGCATCTTTACACCCCGGCAACGGCTTATCGAATGCAGAATCCGGATCAGGAGGACATTCCGAAACCAGTGCTTGTGGGAGAGAACCCGCCACCGGGCGTGATTTTCTATTTCTTCCTGAAAAACAAGCCACAGGGCGAAACTACTGTGGAGATTCTGGACTCGTCCGAAAAGGTGATTCGGAAGTACTCGAGTGAGCAAACTGAAGAGGTAAACGAGCCGTTGAATCCGGATGACAAGAAACCTGAAAAGCAGATCAAGCCGGTTGCCGGCCTCAATCGAGTGGTATGGGACATGCGCTACCAGGGCGCCACTCGAGTACCTGACTACTACCTTTACGCATACAAAGACGGGGACGTGGGGCCCATGGCATTACCCGGAAAGTATCAGGTACGCGTCACCTCGAATGGAAAGAGCCAAGTCGCTGGTTTCGAAGTCAAACTCGATCCGCGGCTGAATGTTTCTGAGGCCGATTTACAAAAGCAGGTTGACGTACTGCTGGCGATTCGCGATGAGCTTAACCGCGTATATGACGCGGTAAATCAGATTGAGGATGTGCGGTCGCAGGTAAACGGATTAAAGAAGAGATTGCCGGAGAACGTCAGCACCAAGACTGTGGTGAGCACAGCGGCGGATCTGGATAAAAAACTGCTTGGAATTCGCGATGAACTGATCCAAGTAAAAGTGAAGTCAAACGAAAGCTCGCTGGCTTATCCGGAGAAGGTAGATGTTAAATTGGCTTTTCTTGCCATAGCGGTGGGACAGGGAAATGATTCTGCTCCAACCCAGGCTGAGCTTCAACAGTTCGACAAATTGAAGCAACGGGCCGATGACTCTCTATCGCGTTGGGCGGAAATCGAGCGGACGGATTTACCCGCGTTCGACCGAATGATGGCGGGCCAGAATATACAGGCGATCGTCGTACCCGCGGTTGGATCTGGCGAAGCTGCCGGGGAAGGGCAGCGTTAGCTAGAGTGGGTCATCGCTATGAGTCCTAGGCCTCGGCTGTATCCATCTGATTCTTCGACTCTCCGCACTGTGTTACTTGAGTGCCCGGCACTGGCACCTTTGGTCCATTGACCCTTCGATGTCTCGTTGCTAATGTGTGCTTCATAAGGGTGCGGACTCGGCCCCCCACGCGCTGGCATCCTTTCTTGGGGGCTCTATGAAACTGGTTCATTTTTGCTATGTGGCGTTGGGCTTTGCAGTAGCCCGCTGGATTTTCAAGCGCGAGCCATTCGCCATGGCCGATCCTGTGCATCGTTTTCGATCTTCTGGCTTGATTTAAAGAGTTTGGCCGATGGTGGGCGTGGGTATCCCGTTGCGTGTCCTTCGTCTTCTCACGCGCATTTTCATTCTTCCCGCTGTGTCCCGCACTTAAGGAGTAGCACTAAGGTTTCCCGACCTGCGCTCTGACCTCGTCCGCTGCTGATTAGAATTGTTCTTGACGTGCCTTACCGAAATCTCGGATCTAAAACCATGTTGCGAAGGCTTAAATTCATTGTCCTATTGGGCTTTGTCGGCGGATTTGTCTTGTCGCCCACTCGGGCGGCAGGCCAGAACGATGACGATGTTCCGCTAGGAGACTTCGCTCGTACGGTCCGTAAAGCCAAGGATCCGGCGCCGGATAGTGTCATCGATAATGACAATCTGAAGAAGGTGTTGGACGCGGTCCAAGATAAGATAGTAAAGGCAGTGCCGGTATTTTCCATCGACGAGTCGGGGAAGAAGTTCAGTATGAAATCACCCGACGGCACTTGTAGTTTGTCTTTCGACGCCAACGCCCAGGCGCTGATCTCTAGCCCATTTGTGCCGGAACAACTTCCGCAAAGCGAGCTGTTGAAACTGGATGGCCCTGCAACCATTGAGCAAAATACGCTCCAGCTTTCGGTATACAACGCCACCAAATGGAATGTGAAGGAGATCACGGTAGGATTGACTATTGTCAGGCCGCAACCAGAGACTGCAACATACTACGGCTCAGGCAAGCTGATAACGGCAGCTGATGAGAATTCAACCCCGGTTGAAAAACGTTCCGACCTTACTGTGATTTATCACCTAAAAGGCTCTGCGGCTCCTTCGGAGACTACCGTGTTCCATGAAGATCTCGGATTGCAACTCGATCCTCGTCAGGAGTGGCATTGGGCAATCATTCAGGCCACGGGAATTCTGCCAAAGCCGGATGAGACCGCGAAGTCGACTCCCACTGACGGGCACTGATTACAGCCCGATCTGGCCCACGTGTTCTGCCTTGCCGCTTTTTATACTTCTGTAAGCCGCGTCCAGGATCAGCTGATTTTTCCAACCTTCCTCGCCGGGTACTGGAAACGTTCCTTTTCCCTCTAGAGCAGCGGCGAAGGAATCGACCTGGAGCGCGTATGAAAGGTGGTTCGATACAGTCTCGGTGTTGACGATATCCCATCCGCGAGCAAGCTCTATGCTCACGGGGTGTTCCACATTGAGACCGTTGCGGGCGCTTAGAACGCCGGTGTCACCGACAATTTCAAGGGGAGTTCTGTACTCCGCCCGAAAGGAAACGAGCACAGTCCCGAACGTGCCCCGAGAAAATTCCAGAGTCAGATCAGCAGTGGCTTCAAGTTCTCCCGAGCGTGAGTCGGAAATTCCATAGGCGCTCACCCGAATAACTTCGTCCTGCAGGATGAAGCGGACAGTATCGATGCAGTGTACGCCAACATCGGAAATGGGACCACCCCCGGCAACTTTGGGATCGTTGATCCAGGTGCGGGGATGGTCTTCTCCGGCAGGAAAGGAAAATTCGGAGCGCGCGAAAACTGGCTTGCCAACTTCACCGCTCGCGATTCTTTCCCTGAATCGGCGAACGCTCTCGTTGAAGCGGAATACCTGGGCGATTCCCAGGAGTTTATTGGCTTCTTTTGCTGCTTCAACCATCTTGCGGCATTCCTCGGCATTCATGCCCATTGGCTTTTCGCAGAGCACTGGCTTTCCGGAGCGAAGTGCCGTGAGCACATCCTGTAAGTGGAACGAGTTTGGGGTAGTTACCAAAACAGCGTCGACGGCGGTAGAACGGCTCAAGTCTTCGGTGGATGAAAATGCATTAGGAATGTTGTACTGACGCGCTGACTCCTTGGCCGCGGCCATCGTCCGCCGCGAAAGGGCTGTCACCCTGCAGTTTCTGGACATCTCAAAACCGGGCATCAGCCGCTTTACTGCGTGGAGTCCGAATCCAACGATTCCAAAATTGATCATTCGAGTTGATTGTAGTTCAGGTTTTGGCTTGGAGGCGGTCAGCTGGCAGATCTCAGGGCAAGACGAACATAGAAGACGGGGAAGCTCCCAGTGTGCCGGGTGTCTGGATGCTCGCCAGGGTCCCGTCACTGTTGACAGAAAATACGGAAATGTTATTGGAACCTTGATTCCCCACAAAAACAAATTTTGGATTGGAGTCGAACAAGATAAACACAGGGCCGGTTCCGCTCGATCCGACAGGCGAGGCCGTTAACAAGGTTAGAGCACCAGTTCCGCCAATCGAGAACTCCGAAATGTTATTAGGCCCACTGTTGAGCACGTAGAGATTCGTGCCGGAGGGACTGACCGTAACATCCACTGGAATTGTGCTGGTGCCGGCAGTGGTGGTCGCAAAAGGCGATCCCGGAATTTGGATCAAAGCGCCGCTGGGAGTGATCGCAAAAACTGACACTGTGCTGGTGGAGGCATTGGTGACAAACATGAAATGCTCGGCAGAATCGATGGTGAAGGAAGAAGGGGAGATGCCCACAATGAAAGGAGATCCCGCGACTGGCTGAAGAAGCCCCGCACCTTGAGTGATCGCATATGCATACACCGACCTCAAGTTAGGAGTTAGAACGTAAAGGAATTTCCCAGAGGGCGAGACCTTAAGTTTTATGGGATTGGTCCCCGTACCAAACGGAGAGCCCGCAATTTCAGTTAAGACACCACTTCCGGAGTTAATTGCGTAAATGGAAATGTTGCTGGAGGCCTCGTTAGCGGCAAAGAGGAAAGTGCCGCCGCTATCCATTCCCAAGGATGCGGGGAATATTCCCGTATGAACTCGCGGCAGAACTTCGGATAGCGCGCCTGTCTGGCTGTCTGTCGAGAGCAGCGAAATATCGTTCTCACCCTGGTTCGCCACGTACACGAACCTCTTTGACGGATGAGCCCAAACGGATGCTGGTGACACGCCGGTCGGAAAGGGAGACCCTAGGATTCGGGTAAAAGCTGCGGACTGATTATTGATACGGTAGGCAGTAACGCCATTTGCTCCACGAAGGGCGACGTAGCCGAGATGAGAAGGTGCGGCCGAGCCACAGCCTGTGATCGCCGGGAGTGCTAGCGATAGAAACAGCAGCGCCGTTTTTGCGCGGATTGTTCTAAATTCTTTCAAACGAATACTTGTTCTGGCCCGAGTCATTTTCTGCCAAATTGATAAACCACGCCGGCTGAGATCCGTATAGTGTTTTGGGTGCTGCCGAATGTTTTCGTGTGTACGTAGTCGACGTCAATCACACGCACTGCGATACGACGGGCGATATTTATATCAACACCGCCGCCCACGGCCGCAGCGAAACCCTGGCTGGCGATTTCACTTCGGGTTGCCGTTTTAATCTGCACTTTCGCCTCACCCTTGCCGAAGAGCGCATTCCCGAAGAGCCTGATACGGCCTCTCTCGAACGTGAATTGTGGTCCCAACAGGAAGTTGTAGACCGTTAATTTTGAGCTGTAGTCTCCGCTGGCGTTAAATGTCAGACCGAGCTGTTCATATAGGTGCGGAAGCGTGATTGATGCGGAGTATCCATTGAGGCTGGAATAACTCGAAAAGCCAAACGAAGGACTGTTAAAGCGGATGTGAGAGTACCCGCCGTAAAGATCGATTTCGGGCAACTTCTGAGCGAAGAGGCAGGACGAACTGAGAGCCAGGAAACAAATGAAGAGCTGGATGAAACGGGCTGTATTGATATGAGTCCGAGATTGCATTACGCGAGTGGATTCCTAGCAGCTTCCATTTTGGCTTCTGCGCATGTCATTAGTTTGAATGATTGTACCTTGCTGCGGTATTTAAGGAGCGGGCTGACGTGGCAATATTTCGTAAAGATTTGTACTGACAATTGGGATATGAGTGACCCTAGTCTACTTCGCCGCCATTGCACCAACTAGCGACTCGAAAATCTTGAGACCCTGAGTGCCACCAAGCTCTGGCTCGCTCGCCCGCTCAGGATGTGGCATCATGCCCAGCACGTTCCGTCCTGGGTTACAGATACCGGCGATGTTGTCCAGTGACCCGTTGGGATTCGCACCCGGCGTAATTTCGCCCTCGGCGGTCGAGTACCTGAATACAATATTGTTTTCGCGCTGTAGTTGTTCAAGCGTGCTTGAATCGCAGAAGTAATTGCCTTCCATGTGGCCGATTGGAATGGTGAGGATTTCATCGGGCCGACAAGCGTTGGTAAAAGGAGTGTCAGCATTCTCCACCCGCACATGCACCGGCTTGCAGACATATTTTAGGCCCGCATTTCGCAAAAGGGCTCCTGGCAGGAGTCCAGACTCGCAGAGAATCTGAAATCCGTTGCAGATGCCCAATACCAGCCCTCCGCCGTCGGCAAACTTTCGGACCGAATCCATTACTGGAGAAAATTTAGCGATAGCCCCGGTGCGCAGATAGTCGCCGTAGGCGAATCCACCGGGGACAATGATGGCATCGCAATTTTCGAGCTCATGGGATTCATGCCAAAGAAAGGTCGCTTGCTGCTTTGCGACATGTTCGATCGTCCAATAAGCATCGTGATCGCAGTTCGAACCGGGAAAAATGATGACGCCAAACTTCATGCTATTTCCTCGATGATTGGGCTTAATTTGAGTTTAACATGATGCAAATCCAGCTGAAATTGCTTTGAGGGCGTGCCCAACGAATGTGACTGGTATGATTGAAAACTACACAAATGGCATCAACAGCTAACGATATTCAAAGCCACGTCGACCCGCTTTTGCTCGAAGTGGCAGACGTTGTAAATACCACGCTCGACCTGGATACGACTCTGCGCCGGGTAGCGGAACTCGTGCGCAAAGTAATTGACTACGAGATTTTCGCAATCCTGCTGCTGCATGAAAAGACTCAAGACCTCAGATTTCGATTCCAGGTTGGTTATCCGGCGGAGATGGCTGAGCGGCTACACATTAAAGTAGGCGAGGGTGTGACCGGGATTGCGGCGCAGCGGCGCGAGGCAATTCTGGTCCACGATGTCGCTGAAGAACCGCAGTACATTTCCGCGGTCCCTGGGGTGCGCTCCGAACTGGCAGTTCCGTTGATCGTGAAAAATCGGGTCATCGGCGTGATCGACATCGAATCGATTCATCCCAATCACTTCACCGAGGAGCATAAGCGGCTGCTTACTCTGATCGGTTCGCGAATGGCGATCGGGATTGAGAACGCCCGACTGCACACGCGCACCTCGCGGCAGGCTCGTACTCTGCTTCTACTGAATGAAATTGCTAGGGAACTTACGTCCATTCTTAACCTGGACGAATTGTTGAAACACATCGGCGAATTGCTAAGCCGCCTTATCGATTACCAGATGTTCAGTATTTTGCTGTTGGATGCTAGCGGAGAGAAACTGCAGCACCGCTTCTCGATTCGGTTTAAGGAGAACATTCAGCTCAAACACGACATTCCCTTAGGGATGGGAATCGTGGGGTATGCGGCACGGCATCGACAGGCTGTGCTGGTTCCCGACGTAAAGAAGGACCCCCGGTACATTCAAACCAATCCTGAGACGCGCTCCGAGTTGGCGGTGCCGCTTATTTATAAAGAGAAGGTCATCGGGGTGATGGATCTCGAACACACGCGAAAAGGATTTTTTACCGATGACCATCGACGCACAATTACCACGCTAGCGGCGCAGGTGGCGATCGCACTTGAGAATGCAAGGCTCTATGAGGAGATTGAGCGCCAAGAGAAGCGCCTGGAACGGGATTTAGCGATGGCGCGGGAGTTGCAGTTCCGCCTTCTGCCGCAGTCCCGGCCAAAGCTGGCCAATCTGGAAATCGCAGCAAAATTTTCGCCGGCGAGAGCGATCGGCGGAGATTTATACGATTTCGTGAGCTATTCTCAATCACGAACCGCGATTGTAATCGGCGATGTCAGCGGCAAAGGCGCTCCGGCAGCCATTTTTGCGGCACTGGTGAGCGGGATTCTTCGGTCGCACGCGCCCATTGAGCCGGGGCCGGCTGAAATGTTGTCTGCCGTGAACTACTCTCTGGTCGAACGAAAAATTGAGGCGCAGTTCGTGTCGATCATCTACGCAGTTTGGGATGACGCAAATCTTACCTTGCAAGTTGCGAACTCGGGACTCCCGCGTCCTGTGCATTGTCGCGATGGCAAGGTCGAAATAATCGAAGCGACTGGTATGCCCCTGGGTCTGTTTGAAGATCCGGAATACGACGAGCTATCTTTCCAAGCCAAGCCCGGCGATATGTTTGTCTTTTTTAGCGACGGCATTCTGGATGCCACGAATGCACAGGGGCAACTCTTCGGCCGCACCAGGGCCGAAAAAATTATTGCGGAGTGCTCCGGGAACTCAGCAGAATCGTTGGTCAATTCACTTTTCAAGGCCGCCTCGGAACATGCGGTGGGTGTAGAAACCTTCGACGATCAGACTGTGGTCGCAATAAAAGTCAAAGACAATTCTGGAAAGCTGAAGTGAAACAGACGCCGGCCGTGCCAGGCCGCCCACCAGGTTTTGTGTTCCGGGAGCAGGGCACGTTAAGGCGCCACGCATCCGCAATGTCGGCACTTCATTGCGAGAGGCTGCCTCTTTCAAAGCTTGCCGAACGCTTCGGCACACCGCTGTACGTCTACTCGGCTTCGACGATTCGCCAACGCATCGAGATGTTCGAGCGGGCATTTCGTAAATTCCCGCACACGATTTGCTATTCGGTTAAAGCTAATTCGAATCTGAGTATTCTGCGGCTTTTGGCGAAGATGGGTTGCGGCTTCGACGTGGTCTCTGGCGGCGAGCTGGCGCGCGTTATCCGAGCCGACAAGTGGGCCAACAATCGAATCGTTTTCTCCGGAGTGGGGAAGACTCGCGAAGAAATGTCGGCGGCAATCCAAGCCGGCATTCTGTTGTTCAATCTGGAGAGCGAGTCGGAGCTGCGGGTTGTGGCCGAATGCGCGTCCCGACTAAAGAAAGCGGCGCACATCGCGTTCAGGGTGAACCCCGATGTGCCGGCCAAAACCCATCCTTACATTTCTACCGGGCTGCAAAAACATAAATTCGGAGTTCCTATCGCCGAGGCTCGCGGCCTTTACGCTAAAGCTTCGGCGATCAAGTACCTGCGCGTTGCCGGAGTGAGCGTACACATCGGATCGCAGATTACAGACATGAAGCCATTTGCCGCAGCCATGGCGCGTGTCGCTGAATTAGTGCTGCAACTGCGCTCGGACGGTCACAACATTCAATATGCGGATGCCGGCGGCGGTCTCGGTATCTCGTACGAGGGTGGCGTGAGTAGGTTTGAAGATTCCGTCGCGGATTATGCAGAAGCTCTGCTGGGACCGTTGCGTAGTCTGGGAGTTCATATCTTGCTCGAACCGGGGCGCTCCATCATCGCACCCGCGGGAGTTCTGCTTACTCGAGTGCTCTACAAGAAATGGAACGGGGCAAAGCAATTTCTGGTCGTGGACGCGGCGATGAACGACCTGATCCGTCCGTCGCTGTACCAAGCACATCATGAGATCGTTCCAGTATGTGTTGATAGTCAGTCAGCTCCAAATGAGACAGTCGATGTTGTCGGGCCAATCTGCGAGACTGGCGACTTTTTCGCCCGCGATCGGTCATTGCCGGCGATGAACGAAGGGGACTTACTCGCGATACTAGACGCCGGCGCGTACGGGATGGCGCTAGCTTCGAATTACAATACGCGTCCGCGTCCAGCGGAAATACTGGTGGCCGGCAAGTCAGCGAAGGTCGTAAGACGGCGCGAAACAATTAGTGATTTGATGAGGCAGGAAGTCTAGGTTAGCCACGACGCTAATCAAGCACCGTTGGCTAAGAAAGGGGAGGGCACGACTTCCAGTCGTGCCGCAAACCCGACTCAACCAACAATTCGGCACCGCTGAAGCCGTGCCCTCCCGGGTTGCCGTCGACATAGCCTCACTCAGCTTTTAT
>JGI12635J15846_10003377_pt1 | contig 13891 bp, 9 predicted proteins | sample BlaSpr_A8_OM2_M2_FD_15846 | JGI IMG/M metagenome (IMG submission 15846) | reverse complement strand
AACAACTCGGCGATGAACCAGATCCGCTATGGCCAACTCGCCAAATACGGTGAGGAGCGCGGTAACGTCGGCAACCTGCTCTCCGACGTGCCGTTCGGCAAATTCGCCGAAATGCTCGGCGGCTACGGCGAAGAAGTCCGTGACCCGGCGATGATCGCCGGAGCGCTGCAGCGCGCCCGCGAATCGGTGCGCAAGACCGGCATGTCCGCGGTCATCAATATCTGGGTCGATCCGGCGGTGTATGCCCCCGGCACCATGGCCCAGACCATGTACAAGTGAGGTATTCGTCCAAGCACGGCAAGCGAAGCGCCACAACGAATTCGTCATCCCAGTTTGAAGGCGTGGCTCAATGCCACGCTAAATGGATTCCCGCTTGCGCGGGAATGACGGTGAATCGACAGGAGGAGGCAGTGTCCGAAGCAATCGATCTCAATAAGCTTGTGAGGGCCATTGGCGATGCCATCGTCGTGACCGACGCAAGCGGCGCCATCACGGTGTGGAATCCCGCGGCCGAGCGCATGTTCGGCTTCACTCCAAGCGAGGCCTTGGGCCAGTCGCTTGATTTGATCATTCCTGAACGGCTACGCAAGCGTCATTGGGAGGGCTATTACAAGACGATGCTCACAGGACAAACCCGGTATGGCGCCGACCTTCTCCGAGTGCCGGCGTCGCACAAGGATGGGCGCGCGCTCTCCATCGCCTTTACAGTCGCCCTGTTGCATTCCGCAGAGGGTAGACCGACAAGCATCGCAGCAGTCATTCGCGATGAAACCTCGCGCTTCAACGAAGAGCGCAGCTTGCGCAAGCGCCTAGGCGAACTCGAAGCGCGTCTGAAGGAACTCGAAGCGCGACTGGCGGGAAGCAGCGTCTCGGCTTGATTGAAAACGCGGCTTGAAGATGCTGCGCGTGCACATCAGAAAGTCGGACGTGCCACGAGGCCCCTCGCGAACCCAATCCTTGTTTCCTACGCGTGAGCGCGTCATACGGTTTTTCGTAGACTACATCCAAAGCACAAAGGACAACTCGCCATGATTCGTCAACCTGCTGCGATCGCAACCCCGACCCATACCCACCTGATCGGCGATGTCACCCAGCACCGCTTATTTCGCTGGGGCCAACTGTTGATGGGCATTGTCTGCATGGCATTCATCGCCAATCTGCAGTACGGGTGGACCTTGTTCGTCAATCCGTTGGAAGCGAAAAATCATTGGGGCTTGTCGGCGATCCAGCTGTCATTCTCAATCTTTGTCGTGGTCGAGACTTGGCTCGTGCCGGTCGAAGGGTGGCTGGTCGACAAGTTCGGCCCGCGGCCGGTGATTGCCGGCGGCGCCGTGCTCGCGGGCCTGGGATGGGTCATCAACTCGTATGCCAGCGCGTTGCCGCAGCTCTATGCCGCCGCCGTGATCAGCGGCATCGGCGCGGGTTGCGTGTACGGCACCTGCGTGGGCAACGCACTGAAGTGGTTTCCCGACAAACGCGGCCTGGCGGCGGGGCTCATTGCGGCAGGCTTCGGTGCGGGCGCCGCAGTCACCGTAATACCGATCGCCAACATGATTCAGGCGTCCGGCTATGAGCAGACCTTCTTCTTCTTCGGCATCATGCAAGGCGCATGCATTTTCCTGATCGCGCTGTTCATGGTGAAGCCGACGCCGCCGAAGGGCATCGTCGCGGTCTCGCGCCTCGTGATGAGCAAAGTTGACTACACCTCGACGCAGATGCTGCGGACACCGGTGTTCTGGGTCACGTATGTCTTGTTCGTCGCGGTGGCGGCCGGTGGTCTGATGGCTACGGCGCAGATCGGCCCCATCGCGAAGGACTACGGGCTCGCCACACTGCCAATGAGTCTGCTCGGCACGACCTTGCCGCTGTTGACGTTGACGCTGGCGATCGACAATCTTGCCAACGGCTTCACGCGTCCTCTGTGCGGATTCATCTCCGACCGGATCGGGCGTGAGAACACGATGTTCATCGTCTTCGTAGGCGAAGGCCTCGCCTTGCTGGGTCTCATGAGGTTCGGCCACAACCCCTATGCCTTCATGGTCTTTGCGGCGCTAGTCTTCCTGTGTTGGGGTGAGATCTTTTCCATCTTTCCCGCTCTCTGCGCCGACACCTTCGGGGTCAAGAACGCCGCCGCCAACGCCGGTATGCTATACACGGCCAAGGGCACAGCGGCGTTGCTGGTCCCGTTGGCTTCGGTGCTGTCGGCCGGCGGCAACTGGGACCGCGTCTTCATCGTCACCGCGGCGATCACCATCGCGGCTGGTATTTCAGCCAAGTTCTTGCTCGCGCCGATGCGTCGACGTTGCATCGCCGAGGCCAATTCGAATCCATCAAGAGTGGCATGACGGCGCAAGTTGGGCAGCTCTTTTCCCGAGGTTGCTGTCAGACCGACTTCCTAAATCCAACTTGTTATCGAGTCCTTGCCCGGCGACTCCATTCCATTCGACCGCGAGCTCAGTGCTGCCCAGGCCGTCCGCCACCAACTCGAACGCGAAATCAGCGCCGGCACCCTGCTACCCGGAGACACGCTCGATGAGGACGGGCTCGCTGCCCGCTCTGGCGTGTCACGAACTCCCGTACGTGAAGCGCTGTTGCACCTCTCGGTACGTCGAATGGTTTCGATCGTCCCGCGCACGGGCATCTACATATCGCGACTATCCATACCCGAGTTAATGGCACTGCTGAAAGGCGCCTGCGCCAACCTGGCAACTCGCCGCCTGTGCATGGATGCTGCCGCATTACCGCGCGTTCACGAGCAAAGCCAGACCTTTGTAGACGCGCCGGAGGTGCAGGCATACAGCCGCGCCAACGTGGAGTTCCACGAAATTCTCTATCGCGCGTGTCGCAACAACGCGCTCTTGGACGAGATCGCGCACATCCGTCGACGCATCCAGGTTCATCGCCAAAGCGCGTTCCAGAGGGCGAGTCGTATTAGCCGATCATCACGTGAAGAGCACGGATGCATTCTCGAGGCGATGTTCGCGGGCGATGCGATCGCAGCCAGTCAGTTGATGATTGCGCACATTTCGATGGACGGGCAAGGCCTGGCACGGCTTCATCTCGACGGTGCCGCGACGGCTGCTTGCCTCCAGCATGGAGGCCCACCCTGGAAGGATGGCCGCAAAGCGGTCGCGGCTCAGCGCGGCCTCGACACTCGCTTCGGAACGAACCATCGGCCGCGGGGCCCCGCCGAGCTCATAAGGCGTGCAACTCGACCGACATAGCTTTGGCGAAACGGTAGAGCGCCGTCACCGCGAGTTGATCCCGATTGCGCCAGCCAATTCGGTGCACAGGTCGTCAATCCGCGCAACAAGGCATACTTGAGGAATCCGCTTGCGTCACGCCAAGCCTGCGACGCAGGCTCATGCGATGCGCCTCTGCGGTTCGTACCCCGATGTTCAATTCGCGCGCAACGACTTTGTTGGTAGCTTAGCCCAACCAACACCTCCTTGCCGACGGGATGCTTCAGGTTCGCCGTTATCGATCGCTTGTTGCAGTTAAGCATCGCGTGAAGTAGAGGCTGCCGGCGTCCGGAATGTCGCGCAGTTGGCCGCGCGTGACATCGCCTGTTGGGGGTTCGAACTTGATGACATCGACACCTAGCCATGCCATGAGTTGTGAGCCCGTCGGTGCGGCCTGAACATGCGTCATGTCGAGGATGCGAGTACCGGATAAGGCTCTATCGATGGTTATATCTCCTGATGATATTCTCTATTGGCGCGGACGTTTGGCGCCAAACGCTCGCAGCGAATTGATGATAGTCAGCTACACCGCGTTCGCTTCCATCGCCAGTCCGCCACCGAAACTCGAGCGCGCAGAAAGTTCTCCGCCTACCGTGATTTTCACTGCACAGTACTTGAACTCGGGAATCTTTCCGTACGGGTCGAGCGCTGGATTGGTGAGCATGTTGGCTGCCGCCTCGTAGTAGCAGAACGGGATGAATACCGAACCTGCTGGCGTGCCGTCGTCCGCACGCGCATACAGGGCCACACTCCCGCGGCGGGATTGCACGGTAATCACATCGCCGGGCTTCGCCCCCAACGTTGTCAAATCCAGCGGATTGAGCGAGGCGACGGGTTCCGGCTCGATGGCGTCGAGCACGGAAGCGCGGCGCGTCATGCTACCGGTGTGCCAGTGTTCCAGTTGCCGTCCGGTGATGAGCACCATGGGATATTCGTTGTCCGGACGTTCCGCCGCCGGGATGATATCGGCCGGCACGAAGCGAGCCCGCCCATTGGCCGTGGGAAAATCCTCCGTGAACACGACGCGCTCACCCGGATCGCCCTCTTGCTCGCACGGGTAGGTCACGCCGTGTTCGTGCTCCAGCCGCTTCCAGGTGATGCCGGCGATGGAGGGCATGGCCTTGCGCATTTCGTCGAACACCTGGTCCGGGCCGCGGTAATTCCAATTGAGCCCGAGGCAGCGCGCCATTTCCTGGATGATCCACAGGTCCTGCCGCGCTTCTCCCGGCGGCTCCAGCGCTTGGCGACCGAGCTGTACGATCCGGTCCGTATTGGTAAAGGTGCCTGTCTTCTCAGGAAAGGCGGAGGCCGGTAGCACGATGTCGGCAAGGTAGGCGGTTTCCGTCAGAAAGATGTCCTGAACCACTAGCCAATCGAGCTTCGCCAAAGCCGCTCGCGCATGATCCACATCGGGATCAGACATCGCCGGGTTTTCGCCCATGATGTACATGCCTTGGATTTGTCCCGCGTGCACTGCGTCCATGATTTCCACGACGGTGAGACCCGGCGTGGGATCGAGCTTGGCACCCCACAGTGCTTCAAACTTCTTCTGCACCGCCGTGTCGTCGACGCGCTGATAGTCCGGATAGACCATGGGAATCAATCCTGCGTCGGAGGCGCCCTGGACATTGTTCTGACCGCGCAGCGGGTGCAAGCCGCTGCCGGGACCGCCGATCTGGCCCGTCATAAGCGAAAGCGCGATCAGGCAACGAGCGTTGTCGGTGCCGTGTACATGCTGCGACACACCCATGCCCCACAGGATCATCGATCCCTTCGACGTCGCGAACAGCCGTGCGACCTCTTTGATGGTCTCGGCGGGAATGCCGCAGATCGGCGCCATTGCTTCGGGACTGAAGCCCTCGACGTTCTTCTTGAGCTCGGCATAACCACTGGTGCGATCGTTGAGGAAGGCCTCATCGACCAATCCTTCCGCGACGATGGTGTGCATCATCGCGTTCAAGAGCGCCACGTCCGTGTCCGGCTGGAATTGCAGGTAATAGGCGGCGTGGCGCGCCAGCTCCGAACGGCGCGGGTCGGCGAGGATGAGCTTGGTCCCCTGCTTGACGGCGTTCTTGATCCAAGTCGCCGCGACGGGATGATTGACCACCGGATTGGCGCCGATGAGCAACACCACTTCGGCCTGCAAGACGTCCATCACCGGGTTCGATACCGCTCCGGACCCGATACCTTCGAGCAGCGCGGCCACACTGGAAGCGTGGCAGAGTCGGGTGCAGTGATCGACATTGTTGGAACGAAAACCGGTGCGCACGAGCTTCTGAAAGAGATAAGCCTCTTCGTTGCTGCCCTTGGCGGAACCGAAGCCCGATAAAGCTTGGGGACCTTTGGTGTCGCGGATCTCGCGCAGGCGCCCGGCTGCAAGCGCGAGGGCTTCTTCCCACGGGGCTTCGCGGAACACGGACAATGGATTGGACGGATCCATCACGAAGTCCGCCGATTTGGGTGCGTCAGATCTGCGGATTAACGGTTTGGTCAAACGCTGCCGATGGTGCACATAGTCGAAGCCGTAGCGTCCTTTGACGCACAGCCGGCCGTGGTTGGCGGGACCGTCGCGTCCTTCGACCCGCAAAATTCTGTTGTCCTTGACGTGATACGTAAGCTGGCAGCCGACGCCGCAATAAGGACAGACCGAATCCACGGTCTTGTCCGCTTGCTTGAGCCCCACCTTGGCGGGCATAAGCGCGCCGGTGGGACAGGCCTGCACACATTCGCCGCAGGCCACGCAAGTGCTCGCACCCATGGGATCGGCGAGATCGAACACGATTTCCGAATGATGGCCGCGGAAGGCATAGCCGATCACGTCGTTGACCTGTTCCTCGCGGCAGGCGCGCACACAGCGCGTGCACTGGATGCAAGCGTCGAGATTGACCGCGATCGCCGGGTGCGACAGGTCCGCCCCGGGCGACAGACGAGGCGCGAAACGCGGATTGCCGACCTCCATACGCTTGACCCAATAGTCCAGCTCGGAATCGGTGGTATGCGCCTTATCTGGCATGTCCGATTGCAAGAGCTCTAGGATCATTTTTTGCGAATGCACTGCGCGCGGACTGTCGCTCGTCACCTCCATTCCGGGCTTCGGAAAGCGACAGCAGGAGGGCGCCAGCACGCGCTCGCCCTTGATTTCCACCATACAGGCGCGGCAGTTGCCATCCGGCCGCATGCCCTCTTTGTAGCAAAGATGAGGAATGTCCACGCCTTGGCGCTTTGCGGCTTGGATAATGGTCTCATCCAAATGCGCAGTGACCGCTTGCCCATTCAGACTGAATTCGACCAGTATTGGCTCTACCTCGAGTTTGAGCATGGCGGTCATTGCGACATCCCTTCATTCATGTCCGCTACGGATTGGGCGCGCTTCATTCACACAATCTCATGCGGAAAATATTTCACCACGCACCGAATCGGATTGGGCGCCGCCTGTCCGAGACCGCAGATCGAGGCATCCGCCATCGCCTGCGCTAGCTCTTCGAGGAGTCCCTGATCCCACCGTGGCGCAGCCAGAAGTTGGGTCGCCTTCTCGGTACCGACTCTGCAGGGCGTGCACTGACCGCAGGATTCGTCGGCGAAGAAACGCATGACGTTCAAGGCCGCATCGCGTGCCTTGTCGTGTTGCGAGAGGATCATGACGGCAGCGGATCCGATGAAGCAGCCGTACTCGTTCAGAGTATCGAAATCGAGCGGAATATCGCCGAGAGATGCCGGCAAAATGCCGCCCGAGGCACCGCCGGGCAGATAGGCGTAGAACTCGTGTCCCGGCGGCATGCCGCCGCAGTATTCTTCGATCAGCTCGCGCGCCGTGATCCCTGCCGGAGCGAGATGCACGCCGGGCTTGGCGACGCGGCCGCTGACTGAGAAGGAGCGCAAGCCTTTGCGGCCGTGACGCCCATGCTCGGTAAACCACGCGGCCCCTTGTTCCAGGATGTCGCGCACCCAATAGAGTGTCTCCATGTTGTGCTCGAGCGTCGGTCGATCGAACAAGCCGACCTGCGCAACGTATGGAGGACGCAGGCGCGGCATGCCGCGCCTGCCTTCGATGGATTCGATCATCGCCGACTCTTCGCCGCAGATGTACGCGCCCGCGCCGCGGCGCAATTGGATACTCGGCAACCCGGTTGGCGCATTGCGTTCGAGTGCGGCGAGCTCGCGCGTGAGGATTTCGCGACACCCCGCGTATTCGTCGCGCAGATAGATGTAGATCTCGGTTATGCCCACGGCCCAGGCGGCGATCAGCATGCCCTCAAGGAAGCGATGGGGGTCACGCTCCAGGTAGTGGCGGTCTTTGAAGGTGCCGGGTTCGCCCTCGTCGATATTGACCGCCATCAGCCGCGGTCCCGCTTCCGCGCGTACGATGCGCCACTTGCGCCCTGCCGGGAAACCCGCGCCGCCCAGTCCGCGCAGACCCGAGCTTTCCATGGTCGTCAGGACCGACTCGATATCACGCTCGCCGCTCACACATTCGAGCAAAGTCTCATAGCCGCCGGAGTTGCGGTATTGGTCGTAGCCCACGTAATCGACGATGGCGGGTTTTACCTCCTTAGCGGCAACTGTCGTTTTGACGGACAAAAGCGTCGCATGATCCACAGGATTTTGTCCCACAACCGCGACCGGAGCGGCATGGCAGCGGCCCACGCACGGTGCCGGAATGACTCTGATGTCGCGACCAAGAATAGCCGGCAGCTTGGCGAGCAGGTCCTCTGCCCCCGCCATGGCGCAAGAAAGAGATTCGCAGACTCGCACCGTCAGCTCGGCCGGCGCCGCATCATCTTCTTTGATTACATCGAAGTGGTGATAAAAGGTCGCGACCTCGTACACTTCGGTCATGGCAAGTTTCAACTCGGCGGCGAGCGCCACGATGTGCGCGGCAGCAATGCGGCCGTAGGTATCCTGGATGCGATGCAAGTATTCGATCAAAAGATCGCGTCGGCGCGGATCGTCACCCAACAATACGCGAACCTCATCCAGGGCCGCTGGATCCACAACTCGGCCCTTCGGTTTTGCCCGCACCTTGCGGTTGCTGCGACTCACATCCGCAATGGGGATGATGCGACCTGTGGAAAGATGTTCAACCATCACAAACCCCTCTCGTCCCTCATCCGTATAGTAGGTTTATCGATTCAGCCATTGGCGTTCGAGCGCCTGGATCACAGTATCGACTTGAGCACCTGACCCATCTCGGCGGGATTGCCGGTCACTTTGATCCCGCACTTCTCCATCACTGCAAGCTTCTCTTGTGCGGTGCCCTTGCCGCCGGAATTGATTGCCCCCGCATGGCCCAAGCGCTTCCCGGGGTGGTGCGGTAACGCCGGCAATGAACCCGACGATAGGCTTTTCCATATTGTCCTTGATCCATCGGGCACATGTTTCTTCCGCATCGCCGCCGATCTCGCCGACCATGATGATCGCATCGGTTTCCGGATCGTCGTTGAACAGTTTCATCACGTCGAGATGCTTAAGGCGGCGCTGCCGGTACCCACGCACGTTGATTGTCCCAACCCCTGCTCCGTCAACTCGCCGACGGCTCATGGGTCAAGGTACCGGAACGTGATACCACGCCAATCCGACCTTTCTTATGACTGTGGCCCGGCATGCCGCTCCAGGGCGAAGAGAGAATCCAGATCGGACCGAACTGCCACTGCCCACACCTTGCCGCCGAGCTTCTCGGCCGCGCTCAGCGCTTCCTCTACCGAGAAGCACGGAGCGCCGCGCGGAGTCGAAACGCCCATACTTTCGGAGAAGTTCCTTGCCTTGGTATTCGTGAATATTCATGCTCGTCCTAATTCGACCATCAATGGGCAGATGCAACGCGACAAATTCAAGGACCGGGACAAGTCTATGAAAATCGCTGCCACGTCCACATTGACCGGAGTCAATTTTGTAAAAATCAGGAAGTCTCATCTTTTGGTTGCGACCCGCAAAACATCTGTGACGATGCGATCGCGTTGGTGCTACGGGCGCTGGGACGAACTATAGGCAGTTTCTGTTGCGAGCTGGTGGCTCAGTGGATGAGAGTCGACAGGAGAATTTGCAACGTGCGGTGAAACTTTAGGGGCCACTCGCAGCGCGGGATACGGCCCCTGGGAAGTCACGTCTAGCTTAGCTAGCTAAAGCTAGGAGCTCAGCGCCGGACTCTCACTGGGCGGTACGTCAGCCTCAAGCTGTATCTGGCCGCAGGGCGGACTTCGCCGATGAATCTAGCTAGACTATTCCGAATTCCACCCTGCGGCCAAAACCGCCGTGTCTTGCGACGTCCCTCCAGCGGCGCGTCACTATTCCTAGTGCGCCGAGACGAAAAGATCGGGTAGGCCGCTGTCGCGGAGCGCCAGGTTGATGCGCTCGGAATATGCCTGCCACTGCGGCATCGGGCTACCGGCGTGCCATGACGCCAACTCCTCGTGCAGATCGCTTTGCACCCGCTCCGCTTCCTGCTGCACCGACTTCGTCAAGGCGTACCAATTGCTGAGCAGAACATCATAACAACGATAGAAATCGGTCAGTTCCATAGTCGTCTCCTTCGCAGCCTCGGTGATGAGATTAGGCTCGGAGATCCATTAAGGATAGTGAAAGTTTTTTATTGTTTCTATAGGTATTCGTTTATACATTGAAATTTCCGTGAACTCGCAATCTTCCCTCGGAGAGAGTCATTCAAAAGCGCGCGCTAACGGATTGGGTTGCCAAGCTCTCGACACAGCTTCATGCGGTGCGCCTTTGTGGTTCGCACAGCGGCGTTCAATTCTTGCGACGATCAACGCGCGACGGTGGCACCTAAATCTTTACAAGATTGACTCAGTCAATGTGGGCGCGGCAACAATTTCAACAGAACGGTTCCCGTGGTTGCATTCGTCGCGGTTGCCACTTCGATAAGACCGAATTTGCGAGAGGTCTTGCATCAGCGCGGTTCGGCATGAATCGCCAGCCAGCGATTGCGAGCTGCGATTTTTTCGAATCTTGACCGCGGTCAACGGCGTGACCAAGGGGTGCGAATTATAGTCTTGGCACGCACCACCGAAACGCAACCTCGACGGTGTGTGCAGGGCCACGCAGCCACTGCGCGGTCCACCGCAGGCATTTTGCCAAGCAAAGGAGAGCCATGTCTTCCGTGAACGAACAGCGCCCGGCCGGCACCACGGCCGACGACACACTCAAGAAAAAAAGTCGTGATGCCGGTGTGATCTCTGGCGGCCATCTGGTGGCGCGTGCGCTCAAGAACGAAGGCGTGGACACGATCTTCACGCTCTGCGGGGGCCACATCATCGACATCTACGACGGTTGCATCGACGAAGGCATTCGCATCATCGACGTGCGCCACGAGCAGGTGGCCGCGCATGCCGCCGATGGCTATGCCCGCCAGACCGGCAAGCTGGGCGTGGTGGTGACCACCGCCGGCCCCGGCTGCACCAACGCCGTGACCGGGGTGGCTACGGCCTTTCGCTCGGAAAGTCCGGTGCTGCACATCGGCGGCCAGGGCGGGATGACGCAGCACATGATGGGTTCGCTGCAGGACTTGCCGCACGTCGACATGATGCGTCCGATCACCAAGTTTGCCGCCGGGGTGCGCTCGACCGAGCGCGCGGCCGACATGGTGTCGATGGCCATTCGTGAAGCTTTCAACGGGGTGCCGGGTCCGGCGTACCTGGAAATCCCGCGCGATGTGCTGGACCGCGAAATCGATGTCAAGACGGCCGTCATTCCCGAGCCGGGACGCTACCGCGCGTCGACCAAGTCGATCGGCGACCCGCAAGATATCGAGACGCTGGCCGATCTGCTGCTGCATGCCGAGCGCCCGGCGATTTTGTTCGGCCAGCAGGTGTGGGCCGCCCGCGGCCATGAGGAAGCGGTCGCCCTGCTGCGTGCACTGGACATTCCCGGTTACTTCAACGGCGCCAGCCGCGGCCTGCTGCCGCCCAACGATCCGCACCACTTCGACCGCACGCGCGCCCAGGCTTTCGCCAAGGCCGATGTGATCGTCATCGTCGGGACCCCGTTCGACTTCCGCATGGGCTATGGCAAGCGCATCGGGCGCAACCTGAAGCTGGTGCAAATCGACATGAACTACGCCACCGTGGGCAAGAACCGCGACATCGACCTGGGCCTGGTGGGCGATCCGGGTGCCATTCTCGGCGCGGTGCGCCAAGCGGCCTCGGGGCGCATCAAGCACGACAGGCGGGGGCAGCGCCAGGCATGGATGCGCGAGCTCATGGCCGCCGAGCGGGCGGCGACCGAGAAACTGATGCCGCTGTTCAAGTCCAACAACGCCTTGATCCACCCCTACCGGGTGGCCTACGAGATCAACGAGTTCCTGGCCGAGGACACCATCTACATCGGCGACGGCGGCGATGTGGTGACGATATCGGCGCAAGCCGTGCGCCCGCGCCGCCCCGGTCAGTGGATGGATCCCGGTGCGCTGGGCTCGCTCGGGGTGGGCACCGGTTTCGCCATCGCCGCCGGGCTCGCCAATCCGGAGAAGGAAGTGCTCTGCTACTACGGCGACGGTGCCTTCAGCATGACCGCCTTCGACATGGAAACGGCCAACCGCTTCAACGCACCCTACATTGCCGTGATCGGTAACAACTCGGCGATGAACCAGATCCGCTATGGCCAACTCGCCAAATACGGTGAGGAGCGCGGTAACGTCGGCAACCTGCTCTCCGACGTGCCGTTCGGCAAATTCGCCGAAATGCTCGGCGGCTACGGCGAAGAAGTCCGTGACCCGGCGATGATCGCCGGAGCGCTGCAGCGCGCCCGCGAATCGGTGCGCAAGACCGGCATGTCCGCGGTCATCAATATCTGGGTCGATCCGGCGGTGTATGCCCCCGGCACCATGGCCCAGACCATGTACAAGTGAGGTATTCGTCCAAGCACGGCAAGCGAAGCGCGTGGCAAACCGATGCATCATCCCCGCCCAAGCGAGGATCCAATTCGAAGGCGTGGCTCAATGCCACGATACAAGTAATCACTAAGGAAGAAAGGTACGATCATGAGCAAACCATTGAGCGGCATTCGCATTATCGACTTCACTCACGTGCAGGCCGGACCTGCCTGCACGCAACTCCTGGCATGGTTCGGTGCCGACGTGATCAAGGTCGAGCGGCCCGGCTCGGGGGACGTCACGCGCACTCAGTTGCGGGACATTCCGGATGTGGATGCGCTATATTTCACGATGCTCAACAGCAACAAGAAATCGCTGACCTTGGACACCAAGAAGCCGGCAGGCAAGACGGTGCTGGAAAAGCTGATTAAGAAGTCCGATGTCCTGGTGGAAAACTTCGGGCCCGGTGCCCTCGATCGCATGGGCTTTTCGTGGGAGCGCATCAACGAGCTCAATCCGAAAATGATTGTTGCGTCGGTGAAGGGGTTCAGCGACGGCCATCACTACGACGACTTGAAAGTCTACGAGAACGTCGCCCAATGCGCCGGCGGCGCGGCATCGACTACCGGCTTCTGGGATGGCCCACCCACGGTGAGTGCCGCCGCCCTTGGCGACAGCAACACCGGCATGCATCTGGCGATCGGTATCCTCACTGCCTTGATCGGCCGTGACAAGACGGGCAAAGGTCAGAAGGTGGCGGTCTCGATGCAGGACAGTGTGCTCAATTTATGCCGCGTGAAGCTGCGCGATCAGCAACGCCTCGATCGCCTGGGTTATCTCGAAGAGTATCCGCAATATCCCCACGGCACATTCAGTGATGTGGTGCCGCGCGGCGGCAACGCGGGCGGCGGCGGTCAACCGGGCTGGGTCCTGAAGTGCGAGGGCTGGGAGATCGATCCGAATGCGTACATCTATTTCACCATCCAGGGCCATGCATGGGAACCGATCTGCCAGGCCATCGGCAAGCCCGAGTGGATCAACGATCCGCAGTACAACACCGCCCAGGCGCGTCAACCGCACATCACCGAGATTTTCGCCACTATCGAGAAATGGCTCGCGGACAAGACCAAGTTCGAAGCGGTCGATATCCTGCGCAAGTTCGACATTCCGTGCGCGCCGGTGCTCACGATGAAGGAAATCGCAAACGACCCATCGTTGCGTGCCAGTGGTACCGTCGTTGAGGTCGAACACAAGCAGCGGGGCAAGTACCTCACCGTCGGCAGCCCGATCAAATTCTCGGATCTGACGCCCGAGGTCATCGGCTCGCCCTTGCTCGGAGAACACACCCATGAAGTGCTCGCGAGCTTGGGCTACAACCAGGAAGAGATCGCCTCATTGCGTTCCGCACAGGCGATTTGAGTACCTTCGGCCTGCGCCAAAGATCAATTACGGAAGATCGACATGAAGATAACAGTCATCGGCGCAGGCGCGATTGGCGGGCTGGTGGGAGTAAAGCTCGCGCTCGCTGGCGAAGACGTGACATTCATCGTGCGGGGGCAGAATCTCGAAGCCATTGGCGCGAACGGCATCAGGCTCATCACGGATGAGGGTACCGAGCATACTGCGCGTAACGTCACGGCCACGAACGATTACGTCAAGGCAGGTCCGCAGGACATGGTGATTCTTGCCATGAAGGCGCACCAGGCAGCAGCAGTGGCGAACGATTTGCCACGATTGTTCGGTCCGAAGACCGTCGTGGTGACCATGCAGAACGGCATACCCTTCTGGTACTTCCACAAACACGGCGGCGCACTCGAGGGCAGTCGCA
>JGI12635J15846_10003375_pt1 | contig 13895 bp, 13 predicted proteins | sample BlaSpr_A8_OM2_M2_FD_15846 | JGI IMG/M metagenome (IMG submission 15846) | reverse complement strand
TCGGCAGCATCGGCCTGGTCATGCGGGACGCGATCATCATCGCCAACGTCGTCTACTACATCCTCCTGGTCGTATGCGGGATCAACTTTCCGGTCAGCAGCCTTCCCGGGCCGCTTCAGCTCGTCTCGTTCATCCTGCCGCTGACCCGCGGGGTACAGGCTGCGCGGGAAGCGGCGGCGGGTGCGTCGCTGCAGCAGGTGGCTGGACTCCTGGGTGGCGAGGTCCTGGTCGGGTTGGTGTGGGCCTTTGGGGGCTACCTGCTGTTCAGGCTGCTCGAAAACTACGCCCGCCGCGGCGGACTGCAGGAGGCGTACTGAGATGGCTTTCACGACGCGGCCCGAGATCAAAGGCACGTTCGGCATGGTCAGCTCGACTCACTGGCTCGCCAGCCAGGCCGGGATGGCCGTGCTCGAGCGCGGGGGCAACGCGTTCGACGCCGCGGTCGCGGCGGGTTTCGTGCTGCAGGTCGTCGAGCCCCACCTCAACGGACTCGGCGGCGAGGTGCCGATCATGCTGTGGGACTCGCGGCGCAAGAAGGCGGAGGTGATCTGCGGCCAGGGGCCCGCGCCGGCCGCCGCGACGATCGACCGCGTCCTGGCGATGGGGCTCGCCGACGTGCCTGGCACGGGCCTGGTGGCCGCATGCGTGCCAGGCGCCTTCGGCGCGTGGATGACGCTGCTCCGGGACCATGGGACGTGGCGCGCGTCGGACGTGATGGATTTCGCCATCGGGTATGCAGACTCCGGCTATCCGCTGCACCCCCGGATCGTCGATACGCTGACGATGGTCGAGCCGCTGTTCCGCGAGCACTGGGCGGCCTCGGCCGCGGTCTACCTCGAGGCGGGAGTGCCGCGGCCCTGGCAGGTGTTTCGCAACCGCGACCTCGCCGCGACGTATCGCCGCCTTGTGGAATCCGANGGCGACCGNGAGAGGCAGATCGAGGCGGCGCTGCACGCGTTCTACCGCGGATTCGTGGCGGAAGCNGTCGAGCGCCACTGCGGCCNTGAGGTCATGGACAGCTCCGGGAATCCGCACCGCGGCTTGCTTGCCGCCTCAGACCTCGCGGCCTTTGCCGCCCGCCACGAAGATCCTGTCACCTGCGACTTTGGCGGTTGGACCGTCGCGAAATGCGGTCCATGGAGCCAGGGTCCCGTGTTCCTGCAGCAGCTGATGCTGCTCGAGCACTTTGGGCTCGAATCCTTGGACTTCCTGTCGGCCGATCACATCCATGTGGTCACCGAATGCGCCAAGCTGGCCTTCGCCGATCGTGAAGCCTGGTACGCGGACCCTGATTTCGCCGACGTCCCCCTTGCCGCCCTGCTTTCCGCTGAATACGGGGACGGGCGGCGCCACCTGGTCACCGACAGGGCGTCGCTCGAGCTGCGGCCGGGCCGGCCCGGTGGCCGCGAGGCGCGACTTCCCACGCGGGCAGTGCAGCAGGTGAGCGGGGGGCACTGGACCGGGACCGGCTCGCAGTCGCTCGGCGCCGTGCGCGGCGACACCGTCCACGTGGCAGTCGCCGACCGCCACGGCAACCTCGTCGCATGTACGCCCAGCGGGGGATGGCTGCAGAGCTCCCCTGTCATCGAGGGTCTCGGCTTCTGCCTGGGCACCAGGGCGCAGATGTTCAACCTCGACGCAAAGCATCCGAACCACCTCGAGGGCGGCAAGCGGCCGCGGACGACGCTCAGCCCAAGCCTGGTTCTGCGCGACGGCGAACCGCGACTCGCGTTCGGTACGCCCGGTGGCGACCAGCAGGACCAATGGACACTCGAGTTCTTCCTCGCCCACGCGCTCTTCGGCCTCGACCTCCAGGCCGCGATCGACGCGCCCATGTTCCACACGTCGCATTTCCCGAGCTCGTTCGCTCCCCACGAGGCGCATCCCGGCCGGCTGCACGTCGAGACGCCACCAGGTGCCCGGGTGCTCGATGAGCTGACGCGAAGGGGACACGAAGTTGTGGAGGCCGACCGCTGGTCGCTTGGCCGGACGTGCGTGGTCGGTCGGGACCCGGAAACGGGCGTGCTGTCGGCCGCCGCCAACGCGCGAGGCGCCCAGGCCTCCGCCGCAGGCCGCTAGCCGCTAGCCGACGGGATAGAAGCAGGCGGCCTGGTGGTCGCCGAGGTTGACAGTGTCAAGAGGCGGCTCACTCTCGGCGCAGCGGGGCTGCGCCTTGAAGCACCGCGTGCGAAAGCGGCACCCGCTCGGGGGATCGACCGGTGAAGCGACGTCGCCTTTGAGGATGATCCGCTCACGCTGGCGCTCCAGGCGGGGGTCGGGGATGGGTATCGCCGAGAGGAGCGACGCGGTGTAGGGATGCTTCGGCCGGCGGTACAGGTCGCCTGCTGGCGAGATCTCCACGATCTTGCCGACGTACATGACCGCGATCCGGTCCGAGATGTGCTTGACCACCGAAAGGTCGTGGGCGATGAAGAGGTAGGTAAGACGGAACTTCTCCTGCAGCTGTTCGAGCAGGTTGATGATCTGGGCCTGGATCGACACGTCGAGCGCCGAGATGGGCTCGTCGCACACGATGAACGATGGGTCGACCGCAAGCGCGCGGGCGATTCCGATGCGCTGGCGCTGCCCGCCGGAAAACTCGTGCGGGTAGCGGTTCGAGAAGTCGGTCGACAATCCCACGAGGTCCAGCAGCTCCTTGACCCGCTCCTTGCGCCGGCGCGCGTCCGGTGCCAGGTGGTGGATGTCGAGCGCCTCGCCCAGGATGTCACCGACGGTTTGACGAGGATCGAGGGAGGCAAACGGATCCTGGAAGATCATCGCCATCTTGCGGCGCATCCGCCGCATCGCGCCGCGGCTCAGGCGCAGCACGTCCTTGCCCTCGAAGTACACCTCGCCGGCGGTCGGCTCGACGAGGCGCAGGATGGAGCGGCCGAGCGTCGACTTGCCGCAACCCGATTCGCCGACGAGCCCGAGCGTCTCGCCTTCATGAATCACAAGGTCGACGCCGTCGACCGCGCGCACGTGGCCGACTACGCGGTTGACCACCCCGGAGCGGACGGGGAACCACGTCCGGAGGCCTCGCACCTCGACCAGCGGCGCCTCGGTGCTCAACCGTCGAGCCGGGTGCCTGCCTGCGTCACCCAGCAGCGAGCGAGCTGCTCACGCACTTGCAGCAGCTCCGGCTCATCGGTGGCGCAGCGCGCGATGGCGAAGGGGCACCGGGCCTGAAACTTGCATCCGGGCGGGAGGTTCACCATGTCCGGTGGCACCCCCTCGATCGGTCTCAGCGGCTGATGTTGCTCTGCGTCCAGGCGCGGAATCGAGTGAAGAAGCGACCACGTGTACGGATGCTCCGGATGCGCGAAAACGTCGTCCGTGCGGCCCTGCTCGACGATGCGGCCCGCGTACATGACGATGACGCGGTCGCACATGCCGGCCACCACGCCGAGGTTGTGCGTGATCAAGATGGTGGCCGTGCCGTAGTCTCGGTTCAGGGTCTGCAGCAGATCCAGGATCTGGGCCTGGATCGTCACGTCCAGCGCGGTCGTCGGCTCGTCGGCGATGAGCAGGCTCGGGCTTGTGCTCAAGCCCATGGCGATCATAGCGCGCTGCCGCATGCCTCCCGAGAAAAGGTGCGGGTACTGCGCCACGCGTCGTCGCGGCTCGGGGATGCCGACCTTCTGGAAGAGATCGACCGCCGCCGCGATCGAGGCGCGTCTGCGCATGTGCCGGTGGATCCTCAGCGGTTCGCCGACCTGCCAACCCGTCCTGAAGACGGGGTTGAGCGACGTCATCGGGTCCTGGAAGATCATCGCGATCTCGGTGCCGCGGATCTCCTCCATCTCATCCTCGGACAGGTCGGTCAAGACACGGCCCTTGAAGCTGACCTTTCCACCCACTATGCGGCCGCTGCGTGGCAGCAGTCGCATGATCGAGAGCGCCGTCATCGACTTGCCGGACCCAGACTCGCCGACGATGCCCAACGTCTCGCCGGCATCGACGGTGAGGGAAACCCCGTCCACCGCCTTGATGGTGCCCTCGCGAAGGCGAAGATGCGTCTCGACGTTGTCGAGCTCCAGGAGATGGCTGAACGCCATCAGGAGCGGAGCCTTGGGTCGAGGGCGTCGCGCAGCGAATCGCCGAGCAGGTTGAAGCTGTAGACGGTGATCGAGATTGCGATGCCCGGCACGATCGCCAGCCACGGGTCATTGGGGAGGAACGTGCGGCCGGTGGTGATCATCTGTCCCCAGTCAGGTGTCGGCGGTTGTGCGCCGAGACCGAGAAACGAAAGAACCGCCTCAGCCAGGATCGCAAACCCCGCCGACAGCGAAATCTGCACGAGGATCGGGTTCATCAGGTTCGGGATGAGGTGGCGCACGATGAGGCGAATGGGAGATGCACCCAGCGAGCGCGTCGCCATGACGAACTCCATCTGCTTCAGCTGGAGCACGACGGCGCGTACGAGCCTCGCGTAGACGGGGATCGCGACGATTCCGATCGCGATCATCGCGTTCCGCAGGTTCGGCCCGAGCGCGGCGACCAGAGCGATCGCGAGGATCAGCGCCGGGAAGGCGAGGAGCGCGTCGACGACCCGCATCACAAGCAGGTCGGTGAGCCCACCTGCGTATCCGCTGACCATACCGAGCACGCCGCCTCCAACTAGGCCGACAGCGACCGCGACCAGGGCCACCGGCAGAGATACTCGTGCGCCCCACAGCACCCGGCTGATCTGATCTCGCCCGAGCTCGTCGGTTCCGAGCACGTGGCCGGGGCTCAGCGGAGGCAGGTACGCATTGTCCGGCTCGGTCGCAATCGGGTCGTGGGGCGAGATGACGGGGGAGACCAGCGCGATCAAGAAAAGCGCTCCGACGAAAACCAGCCCGACAACGACGCCGCGATTCCTCTGCGCCAGCTCCAGCAGCCCGAACGGCCTGCGGCGGATCGGAGTCCCGGCGGCCACGATCGCTGGCGCGTTGCTCATGCGTACGAGATCCTCGGGTCCAGCCAGCCGTAGACGAGGTCGACGGCAAGGTTCGCCAGCATGTAGGAGAAGGCAGCCAGGAGCACCACGCCCTGGACCACCGTGTAATCGCGGTTGAAGATCGATTCCACCGCAAGCCGGCCTACGCCCGGCCACGTGAAGACGGTCTCCGTCACGACCGCGCCCTCGATGATCCCCCCGATCTGGAGACCCACGATCGTCACGACAGGGATGAGAGCGTTCTTCAACGCGTGGACGAAGACGACGCGCCGCCATGAGGCGCCCTTGGCGCGCGCGGTGCGGATGAAGTCGTGGTTGAGCACCTCGATCATCGACGAGCGCGTGAACCGCATGTTGATCGCGGTGCCCGCCGTGCCCAGCGCGATCGCCGGCAGGATCACATGGCGCAGGCTCTCCCATGGATCCTGGGTGATCGGGACGTAGCCTCCGAATGGAAAGATCCGCGCCGTCACGGACAGCACGTAGATCAGCACGATGCCGATGAAGAAGTTCGGCACCGACACGCCGGCGACCGAGATGCCGGTCGCGACCCGGTCCGCCACCGAGCCCCGGCGCACAGCCGCGATCGTGCCGAGGGGGATGGCCACGACAAGCGACCAGACCAGCGCGGCTATGCCGAGCTCGAGCGTCGCCGGGAGCCGGTCGCTGATGGCGTTGAAGACCGGCTCGTGCGTCGTGTAGGAGCGACCCCAGTCGCCGTGCCCGATGTGGCCGACCCAGATCAGGTACTGAACGTACAGCGGCTTGTCGAGGCCGAACTCCTGGTGGACCTGGGCGACGGCCTGCGGCGTGCGGTCTTCGCCGAGGATGATCAATGCGGGGTCGCCAGGGCTCAGGTGGATGAGCATGAAAACGCCGACCGTGACCAGGAACGCGACCGGCACCATGAGCAGCACCCGGCGCAAGACGTAGCTCGTCATACCGGGTCAGGCGTCCGGCATCGAGTCATGTTTCCGTAACCGCGAGCGTCTAGCCCTTCCAGACCTCCGCCATCCGGATCATCAGGTCAGGGTAGAGGGTGAATCCGTGGATCTTGGTGTTGGAGATCTGCGGGCTCACGCCGAACGTCGTGAAGACATACGGCGCGTCCTGCACGATCTGCTTCTGCGCGTTGTCGTAGTCCTGCTTCCGCTTTGATTGATCGGCGTTCGTGCGCGCGTCGTCGAGCCACTGGTCGACCTGGGAGTTGCTGTACAGGCTGTCGTTGAAACTGCCACCGGTGTGCCACCAGGCGTACATGTTGCCGTCCGGGTCGATTCGGCCCGACCAGCTGACACCGCACGCCTGGAACTGGTGGTTGGCGCACTCCTGCTGATAGGTGGCGAACTCTTCGGTCTGGATCTGCATGGTGATGCCCGCCGCGGCGAGCTCTGACTGCATCAGCTGGGCCAGCTGCTGGTTGACCGGGTCGGAGGTCGTCTTGTAGGTGAAGGTGAAACCGGTCGCGGTCGACTTCGCCTTGGTCGCGTCGGCGTGATCGTAGATCTTCTCGCTGGAGTCGAAAGCCCAGCTCGACGGCGGAATCGGGCCGTAGCCGACGACCCCGATGTTGAAGTTGATGTTCTTGAGAATCGAATACCTGTCGATCGCCATCGCCACCGCCTGGCGCTTGGCCGGGTCGTTGAAAGGCGCAGCGCCCGCGTTGAGCTCGAAGCCGTTGAACCCGATCGCCGGCACGTCTTTGTAGATGAAGCTCGAGTCAGCCTTGAGAGAGGCGACGTCCTTGCCCGCGATCACGCGCGCAATGTCGATGTCCCCGGTCTTCAAAGCGGCGAGGATCGCGTTCACGTCGGGGATCGCCTTGTACGTGACGCCGTCGAGGTAGGGGAGGCCGGAACGCCAGTAGCTCGGATTTTTCTTCAGCGTGAGGTGGTCGTTGCGCTTCCATTCGACGAACTCGAACGGACCGCTGCCAGCGCCCGTTGGCGCGAGGGAAAAGTTCGCGCCGCCTTTGCTCACGGCATCCATCGAGACCATCATCCCCGCGCGGTCGACAAGAGTCGCCAGCAGGGTGGCATCGGGCTTGATGAGGTGGAAGATGACATGAGTGTCGTCTGTGACCTCCACGGTTTTCACGCTTCCCAGGTCCGACTTGCGCCGTGAGGTCGCGCCGGTCTTGTAGCGCTCGATGTTGGCCTTGACCGACGCGCCGTTGAACGCCGTCCCATCCTGGTACTTGACGCCGGACTGGAGCGTGAACTTGTAGTTCAACGGGTCGGACGTGTCCCAGGTCTTGACCAAGCCGGGTTTGATCGCCAGCGAGGGATCGATGGTGAAGAGCGAGTCGTACATGTTGTAGAAGACCTCGCGCTCCACGAGCAGCGAAGAGTCCATCGGGTCGAGCGTCCGCAGCTCGCTTTCGAGCGCGATGGTTGCGGTGCCGCCGCTCTTGGGCGTTACGGCGGTGTTGTTGCTGCTGCCACCTCCGCCGCACGCGGCGGCCAGCATGACAAGGATGAATCCCAGTGCGACTCGTCTCATCTCACTACACCTCTCCCCACCCCGAATCTCAGCGTCCGGAACATGAAAAGTATCAGCGCTCGGGTGTCAGCCGTGCTCAGTCGATACGGAAGAGAGTTACAGCCTCGCGGCTGGAGCCGGAGTAGTGGTCGAGCCGATCCGCCAGCGACCGCAGGCGCGCCGCGGTCCAGGTCCGCAGGGGGCTGACTTCGCTTCGATCGAGCAGCCGGGCCATGCGTTCGCCGTCGGTGACCTGGTCGTGATGCCGGTCCAGGATCAATTTCTCGCTCGTGTACAGGTCCATGGCGATTAGTATAGGCCATCTCCTTATTACATGGTCAAAAAACTATGGCTATCTGCCTGACAGGCTGCTAATATAGGTGGCGACCTATGCCAATCCTGCAGGGAGAGGGTGAGAACAGTCCCTCGATTCTGGTCACGACGTCCGCCCCCACCGAGCTGATGTGGCTGCTCCACAACCTCTCTTCCGAGCACGAGCGGATGGGCCCACATGCCTTCCAGGAGCCTGTCCGCCGCCGCCTCGGCCCTGAGCTGGCTGCGTTCTGGGGGGACGGCCACGGCCAATCCTTGACCGAGGTGGTTGTGCTGTCTCACCGCTCTGGGACGCTGCGCGAGTCAGACCTCACGCACTTCTTCGAACGGTTCGACGCTGCGGCGGCAGATCCCGGCGCCCTCCCGTCCCTGTTGTCCGAGACGCAGGCGGAACGCGAATTGCTGGCGGACCGGATGCAGCGACTTCGAAAGGACGCGAAGCTGCGAGACCGTTACGTCGCTCTTCTGCATGCCGTCTGGGAGCCGTTCGAAGCCGATTGGAATTCTGCCGGTCGAGATGCGGTGGCCGCCGAGGCCGTGGAATGGGAGCGAAGCCTCAACGGCGGCACGCCCTACCGGCGGGTGGTCGAGCTGCCTCGAATCTGGGCAGCGCGGCCCGAGCTCGACGAGATGGCCGACGTGGCGGCCCGCGAAGGCAACCTCGTCCTGACCCCGTCCTGGTACGGGGGCATCCATTTCGTCGAGCTGAACGGGGTCGTCTACCTGGGCCGCGGCATTCGCTACCACGAGATGTCCTACCGCAAGGTCGCGGCGGATGTCTCGACGAGCATCAAGGCCCTGGCCGATCCGACCCGCCTGGCGATCCTTCTGTGGCTTGCCCGGCGTTCGGCTTCCGTGACCGAGGTCGCGCGCCACTTCGAGCTGTCGCAGCCGACCATCAGCGCCCACGTGCAGATGCTCCGCGAGGCGGGCCTCCTCGATGAGAAGCCGGCCGGGCGCAGCGCGATGCTCAGCGCCAGCGAGGACGGCTTGCGCCGCCTCTTCTCCACCGCCCAGGAATCGCTCGTCCGGCTGTATCGCGAGTAAGCGTCGCCCTTTCTACGAGGGCGATTCGTTGAGCTCGTCGACGACCTCTTTCAACACCTCGTAGGGCTGCGCGCCCATGACGAGGTAGCGCCGGCCGAAGATGTGGGCAGGTATCGCGTCGATGCCGACTGAGGTCGCCGCGCGGCGGTTCTCGTCGATCACCTCGTCGTAACGATTCTCGACGATCGCCTTGCGCAGCTCCTCAGCGTCGAGACCGACCTCAGACCCGATGCGGACGAGGTCGTCGACATCCTCGAGACGGCCGGTCCCTTCCCAGTGNGACTTCAGAAGCGCGTGGTGCATCTCGTCGAACNTGNCGTGCTCACGCGCGAACTCCGCCGCGGCCAACGCACGNCGNGAGTTGATGATCACATCACGCTGCTTCATCGTCAGCCCGACGGATTCAGCNACNGCCTCCAGGTGCGAGCGCATGCGCTCCGCGCGGGGGCCTCCGAAGTAGAGCTCGCGCGGAATTCCCTCGAGCGGCGCCTCNGGATGCAGCTCGTANGGAAGCCATGTGACACGCACCAGGCCTTCGCGNTNGAGCTGTTCGACTCGGACCGAGTCGACGTAACACCACGGTCAAACGTAGTCCGAGAAGATGACGAGGTCGACCGGAGCGCTCTGTGACATCTACCTGAAGAACGCTAAGCGATCTCGCGGGATTCCCTCGGCAACCTTTAACCATGCGGTGGCAGAATGGATTCGAGGGTGAGGGGCAACCCGCGTCAACGTCCAGCATCGAAGGGCTGCCGGCGACACCAAGAAGGAAGCCATCCGAGCGCTCCGTCGACGCATCTCGGATGAGGTCTATCGCCGCATGTTCCAGGACCATCTGACCGCGACAAAGGCCTGCGCCGCGGTGGCGGCTTGACATAGGAGCAACTCATCGGCCGGTCGCTTCGCGACGGGCACCCGGCCCTCAGTCCCTAGGCAGAGCGATCTGCCGATCACAGGGCCGGCGCTCCCATTCCGGCATACGGTTGGGACTTCTCTTAGTAGTACTCGAGACGACGATTGGCAGCCGTAATAGACAAAGTCGCGGCCGGGGTGAACCCGGCCGCCAATGCAGTGCTGGCTAACGTGAATTGAGGACGATGAACCGGCGGGTCGCGTGATCCGCCGGTTTTTCATATCTTGGTCGCGGTGAAGAAGGATCCCGAGGCCGAGAAATGGTTCAAGGGCAAGCCTGCGGAGTCCAAATTGCGCCGCGTTCGTGATGTGATTCTGAAGGCCGATTCACGAATGACGGAATATCCGAAGTACGGGAGCATCACCTTCGCGTGCGGAGGTGACTTCGCGAGCTTCGTGCAGCACAACAAGAAGACGGTCAGCTTGATGTTCAACCGCGGGGGAATCATCCCGGGCAAGTACCAGCACATGGAAGGGTCGGGGCGCCAGGTCCGCTTCATGAGATTCAAAGACGTAGCCGAGGTGAGTGCGCGGGCCGCCGAGCTGGGCAAGATCGTCGTCGCGTGGTGCGACCTCATGTCCGCTCCGATAACGAAAAAGAAGAGCTAGCCGCCAGGCATCCTCGCCAGCTCTTCGAAGCTTGTCTCGGTTGGGCCTTCGGGCTTCTAGGCCAGAAACGCCCGGGCCACCTGCGCGGCCACGCGGGCGTTGTTGATCACGAGGTCGACGTTCAGGTCCAGCGAACGGCCCCCTGACAGCTCTGCCATCCGGGCGAGCAGCCGCGGCGTGACGTCCGCCCCGGTGAGGTCGTGCAGCTCGACCGCCGCTCGCTTCGCCATCGCCTCGGCGCCATCCAGCTCCGCGGGAGGTGGCACCGCGACCACAACCCCGCGCGAACCGGTGGCCCAGGCTGCGCGCAGGACCGCCGCAGTCGCGGTGGGTCCATCCGTGCGGGCGCTGACGCCACATCCGCTGTGCGCGGAGTAGAAGGCCGGGAACTCATCGCAGCCATAGCCGAGGACGGGGACCGACAGGCTCTCGAGGCGCTCGAGGGTCAGCCGCAGGTCGAGGATGATCTTGGCGCCGGCGCAGAAAACGGCCACCTCCGATCGAGCCAGCTCCTCGAGGTCGGCCGACTGGTCCTCCGGGTGACCGCGATGGATTCCCCCGATGCCCCCGGTGGCGAGGAATCGAATCCCGGCCAGCGCCGCGGCCCGCATCGTGGCCGCGACCGTTGTGGCGCCGGCGACCCCGTGCGCCAGGGCCGGCCCCAGGTCCCGCGAGCTCACCTTGACCGCGCCCGCGGCGATGCGTTCGATGTCGTGCCGATCGAGGCCGACCCGCAGGCGGCCACCCAGGACTGCGATCGTCGCGGGGACCGCGCCCTCCTCCCGGATCGCGCTCTCGCAGCCGAGCGCTGCCCGCATGTTGTGGGGTGAGGGGAGACCCTGGCCGACGATCGAGGTCTCCAGCGCGACGACGGGCCGGCCGTCCCTGAGCGCGTCCGCGACCTCGCTCGCGACCTGTAGGACGTCGTTCAGCTCGGCCGCGCCCCCGCCAGCAGCACGGATTGCGAGGCGGCCTGCACGCCCCGCTCCGCCGCCTCGATNGGTGTCGCTCCGCGCAGCCACGCGGCCGAGAACGCGGCGGCGAAGGCGTCGCCCGCGCCTGTGGGGTCNACTGCCTCGACGGGTGGCGCCGGGATGGTCCGGCCGAACACCCGGCATCCGCCCGNCCCCAGCTTCAGGACCGGCACCTGGGCGAGGCTCTCGAGTGGCACCGCGAGCGTGTCCGCCTCGNCTTCCGTCGCGAAGAGGACCTCCGGCTTGAGCCGTGCGAGCACGTAAGCCATCCGCGCGGGCCCATAGGCGCGCAATCCCGCGGCCGACGAAAGATCCACGGCCAGCATCCCGCCGGATTCGCGCACGAGACGGATCGCGGCCCGCGCCGCGGCCGCCAGCGGTTCGATGAAGAGCGAATACGCCGGGACATGCAACAGGCGCGCGTCGCGAAACCAGGCGGCGTCGAGGTCGTCTGGGCTCAGCCCAACGCTGGCGCCTCGCTGGGTCGCCATGGTTCGCCGGCCGTCGGATCCCACGATCACCGCGATGGCTCCGGTCGGCTCCGGCGCCCAGACGGCGCGCACCTCGACTCCCTGCGATTCGAGGTCGGCCACAAGCCGGTGCCCCCGGTCGTCGTCACCGACCCGCGTCACCAGCCGGGTGGGTTCGCCCAGCGCGGTCGTCCAGGCGCAGAAGTTGGCCGCCTGGCCCCCACCGCCGAGCGTGATCGTCGCCGGCGAGTCGTCGTCGGCCACCAGGGCACCTTCGGGGACGATTGCGATGTCCAGCACAAGGTCGCCGATGGAGACGATCAAGACTTGACGAGGATAGCGATCCACGGACCGCCATACCGCAAATGCGGTAGACATAAATCATTCAAGTGGGGTTGGCTCCACGCCGGCGGTTCGGGCAATGATTGATCCGCCGGTGGTTGGGTCACCGGCGCAAGGCTGCGGCGGAGTGAGCCATGCGTCCTTCACGAGGCGCATGGCTCCTTGTTTTAGTCCCTCAGCAGTCCCCAGCCGGCGAGCTGTTCGCGCAGCCGCGCCTCCAGCTTCGGGTCGAGCTTCTGCACCGGTGGTGCCGACCACGGCTCGGATATCCCGAGCATATGAAGCGCCGACTTGATCGCCAGCGGAAAGCTGCCCGTGCGCACGGACATCACGAGTTGATAAAGCGCCTCCTGGCTCTTGCGGGCGGCTCCCAGGTCGCCGCGGCGGTACTCGTCGTAGACCGTGACCACCCACCCAGGAACAACGTTGGCCGCGCCGCAGATGGTGCCTGCGCCGCCCATGGCGAGCGACGGTAGCAGCATTGTGTCGCTGCCGGTGAAGATCCGAAAGCCGGGGACGTCACGGGCGGCGATGCACACCCCTTCGAAGTATTCGAAGTCACGGCTCGAGTCCTTGATCCCCTGGATCGCTCCCTCTCGCCCGAGCGTCGCGACCGTGGCCGGCTCGGCGGTCACCTTCGTGAACTGAGGGATGTTGTAGAGCAGGAGCGGCAGCGGAGAGCTGTCGGCGAGCTCGCGATAGAACGCGAGCACGCTTGCCTGGTCCATCGGGTAGTAGAAGGGAGGCGCGACGAGTGCGGCGTCCGCTCCGAGGCTTGCGGCGGCCTTCAGCTCAGCACGCGTGGCCGCGAGGTCGGTCCGCGCGACGCCGCAGATCACGGGCACCCGCCCGTGCGCTGCTTCGACGACCCCGCCGAGGATCGCGCGCCGCGACGCCTCGTCCAGAGACGCCGTTTCCCCCGTCGAGCCGAGCGCCAGCACGCCGTGCACGCCCCCCGCGAGGACGTGGTCGACCAGGCGCTTCACGGCCGGCTCATCCACTGCGCCGTCTCGACGAACGGGAGAGGCGAGCGCGACGAGCACGCCGGAGAGTTGCTCGACGCTGAACACGCTGCTCAGCTTAGTCGCGGTGCCGACGCTCCCTGCCGGCCGCCACGATGCGGTTGCGCAGCAGGCCGATGCCCTCGACCTCCGTCTCCATCACCTCGCCGGGCTGCAGGTACTCGGGCGGCGTGCGCGCGAAACCCACGCCGTCGGGCGTCCCGGTGGCGATGATCGAACCGGGTAGGAGGGTCATGCCCTTCGACACCCACTCGAGGATCGCGTCGACGGGGTAGATCATGTCGTGGGTCGTCCCGTCCTGCTTCAGCTTTCCGTCGACGCGAAGGCGCAGCTTCAGCGACTGCGGGTCGGGCACCTCGTCGGCCGTGACGATCCACGGCCCCGTCGGACAGCTCCGGTCGAGGCTCTTGCCTTTGAAGTACTGCCCGCCCCACCCGCTCTGGATGTCGCGCGCGGTGACGTCGTTCAACACCGTGTAGCCGAAGACGTGGCCGCGGGCGGACGAACGCTTGATGTTGGCTCCGCCCCTGCCGATCACGACGGCGAGCTCGACCTCCCAGTCGAGCTTGTCGCTGACCGTAGGGTCGATCGCGATATCACCGAAGGGTTCGATCAACGAGGTGATCGCCTTGGTGAAGATCGTGGGCGGGCTGGGCTCGCGTCCTTCGAGCCTCGCCGTCTCGGCCGCGTGCTTCTCATAGTTGCGGCCGATCGCGATCACGTTGCCGCGCGGTTCCGGGATCGGTGGCAGGAGCTCGAGGTC
>JGI12635J15846_10003374_pt1 | contig 13897 bp, 16 predicted proteins | sample BlaSpr_A8_OM2_M2_FD_15846 | JGI IMG/M metagenome (IMG submission 15846) | reverse complement strand
TTCCCCCACTACTCTCATCGCGCCCCCGCCACAACAATCCCTGTCATCCTGAGCGCAGCGAAGGACCCATGCAACTGTCACCACCCCAGCCCCGGCCGTTTTCATCACGACCGACGCTCCAACCTACTCCTTCTTCCCCGTCGCCTTCTTCAGCCCATGCGCCATTTCAAACTCCTCCGCCAGCGCACGCGTCCCCAGGTTCTCGCGAATATGGGCTAGCCGCTGCTCCACTTTACACAGCGCATCCTCCAGATTCTTCTTGTTGCTGATCGCAATGTCGCGCCACATCGAATAAGGACTCGCCGAAATTCGCGTCATCTCCCGCAGCGCGCGGCCTCCTGCCGGCAACAACGGCGCCTCTTCGCCAAATTCCTCCACCAGCGCCGCCGCCAACGCCGTCGAAATCATCTGCGGAACATGACTGATCCATGCGCACAACCGATCGTGATCCTCCGGCGGCAACATCGCAATCCGCGCCCCAATCTCGTCGATCCATCCCGCGAACTCCGCGAACAATCCTTGGTTCAGACTCTGCCCCGGCAGCGGCGTGAGGAACCACACCGCATTCTGGAACAGGTCGGCGTCCGCATGATCCACGCCGCTGTTCTCCTTGCCCGCCATCGGATGCCCTGCAAGGAATCGATGCCGCGCATTTTTTCCAAAAATACTCAACGCCTGTTTTGCCACTGCCGCCTTCGTGCTTCCCACGTCAGTCAGCAAAGTGCTTGCCGGCAGCGCGGGACCCAATCTCCCAATCAAATCCACAATCGCCAGAACCGGCGTAGCCAGCACCACCACTTGACTGCCGCGTACTGCGTCGGCGGGCACGGGCGATCCGCTATCGATCACGCCGCGCATCTTCGCTTTCTTCAACGCCGCTTCCCGGTCACACCCCACAATCCGTCCCGAGAACTTCCGCTTCCGCAGCGCCAGCGCAAACGACCCGCCGATCAGCCCCGCCCCAATAATCGTAATTTGCCGAATCGGCATAAAGAATAAGGTCACCACGGAGACACAGAGGCACGGAGAAGCACTATTGGATATTGATTCTTAACCAAGAGACTATCCGAACGACTCGCATTTCTTCTGCCGGCGGTTGCCGAAGCACAAAGAGTTAAAAAGTGCCTTTTCTCCGTACCTCCGTGTCTCCGTAGTGAAAAAGGTTACGCAATCTTCCTTCCCACCGCCGGCGCAATCATCCTCAGCTCATCCATCAGTTTCGCGAACTGCTCCGGAAACAATGACTGCGCTCCATCCGACCACGCATTATTCGGATCGCAATGCACTTCAATCAACAGCGCATCCGCACCCGCCGCAACCGAGGCTCGCGCCATCGGCGCAACCTTGTCGCGCCTCCCGGTTCCATGCGACGGATCAGCCGTCATCGGCAGATGAGATAACTTGTGAATGATCGGGATCGCCGAGATGTCCATCGTGTTCCGCGTGTATGTTTCAAACGTCCGGATCCCGCGCTCGCACAAAATCACGTCATAATTTCCGCCCGCCATAATGTACTCCGCCGAAAGCAGCAACTCTTCCAGCGTCGCGGCGATGCCGCGCTTCACCAACACCGGCTTGCGCACCTTCCCCAATTCGCGAAGCAGATTAAAATTCTGCATGTTGCGCGCTCCAACTTGCAGAATATCCACATAGGGCAGCATCATCGGAATCTGCGAGATCTCCATCACCTCGCTGATCACCAACAGCTTGAATTTCGCTCCCGCTTCCCGCAGCAACTTCAGCGCATCTTCTCCATGCCCCTGAAAAGAATAAGGAGAACTCCTCGGCTTGAACGCTCCGCCCCGCAGCACGCGCGCGCCGGCCTTCGCGATTGCTTCCGCCGTCGAAAAAATCTGCTCCCGCGTCTCCACCGAGCAGGGCCCCGCCATCACCACCACTTCGTTCCCGCCGACGTCAATTCCATCCGGCAGCTTCACGATCGTCCCTTCCGGACGAAAACTTTTCCCCGCCAGCTTGTAGGGAGAACTGATGCGGTGCACCTCCTGCACCCCCGGCAACAGCTCTAGGTTGCGGATATCAAAATCAATCCCCGCTCCCACCGCGCCCAGCACGGTTTGCCGCGCCCCAGTCGACCGGTGCACCTCAAACCCGATCTTCACCAGGTGTTCAATCACCTGCTGAATCTGCGTCTCATCCGCCATATCCTGCATTGCAACAATCATAAGAAAACCTTTGCTTCTAGCTCCTGCCTGGGTGCCCCATGTCTCGCCTCTTTTGCGAGACATGGGGATCATCTGGCTCTCGTCGCGAAGGCGACTTAGTCATTCACTTTCGAATCCAACTCCGCCTCGCCTTTCATACCTTCCGGCTTCGCTACAATCTCTTCTTTCTGAATATTCCGCATCACATCCATGATCCGTTCAAAAATCCGCACCAGATCCTGCCCCGGCAGCGGACCCCGATTTACCTCCTGCACATGGGCAAACACAATGCGCTCCCGCTCCGGCTCGTAAATCGGCAAACTCGTATTCCGCTTCAGCCGCCCAATCTCCATCGCCGCCTGCGCCCGCTCGCCCAGCAGCTCCACTAGCCGCCGGTCCAGCTCATCAATTTTCTTTCGCCAATCTGCGATGTCCATGTAAGTTCCGGTACTCCGGGTGCCTTTTGACAAAAGCCGGGTGCCCCATGTCTCGCCTCTTTTGCGAGACATGGGCTGGTTTATCCCTTAAACCGACACTCGACTCCGGCCCGTAAGCTTCTCCACAAACTCTCCCACTGCCGCTGGTTCCCGTCCCCGATTCCGTTCAATCGTTTCCACGATCGCGCTGCCCACCACAACTGCGTCCGCGAACTCGCCAACCTCGGCAAACTGCTCTGCATTCGAAATCCCAAAGCCCACCGCAATCGGCAACTTGGTCACGCGCCGCAAGCGCCGCACCAACTTCTGCGCATCGTCCGCCAACTTCTGCCGCGCTCCCGTCACTCCGGTTCGCGACACCGCATAAACGAATCCGCGCGACGCCTCTGCGATCCGCTTCAGCCGCTCATCCGGACTGGTCGGCGCCGCCAGAAATATCGGTGCCAGGTCATAGCTCCGCATCGCCCGCAGATATTCACCGGCCTCTTCCACCGGCAAATCGGTCACCAGCACCCCGTCCACTCCCGCATGACGCGCCACCTTGCAGAACTTCTCCAGCCCCATCCGCAGGATCGGATTCAAATAAGAAAACACCACCAGCCCCGTCGACTGCGCATGCTGCCGCACATCCGCCGCCAGCGTCAACACCTGCGCCAGGCACGTCCCATGATTCAGTGCCCGCTCGCTCGCTCGCTGAATCACCGGCCCATCCGCCACCGGATCGCTGAACGGCACTCCCAACTCAATCACGTCCGCTCCGCCCTCAATCGCAGCCAGCACCACGTCTCGCGTGGTCGCAAGGTCCGGATCCCCGCAGGTCACATACACCACGAGCCCCGGCTTTTTATAAAAAGATAAAGGCATCTTTGTCATTCTGAGAGAAGGCTGCGTTTCGCGGATGCGAAGCACGACCGTAGTCGAAGAATCCCTTTCACTCTGCACCGCCAATGGCGCTAACAGGCATTTCGACTATTGTTTCCGCTTTCGCTGCCGCATTCCGAAATTCGAACGGAGTTCTTCGCCTTAATCCAGGCTCAGATTCTCCCGCATAATCCCAATATCCTTATCCCCGCGCCCCGAAATATTCACAATCACCACCTCCGACTTCTTCATGCGAGGCGCGCGCTTCACCACTTCCGCCACCGCGTGCGCCGACTCCAGCGCCGGAATAATCCCCTCAGTCCGCGCCAGCAAAGTCGTCGCCTCCAGCGCCTCCGCATCCGACGCCGCCACATACTCCGCCCGTCCCGCATCCCGCAAAGCCGCATGTTCCGGCCCAATCGACGGATAATCCAGCCCCGCCGAGACCGAATGCGTCAACGCAATCTGCCCGGAAGCGTTTTGAAGCACATAAGAGTAAGTCCCCTGCAAAACTCCCGGCAACCCTCCCCGAAATCGCGCGGCATGTTCACCCAGCGCTTCGCCGCGTCCACCCGCCTCCACGCCAATCAAGCGAACCGTTTTGTCTTTTATGAACTCGGAGAAAATCCCAATCGCATTCGATCCTCCGCCCACGCAAGCAATCACCGCCGCCGGAAGTTTTCCCTCAGCCTGCAAAATCTGCGTTCGCGCCTCGCGCCCAATCACGCGATGAAAGTCCCGTACCATCGTCGGATACGGATGCGCCCCCAACACGCTCCCCAACAAATAATGCGTCGTCCGAACATTCGTCACCCAGTCGCGCATCGCCTCGTTGATCGCATCCTTCAGCGTCCGCGACCCCGACTCCACCCCGCGCACCTCCGCTCCCAGCAACCGCATGCGGAACACATTCAACTCCTGCCGCCGCATGTCCTCGGTGCCCATATACACCACGCACTCAAAACCCAGCAGCGCGCAAACCGTCGCCGTGGCCACTCCATGCTGACCCGCGCCCGTCTCCGCAATCACCCGCCGCTTGCCCATGCGCTCCACCAGCAGCGCCTGTCCCAAACAGTTGTTGATCTTGTGCGCCCCGGTGTGCAACAAATCTTCCCGCTTCAAATATATCTTCGCCCCGCCCAACTTCTGCGTAAGCCGCCGCGCAAAAGTCAACGCCGTAGGACGCCCCGCATAAGTCCGGAGCAACTCGTCCAGTCTCTTCCGAAATTTCTTATCGCGCTTCGCCCTCTCATACTCCCGCTCCAACTCATCGAGCGCCGCCATCAGCGTCTCCGGCACATACCTCCCGCCGTAAACCCCAAAACGCCCCGGCTGACTCGTTGAAACCGAGATACGCCGGGTGCCCCATTTCTCGCTTCTTTTGCGAGACATGGGGATTTTGACTTTCGTAGTTCGTGGAACCGTAGCCATATCTAACCAGTCTTCCTATCCATCTCCCGCACCGCCCGCACAAACGCCCGCACCTTCTCCGGATCTTTCTTCCCCGGCCGCGCTTCCACTCCCGAGACGACATCCACTCCCCAAGGTTTCAAAATCCCAATCGCCTCACCAACATTCGTAGGTGTCAACCCACCCGCAACAACAAGCTTCACACCCCCTTGTCGCATTCCTTCCGCAATAGGCACAGCCTTCTCCCAGTCAAAAGTTTTACCGGTCCCACCCGGCTTACGCAGATCGCCCGAGTCGAGCACGAACGTATCCATCAACCCTTCTTGAAGCGCAACGCCCTCAGGACGATTCTCTTTCCATCTCGAAAAACTGGAGATCACTCGCTCCACTTCTCCTCCCACGATGTTCATGGGCAACGCCATCAAAAACCTAGCGCGCTTGGGGAGCCGCGACACTTCTATCGCCCAACCGCCCTGCTCAAGTCCTTGGCGAGCCCCGAGCGGACCGCTATGCACAGTGTCTTCTGCCAGCATGTAACTCTGAGTTCCAGTCAATCCCGCCCGCAGAAGAACATCGATCGGCTCAAGCTCACCGCCATGAACAAACACTCCCACCTTCTCCACACCTCCCGGCAACTTCGCTATAATCCCCCGCGCCGCCTGCACCGAAATATTCCGCGGACTCTTCTCATAAAACACAAACCCCACCGCATCCGCCCCAGCCTCAACTGCTGTCAGCGCATCCTCCAAATTCGTCATCCCGCAAATCTTCACCCAAGTCATCTTAAACAGCCATCATTTAAAAGTTGTCATCCTGAGCGAGGATTTTGCTTCGCTACAGCGAAGAAACCGCAGTCGAGGGACCTCTTGCATCTTCTAACTCTTCACAGCCCGAACGGGGAACTCCATCTACCAGGCCAGGTGCCCCATGTCTCGCCTCTTTTGCGAGACATGGGATTTTCACCACCCACTCGGTGCTCGAAACTGGGTACTCGGTACTCGCACCTCGCAACTCGCTACCAACTCTCGCAGCGCTACCCCCGGCCGCTGCGCCCGCATCAACGACTCTCCAATCAAAAACGCCTGATACCCCGCCGCCCGCAGCCGGGCAATATCGTCCCCCGACCCGATCCCGCTCTCCGCCACTCTCACAGCATTCTTCGGAATCCGCTCCACCAACCGAAACAGGGTTTCCACATCCACCTTAAACGTTCGCAGATCGCGCGCGTTTACTCCGATCAGATCGCACCCCGCATCCAAAGCCGGCTGCAACTCGTCTTCATCATGCACTTCACACAAAACATCCAGCCCGCGCTCCCGCGCCCCCAGCGCCAGTTTTGTCAGCTCTTCGCGCGTCAACGCCGCCACAATCAGCAGCACCGCATCCGCCGAATTCGCCCGCGCTTCCAGCAACTGAAATTCATCCACAATAAAATCCTTGCGCAGACACGGAACCTTCACCACCGCCGAAGCCAACGGCAAATTCTCCAGCGACCCCTGAAAAAACTCTTGATCCGTCAACACCGAGAGCGCCGCCGCTCCCGCCGCTTCCAGTTCCCGCGCCAACTCCTCCACGCGAAATTCCGCCCGGATCAACCCCTTCGACGGCGACGCCTTCTTCAACTCCGCAATCACCGCCACACCATCTTTGCTTTTTTCCTCCAGCGCCCGCCGAAACCCGCGCGGCACATGCCGTTCCGCCCGTCCCTCCAGCTCCCGCAGATCGGCGCCGCGCTTCGCCTCATCCACTTTCCTCCGCGTCTTCGCCACGATCTGATTGAGAAATGCACTCATGCCAGCGATCCACACCCGTTCGCGCAATCCAGTCCTGCAATTATAGAGGACTGCGCCGTTCTCCTTGTCGCCGCAAAAAGACAAAACCTCCGCTGCCCTCGCGGGCGGCGGAGGCCAGTTTCCACCCGCTCCAGCCTTATTTCGCAGCAGCGGTTGCTGGTTTAAAGACATCCGCGAACGCTTTCCCGTTCGGCGTTCCCACTCCGGTTACGTTGTCCCAACCCACCTTCGTGTACAGCGCAGTCGACCTATTGCATGTGGTCCCGTCAAGCTCAGCTGCGGGAAGCGTCGAACAGTCGGTCCCGAACGAAAGCACCAGCTTGCTATCCTCTACAGACGGATAGTCCCATATATTGCACTGACGAAATCCGCTGGCGCCACTCCGCCCAATACCTGGCTCGGTGTGTATTGTTGGTCTTCGTATCTTCCGGAATCGAAGCCGTCACATTATTCGCGCTACCCGCCGGAACAACGTCGGTGACCGCTCCCTTCGGCAATGAATATACGTACTGTGCAGCTCGTCCCAGCGGCTCTCCCGCCTCCTGATTAGCAATGGCCCACAGTGACAATAAGTCCAAAGGCTCTCCCACCCGTTATTTTCAAGGTCCTCGCCATGCAATATTTCGAGCTCAGGAGTTTCCCGAACACCGCCACCAAATGGCCAACGCTTACTGGCAGACGCTTTCAACTTCCTTGTAAGGCTTCTCCGCGTGCTCGGGATCCTTGATCCCTTTCACCTGCATCATCTGGTCGAGCAGCGTCCCCGCATCATGCAGCCCCACATCCGGATCGCTGTCGTACGCCGCGTCGCTCTCCGCTTCTTCTAGCGTCACCAGCTGGAATCCTTTTTTCTTCAGCAAGTCCAGCGCATCCGGCAAAATCGTACTGCTGAACGCTCCCAGGTGCATCAGCAACACGTAACGGATCTCGTGCCCATAAATCAGCTTCGCCTGCTCCCGCCCCAAATCGAGAAACTCCGACGCCGTACTCAAATAGCTCAAGCGCAACCATGCAATCGACTTCATATCGTTCTTCGCCGCGCACCGCGCATACGCCGTGTTCCACAAGTAGTCCTCCCAGTCCAGCGTCACCTGCGCAATCCGGTATCCGTGCGTCTTCAGATAAGCCCGCACCGCGCGCCGCTTCTCCACCGTGTCTCCCTCATGCAGATAGGGATACCGCAACCAGCGCCAGTTATCCTTGGTCTCCTGTTTTGGCAACCCCAGATTCAACAACTCTAGCACCGGCTCATCCTCTTCAATCTCGCGCTCGAATGCCTCCGCCGTGTTCTGCTCAAGATCCATGTGCGAGTACGTATGATTCCCCACCGGCTCCTTCGCCGCCCACAACTTCAGCGCCTCGGCGCCATCCACATTCTCTTCCAGTCTCTTCGCATTGATGAATCCATACACCGGCGGCACATGCCGCTTTTTCAGAATCTCCAAAACATTTTTGGTAGTCTCTACCCGCGTCACCCCCGGAGGCAGCGATCCATTCAGCGGCAAATCATCCATCGTGATGGCGAGCTTCTGCGCCACACATATTCCGCACAGCATCAGCACCACAAGCCCACCTCGGCAGGCCAACTTCACAAGATTTTTCATGCAGAGAGTGTACGGGAGTGCGCACGCTCGGGAAAGGGCTCGCGATTTTTGCGGCGATAAAGCTCCTCTTTTTGCGGTTCGCCACCCGCAATCTTATGCTATGATTCGCCTCGTTTTTTTATGCCCTTCCGCAGATCGAGATCCGCCCTCGCCGCTCTATGGCGTTTTTCGCCGCCTTAGCGATCCTGATGGTGGTAGCGTCTTACCTTTTTTGTTCCACTCCAGGCTGGTACGTGCGTTTACTTGCCCTACCTGCTTTTGAACGAAGGCTCGACGAACTTTCAAATCCTTGGCCTGTTCCTTTTTGGCATCACGCTCGCAGCAACCTTGCTCTGGTCTCTGATACCTCGCCGCGACAAATTTGTGGCGCCAGGAATGTCGCTTTCCCGCTCCGAGCGGCGCCGGCTCTTCGCGGAACTCGACGACATCGCTGCCTCGCTCAACGAAGAAATGCCGCGTGAAGTCTACCTGGTCCCCGATGCAAATGCTTTTGTGGTTGACCGCGGCGGCGTCATGGGTTTTGGCAGCCATCGCGTAATGGGACTCGGCTTGCCGCTATTTTCCGTGCTCACGGTGTCGCAATTTCGCGCCCTGCTCGCCCACGAGTTGGCTCACGACTACGGCGGAGATACGAGCCTGGGCCCGTGGGCATACCCGGACCAAGATGGCGATCACGCGGATCTTCCAAAACGTCGGATCTCTCGGCAAATTCACGCGGATTGCGATCATGAAGGTTATGCATCTTGTCGTCTCCGCGATCCTGCAGGCGTACGGTAAATTCTTTCTCCGCGCCATCCCCTTGGATTCCCGCCTGCAGGAGTATCGCGCTGACCAATTAGCATGCCTCGTTGCGGGGCGTCAGCCGCTCATCGATTGGCTTGCGCGCGATTCATGGTGCCGCCATGGCGTGGCCGTTCTACTGGCAAAGCGAGGCCGCGCCCGCGCTCGGGGGCAGTGCTTTGCCCGCTGTGAGTGATGGCTTCGCCAGATTCGTGGCCGCACCTCACATTACCGATGCGCTCAATAAGGGTCTGGAGAAGACCCTGCTGGAAGCAAAGACAAATCCATGCGATACTCACCCGCCCCTGCGCGATCGCATCGCTGTGGCCGAAAAATTGCCCGGACTCTCGGTTCAGGAGGAAACTGAACTGGCAACCACTTTACTCGAGCGCTTGCAGGAACTCGAACTCCGCTTCGTCGAGAATCGGATTTCCAGCATCAAGCCGGGCTCGCTGAAATACGTTTCCTGGGACGATGTTGCACTTACAGCTACGATTCCAGCGTGGCAAAAAGTTGTTACGGAACATGCCGAGGTCCTGAAGGGCGTCACTGCGGAGTCGATCCTGACCCAGCTTTCGAAGCTTCACGGAATCGGATCGCGAATTCCCGAGCCCCAAGGTATGCTGCTTACCCCAGGCCAGCGCACCGAGCGCGCCGGCCAACTCTTCGCGTTAGCCCTGGCCCTCGCTCTCATCGAAAATCGTTGGGAGTTGAATGTGCAGCCGGGAATCTTTCAACCGCGCCGCGGCGCGGACTACTTCAATCCTTTCGTCGCTGTCGCAGAACTCATGGCGGGCAAGCGCTCCCATGATGGATGGATCCAGCAATGCAAAACCTTCGGCATCTCCCAACTGAAGCTCTCCGCCGCAGGGAGCGTGGTGCCAGTCACCCAGTCCTTAGACACGCAGCCAACCCTCTTCGACCCCGAAGCGATCAACTGATCTCGTGCAGAACACGCACTCTTAAAGCCCCAGAAGTCCAAAAAGAATTTTTTTCTTTGGTGCCATCGAAGGGACTCGAACCCCCACACCGTTGCCGGTACATGGACCTGAACCATGCGCGTCTGCCAATTCCGCCACGATGGCAATCTTGGACCCTGCGATGCAGCGGCGGCCCCAAGGCCGCCGTGTCAGGAAGACCAACGATTCTATTTTACAGGCATGCGACTGCCTGTCAAACCAATCCAGGCAGAAAACGCTACCCTAGCTTCGCCGTCATCGTAATCTTCGCGTTCAACACCTTCGACACCGGACACCCCTTTTCCGCCGCTTCCGCATACTTCTGAAACGTCGCCGCATCCGCCCCCGGAACCTTCCCCACTACATCGATGTGGCTCGATGTAATCGCCCAGCCCGATTCCTGCTTCTCCATGGTCAGCGTCACATTCGTGCTAATGCTCTCCGGCTTCAAGTTCGCCCCGCCCAACTGTGCCGAGAGCGCCATCGAGAAACACGCTGCATGCGCGGCCGCAATCAACTCCTCCGGATTCGTCCCGGGCCCGTTCTCGAACCTCGACGTAAACGAATACTGCGTATCCTTGAGCGCTCCAGCCGGAGTTGAAATCGTTCCCTTCCCATCCTTCAACCCACCCTTCCACACCGCGCTAGCTTTGCGTTCCATCACGTTCTCCTCATCATGAATAGAAAATTGAATTCCTTTTCCATTGTAGACGCAGATGGTCCTCACGCAAAAAGGCCCTCTTCGCGAGAGGGTCACTCTCCCGCTCCGAAGGCCACGCATCACCGCCTCAGCAAAACTTATTCCACGATTACAACCACCGGAATCTCCACTCCCGGATGCAGCAGGTCGATCAGCACATACTCGCCATTGATGTAGTCAATGTAGCAATCGTCGGTATAGGCCCAATCTCCCGGCCACGGACTCGATAACGTAAACCAGTATCCGCTGTACTGAAACCGCGGCTGCCCCTGTACGACAGTCGTGCGCACCTTAAACCTATGCTGGCGTCCAAAATTTGACTTGAACTTGTCGTCCGGAATTTTCTGGCTCCCCTGTGCCGACGCCCGCGTCGCATGATCCCCACCCGCATTCTGCATGGGTCGATCCTGCTCCTTTCCCGACTTCGTCATGTCTTTGTTCTGCTTCTCGTCCTGCTTTTCCTGCTGCTTCTCGTTCTTATCCGGCTTCGCCTCATCCTGTTTCATGGGCTTCGCTTCATCCTGCATCGGTTTCGCCTCGGCCGGTTTAGCGTCCTTCGGTTGCGTCGGCTTCGCTTCGTCTGGTTTTGGTTCTTCCTGTTGTGGTTTAGCGTCATCCTGCGCTCTGACCGTTGCGCTTGTGCTCAGCATTAGCCCCAGCAATCCGGCTCCCATCAATCCTGCACTCAAACTCTTAAATCTCACGTCTTGAAGTCTCATAGAATCTCCTTGACCCAAGCTTTTTGCTTTGCCTCCAATTTCGGGCTTGNTCTCAGATGCAGCACCTCCGCTTCCCAGATGCTGTCTTCCTCTCCCACCCCGATCTACCCGATCCACAGTACCCCGCAAAATCGCATAGCCGCAAAATTTTGCGCTTTCCACAGACGTTTGCGCTAAAATGCTCGTGCACTGAAGGGCGCTCTTCCACCTCACTCGCGGATGCGCTCTTTTGCCTTCCCCCAGGAGGTAGTAGATGTATCGCTCGTATTCCAATCCCTTGGCGGATTCTCGTCCGTCCCTGGACGTTCAGTCCCTGATCCGCAATCTTTCGCAGGATTTCGTCACCGCCTTCAACACCGGCAACTATGACCAGGCCGCCGCGCTCTTCGCACCCGACGGCGCCTACCTCGCTCCTCATCACGATCCCGCCTACGGTCCCAAGGCCGTCGAGCGCCTTCTCCACGAGTTCCGCGACGCCGGCTATCAGGACCTTCGTCTCGAAACCATCCGCGTGGAATACTCCGCCGACATGGCCCTGGAGGTTGGCCGCTACACCGTTGCCATCCGCCAACCCGATGGCACCCTCCAGGCCGACCGCGGCAAATACGTAAAGGCCTGGCGTCGCCTTGGAGTCTGGCTCATGGTCGCCGACAGCTGGAGCAGCAACCTGCCGCTCAACCGCTAGAACGGCGCAGCATTGCTAACGTAGGGATTTCATTCCGAGCGAAGCAGGATCATCCGTAAAACGGATGATCTTGCGAAGTCGAGGAACCCGCTTCTTCTTCGCCGGACTCCCACTCCTCCCCGCAACAAGCCTGAATCGTCAGCCCCGTCTCCTTCAACCAATGCCACGCCTCCCGATACTCCCCATACTTCTGCCGCTTCGCCCGCGGCGTAAAGTGCGAACTGAAATTCGTCCTCCCCCGTCACCTCAAGCGGAATGATGTACCAGTCGTCAATCTGGGATCAGCAAAATCGCAAAGAAATCCACCAACCCGCCTCGTACTTCTCCCGCTTCGGCCCCATCACGTTCGAGCTGTACTCCCCGGCGCGCCGCCTGTAGATCGTAGACTTCACCTGCACCCGCAGCACCCCTTTCTTATTTTCCACGCCTACGTCGTACCCTCCCGAATCTCCAAACGGCTTCGACACCTTCATCCCCAGCCCCGCCATCATCTTGAAGTAAAGCTCCGCCCACTCTCCCGCTCCTTGCACCCCGGCAACTTCCCGCCCGCCAACCGATTCGCCCTCCTCCTCATCGCTCATCCCACCTTTCTCCGCCACAAATAAAAATCGCGGCCTCGTTAAAGGCCGCGATTCGTTAATTCCTTAAGGGCAGGACGCCACCAAATTCACCGACGTCAACTTTTACCCTACAACTCCATTATATCTTTTTGCATACCACCGCTGGGACATATTAGCCAAAACATTCCCCCCTGCTTTCATCCACATGCCTCAAATCCACCTCGCCCACCCCTCGACAAGAAATCCCGCGGTTCCGACGATGCCACCTTTTCACACAACGGTATACAACTTCAGCTCCAGCACTCGCCCATACCGCTCAAAATCGCGGTCGGTTGTAAAGATGTGCCAGTCGCGCCGTTCCGCCACCGCGCAGATAAGGAAATCGATTGCCGACCCTGCGATCCCCCGCATACGGCACGCATTGTGCATACGCGCTGCTTCCTCGTAATCCAGCGCGCCGATATTCGGCTCATCGAAAGCCCTCAGATAGTTCCGCAACCTGCGAAATCGCTCATCCTCCCGGATTCCGGAAAGTAATTCCTGACGGATCGCTCCCACAATTTGCGCCCGCCCCTCTCGCACCAACTCCTCCAAGGCCCGGATGAGAACTCGTTCGCGGGCATTCAAGTCACCCTGCTTGCGCCGCAGCGCCAACGACCAGACGGGGGTGTCCACCAGGGCCGTCATGAACGCAGTTCACTCGTGCGTATGCCAACACGCGCGCTCTTCCGCCCACGCCGCTCCGCCTTGTAGTCGTAGGCTGGATCAAAATCGAAACTGCCAAACGCCTCCACAATGCGAACCTGCTTGCGCCGTTGAATGTACTCGCCCAGCGCCGCCGTCACCGCTTCCTTCTTGGTCTTGTGCTTCCCCGCCCGCCGCGCCTCTTCAATCAATGCGTCGTCCAAAGCCAGGTTAGTTGCCATGTGTAAAGACTCACACATTCTAATGTGTAAGTCAATTAAACCAAGATCGAGAAGGACGCGACTTCACGCAGGCCGTTTAAAGGTAAAAGACGAAGCCATCCAGCAAGCAAAGAAGGAAGCTGATGAGGGTTCACTCGCCGCGGATAAGCTGTTCAAAGAGATTGAGGCTGCATCCGGGACAATAGCGAGAACTAAGCCCGCTCTAGCTACTTTCCGTCGCAAAAATGAGGCATGAGGGGAGCGTAATCAGCGAGGCAGGAGCCGAGGGTGGAGCCAGAGTGTTCAGTTTGCGCGATGGGAT
>JGI12635J15846_10003370_pt1 | contig 13903 bp, 11 predicted proteins | sample BlaSpr_A8_OM2_M2_FD_15846 | JGI IMG/M metagenome (IMG submission 15846) | reverse complement strand
GCCAGGAAGGTACCGCATGCGCTGGCGAGCCGTCTGTGACGGCGGTTACAGCAAAAATGCGGTTTGTTCTTCGTGATTCAGTGTCTCCGTGGTGAATTATGATGTTCTCCTGACCTCCATGAAATCTCTCGGCATACTTCTTTCTGGACGCGGCTCGAACTTCGTGGCCATCGCCGACAGCATTGACGCGGGCCGCATTCCGGATGCGCGGATCGCCGTGGTCATTTCTAACAAGCCGGACGCGCCGGGGATCGCGATTGCTCGCCAGCGCGGACTGACTGCGCTGATCATGCCTTCCAAGGGAAGGACCCGCGAGGAGCACGACCGCGAAGTCGTAGGTGCACTGAAACAGCACGCAGTAGATCTCGTCTGCCTCGCCGGATATATGCGATTGCTCTCACCTTGGTTCGTGCGGCAATTTCCGCACCAGATTCTGAACATTCATCCCTCGCTTTTGCCCGCATTTCCCGGACTGGAGGCGCAGGAGCAGGCTTCCGCCTATGGAGTGAAGGTTTCCGGCTGCACGGTGCATTTCGTCGACGAAGAACTGGATCACGGGCCGATCATTGTGCAGAAGGCAGTACCTGTGCTCGAAACTGATGACGAACATACGTTGGCGGCACGCATTCTGGAGCAAGAACATATTGCCTACACAGAAGCGATCAACCTCGTGCTGAGGGGACAGTTCACGATTACGGGGCGGCGGCTGGTTTCAAGGTAAAACGCAGAAGTCAGAATACAGAAGGGAAAACCTTGTGGCATCGGTCACAACTTTGTCTCACGCGACAGGTATAGGAACTGCCCGTACTTCTGCTTTTGACCTCTGCATTCTGACTTTTATTTCAGCTCCTTCCACATCTTCACAATAGGCAGTACCTCCCCATTTCCCAACGGGACTGCGTGATTCTCAACTTCTACATATCCCTTTGCTTTGTAGAAGGCCACTCCACTCAACGTCGCTCCCATCTCCAATCGCGTGAAGCCCGCCGTCCTGGCAGCATCTTCACAGGCTTGGAGAATCATTCCGCCGATACCTCGCCGTGCATGTTCCGGACGAACGAAGAACGCGCGAATCTTAGCAGAGTCCCGTGAGGGGTCGAGTAGGGCGTCTTCGCGCCCGGAATATTGATCGCCGCCATACAGAGTCTTTCGCTGGCTCCATCCACCGCAACCCACAAGCACCGGGCCCGAGTGCGACGCTTCTTCGGCAACCAGATACGTTCCGTCCGCGATGAGTTTGCTATCCACTCCGTACACCGATTTCAGTGCGCCCTCGATCTGGGCCGGAGAATAGTCTTCAGCCTGCAGTCCTCGCACCGACGCTTCAATCACTTCCCGCAGACGCGGAATGTCATCGGCAATCGCCTTTCGGATGGACAAACTCATCGGGATTTATCTATCCACGTTGTCATCCTGTCTCCGCAAAGGATCTATGTTCACTGCCAAGCCGATGCTGCTTCTAGATTTTCTGCAATCGTTGTACTTCGTGTACCCCGGGGATCTTGCGCAGGCCGGCGATGATTTGCTCGAGGTGCTTCAGGTCGGCAATGTCGAGGACGACTTCAACACTAGCCTGGCTGTTGGAAGTTTGCGCGGCGATGTTGCGAATGTTGCTTTTGGCGTCCCCGATCACTCCGGTAATGCTCTTTAGCATGCCGAAGCGGTCGTCGCAGAAGACGGTGAGCTTCACCGGGTAGGCAGTGGGAGTGCTCTCGTCGCGGGCCCACTCCACATCGATGCGGCGTTCTGGTTCGTAGAGAAGATTCGTCACGTTCGGACAGTTGATCGAGTGCACGGCCACGCCTTTGCCGCGCGTGATGTAGCCAACGATTCCCTCGCCGCGGATGGGATTGCAACATCGTGCGCGATAGACGAGCATATCGCCTTGCCCGCGTACTGTGATGGCGTTGTGATCGCCGAAGACGCGGCGTACAACGCTGGCAATGCTTCCGGGTTGCGACGTCAGGCCTTCGGATTCGATGTCGCCTGCAATCGAGTGCGTCGCCCCAGCCGGCAGCAAGCGGGCCAGCACTTGCCGCGCTGAATATTTTCCATACCCGATGCCCGACATGAGGTCGTCTGCCTTGCCCAGGCCGTATCCGGAGGCGACCTTCTGCAGATCTTCGTCTTTGATTTCCTTAAGTGCGATACGGTACTTGCGCGCTTCTTTTTCGATCAGCTTGCGTCCAATTTCAATGGCGCGCTCGCGCTGGTGAACATTGAGCCAGTGCTTAATCTTGTTGCGCGAGCGGGAGGACTTCACGAGACCCAGCCAGTCTCGGCTGGGCTTGTGGCCGGGCTGCGTTAGGATTTCAACGATGTCTCCGGAATGCAGCTTGTGCCGCAGCGGTACCATTCGTCCGTTGACTTTGGCACCGATGCAGGTGTGCCCCACTTCGGTGTGAACGCTGTAGGCAAAATCGACCGGCGTGGCGTCGCGCGGCAGGACAACAACTTTGCCTTTGGGCGTGAAGGTGTAGACCTCTTCGGGATAGAGATCGACCTTGAGCGTGGAAAGAAATTCGTTGGGATCGCTGACATCGCGCTGCCACTCGACCACCTGCCGCAACCATGCGAGGCGCTGCTCGTCCTGCGCCGAGACTGGGCCGTCTTTGTATTTCCAGTGGGCAGCGATGCCTTCTTCCGCCATCTTGTGCATTTCTTCGGTGCGGATCTGGATTTCAAATGGCGTGCCGTCTTCCGTGATCACCGAAGTGTGCAGCGACTGGTAAAAATTGGGCCGGGGCATGGCGATGAAATCCTTGATGCGCCCCGGAACCGGCCGCCAGAGGTTATGGATGATGCCAAGAACGGCGTAGCAATCCTGCAGCGAGCGGGTGATGACGCGCATGGCGCACAGGTCGTAGACCTGTTCCACGGCAATGCGCTGGCGCTGCAATTTCTTGTGAATACTGAACAGGCGCTTGATTCGGCTTTCGACGCGAGCCTGGATGCCGGCCTCTTTCAGTTTGTCGGTGATCGTCTGCTCCATCTTGGCGAGAAAAGCCTCGCCTTCCTTGCGGCGGGCATTCACTGATTTTTCGACTTGCTCGTAACCAACGGGGTCAAGGAAGCGGAAGCCGAGGTCCTCGAGTTCACCGCGAATCTTTCCCATGCCGAGGCGGTGGGCGATGGGGGCGTAGATCTCCAAGGTCTCTTCGGCGATCTTGTGCTGACGATCGGCCGGAAGGTGTTCCAGGGTGCGCATGTTGTGCAGCCGGTCGGCCAGCTTGATCAGCACGACGCGGATGTCATCAACCATGGCCAGCATCATCTTGCGCAGGTTCTCGGCTTGCTGCTCTTCGCGCGTGGCGAAGTCGATCTTGCTGATTTTGGTGACGCCTTCGACGATGTGGGCGACCTGCTCCCCGAATTCCTTGCGGATGTCGACAATGGTGACCGACGTGTCTTCCACCGAGTCGTGCAGCAGTCCGGCAGCAACCGCGACCGGATCCATCTTCATTTCCGCGAGGACGAGGGCAACTTCCAGGGGATGAACCAGATAAGGCTCGCCGGAGGCTCGACTCTGACCCTCATGATTTTTCAGGGAATAATCGTAGGCTTTCTTGACGATGGTGAGATCGTCCTGCGGACGGTTCTCTTGCATCCGCTTCATCAGATCGCGGAACTTGGTCAGGGTAAGGGCAGTGGTCGCGATCTGTTGGCGCAAGCTCGCCATGTACGATTATATCCCGCGAGGAAGGGGACTCCGGGCAGATACTGCAATGGGGCGCGTGTTCATTATACCGTGCGCGGCTTTAGAGTTCCCTGTCTGCAGGCAGGGCAGGAACGCGGTGTCTGCAAGGCGAGTGCCCGAATTTGCGCGATCTATTCGACCGCCTGTCTCATCAGAATGAGACGGCCCACTCCATTGAGGTGAGATTTGCTCAAGCAATTCATCGCGGTCGTTCTCTCATGCGCTTTCGTTGCAGTCCAGGGAGCCGGCCCCGAGCGCAAGGTAGAAGGCAACGTGGTCGATTCGGAACGCGATCCGAAGGTGCGAGTCCATTTGCCGAGATCGGCGCAATACGCTGGCGCAGACCGCTGGGTGCTGTATGACATGGCGGATTGCGAGCTTCATGCGTTTGTCGATGCTGACGCTCGGAAACATGTTCGGCGCCTCTACTGGGTTCAGTTTGAAAGCTACCTGGCGATGAAGCCGGAGCTGCAACATACCTACGATTCACCGACGCATGCGGATATCGGCGGCATGGATTTTTACGTAGACACGTGGGTACGGGCGACGAACGAAGAGATGCGACCGGGCTCTGACCTGGAGCACACCTTAGCTCTCATTCGCAATAAGGGATTTCTGATGCCGGAAGGAATGGCGTATGTGCGCCTGGTCCATCTTTTCGACGCGAAGCGTAAAGAACTGATGATCATTTATGCCGAAGACCTCGCCCCGACTGGATTGACGGCCGGGGAACTCAAACAGAACGGCCCGCGGCATGATCGCTGGCCGGACATTGAAAAGAAAGCACGGGAAAAGGCAGAAAGAAGCATTGGAATCGAGCAGGAGGGACATAGAGCTGAGAATTGAAATTTCAGCCGTTTTGAATCGGTCGAACCGGCCGCGGTTTGGATCGTGGCGCACAAGCTGATAGAGTGACAACCTGCGCGCCATGATCTCTCGAATCCTCGTCAGTGGTGTTTCCGGGCCAATCGGGTCCGCCCTTCTTCCGTCTCTCAGAGCCCGCGGATATAGCGTTGCGCGCCTGGTGCGGGGGACAACTACAGGCGACGATCAGATTCCTTGGAATCCGGCGCAGGCGATTGCGCCGGAGGTGGTTTCCGGATTCGGCGCAGTCATTCATCTCGCGGGTGAAAGCATTGTCGGACGCTGGACGAAAACCAAGAAAACAAAAATCCGCGACAGCCGGGTCGCGGGAACCGCCGCCTTGGCGGAAGCTCTGGCACGAGCCAAAAACAAGCCGGAAGTGTTCGTCTGCAGTTCGGCGATCGGCTACTACGGTGACCGTGGCGACGAAGTTTTGAACGAGAAAAGCAAGCCCGGTACTGGATTTCTCCCCGACGTTTGCCGCGAGTGGGAGGCCGCGACGCAAGCCGCAGCCCATGCGGGCATCCGCACCGTCCAGATGCGTACCGGGGTCGTTCTGAGCCCTCACGGTGGAGCGTTGGGCAAAATGCTGACGCCCTTCAAGATGGGCGTCGGCGGAAAGATTGGAGACGGTCGGCAATGGATGAGCTGGATCGACGTTCAGGACGTGGTTGGCGCGATCCATCACATCCTGAACAGCGATCTTCTGCACGGCCCGGTAAACCTGGTCGCGCCCAAGCCGGTGACGAATGCCGAATTCACCAAGACCTTGGCGAGCGTGCTCTCGCGCCCGGCGATTCTTCCCATGCCAGCCTTCGCCGTGAAGCTACTCTTCGGCGAGATGGGAGACACTGTGCTCTTAGGAAGCCAGCGCGTCGAACCGACGCAACTGGTGATGAGCGGATACCCGTTCCGCTTTAGCAGCCTTCGAGCTTCGCTGGAGAATATTCTCAAACGCTAGGGCGCTCACTTCGCTCTGTGATTTCAATCACAGCCTTCCAGTTCTACTGCCGTCATCCTCACAACTTGCGTGGGACAGCAAATCTTCGGTGCTACTCCACTTTTCGACGGCGATGGCGGCCACGCCGTGACAGTCGGATTGCTGGGAGCGCCAGAAATGCGAGCCATATAGGAACTCCTTTCGCGCGGGTCAACTCGGGTTGGGACGATTCATCTCTTCTTGAAGTTTTTGCAAGAGCTCGGCACGTTGCTCTGTACTCAACTCGCGCTGCAACTCTTCCAGAGCCAGCGCCATGACGTGGTAATGATGCGCGCCAGCGAACTTGGGATCCGCAGTGATGTTGAGCCANAGNCTGTGCATGAGTTCCACNTCNTGNGGACGCATGCGNGGTGTGTGAGGCCCNAGGGCNTATTCGCGAGTAGTTCCATCCGGGGCGTACACTTCCAGAATCATGCGTGGACGCGGCTCCGGCAAGCGTTCCCAGGCATCGCCCGTAAGCTTGGCCTGCTCGTCGGCCGTGAGCTTGTTGGAGAGCCCGCAGACCACGCGACTGGAGTCGAGCCGCTGCGCGGTCACCATGATCGCCTCGAACACGTCGGTGGCGGGCACGACCAGGAGGTGGATCGGCTTCCCTTCTTTTTCCGCCACGGCCACAGCGGCGGTGAAAAGCTCCTGCTCGTAATGGTCGAATACCTGGCTCGCTTCCAGGACCGAACTGCCGCTGAAACTGTGCTCGCGATGATACAGGCGGGCGCTCATCACCACGACATCCTGCTTGTTCGTGTCGGTGTGCCTCAGTACGTGCCGTAAATAGTAGAGATTGCGGGGGTCGCGCACCGCGACCAGGATATTGCCCGGCCGCACTCCCATGGCGCCGCTTCCCAGTTCCTGATTGCCATACACTCGGAACTGATCCAGCTGCTCGGGCTTGCCATGGCGCTCTTTGGCAACATGATGTTCCGAGATGGTAAAGATCGTGAAGAAGGCTGCGCTGAAAATAAGTCCCGCGATGGTGGCTTCGTACTTGGTAAACAGGTTGACGACCGCGGTGATGAACAGCACACCTGAGATGAGAATCAGTCCTACCGGGATTTCGGTTTTTCCGATGTGCAGATTTCCCGGCACCTTCCATTCCCGGTTCCCGGGCTCGGTGAAGCGCAACACCAGCACCGCCAAGGACTTCATGGCGAAGCTCCAGATCACGCCGAAAGCATAGAGAGCAGCCAGCACATACACGTTGCCCAGGCTGAGAACGATGGTGAGCAACTGCATCCCGACAATCAGGTTGATGATGCGGTAGCTGGTGCCGTAACGGTTATGCGGCCGCTGAAACCAACTGGTGAGCACACCGTCTTCGGCCACACGGTTCAGGACGCCATTGGCGCCAACGATGGAAGTATTTTGCGCGCCGGCCAGAATCAGCACGCCCACTAGTACGACAAAACCGTGGAAAAGAAGTTTCACGCTCGTCGGCCCCACCAGATACATCGCGATGCCGCCGATGAGGTTGGCAAAGTAATCTGGGCGGACCTTGTCTGGAATGATCATCACCGCAAAAAACGAAACCAGCGAGGTGAAGAGCAGGCTGTAGACGAAAATCACCAGTCCCGTCTTCTCCAGGTTCTTCAACTTGGGATGTTCGATTTCGCGGTTGACCTGCGCCAGAGTTCTTCGCCGCTCATGGCCAGGACCGAGTGCCCGAAGCCGACGAACAGGATGATCCACGTAATGTGGCTGAACCAGGTTCCGTTGAGCCATCCCAGGGATTCTTTGTTCAGCGGAATCACGCCCGGATGCAGCGGATTCGGAGGCAACTGAACCGGCGCGCGCAAAACCGTGATCGTGCACCAGATAATCAGAATCACCACCATCACCGTGGTGATGACCATAATCTGCAACGCCTTCTGGCTGGATTCGTGGATGCCCTGCGTGTTCTTCCACCAGAAGTAGATGACGATGATGACGGCCAATCCGGCGGCAAAATGGTCGTCGGAAAACTCCAGGGGCCGGTGAAGGTAGACCCCGATGTCTTTGATGAATCCCGCAAGGTATTGGCCAGCCGAAACCGCGCTGATAGGGCCGGTCAGAACGTAGTCGAACAGCAGGGCTGAGACGGAGAACTTGGCCAGCGTTCCGCCCATCGCCTCTTTGACCACGCGGTACACGCCGCCCCGCACGAACATGCTGCTGGATTCGATATACAGCGCCCGCACGGCATAGCTGAACAGCATGACCGCCAGGATGAACCAAGGTGCGCTCTTGCCAATGACTTTTTCGGCGTCACCGCCCGCGTAATAGGCGGACGAGGCCAGGTCGGACAGAACAATCGCGGAGGCACGCCAGAACGAGATGAAGGTCAGCATCACCGTCGTGGCGACGAAGACCTTTACTGCCGGCTTTGTACCTTCAGGGGCTGTGGCCATGCTTGGTATGAAGGGCGGAAATTATGATTGCGCCTAAGCCATTGAAGATAGCACAGGAGAGAGAGGTAGGAACGGCTGTACCACTTTCGGGCTGCCAGGATCTACGTCGCGTCGTTGGTCCTACGCTTTTTCGGCGCCATGTAGGTGTGCGTGATTCGATCGTGCCAGCACAGGGCGTCTTCATCCAGGAAGACCCATGCATAGCCCATTCCCAAGGAGACAGCAGAGAGCCAGCCGGCCAGAACGCGCCAGCGCCGAAGGGATCGGGTAGTGGAAGTACCGTCGAACCGTGCAAGCTCGAGGCCCGCGAGTCGCAGTCCCGGCGTGCTGGCGGAGTACACGACCAGCAGATACTGGTAAGCTGCCCAGAACAAGCAGGGGATTCCGGCGGCGAGCCCCAGCAGCTGGACTTGCGGAGGGCGTAGAGCGTCAATCTTCCAAAAGATGAAACCGAAGAGCGCGAACGCGGCGGCGACGATGATTCCGTCAACCAGCGCGGCGAGAATGCGTAAACCCAGCGGCGCGCTCTGCAGAGGGATGTCGATGCCCCGCCGCTTCTCCGCTTCCGGGAGCTCGGTGGCTTCCATGATTATTCCACCAAGCGCCGGAGGCGGAGGCTCCACTTCCGGGACATCCAGAATTCGCGGCCGTTCGCTGACCGGCTCGGCCAGTTGATCCGGCGGCGGTGTCGGTGGCGCCCAGGCAAACCGGGGAAACTCGATAATCTTTGCGGTGCCATGTCCAACGCTGACATATCCGGCCGAATGGGGGATAGGTGGCGGCGCGGCTTCCGCCATCGGCGACTGCCGAGGCTGACCGTCGGCTTCGGCGGCGATCGAAGGCTCACTCCTGACCCCGTCGAACGCGAGAGCCTGGTTTGAGACTGGCTCAAACCCAGAAGGCGACAGAGGTCCGCTGCTTGCGTTTATTCTCGGCGCGGACTCCAAGGGTTCAAACCGCAGGCTGAGAGAGGGATAGCGAGGTGGACGCACCTTGCGGCGCGAGCGATAACGATTAAGCCGGGCGGAAAGTTCGTCGCGCCACGCCTCGGCGTCGGCGGACTCGGACTCGTCCGACGAATCGGAGGCCGGTGCCAGATCGAGCGGGACATTCGAATCAGAAGACTCGACTGCAGGCATCCCCGCACCTTCCGGATCAATCCACTTCATTTCCGCGGTAGCCAACGGCGACCGTTTCTCCGATTCGGCGCCGGGACTCGACTGCATCAAAGAAGCGGGAAGGGGCTCCGATTGGCAACGGCAAACTTCGCCACACTGCGGACAATTCATGACGTCCAGTCTCTCGAAATTGCACCAGTTCGCTTGCAAGATACAACCGGAAGGGAAGCAACGGGAATCCTAGCCTTTTTCGTCACTTTGCCTCGCAGCCAGCGCCGTGCTAAGTTCACGGTGCCGCGACAAGAAAGCGGAAAGGGCAGGTGCGCCTGCGATGGACGATCTTCTTCCGTCGATTTTCTTCCGATGACTCTTCGTAATAGAATCCTTATCACGGCGCTGTTTCTTTGTCATCAGCTTCTCGCTTCTGCGCTAGTAACCAGCCAGTTGCCGTCCAATGATTCCGCCCAATCCGCAATTCCCTCTTCTGCGCAGGCTGCTCAGAAAGCAGAAACGTCCGCATCAGCATCCAGCACAGCGTGCGCGAAGCAGGCCGCAACCCAAGACTCAGACTCGGCCACCATCTGCGCCGACGAGCAGAAAAAAGTCGGCAACGTCTACAAATTGCAAGGCCATGCGGAAATCCACTATCGCAACTATGTTTTGCGCGCCGATGAAGTCACTTATGATTCAGACAGCGGCGAGGCCAACTCCTCCGGGCATCTCGCTCTTGACGGCGGCCCCAACGACGACCACATTCGGGCCACTCATGGCACTTATAACTTGACGACCGAGACGGGGCGCTTTTACGACGTGAGTGCAACGACCGGCCTCCGTTTTCGGGGCAACCGCGTGGTGCTTACCTCGACCGCTCCATTCGCTTTCTCCGGCAAAATCGTGGAGAAGACGAGCCCGGATCACTACCTGGTGTACGACGGCACTATCACCACCTGCGAACTTCCGCACCCCAAATGGCAGTTCGAGGCCCACAAAGTGATGGTGGATGTGGGAGGAAATGCCAGCATCTACCACAGCAAGTTTGTACTGCATGGATTCCCGGTCTTCTACTTTCCCTACGCGACTCATCCTGTAGCCCGGGAAGTGAGGGACACGGGATTCCTGGTGCCGACNGTCGGCCGGTCTTCTACCAGAGGCAATATCGTTGGCGATTCCTTCTACTGGGTAATCAATCCCAGCATGGACGCCACGGTGGGCGCCGAATACTTTTCGTTGCGCGGTTGGTCCCAACGCGGAGAGTTCCGCGCGCGTCCCAGCGACAATTCCTATGTGGACCTGAATGTTTTTAGTGTGATTGATCGCGGCATTGGCACGCCCCCATTGAAGGAAGGTGGCCAGGAGGCGCGCCTGACGGCCGACGGCAACTTTTACGGCTTCCGCGCGGTTTCCAATATTGACTACCTCAGTTCGTTTCTCTTCCGCTTGGCCTTCAACGATGTTTTCACCCAGGCAGTGAACTCCGAAGTAAAATCGCAGCTTTTCCTCTCCAAGGCGGTCGAGGGATTTTCTTTCGGAGGAATGGTCGAGCGCTATCAGAACTTCTTTCAGACCACGAACGCTAACGGAACGCTCTCCAATCCGCCCACATTTGATTCCATCCAGATCCTCCACGCTCCCAGCGGCGATGCGTCCAGCGTAGACCAAAAACTGGGACGCTCCCCATTCTTCTGGTCCTTTGACGGTTCCCTGACCGGCCTTTCTCGAAGTGAACCCGGCTTTCACACGGGAGAATTGCTAGGACGCTTCGATTTTAATCCGGAGATCGCCCTGCCCTTTCAGTTCCACGGGTNGTCGCTGCGTCCTGCCCTCACCCTGCATGAGACGTACTACACTGAGCGGTTTGTGAACGGCCAATCAGTTCCCCGCCCCACGAACCGCCAGGCGCTGCAAACATCAGTAGAAGTGCTGCCGCCGGTTCTGGAGAAAATTTTCGGCAAGGAATTTTTTGGCCGGAAGTGGAAACACGTTATCGAACCGCGGGCGGTCTATCGGTTAGTGACCGGCGTGAACGATTTCGCGAATGTGCTCCATTTCGATGAGCGCGACATCTTGAGTAATACCCACGAGGTTGGNTATGGCTTTNTTACCCGCCTCTACGCCAAGCATTCGTCCTCAACGCAAATTCAGGAATGCGACACGCCCATGACGGGCCTTGCGGTAGGTGCGGCTGCGCCCGAACAAACTGTTCCCTGGGAGCGCGTCCGAAATCTGGACAACCAGCCTTGCACTCCCGGTCCGCAAGCCAGGGAGGTGGTGACCTGGCAAGTGGAACAGAAATATTTTCTCGATCCCACATTCGGCGGAGCCCTGGTGACGGGGCAGCGCAATGTGTTTACCACGACCGAGGAGCTGACTGGCATCGCATTCGCCACTCAGCCGCGCCACCTTTCTCCCTTAGTCTCACGGATGCGCGCTGCTACCAGCAGCCACACCGACACCGAGTGGGACATCGACTACGACTTCCAGTTGGGGCGCGTCAACGAGAACACGATCCTGGCCAACTACAATCTGGGAGCTTTCACCTTTGGGGGCGGCGACGCTTTCCTGCAGATTCCGCAGCCCAACACAATTCCTCTCAGGTATCAGCAGTTCCGAGTTGCCCTGGGTTACGGCGGGCTAGTCCGCCGTGGGTTGAGTGCCGCCAGCAGCTTCGGCATCGATGCGGAGACGGGACAACTCCAGTTTGCCACCGCCCAGACCACCTACAACTGGGATTGCTGCGGCGTGACTCTGGAATATCGCCGCTATGCCATCGCCAATGTGCGCAACGAGAATCTGTTCCGCTTCACTTTCAGCCTGGCGAATATCGGTTCATTTGGCAACCTGCGGCACCAGGAGCGGCTCTATTAGAGAAGCAACGGCCTGAGGGCGAGTCGCTCGTTCTGCGTCCGTAGCGCCCTCTGAGGTTCAAAGCTTTTGCCGGGTTCCGCCTCTTGAGGTGCTGGTACCATAAGAGATATGCAGGCTTCTGAAACGGGCATCGGCGCCAAAGAATCCCTTCTAGAGGCGGAACTGCGTCAGTTGGGCCGCGTGCTCGTCGCCTACTCTGGTGGTGTAGATTCTGCCTATCTAGCCTGGGCAGCTCACCGTGCGCTTGGCACCGAGATGTTGGCGGTGATCGCCGACTCTGCCAGCCTGGCGCGAACTCACCTGAACGATGCCATGGCTTTTGCCAAGGAACAGAACATTCCCATCGAAGTCATCTCTACTTCCGAACTCGACCGGCCGGAATATACGCGCAACGACGGACAACGGTGCTTTCAATGTAAAGATGAGTTGTTTGTCGTGATGGAGAAGCTGCGCGAAGCGCGGAGCTTCGACGCCATTGCGTACGGAGTGAACCTCGACGATCAGGGCGACTTCCGTCCCGGTCAGCAAGCCGCAAAGCAGCACCATGTCGCCGCTCCGCTCCTGAAGGCTGGATTGACGAAGCAGGAGATTCGCGAACTGGCACGCCTAGCCGGATTGCGCATCTGGGACAAGCCGGCGTCTGCCTGCCTCTCCTCGCGCATTGAGTACGGCCGCCCGGTGACGCGTGAGGCGCTCGACGTAGTCGAACGGGGCGAAGACGCCATTCGCAACCTCGGATTCCGACAATTCCGAGTACGCCATCATGGCGACATCGTGCGCATTGAGATCGCCCGCGAGGAACTGGAACGAGCCTTGAATCCCGCCATGGCAGCCCAGTTTTCAGCGATCTTCAAGGCGCTGGGATTCAAGTTCGTCACACTCGACCTGGAAGGATTTCGCTCTGGTTCGATGAACGCGCTACTGCCGGCCGAGCAACTCCGCCGCACCGGTTAGACGGAGTGAAGGTCCCCGCCGTTTCCGGCCGGCTAGTATTCGCTGTGAGATAATCAAAAGATAACTAGTGATGTTGAGGCGGTTCCTGTTGATTCTAATCCGACGTTCGCTGCTTATCCTGCTTCTTGTCTGCCTGGGTTGTGTTGCCCAGTCTGCGCCTCCCGAGGTGGCTCACAAGATCGAGCGCCACGTACGCTCGTTCTATACCATTCCCCCCGAGATGAAAGTGACAGTCGGCGCAATCACCCCGAGCACCGAAGTCGCGGGCTTTGACGCCGTCTCGGTGACCATCGGCGGCGATGACGGCAAGTCGAAGGAGTACAAGTTTCTGGTATCCAAGGATCGAGGCACCATGCTGCGCGTGACGCGGTTCGACCTGAACAAGGATCCGTTCGCCGAGGTGATGAGTAAGATCGACGTCACCGGCCGGCCCTCGCGCGGAGCCAAATCCGCTAAGGTTGTGGTGGTCAATTTCGACGATTTCGAATGCCCGTTCTGCTCGCGGATGCACCAGACGCTGTTTCCCACGATCTTTAATGAATACGGGGATCGAGTCGCATTTATCTACAAAGACGACCCGCTGGCCGAGATTCACCCCTGGGCGATCCATGCCGCTGTAGACGCAAACTGCCTGGCAGCTCAAAACGCCGACGCCTATTGGGATTTCGCGGACTACATGCACGCGAACAAGCAAGAGATCGACGCACAGAGGACTCCCCCGGCGCGCTTCGACGCGATCGACAAAATTACCTTTCAGCAAGGTATGAAACACAACCTGGACTCAGGCAAGTTGCTGTCGTGCGTCAAAGCGCAGAACGAAGATGCCGTGAAAGCGTCCATGAAAGAAGCGGACGGTCTGGGCGTAAACGGAACACCAGCCCTGTTCATCAATGGTCAGAAAATCGATGGTGCGGTTCCCATCGGCGAGGTCCGAGCCGCGCTGGACGCCGCCTTGAGAGACGCGGGACAGCCCGTGCCGCAGCACGCCTCATCGGCCTCAGCACCCGTGTCCCAGTGATGG
>JGI12635J15846_10003366_pt1 | contig 13909 bp, 14 predicted proteins | sample BlaSpr_A8_OM2_M2_FD_15846 | JGI IMG/M metagenome (IMG submission 15846) | reverse complement strand
TGTGGCGGAAATCGTGCCAGCCGCACAACCTGATCCCCAGTTTCTTCGCAGCGGGTTTGAGGAAACGGCGACGGGCGTTGCATGGGTTGATCGGCGTTCCATTTCTAGATTGGAAGACCCATCCTCTACTTGTTCCCAACTTCCTCAACCGAGCGAGGAGTTCAATATCCATGATTGGAATCTTGCGCTGCTCGCTCGGTTGCAGGCCATACGCCTTCCCCGCATACACCACTCGACGCAGAGTTAGAACATGACCATCCAAGTCAGTTCCCTTGACGCCGATGGCTTCCTCGATTCGCACGGGGATGCGGGTTACAAGAAGAACTAGAGTCGAATATGGTTCGTCCAATCCGGCGACAATGGCGAGTTTCTGTGGCTCACTCATCTCCGCACGCTTGACCCCTCGACTTTCATTCGTCGTTCGTGGTGTCTTGATTTTCACGCACGGCCTACACGATTACGGACTCAGGATGACGGTACACCCAGCCTCTCAATCCTGCTCTCAATCACTGAGACCGTTACGGAGGGCTTTTCCGCCTTCTGGAATTGAATCGCAATGGATTCCGGGAGCTTCGCTTCCAGCTTGCGTGATAGCCACTCTTGTAACTCCGATTTATGTTCCCGAGAAAGATACACAAAGCGGACTCCTAAGCGGCCCGTCTTCAGCCAGCAGATTTTCGATTCTATGGCGAACGGAACTTTGCAACCCGGTAAAATGAATTGAATTTGTGCTTCGTCGCCGAGGCTGAGCGGAACACGTGTGCTCAAGGCCATCCCACCTTCGCTGATATTGACGCTGCGGCAGTGAACTTCGGTCATGTTTCGTCTGAGAATGGTGACCGGACTCGAAAGGGGACACCGAAAGTAGCGCCGCCGTTCCCTCAATATCAGTCCGTAAGCAGGCTTGAGGGTGTTGCGAATCGACTGCGGAGAAAGCGGCCGCCCAAAGACAAAAACTGTCCTCCTGTGGAAAGCCGCGATGGCGTCTACATCACTGCTGCTGATGGCAAACGTCACCGCTGTTCGATTCGATAAGGAGCGATTCAAACCATCCAAAATCAGCCCACACTGTTGTCCTAGTTGTAGATCAACGACAACAGCATCGAACTTTCGGCGGTTCAAAAGGCGAACCGCGCCTGCCGCATCCTGACATATATCGGGCGTAATAGACAATTCTCGCAGGGCGAGGCTGAATTGCCCGAGTGTCACCGGGCCAGCCGACACCAAAAGTGCAAATGCGATTGCCATGATGAGGTATCTCCAGAATCGTATCGCGCCTTAGAACGTTCTCTCCCAATTTGACCGTACTCCTGCCGCGAACGTCACCCTAGTTACGAGGGGTCAGTCGGCAAATCTAATTCCCCTTCATTTGTTGGCCCTGCGTCGGTCACTCAATCTAGAGGCGCTTGGCGAACAAGACGACCGACTCTCCGACTGACCTTCCGTGCGAACTCGCGCCTGAGATTCTCCCCACAATGAAATCAGAACTGTGAGGTTAGAGAATGGCTACGGTTTCACTGACTACTCCGCAGAAGACGATTCGTACCGGAGAATGGGCGGTGAAGATGGCTAAGGTGCGTATCCGCCAAGCACTGGCTCGCACCCGCTGGCAATTGGTGACGTTTTGGGACCCGCAGGCCGGGAATCGGCAGGGATAGTGGACCTAATTGCGATGACATGAACCGGCTTCAGCCGCCTTCGTGTCCGCCAACGAAGTGTCATGGCGGCCTGCACTCGCCGCACGCTCTGTCGAATGGCTCGGCACGCACGGTTATGCGGTCCTCGGAACCGAGCTTTTGCTTCCAAAGGGTGATGGCTCGATGCAGAGCTTACCTTACTTTCAGAACGTAGACCGGAAACGCAATGAGTTGTGGGATTCGTTTGTGATCCGAGCGGCGGCAGAGACGTTCGCATATTTCAGAGCGTTTGCCTCCAAGTTCATCGAGGAAGGCGATGTCTATGTGAACGTGACTTGGGTGAGCGAGGCGGAATTTAGGAACCTGAGACCTCGCGTTTGAGCATCAAGGCTGTCCAGAATTTGAGCGAGTTATTCTTGGAAAGCAACCGCAGTAAAGTGCCCGCAATGACTCCATTACAACATTTACGGAGCCGTCGAACTCGGTAGCAGTTTGAAGTTGATGTCGGTGCGCTGTTCGCCATCGCCGAGGTCGATTGGTATCGCCTGCGCTCTGGTAGAAACGCCCGGATAGTAGACGCGCAATTGCCACTCCGTTACGGTGTTGGCACGCACGCCCTCGCCGACAATGTATCAACCCGCTTCCCGCCCTCGAACTTCAAAGTGTCCTCGTCCATCGGTTTCGACAGTGAAATACTCATGCGGCGGCGAAACTCGGAGAATTGCTACTTGCGCGTTCGACGCTGGCTTCCCGTCTGCGGTTGTCACTGTTCCTGAAATTCCACCATCCGCGTGGATTGGGAAATCGACATCGATACAACCATGCTTCACGACAAATGTCTTACCGTCAGGAGCCCAAAACCCAAGCTGAGTGTTCACGGTCACGTTATAAGAGTCCGGCGGAAGCTCAAACTCGAAGTGGCCATTGCTGTCCGTCAGCGCGTTATATTCAGTTCCTCCTGAAATGCGCTTCGCGATAACGCCCCAGTCGGGAACTGGACGGGACTGAGGTTTTTGGTCCGTCATCTTCATGCGGGTTACCCTTCCAGTGATAATGCCTGAATCAGTCGAGCCTCTATTCCCGGAAACCGCGGACTTGAGAGATAGACGAGCCATTTGTCGCCGGCCTTGATTTCGGGTTAATTTAGAGGGAGGCAAGCTTGGTTAACGGTAGCCGTCACTTCACTCGCGGAGCCGAGGAAGATTTCATCTGGAATCAGTTCAAGACGCTTGTCGGTATCTGATATTTCGGTCGCGGACTTTACAGTTGCGGTGAACACCCTCGCAGAGCCAAAGGTGCCGCATCCCATTTCCCCCTGCGAATTCCGCTGTGCAAACACTGAATCTGCCTGCCGTGGTACTCGCGGATTTCGACGATGACCGCAGAGAGAGATGGCACTAGGAAGGTCACTGCGAAGACGAATAGCCACGGTCGCCATTTTCGTGAAAGCAACATGACCCGGTCATTATAGGCCGGAGAACATCGCTGGTGAAAGAGTGTGCCGCGAATGGCTCTAGAGTTCAGCGAGCAGAACTCCCGCTCGCGAACTGGTTCGCTCCACCGGCCGCTTCCACTGCACTCAATCACCAGCCATTGAAACTCGGAATCGATTGGTACCCTCAGGCATTGCCGCTCTGATTGTTCGTCTTAGGCTGGTAGAGCCAAAGCACAAGGGCTGAGGGAATTAGCACGCCAATGAACAGACCGTTACCCAAGCAGAAAAAAAGAGTCGCCGATGCAAGATGGCGGACGATCACGAACACGTTAAATGCCACCAAGAGTATGACTGACGCTGTGAGCAAGACCTTCGCGGCCGTTGCGGCCTTTGGAAGTCCAATAGACAACAAGAGGCCCACCGCTATCCCGCCCATAAGGTGCCACGCGAAGTAATAGCCAACGGCGACTGCACGGGATTGGAGAAAACGCACATCGAAATGCCGGAACAAGTCCAGTCCTACGTATATGAGACCAGATAGTCCGGCAAGAAACGTTAATCGTTGCTCACGACTTCCAAGGCCCTTTTTCCCAGTTAGACTGCCGATCAGGAACCACAAGAATCCGAGAGATATGAGTGACAGCGTGATCTGGCTAAAGATAGGTAGGCGCGTTGGCGCGGAGAGTATTGACGCCTGTCGCCGGAGATTTGGGAGCCAGCGGAGCAAGTTTTTCATTGCAGCAAGATTATGCTTGAAAATCAAACGGGCTGTTGCAAAATCGTATCGCCAAGCGATCCCGGCGCGGAGCCTGTGACTGATTGTGTAGAGCATTGCTGGCAGGACTTGTCGTTAAATCTTAGTCCCCCACCGACAAGTGCCCCGGCGCGGAGCATCGGCGGCAAGATGCGAACACGGTAGCGTCCACTGCGCCAGCGGCTTTCGTGCAAATCGCGATTGCGCTCAGAACCCCTCAATGAGCGAAATCGCCTTACGCCATCTATGTTGGGATAGCGCATACCTCTACTTGGTGCTGTCCGGTTTTGCGGGCGCAGCGGGTTGCGCCGGCTGGAACTGAGCCAAAGACTTTTCCACGCGCTTTTTGAAATCACCCGCGTCGTCGTTCCCCAACCCGCTGAAGCCGGATTGAACTACCATCTCGCAGGAGCTGTCCCCTTTAACATTCAGCACGACGGAATTAATCCGCTTCTGGCCGGCCGCTCCTATTCCCATGGTATACGTGGCTGTCATCTCGTTGCTGTCCATGCCCATGATCCCATACTTACCGGAGTTGCGGAGCGTATCCTTCACTGCGCTCCACAACGTGCCGCACGATACCGAATAGACGTCCTTGTGTACCTTGGCGAACGATGGCACGGCAATAGTCAATAGAGTTATGAGTGTCACTGCGAATCTTTTCATAGCACAAACTCCTTATCATTTCGAACCCCTCATCTTACACGGAGCCCACAGGCAGCAATCATCCCCGCATCAGCGAGTGCCTAAACTGGCAATCCCCATCACCCTCAAAGCCCCTCAATGAGCGCTTCTATGAGAAGGTCATAAAAGTCAAGGCCGACGTGGCGGCCCTCCTTTGTTGGATCTTCGTTTTTCGTCTGGCACGTCAGTTCCACCGTCCCTGCGTTTCTTGTTTTTTTTTCTTTTCTTGTCCTTTGTGGCTTTTGCCACATTTCCACAGAAAATTTGGCGTTAGGATCGCTCAGGAGCGACGACTGGCAACTGGGTCGACCCACAGTACTCCCCGTTTTGTCTGTCTTGCCGTGAAACCTTGCTTGTTTTCTTCCGTGCTGCATAGAGCTCCGGGGTGACTTGTGGGGCTGTCAAGGGCGCCCGGAAAGGGCGTTCATCTTGACCCTTGACAGCCCCGCAAGTCACTTCACAATCGAGCTCGGAACGAAGCGAAACGCAGTTCAGTTGAGCTTCGTTCCTTAGTGGAGTGGTTTTCGCTCTTTCTCGAGCTTGCTCGTTGGCATCCACCCTCCGCCTCACCGTTCTGGAATTCTGCATCATCATCGTTTTGTTGCGCTCACAGAACATTCTGGATCTGCTTCGAACCAAGTCCTCCTGGAAAACTCTGGCCGACGCCACTCCACCGTTGCCGTGCTTCTATCCGCACTCTGAATGGGCCGCTTAAGGGCCCGGTGCAAGTTGGGGTTCGTTCTAAATACCCAGGTCCATCACTGCGGTGATGAACCTGGGATTGTTGGGGGCTGCCATCTAACGCGCGATCTTAATAGACCAGCACTCATTACGCAGTCACCCGAACAAGGCGGTGGATGTCGTTGTCTGCCAAACCTCCTGGATCGACTCTGGTTCTCGCTTCCTCAACTTCGGTCCTGCCTCCACAACAAATCGCGTGGCGATTGTCCCCTTTGCCCTGGCCGGCTAGGCTGCCGCCGCNATCGGTGCCGACATCGCGTTGTGCAGCGGTTCGTACACTTCTCCACTCACCCACAGCCGGTGTAGTAAGACGGCCAGCTTCCGGGCCACCGCTACCGCCGCTCTCTTCTTCGCATTCTTCCCACCACGCTCACAGAGCCGCAACCCATATCGTCGTAGGTCCGTGTCCGGTCCAAACGGCCCCAAAATATACTGCGCGCTCCCCACCAGCAGCTTGCGCACCATCGTATCTCCGGCTTTGCTGATTCCTAATTGCGGCTGGCTCTCTCCCGAGTCTTCCTGCTTCGGCACCAATCCCAGGTACGGTCCCACATCCCGACTCTTCACAAATCGTTGCGGATTCTCCATGGTCAACACGTAGGCCAGCGCCGTGATCGGTCCCACCCCTTTCACTTGCCTCAGTAAAGTCGTGTGCCCATATTTCTCCCGACCCAGCTCTTCTATCTTTTTGTCGTACTCCTTAATATCAGCACTCAGGGTTGCTGCCAAACGCACCAAGGGCAGCAGCGCTTCCCGCATCTCCACCGCAATTGCCTCCTCTCCCTTTCGTGCAAAACTCCGGCTGGAACACTTGGGTAGCCGCGTGCCCATGCTCTTAACCAAACCTCGGGTGGTGTTGATGATCTCGGTCCGCACCGCCACCAAGGCATCGCGGGCTCGCAGCATTACCAGATCCTGCCGTACTTCCCGACTGCGGTGCTGGATCGGGTACAACGACTCTGGGTCCACCCGTCCCAAGCGGGCCAGCTTATTCGCATCGATCCGATCATTCTTGCGTTTGCGACGCTTCGATCCGTCCATCAACCGCGGGTTGGCGACCAGCACTTCGTGCCCGCAACCGCCGATCGCTTCCTGCACCCATGCCGAGTGTGTCCCCACCTCAATCACCACCCGCGCCGCATTCAACCCCTGGAAGAAGGTGGCAAAATCCTCCAGCGTTGTCCGCAACTGTCCCTCCGCCAGCGTTTCCCCCTCCAGATCAAGAATGCAGTAGTTGCTCCATTGGTCCCCCAGATCCACTCCCACCGTCAGACGATCGAGATTGGGGCCAAGCTCGCCTCGCTTATGCTTTTCTCCGGCGCTCGTGCCTGCCACCTTTTTCGGATCCAGCTTTTCTTTCAGCTTTTCCACCAGTTCCGCCAGCACTTCTTTCGTATCCCGCCGCACCGGGCCTCGCGATTTCGTCCGCTTCGATGTCGCTTCATTCTTCTTTCCAGAATTGTTATGCTTCTTCACGGTCGATCTCCTTTTCATGTGATTGCACGTTGAGTGCGTTGATCACCGCTAGCTTAACGCCATCCGTGATCGGGGATCGACCTTCTCATCCCATCTATCGCCTGTGGGTGTTGAAAAAATCCCTTTCAGTCCAAAACCGCCAAATTTTGGGGGATAGAAAATGTCCACCCGACCCGAGAAGATCGCGTATAGGTCATCCTGACGCAATTTTATTTGCGCGAATTTTGCAGAGATGAGTTTTTCAACACCCACGCCTGATCCCGACAGTTGACAATCTCTGCCGACGAACCAGACATCGTTGGATGACGCCCGCTGCTATTGCAACTTCGCGTACTCCGCCTCGGCTTCTTTCAGGATGGGGATGTCGGGGTCGGCGTCTTTCCAGAGCGTGAGGAAATCTTTGTAGTCGGCAAGCGCACGGACACGGGCGGCATCGGCATCCGCTCCCTGTGAGGTTCTCGATTGCAAGGCATTGGCACGCGCTACTCCGAGATGCGCCAAGGCTCCGGTCCAGCAGTTCCAGACTATGCCACCTTGGTCAATGATTTTCTGATACTCGGCGGCGGCGTCCTTACCTTGTCCAGCAGCTAAATACGCCTCGCCGCGAATGTATGTTGGATAGAGGCAGGAAATATTATTGACGAACAGGATTTCACCCAGCTCGAAGGCTGATGCAGCTTGCAGGACGGCAATGGCAGCGGGCGGATTCTTTCTGTCCAGCGCCAACTGCGCCTCAATCGCTGGCAGCCAGAGAGACTGCATCTGCGTATCCAGCGGATAACGCTTGTTTAGGTCTTGTGCGGAAGACTCGGCTCGCGCAGTATCGCCCGCCATGGCAAATGCAAGCGCGGCTTCGACCTCGACGCCCTGACTGGTGGGAACGAGTTTCAAAGCCTCTGCCGCAGATTGCCGCGCTTCCGCAGGATTGCCGTAAGCCGCTTGTTGCAGAGCAGCATTCGTCAGATAGATCGCCGCATTTTCCGTGTTGTCCGTTCGTGCGGCGGAGTCCACGGCCCGCTTGGTCAGTTCCCGCGCTTTGGCTAAATGCCCTCCGTACGCCTCAGTGTCTGATGCCAGCGCGAGGCCCTCGTTCTCGTAATCTGGCTCGCCCGCATACCACTGCCGCTGTTCCGCCATCGCTGCGGAGTCCGAGTCGAGAAACGCCAGACCGTAGAGAGCATTGTGGAATATGTCGTTGTCCAGTTTTCTCGCCTGCGCCTCGTGAATGATCTGTCGCGCTTCGTCGAACCGTTGCAAGGCGAGTGTGAAGTTGCCGATCCACCCGTAACTAGTTACCCGATCCGGTGCAAGGCGCAGGCCTTGCCGCATGTTCTCCACACCTTTCTCGTACTGCCCCTGTGCGCCATACACTATACCCAAGTCGGTATACCCGCTGGTTCCACGCGGGTAGCTCTCAATTTCCTCCTGAAGCGTCAGAGCCGCTTTATCCAGTTCCCCGGTTACATACTGATAGTAGGTAGCTGTGATCGACAGTTTTTCCCGCTCGCTGGCATGTTCCCGCAACTGGAACGCTTTGGTCAGGTAATCTCTGGCGCGACCTACCTCGCCAAGAGTGAGGTAGATGCCGCCCACTGCCCTGTAGCCCATGGCAAAATTCGGGTCCAGTTCGATGGCACGCTGAAGGTAAGGTAGAGCTGCAGCGGGGCCTTTCTCGTTAGCCGTCCGGTTGCCAAGGCTGTACGCTTTCAAAGCTTCAAGGGAAGACGTGGTGGCCTCTGCAAGTGGAGCATCAAACTTCTGTACTGTAGACAGCGATTCGCCCATTTTGCCCCTGAGCTTGGATGCCGCTTCGCCCAGTGCATCCAGCACCTTCTCCTTGGATAGCGCCGTAACCTGCTCCTCGGCCAGCGTGTCTCCGTTCTGGCAATTCACCGCCTTCAAGCCCAGAACGTACTCACTGCCCAGACTGTCAATTGCTCCGCCAATGTAGGCCTTGCTGCCCGCCCTCTGGCAAAGCTCGCGGACTACCCCCGGTGTGAGTTTCGTACCCGCCGGGCGAGTCATCAGTTGCAACGTCTTTGCCACTTCGCTGTCCGAAAGCAGATTCAGGAACGGCGACTGCCGCAGTGAAACGCTGAGCGCGGTCTTCAGCGTGTCGTCGAATACCACATCATTCGTGCGGTTGGCAAAATCGGCGAGAACGATGGTGTCCTTGTCGCTGAGCTTGGGTGTGCGGTGAAGGTAGAAGTAACTGCCCGCTCCGAGCACAACGGCGGCTAATGCAACTGGAATTATCGCCTTCCAGAGCATTCGTGGATGAGCGGCGGCTTCAGCCCTTAGTGCTGCTGGCATTCGCGCCGACTCCGTATCCCGCTTCAGCCTTTGCAAATCAGTGCGAATGTCGGAGGCGTGCTGGTATCGGAGACTGCGATCCTTCTCCAGACACTTACTGATAATCCGTTCTAAGTCGGGCGGCACATCAGGATTGAGCCTTACCGCAGGAACAGCTGCCCGGCTCAGGATGGACTCGAAGACGACTCCGGTGCTTTCGCCTCGGAACGGCAATGTTCCCGTCGTCATCTCATACATCACAGCGCCGAACGAAAACAAATCCGTCCGCGCATCCAGTTCCTTTGCTCGCACTTGCTCTGGCGACATATAGGCAACAGTTCCCATCGCCGTGCCGGGACTGGTTAGGTGTTCTTCCAATGCTACGGTGGATCGTGCGGACTCGCCAGCGTCCTGTGAGCTTGGGGTAGCCGTAACCTTCGCCAACCCAAAATCCAGAATCTTGGCGTGCCCTCGTTTCGTCACGAAGATGTTGGCAGGCTTAATGTCTCGGTGGACAATGCCAGCAGCGTGAGCGGCATCCAGCGCGTCAGCGATCTCTATAGCCAGCGACAGAATGGTTTCGGTTTCCATGGGACGACCGCCAATGCTGTGTTTCAGCGTTAGCCCGTCCAGAAACTCCATGGCGATGAACGAACGACCATCGTGCTTGCCGATTTCATAGATCGTGCTGATGTTCGGATGGTTTAGTGCAGATGCAGCGCGAGCTTCGCGGCGAAAGCGTTCTAGCGCCTGCGGGTCTTGGGCTAAGCCCTCGGGAAGAAACTTCAGGGCGACGAAGCGACCAAGCTCGGTGTCTTGAGCCTTGTAAACGACACCCATCCCGCCGCCGCCCAATTTCTCGATGATGCAGTAGTGCGAGATGGTTTGGCCGATCATGACCGGGCAAGAAACTCTGGATGGCAATCTTAGGGACGGGAAGACGTGGAGTCAACGAGAACGGCACAACGATGGGCTGTGCAGCACCAAAATCACGGATTTTATGGATTATCGGTCGCTCTCGCCCGGTGGTTTACAACGGGTCAAATTTTGAGTCCGTTTTCTGCGGCCTTTCGCCCCCTGCTTTTGGGGGTCGGATCGCTGGCCTGCATCTATACCTTCGGGGCCATCGAGCACTTGTTTTGAGGCTTGATGTAGAACAACTGCAACTCTTCTGCCCGTGCCAGATTCTTGCGATCACGTGACCTCCTCGACAAACGAAGGCATTTTATTGATAAGCCGCCGATCTATTGGATTTGAGTGCGAAGCTGTAACGAACATTGGTTGGATTGCACCATTATGAAAGCGGGGTAAAGGTTCGGGCCGTGGAAGTTGATCCTTCAGAAGAATTCAGACAATCTTCAGACCTCTCCATTGCCGGGAAAGCGGAACTCGCGCAGTATGACTACCACGGTGAGCGCGGCGAACAAGAGCTGCACCGTCGAACTGCGAACCAGTTTGTCCGAGTTCTTATAGTTCGCAGGTAGAAGAAGAGTTGCGGGATTCCCCACTTAGGAACGAGGAGGCCTGCTTATGGTTGCGAATGCGATTCCCACCGCCGAATTGACCGTCAACACGAAAAAAGGGTCGAATGAAAGTGGCGCCTCCGTCACTCTGAAACAGCGACTTGAAAAACTCCTGCGGGAGGTGTTCGAAGGACACGAAGAATACCTCGGGGTGACGCCGGATTAGGTTCTGATCCAATGCTCTCGGGCAATGTTGTAAGACCTCTGTCTCTATCAGCGGTGCCAAGAACGTCGGGGTCGGACTTTGGCCGCCAGTGTGGTGAATGATGATGAGGAGCGCACCGAGCCCTTGGTACCCACGGAGATTCCGGATCGGCTATTCTCATAGCACGATGACCGAAGACATCCAGCACGGAGCCTCGCCTTGGTTGATTTATCGATAGCGGACGGAAAACTGACGTTGCACGTCCGGGGCGCGGACAAGCTCTGGGCTTTCAAGAGCAGCCTCGAAATACCGCTCGTTCACATTGCGGCTGTCCGAGCAGACCCGGAAGCCGCACGTGGCTGGTATCACGGCATTAGAATGCCCGGAACCAGTGTCCCCGGCGTCATCACGGCGGGAACGTTTTATCAGGACGGCAAGCGAGTCTTCTGGGATGTTCACGATCCCGACAAAACCATCGTGATTGACCTGCATGACGAGCGGTACAACCAGTTGATCGTCGAAGTGGATGATCCTGAGGCTGCTGTCAGGCTGTTTCAGAATGCGTTGTAGACGGCGCAAGCCTTTTGCCCATCTTCCTACTCTGCCTGCACCGTCACTCACTTCGCTTCGCCGCCAACATCCGAGACAAGAACCGGATGCTTCCAAGAAACTCCCGCGCGCTGAAACGGTTCGTTACGCAGCCTTGGGTTCGATGGGGACAAGTTCGTAGCCCAAAATCTGATTTCACATTAATCCTTCGGTACGGCTGTACGCTAAGACGGATAGCGGAAGATTCGCGGCATAGGTAGCGTGCTAAGGAACAATCAGAATTGGAGCTCGCCAGAAGGTTGTCTTCTGTGCTGCCGGGTCAAGCACCGTGATCTGGCAGTCGTAATCTCCGGCAATGAGGTGATCAATGCTAACGCTGAAACTGAGAGGGATGATTGCGAGCCGACTCGTAGCATTGGAAGCGACTGCAATAGGCGGGGTTTCGAGAACTTTGTTGTCCCCGAGATAAAGACTGACAAAGCCAAAAAGAGGTTGGCTTGAGGGCGGGCTGCCCTGGACCGGTTGCTTATAGGCCTGGAGGTAGACGTAAATCTCGTGACTCGTACTGAAAACTCGAGTCACGCTGGGGACAAGCTTCTCTCCGTTCTGCACGAGGGGGTTAACCGCTGCCTCTTTCTCTCTATGGGCGCCTTTCTCCACGTCATAAAGCGCCTCTTTTAGGTCGACCCGCTGGCTGCTCAGCACGACCGAGCTAATGGGGACGTGCTTATCCTCTTTGTTCAGGTTTGGGATCACGAAGACCGTTTGATAGGTGCCGATTCTGCCAGTTTCATCGTCGCGCGCCAGGAACTTGATCATGTACTTTCCTGGCAAGAGCGTGAAGCCGGTGTCGTACTCGATGGGGCGCCGCGCGAGCTCCGCTGCGGTTGCGTTCGAGAGCTTGATGTTGACGTTATCGCGGACGTTGCTGACGGTGGTGCCGCCGATGAGATCCTTGATTTCACCGACGAAGTCGATGAGGGTGTGCTCGGCACCGAACCGCTTGGCAAGAGCCAATTCGCGCCCAGGAATTTTAACTACGATGGGGACGAAGTATTCGGCTCGGTTGAGCTGGAAGTAATCGATCTCCATTGCGATGGAGAGTTCCGTAATCGGGTCGTCAAGCATCAGCGCGTCTTCGAGCTGGCGCTCTTTGTCGACAGCGGTAAAACGGCTGAATTGCTTGTCAGCGTAGTAGCCCTGACGGTAAGTGAGATTCGCGCCGGAATCGTTCGTGAGCGAGACTTTGACGCGGCGGAACCTGCCGTTCTGGGCCGTGTTGCTGGTGTAGTAGCCAAGGATGTAGTAGTCGGAGATAGCTTGCTGGGCCTGCACGATGCCGCGGGTCAGATCATTGTTATCGAAGAGCGCTTTGCCACCGGTGTCGCCGGCAAGGGCATACAGAGTGTCCTGCGACTGCTGGAAGTTTGTGGTATTGGCGAGGGCGGCGGCACCTGTGTAGACCCCAGAATTACCGGGCGAGCCTTGGGTCGCGTCGCCCAGTGGAGCCTCAGCGACGAGACCGCGCGCGTCGACCGGCCAAAAAGAGACGCCTGCTTTGATAGCGGCGTCGACCGTGGCATGAAGCTGGGCCTGGTTGTCGACACCGTTGAGGCGGAGTCCGCTGGCGAAATAGATGAGGGACTTCTTCTCGTTCAGCTGGCCGAGCATCTTGGCTGCGGTCTGCAAAGCGGAGAGCTGACGATCTGTGTTGAAAACGTTAAACTCGCTATCGTCCTGTCCAAACGCCGTTCCCGTATCCGCGCTACTGGCGTCGTCAATCGTCTCGGCTGATCCCTGGCCCTCGCCCACGACGAGAGTCTGGAGGATGCTCAGCAGCTTGTTGCGATCGGCGGTGAAGTCTTGGAGGATGTCGACAGCACCGCCTTGGTAGCGGAGGATGGAAACGAGATCGACGGTTGTCATTTGCGTGCGGAGAAATTGTTCAGCGGCGGAAAGGGCCCGGAGTTGGTCGGCCGGACGCATCGCAGACATGTCGAAATAAAGAGCCAGCAGGCGGCGATTCTTGTAACGTTCCGTATCCGGGGTTTCAGGCGAGACCTGAGTACGGGCGAGTCGTTTGTAGATTTGGATTTCCTCGCTGCCGGGCGCTGCGACTGGCAAGGGCGAAGCATTGGCGGCGAGGTCCTCGTGCTCGCAAAACGTGACTTTCTGTGAGGCGCCGTCCTCGGTGACCGCGAAATCCTTGACGGTCAGTCCCTCTATGAATTTGCCCTGCTTATCCTCTACTACCACTGTTTCGACGACCAGTTGCGACTTAGCAGTGAAGGTGTACGTCGTCGATTCGCTGGGAGACTTGTTTTGACCGACCTGCTGAGCATGTTCGTAAGAGGCGGTTAGCAGAAGGATAATGGCCAGCAGCATTCTCATCTCAGAACCTCAGGCGCAGCGAGATCTCGAGGCTGCGCATTGGGTTGGCGGCAACGGGAAGACCGAATTGCGTACTGTTAATGGTCGTGTTCCAGCCGGTGAAGACACCATGGTTGAGCAAGTTGGTTGCATCCACGCGGGCATCCAGATAGAAACGCGTGTTCGGACGGAACGTGCGTGCAAGCGAGCTATCGAGGCTGAACTGGTCGGGGCCGGTAATCGAGTTCCTGCCTGCAGTTCCCCATTGGCCGGGCAGCGGCGCGGTGTAGGCGGCGATGTTGA
>JGI12635J15846_10003364_pt1 | contig 13917 bp, 15 predicted proteins | sample BlaSpr_A8_OM2_M2_FD_15846 | JGI IMG/M metagenome (IMG submission 15846) | reverse complement strand
GAAGCCCGCGCCCGCCAGTGCCATCCGCCATATCACGTCGGGTATCGCGGGATCGGCTGGCAACCACGCCAATGTGCCAAGGCCCAAGGCGAACAACAGCAGTCCGATGCCGCCGAGGAGGCCTGCCGGGTAGCGTTCAACCAATCGCCCGGCCAGCGGCGCCGCGAAGGCGACGGCAATGGGCCAGGGCGTGACCAGCAGTCCGATCTCGACCGCCGAATATCCGAAGCGGCTCTCCAGATAAAAAGGCAGCGCCACGAAGGCCAGCATCTGGGCGCAGAAGGAGGCGATCGAGGTGGCGATCGACAGCGCGAAAATGGGAATGCGGAGCAGGTCCACGGGCAGCAGCGGCGACGCCGTGTGGGTCTGCCGGAGCGCCAGCAGATACCCCGCAACGGCCGCGACGGCAAATTCGGGAAGCGCGATCGTGAGGGTTTCGCCATGGCCCAGGCTATCGATCCCGGCGATGCCGAGGCCGAAGGTGATGGCGCTCAGGAAGGCGCTCTGCCAGTCAAACGGATGGCCGGCCGGTGTGGTATGCGGCAGGCAGCGCCAGCCAACCGCGAGCGCCGCGACGCCGATCGGCACGTTGACCGCGAACAGATACGGCCACGTTCCGACCGCGAGAATAGCCGCCGCGACCGTCGGTCCGACCGCGGCGGAGACGGCGACCACCATCGCATTGATGCCGATGCCACGCCCGAGCAGGGCGCGCGGATAGATGTAGCGGACCAGAGCCATGTTGACGCTCATGATTCCCGCCGCGCCAAATCCCTGGACGATGCGCGCCACGGTCAGCAGCAGCAGCGTATGCGCCAGCGCGCAAAACAGCGATGCGATCGTGAAAAGCAACAGGCCTGCCAGGTAGACGCGGCGATAGCCGATGATTTCGCCGAGCGAAGCCAAAGGGAGCAGCGAGATCGTGATCGCCAACTGATAGCCGTTGACGATCCAGATCGAAAACGCCGGGCTCGCGTCAAGGTCCCTGGCGATTGTCGGGAGGGCAACGTTGGCGATGGCGCCGTCCATCACCGACATCACCAGGCCCAGCGCGATGGTGAGGATGGCATAATTGCGCTGCGGTTGCGGCAGGCCGTCGGCGTGCTCGATCTTGGCGGACGACATGGGGTGACTGTGCCCTGGGTTCCGGCACCGACTGGCTGCCGCTTCCCAGATTAGCCGAAAAATTGCGGTTCCAAACCACTGAGGTGATTATGGCACGCGGACGCCTGTTTTCGACGCGGCGCGAAATCGGCCCGGCGTTGATGGAGTTCGATGCGGAGGGGAGCGGCGGGCCGCCCGTCAGCCTTCGCCCAGGAGCTCGTTGATGCGGCGCTGCAGCTGGCGCTTTTTCTTCTCGCTCTTGCGCAGCCGCTCCTCGATGTCGGAGACCGGCAGTTCGTAGGGACGTTCCGAACTGAAGGCGACGCCGACGAAGTTGTCGCGCCACCAGATCACCCTGGCGAGGAAGGAGCGGCCCTTGCGGGCGATCGTCAGCGATATCTTCTCCCTGGGCAGCTTGACGATATTGCTGAACTCGATATTTGCGCCTGTTTCGGAGATGTTGCGCACCACGCAATCCCTGCGCGCGCCATGCTCGTCGATTTCGGCGACGCCGCCGTAAATCACCTTGTCGCGCGCGCTCTGGCGTCGACCCAGCATCGATTTCACTCCCTTTGAAGCGGCACCATACCCCGCTTCGTCGCGGGCGAAAGGCGGCTGGCGGCGAATTGCGGCGTTAACGTAAACCGATGATGGTCGAAAATCTGCGGATTTCCGGTAATTTTGCGCCGCCCCCATACGTGCGCCATCATTGCCAATTAGCTGGACGATACTTCATGGATGTCAGGCAGGTTCCGCAGAAGCGAGATGTGGCGGTGCAANCGGTCATCGGTCTGCGTGCAGTGTTTTGCGTNGCGGCNGTGATGCTCGCNGCGCCGGCTCTCGCCCAGGACACGGCGCCGGCCAANACCGGCGTTGCGGTGCCGAGCGTCGAGGAACTCGCGGCGCAAAGGCCCGCCGACAATTCACGCGACACCGATACCCGCGAGGCGATGTGCCTGATGATCGAGTCGGCGGCGCGGGCCAATGACCTGCCGCTGGAGTTCTTCGCCCGCGTGATCTGGCAGGAAAGCCGCTTTCAATCCAATGCGGTCGGGCCGGTCACGCGAAACGGCCAGCGCGCGCAGGGCATCGCGCAGTTCATGCCGGGAACCGCGAGCGAACGGCGGCTGCTCGATCCCTTCGATCCGGTGCAGGCGCTGCCGAAATCGGCGGAGTTTTTGAGCGAGTTGCGCGGACAATTCGGCAATCTCGGGCTGGCAGCTGCGGCCTATAACGCCGGACCGCGGCGGGTGCAGGAGTGGCTTGCGGGAACTGGGGGGATGCCGCAGGAGACGCGCAACTACGTCTCCGCCATCACCGGCGCATCGGTCGATGAGTGGGCTTCCGCCGGCAGGGGCGGCAAGGTGCTCGACCGCGCGCCGAACACCAGTTGCCGCGAACTGATGGCGCTGCTCCGCCGCGCGCCCAATTTCTTCGTGACCGAACTCGAAGCGCATATCCAGCTGGCGGCCGCGAAATTGTGGGGCGTGCAGCTTGCCGCCGGCTTCGACCGCAACAAGGCGCTCGCCATGTATGCCCGGGCGATGACGCGGTTGCGCGGTGTGATCGGCGATCAGGATCCGAGCCTCTTAAGCTCGCTGATGCGCACCCGCGGCACGCGCCCGTTCTATCAGGTGCGGATCGGCGCCGACACGCGTCCCGCGGCGGACGATCTCTGCAACCGCATCCGCCGCGCCGGCGGGGCCTGTTTCGTGCTGCGAAACATGAGTGTCCGGGGCTGAGGGCGGCCGCATGACAGCCTTGAAGCAGGGCTTCCTTGACGCAAACTCCTGATGCTGGCTGCCAAATGGTGGCTTGGCTGATACTGTCGGCAAAAGCATCGGGAAACGTCATGCATTTTCGCGCAAGGTCAGCCCTCATCTCCTGTCTGCTCATGGTCGCTGCATTTGCGGCGTCCGAGGTGCGCGCCGCGGATTTTCCGGCGCGCCCGATAAAAATCGTTATTCCGTATGCCGCCGGCGGGCCGACCGATCTTTTTGGCCGGATACTGGCCGAATACCTCGGCAAGGATCTCAAGCAAGCGGTGTTCGTCGAGAACAAGGCCGGTGCGCAAGGCGCCATCGGCGCCGAAATGGTGGCGCGCGCCGAGCCCGATGGCTACACGCTGTTCGGTACCTCCGGTTCGGTCCTCATACTCAACCCGTTACTGTACAAGAAGCTGTCCTATGATCCGGCCAGGGACTTCCGGATGCTGGCAATCGTGACCGAAGTGCCCGTGGTGCTGTGCGTCAATCCCTCGGTGCCGGCCAAGACCATCGCGGAATTCGTCGCCTACGCCAGGCAGAGTCCCGGCAAGCTCAATTTCGGCTCGTCCGGAACGGGCAGCTTTACGCATCTTGCCGCCGAGATGTTCAAGCAGATGGCCGGCATCGAGATGACCCACATCGCCTATAAGGGCGCGGCTCCGGCGCTGACCGATGTCATTTCGGGAAAAATCGAGCTGATGTTCGAATCCGCAAGCCTGGCCCTGCCGCCGATACGATCCGGAATGCTGAGGCCTCTTGGAATCAGTTCGAAGGAGAGGCATTCCGATCTCCCTGATGTTCCGACCATTGCGGAGAGCGGTTACCCCGAATACTTTGTCAGCGTGTGGAACGCGGTTGCCGTGCCCGCGAGGCTACCCGATGACGTCGCACGGATTCTGACGGATAGTCTCGATCGGGTGATGAACGACCCGGCGTTCCGCGAATCGCTTGAGAAGGTCGGCTATGCGGCGCCGCGTCCGCGCAGCGCCGCCGCGATCAAGGAATTCATCGACGCCGACCGTAACCGGTGGTCGGGCTTGATCAAGCTCCGGAACATTTCGTTGGATTGAAAAACATGGTTCGAGAAAGTGAACTCCGCGAAGGCGAACTGGCCGTCGAAACGCCGCCGCCGCGCGACGCCGGCCTCGTCTTCATCGGCCGCATCCGTACGCCCTGGACCTCGCGGCTGCAGGCCCCGCGGCAAGGCCGTCACGACGGCCCGGTCTGCCGGCTGGAGATTTTTGAGCCGTGGGTGCCGGCGCTGAAGGGTGTGGATTTTTACAGCAACCTTGAGGTGATCTACTGGCTGCATTTGTCGCGCCGCGATCTGGTGCTGCAGTCGCCGAAGAACAACAAATCCACCCGCGGCACCTTCTCGCTGCGCTCGCCGGTGCGGCCGAACCCGATCGGCACCTCGATCGTCAAGCTGGTGGGGATCGAGGGCTCGACCGTGCTGGTGCGCGGGCTCGATTGCCTCGACGAGACGCCGCTGATCGATCTGAAACCCGACCGCTGCGAGTTCACCCCGCTGGCGGCGCCGCAGGCCGGGGATTTCGAGACGGAGTGATTTCTTCCGTCATTCCGGGGCGCGACGAAGTCGCGAGCCCGGAATCCATAACCACGATTGGGGGTTATGGATTCCGGGCCTGCGCCAAGAGGCGCATCCCGGAATGACGAAGCGTGCGGATCGCGAAATGGCGGCAAGGTGACTCATTGAACTTAACTCAGCGCCGCCTTTAGCTTCGCCGCGTTCTCCTCCAGTACCTTGCCGTCTTCCTTTTTGCTCGCCGGCGGCAGCAGCGCCACGCCGTTGTGGCGCGGCATCACATGCATGTGCAGGTGAAACACCACCTGTCCGCCCGCGGGCTCGTTGAATTGCTGCACGGTGATGCCGTCGGCCTTGAAGGCCTTCATCGACGCAGCCGCGATTCTGTGCGCCGCGCGCGCGACATGGGCGTATTCGTCAGGCGAAATATCGAGGATGTTGCGGGCAGGGGCCTTCGGGATCACCAGCGTATGGCCCGGACTGCGCGGCATGATATCGAGGAATGCCAGCACGTGGTCGTCCTCATACACCTTGTAGCTCGCAAATTCGCCACGCAGGATTTTTGCGAACGGATTGTTGGGGTCGTAGGCGGTCATGGCGTCTCCCGGGATTCAAGTCTCTTAATCGGTCTTGCGGAACGGCCCGGCCTCGCTGAGTTCGCGTCCGGCTTCCGCCACATAGGCGCGCTCGCGCTTGAGATAGTCGGAGATCGCGCGGCGCAGGCCGGGGTCGGCGATGTAATGCGCGGAGTAGGTGGTTTGCGGCAGGTAGCCGCGCGCGATCTTGTGCTCGCCCTGCGCGCCGGCCTCGACCGTTTTCAGGCCGCGTTGAATCGCAAAATCGATCGCCTGGTAATAGCAGACCTCGAAATGCAGGAACGGGTGATGCTCGATCGCGCCCCAGTTGCGGCCGAACAAGGTATCGCCGCCGATGAAATTGATGGCGCCGGCGATCCAGCGGCCGTTGCGCCTGACCATGATCAACAGCACGTCTTTCGCCATGCTCTCGCCGATCAAGGAGAAGAACGTGCGGGTCAAATAGGGCCGGCCCCATTTGCGCGAGCCGGTCTCCATGTAGAAGGCAAAGAACGCATCCCAGGCGTCCTCGGTGATGTCGCTGCCGGTGAGGGCGTGGATGGTGAGGCCGCTCGCGACCGCATCGCGCCGTTCGCGCTTGATCGCCTTGCGGTGGCGCGAGTTGAGGGTGGCGAGGAAGTCGTCGAAGCTGCCGTATGCCTGGTTGTGCCAGTGAAACTGCTGATCGGTCCGCTGCAGGAAGCCGTGGGCGGCGAGAAACTTCCATTCCGCCTCGCGCGCAAAGGTGACATGTACCGATGACGCCTCGGTCGCCTCGCACAGCGCCACCAGGCCGCTGGCAAGCGCGCTGCCGATACGCTCGCGGTCGGCGCCATCGCGGATCAACAGGCGAGGGCCGGTGGCCGGCGTAAAGGGAACCGAGGCCTGCAGCTTCGGATAATAACGTCCGCCGGCGCGTTCATAGGCATCGGCCCAGCCGCGGTCGAACACGTATTCGCCCTGCGAGTGCGATTTCAGATAGCAGGGCACCAGCCCTGCGATTTCGCCGTCGAGGCGTGCCAACAGATGCCGCGGTCCCCAGCCGGTGCGCGCACAGGCCGAGCTGGAGGCTTCCAGGCTCGAGAAAAACGCATGTGAAACAAAGGGGTTGTAGGCGGCCTTTGATCCGGCGCAGGAGAGGACCGGTGCGTCGGAAACCGGATTGGCGCAGGCGTCCCAATCCTCAGCCGGGATCTGGCTGACGGATGATACGGCTTCGAGGCTGATTTCGGATGAATCCATCGACGGTGACCAGTGCAAAGATCGTGCATGACGAAGACGACTTCAAGGGCGGAAGCCGTCTCTCAGCTTTCCGGGAGAAACCCCTCAAAGATCATCTGATCTGCATATCGGGCGGCGCGTTCGCGCTGCTCGGGGGTGCGCACCGTCCAGGTCAAAAGCGGCAGGCCGAACAGGTTGCGGGCGATCCATGGCGCCGCCGCCGGCAATTCATTCACCCAATAGGCGACGAAATGCGGCCTGGTGTGGAAGGCATGGCGAAGATGCGCCATGCCGCGGCGCTGGGCCGGCGTAGCCTTCGGCCAATCGGCTTCGGAGTAGGTGCGTTCGGCGATGATGCCGCGGGGAAGCGCCGGCATGATCTCGCGCAACGCCAGCACCTGATCCGGGTCGAACGACATGCCAACCGCCGGTCCGGAATAGGCGGTGAGCACCTCCGCCATCCGCCTCACCAGTTTGCGGTCGCCGTCGAAGTGGGTCTTTACCTCGATCACCAGCGGCACACGTCCCTTGACCAGCGCGCAGAGATCGCCGAGCGACATCATCCGCTCGGAAGTATCCTTGAATTTGACCGCCTTGAGCTCGGCCGCGGTTTTCTCCAGCAATGCGCCGCTCCCTTCGGTGAGCCGGCCGAGCGCATCGTCATGATGCACCATCGCCTCGCCGTCGGCGGTGAGCTGGATATCGCATTCGATACCGAAATTGCCCGATATCGCGGCCTCAGCCGCGCCCGGCATGTTTTCGATGATACCGCGCGCAGCATTGTGCAGGCCGCGATGGGCCACCGGCCGGGCGGTCAGCCAGTCGGGCGCGCGCACCCCAAAATCTCCGCTCAGGACACCTCGAATATGCCTTCGACCTCCACCGCCGCGTCCGCCGGCAGCGAGGCAACGCCGACGGTGGTGCGGGCATGACGGCCCTTGTCGCCGAAGGCTGCGACCATCAGGTCGGATGCGCCATTGAGGACTTTGGGTCCGTCGAGAAAATCCGGGGCCGAATTGACAAATCCGCCGAGCCGCACCACGCGCACCACCTTGTCGAGGTCGCCGATTGCCGCCTTGACCTGGGCCAACAGGTTGATGGCGCAACCGCGCGCCGCGGCGCTGCCCTGTTCCACGGTGACGCCGGCGCCCAGCTTGCCCTTGGCGATCAGCTTGCCCTGTGGATCGACGCAAACCTGTCCCGACACCACCAAGAGATTTCCCGTGCGCACGAAACCGACGTAATTGGCCACCGGCGTCGGCGGCGAATGCAAGACGATGCCCTGTGCCGCAAGTTTCTGCTCGACCGTCCCCGCCATGGTTTCGTCCCCGTTTGATTGACCAGCGCCCGAAAGACAGCCGATCGGGGCGGCTTTGTTTCGCGCATCGCGAACTCACATGCAAGTCAGCGCGGATCGGGGCTGAAATGCCAAAAACGGGCATGGCCGGCGGCAAATTCGTACATTTTTGTGAAGTGGCCCTAGTTGCGGCGCAATAGGGCTGTGAATAATGTGACGATTCATAGCGCAATCGCAAGGTAGGCACATGGCTCGCTGGCTCCAGATACCGCGTCCCCGATCATTGCTGCTCACGGTTGCCGTCGCGGCGGCTGGATCGGGTTGGGCCGCCGGGCAGGCAAGCGCGGCCGCGGGCGGCGGGTTTCTTCCGCATCAGGCGCTTTATGAACTCAACCTGGTGAAGTCGCGCGGCTCGGCCTCCATCGACAGCGCGCGCGGGCGCATTCTCTATAATTTCACCGGCAGCGCCTGCGAGGGTTACACGTCGGATTTCCGGCAGGTATCGGAATTGAACAGCGGCGAAGGCAAGGTGACCCTGAGCGATCTGCGCTCGACCTCCTGGGAGGACGCCGAGGGCAAGAGCTATCGTTTCAAGATCGACGCCCGGATGAACGACGCCGATTCGAGCCCGGTCGATGGGGTCGCGGAGCGGACCGGCGATCACATCACCGTCAAATTGAAACAGCCGGAAGCCAAGAGCTTCACGTTGGACGGCTCGACGGTATTTCCGACCGAGCAGATCCGGCGCATCATCGCCGCCGCCAGGGAAGGCAAATCCCTGCTGGAGCTGACCGTCTACGACGGATCGGACAATGGCGAGAAAGTCTACAACACGCTGACCGTGATCGGGCAGCCGATACCGGGCGACAAGACCATCAGTTCGCCCGATCCCTCCACCACCAACGATCAGATGAAATCGCTGACACGGTGGCCGGTCACCGTGAGCTATTACGATCGCGACGCCAAGGCCAAGGACGGCGAGCAGACGCCGGTCTATGCGATGTCGTTCGAGCTGTTCGAAAACGGCGTCTCGCGGGCGCTGGTGCTCGACTACAACGATTTTGTCATTTCCGGCGCGCTTGGGAAGTTCGACGTCAAGGACGCGAAGCCGTGTAAGTGACGGCTGTAGCCGTCATTCCGGGGCGCGTCGAAGACGCGAACCCGGAATCTCGAGATTCCGGGTCTGGTCCTTCGGACCATCCCGGAAAGACGATCTACAACTTCTACTCCGCCTTCTCCGGCCCGTCATACGCAATCCCCCGTATCACGGCGCCACTGCCGAATTTCTTCCGCAAATCGTCCATCGCGCGTTCGGCGTGCGCGGAGCGGCGATCGAGCATGTCGGTGTCGTCGGTCGTAGATCCCGGGCGCAGCGCGCTGACGCCGGCGCCCATCAGGCGGAACGCAGTGCCGTCGATCTCCTTCGCCAGCATTTCGCGGGTCACGGCAAAAATCTTGGCCGCCAGTTGTGTCGGCGCGTGGATCGATTGCGAGCGGGTGCGCTGCCTGAAATCGGCAGTCTTCAGCTTCAGCGTGATCGTCAGGCCTGCGAGGTCGCCGTTCTTCAGCCGCGCGGACACCTTCTCGCACAGCCGCCACAGCAGCCTTTCCAGCGTGACATAATCGCGGATGTCATTTTCGAACGTGGTTTCGCTGGAAATGGTCTTGGCGCCGCGATCGGGCACCACTTGGCGGTCGTCGATGCCGCGTGCCAGTCGCCATAACCTTCGGCCCTCGGTTGCAAACTGCTTCATCAGCTCGATTTCATCGGCGCGCTGCAGATCGGCGATGGTGCGAAAGCCGCGCTGCGACAATCTCTCCTGGGTCGCAGGTCCGACGCCGAAGATGAATCCGACCGGTTTGTCGGCCAGCATCGCGCGGGCTTCGTCCTGGTCCAGCGCNGCAAAGCCGCGCGGCTTGTCGAGGTCGGAGGCAATCTTGGCCAGGAATTTGTTGCAGGACAGTCCGACCGAAACCGTGATCCCTATGTCGCGTTCGACCTCACGGGCGAAGCGCGCCAGCACCTTGGCCGGGATCATGCCGTGCACGCGCTGGGTGCCGGCGAGATCCAGAAACGCCTCGTCGATCGACAGCGGCTCGACCAGCGGCGTCAGCGCCTGCATGGCGTGACGTACCTCGCGGCCGACCCGCACATATTTCGCCATGTCCGGCCGGATCACGATCGCGGACGGGCACAGCGCCAAGGCCTTGAACATCGGCATCGCCGAGCGCACGCCGAAAGTGCGGGCGATGTAACAGGCCGCCGAGACCACGCCGCGCTTGCCGCCGCCGATGATGACGGGCTTGTCGGCGACATCAGGGTTATCGCGCTTTTCGACGGTGGCGTAAAACGCGTCGCAATCGATGTGGGCGAGCGTCAGCGCCGGCAGCGCGTGGTGGCGAACCAGACGAGGGGAGCCGCATTCGCCGCATCGTTTGGCGGTGAACGCCAGGTCATGGAGGCAGTCCCGGCAGAAGCAGGTCGGCCCCTCCAAGGCTGGCGCGGCGGCACTCACGGCACATCGCGCTCCCATTGCGGATCGATGAGCGCCTGGTGAGCGGCGGCAATGTTGGTCGGATGAAGCTGCGAGGCGCTGGCAAAGGCCTTCACGGTTGCGTCATCGCGCATTACGAAATCGAGCACTGATGCGAGAAAACGCGGGTCGGCGGCGGCACTGCGCAGCGTCTCCGGACCAATGCCGCTTTCGGCCAGGAACAGGCCCAGCCGCTCGGGATCGCCGGCGATGAAGGAAAGCGCCTGAATTGCAACGATTTCAGCTACTTCCCGGGGGTTTTGAACAGGCTTTTTCAACCGCAATATTTGCCTTTCGCTAACTTATGGTCTCTATTTTGGGAACCATCATGCCCGAGTCTACGCAGGCTGTTCAAGCAAGTGGCAACCACTTCGCATAAAGATGGCACTCGGGCTTAACGGGTTAGAGCGAATCTGGCGCTAGTTTGATTTCACTTTTCGGCGCGCTTGGCGGCGGTGCAGGATGCACCGGGGGCAGGGCCTGTCTGTTGGGATTGGGAGGGGCGGGATGGCAAAAACCGTCCTGATCGTCGAGGACAACGAGCTGAATATGAAGCTCTTTCGCGATCTGTTGGAAGCGCATGGCTATCAGACTTCGGGCACCTCCAACGGTTTCGAGGCGCTCGATCTCGTCCGCAAGCTGCATCCCGACCTGATCCTGATGGACATTCAGCTCCCGCAAGTTTCCGGCCTCGAAGTGACCAAATGGATCAAGGACGATCCGGAGTTGCGTTCGATACCGGTGGTCGCGGTCACCGCCTTTGCCATGAAGGGCGACGAGGAACGCATCCGCGAGGGCGGCTGCGAGGCCTATTTGTCAAAGCCGATTTCGGTCGGAAAATTCATTGAAACGGTTCGACGGTTTATCGGGTAGGGGGAATTTCGATGTCCGCGCGTATTCTGGTCGTCGACGACGTTCCCGCCAACGTCAAGCTGTTGGAAGCCCGCCTGTCGGCCGAGTATTTCGACGTGCTGACCGCTTCCAGCGGCACNGAGGCGCTGGCGATCTGCGCGCGCGCCGAATGCGACATCATCCTGCTCGACGTCATGATGCCCGACATGGACGGCTTNGAGGTTTGCCGCCGCCTCAAATCCAATCCGGCGACGCATTTCATTCCGGTGATGATGATCACCGCGCTGGACAGCCCCGCCGATCGCGTCCGCGGCCTGGAGGCCGGCGCCGACGATTTCCTCACCAAACCGGTGTCCGATATCGTGCTGATCGCGCGGGTGCGTTCGCTGACCCGGCTGAAGATGATGACCGATGAGCTGCGCATGCGCGCCATCACCTCGCTGGAGATCGGCGTGCAGGCGCCGGAGCGCAGCGCGCTGGCCGATACCGGCAAGGGTGGGCGCATCCTTCTGGTCGACGACCGGGCGTCCTCCTATGAACGGCTGGCGCCGGTGCTAAGCACCGAGCACACCGTCGATGTCGAAACCAACCCGGCGGAAGCGTTGTTTCACGCCGCCGACGGCAATTACGACCTCCTGATCGTCTCGCTGGGGCTCGACAATTTCGACGGCCTGCGGCTGTGCAGCCAGGCGCGCTCGCTGGAGCGCACCCGGCAGGTGCCGATTCTCGCCATCGCCGATGCCGACAACAACGCGCGGCTGCTGCGGGGGCTGGAAATCGGCGTCAACGATTATCTGCTGCGGCCGGTCGACAAGAACGAGCTATTGGCCCGCGCCCGTACCCAGATCCGCAAACGGCGCTACACCGACCATCTGCGAGACAACGTGCAGAATTCGATCGAGATGGCGATCACGGACGCGCTGACCGGCCTGCATAATCGCCGCTACATGGAGAGCCATCTCGGCACGCTCGCCGAACAGGCGGCCAGCCGCGGCAAGCCGCTGGCGCTGATGATGCTCGACATCGATTACTTCAAGGCGATCAACGACAATTACGGCCACGACGCCGGCGACGACGTGCTGCGCGAATTCGCGGTCCGGGTCCGCAAGTCGATCCGCGGCATCGATCTCGCCTGCCGCTACGGCGGCGAGGAGTTCGTCATCGTGATGCCGGAGACCGACCTGCATGTCGCCGGCATGGTGGCGGAAAGGCTGCGCCGTTCGATCGCCGGCGAGCCCTTCGCGATCAACAAGGGCGCCAAGCGCATCGAGGTCACGATCTCGATCGGGCTGTCGACGCTGGAGCTGAAGGGAGAGCCCGTCGCCGACGTGCTCAAGCGCGCCGATACCGCGCTCTACCGCGCCAAGCATGACGGCCGCAACCGCGTGGTGGCGCAGGCGGCGTAGGATGCAACTGATGATGCGCGCCGACATCAACGCCTGCATTCCTGCACGTCGCTTGCGTTCCCCGGATGCTGTGCAGCGCGCCGCACTTCGCGGCGTGATGCGTTGCTGATCCGGGGTCCACGCGATGAATCAGCGTCCTCCCGGCTCTGCGGTGCATCGTGACCGGACGATGCTTCGCATCGCCGGGAGGACGCTGCACCGCGTCCGGGACACGGCAAGCCAAAAATAAGAACGGGGCCGCAGGGCCCCGTCGAAGTCAGTAGTACCCGCGATCTTACTTGATCTTGGACTCGCGGAATTCGACGTGCTTGCGCGCGACCGGGTCGTACTTCTTCTTGACCAGCTTGTCGGTCATGGTGCGCGAATTCTTCTTGGCGACGTAATAGAAGCCGGTATCCGCCGAGGACACGAGCTTGACCTTGATGGTGACCGCTTTGGCCATGTTCAGGACCTCAAATAGCTNGGGAATTGGGCGCCGGCCAAGCGGCCCGCATTTGCCGCGCAACCTAGCCTCGATCCGCCCAAAGTCAAGGTTTTGCACGTTAAAACCGGCACGAATCTGGGCGATTGGCCCCGCAAAGCCTGAGGTTTTCGCCCCCTTCAGCACCGGAAAAGGTTGTGCTACCAATTCGCGCCACGGATGCCGTCACCAACGATAGCCCTTTTGGCGTTTCGCCATGGATCCAATCAGACGCACCATACTGACAACGGGCGCCGCGGCGACCGCAATGGCCGCGGCGCCGCGCGTGTTTGCCCAGCAGGCCGGACAGGGAGGAACTGCCATGGGCACTTACGAAAAGGGCGCCGTACGCATCCACTTCGAGGAGGCCGGCTCCGGCTTCCCGTTACTGGTGATTCCCGGCGGCGGACTGAACTCGACGGTCGCGGGCCTGTCCGGCGCCAGTTCCCCGTTCAGCCCGCTGCAGGAGTTCAAGGCGGAATACCGCGGCATCGCCGCCGACCTGCGCAATGCCAATGGCGGCGGCTCCTCCGGCCCGCTCGAGGCCGACCGTCCCTGGGACGCCTTCACCGACGACCACCTCGGCCTGATGGACCATCTCGGCATCGACAAATTTCTGGTGCTGGGCTTCTGCATCGGCGGCCCCATGATCTGGAACCTGCTGCGGCGCGCGCCCGATCGGATCGTCGCCGCGGTGCTGGCGCAGCCCAGTGGCTCGCGCCCGGAAATGCGCGACCTGTTCTACGACAACAACATGAAGGGCTGGGGCCCGGAGCTGACCAAACGGCGGCCCGACGTCACCATGGAGATGGTCGACAAGTTCCTGACCCGGATGTACCGCACCAACCCCGATTTCGTTTTCACCGTGACGCGCGATTTCGTGCGCCAATGCCAGACGCCCGTGCTGATCCTCCCCGACGATATCCCGGCGCATCCCTATGCGGTTGCGATGGAGGCCGCGATGCTCGCGCCGAAGGCGGAAGTCAGCATGTTCCCGTGGAAGGAGCCGAAAGAGCGGATACCGCTGGCGATCCGCCAGATCCGTTCCTTCCTGCGCGCGCATCTGCCTGCCTAGTTCGGTAGCGCGCATCGGATTCGAATTTCGAACAGCTTGCCGTTGCGACGGCTACAGTTGCTCCCCTCCTCCCGCGAAGCG
>JGI12635J15846_10003362_pt1 | contig 13918 bp, 18 predicted proteins | sample BlaSpr_A8_OM2_M2_FD_15846 | JGI IMG/M metagenome (IMG submission 15846) | reverse complement strand
GCGTAGAGGTGCAGGCGTCAGTCTCAGGCGGTCTGGTTGTGGTCGTGTCGTCGAGACAGGCGCCGGCCTTTGTGTATGCGGCCGTCGCGATGCATCTAACTGCAGTAATCGCAGGCGCCGGCGCCGCCGGCGGCGCCGAAGGTGGGGTTTCAACCGTCGAGCAAGCCATGGCGGTGGCAGCCCAACCGTGAGCAACATGGTTCCGCCGAACATCGAGGACGGACTCCGGGCGCGAGTGGAAGCTGAGCTTGCGGCGGAGCTGGCCCGGCGAGATCGCACGCGCCTGCGAGTCGAAGACCAGGTTTGGATTTACGAGCTTGTCGGCCGGCTCGTTGGAGAGGAGCCCGAACTAGACGGCACGCAGGCCCAGGAAACCTGGAGGCGAATCTTCGCATCGGTGACACCCCTCGGTCCGTTGGCCGAGCACCTGGCTGATCCCGAAGTCGAGGAGGTGCGGATCAATGGCACGGAAGCCTGCTTCGTGTTCAAGGCAGGGCGCCGCCAGTCGGTGGCCCCTCCTTTTGACGATGAAGACGCGCTGATCGAGCTGGTTCATTGGTACACGGACGGCACGCCGACGGCCCGCCTCGACCGTGCGAGTCCAATGGTGACGATGACTCTTCCAGAGGGCAGCCGTTTGCATGCCGCGCTCTCGCCGCCGGCCCGTCCGATGAGCGTGACGATCCGCAAGCATCCACCAGCCCGGTTTGCGGATCTCGGCGCACTCGCGGCGTCAGGGTTCCTTCCGAGGGCACTGATCGAGTTCCTCGAGGCAGCCGTAGCCGCCCGGCTGAACATCCTCGTCTCAGGGGGGGCAGGTGCTGGAAAGACCACGTTCATGCGCGTGCTTGCGCGCTTGATCGCATCCGACGAGCGCGTCGTCACCATCGAGGACCAGGCCGAGCTGCACCTCTGGCGTGAGCTTCCCGACTGCATCGCTCTGGAAGGTCGGCCGTCCAATACTGAAGGACGGGGGGCGATCACCATTCAGATGCTTGTCCACGAGGCTCTGAGGATGTCTCCCGACCGGATCATCATCGGCGAGGTTCGCGGCGCCGAGGCGCTTGACCTGCTCGATGCGATGAACACAGGGCACCCGGGCTCGGTCTGCACACTTCACGCTGACAGCCCGCGTGAAACGTTGCCCCGCCTCGTTCGGCTCGCCCTGCGCAACCCGCAGGCGCCGCGCGCAGAGGCTGTGCTGGCCGAAGTGGTGCACACCGTTGATCTCGTCCTACACGCCGCGATCGCGAGGGGCTCACTCGATCAGACGAGGGAACGAAAGCTTCTTTCGATCGGCTGCGTCGCGGGTCTCGACGACGGCCGTCCGCTGCTGCAGGAGCTGGTCGCTCTTCGCCCGGATGGCCGCTGGCACCGCGTCGGTTCCACGGCGGCGATGCCACAACGGGTGTGGTCCAAGCTTGCACAGGTCTCAGATCCTGCGCGTCTCCTGGATGGTTTCGATGATTGAAACCGCTGCAGCGTTGATCGCGGGGCTCGCTGTCATGGCGGCGGTGCTCGCCGTGGGTGCGCCGCCCCCGCAGTCGCGCATTGCCGCATTGATCTCCGCCACTGCAGCGAGGTGGTGGGCGCGCGAAGGCGCTCTCGCGGCCGGAACGGGTTGGGGATGGCTCGACGCGCGGACCCTGCTCGCCGTGGAGGGTTGCGCTGCGCTCGCGGCGGCTACGTGCGCGACATGGATGACAGGACTGATCGTCCTGTCGGTTCCCGCAGGGGCGGGCGCAGTCTCAGCCGCTCGCGCGGTGGTGAAGGCTCGCTCACGGGCTCAGCAGGTGATGCGGCAGGATGCGGTGCTCGAGGCGACTCGGATGCTCAGGCAGCTCCTCGAGACCGGCGCGACCAGCGTGAACCAGGCGATCGCGCTGCTCGCTGAGCGCGGACCAGTTGCGCTGCGGGCGGACTTCCGGCTCATCACGGCAAGGCCAATCGGACGCCGGCAGGCATGGAAGGATGCGCGTAACCGCATCGGCGAGCCCCTGTTCGACATGCTCGCGGCCGCGGTTCTCATCCAGCGTCCCGGTGGGGGCGAGCTCGTGCCGCTGTTCTCCGATCTCGAGTCGTCCGTAACGGCCGCACAGGAGGTCGAGCGTGAAGCACGCGCGCTACAGGCGCAGGCGCGGTCGGCGTCGAACATCATCGTTTCGCTGCCAATCGCGTTCCTGGTCATTCTCTCCTCCCTCCACTCGCCCTACCTGGATACGTTCCACGAGCCGGCAGGCGAGGTATTTCTGCTTGCGATGCTCAGCGTGATGGCAGCCGGTTACGTGTGGATGCGCCGGTTGCTCGCGCTGCCCGGCCTGCGGCGTGTGCGGCTCATCGATGCCTGATGTTCTGGTGCCGGCAGCCGCCATAGCGGCCGGCGCCCTATGCGCCGGATCGGTTCTGTTGGCCGAGCGCACGACGCCCAGTCCCGACATCCGAGAGTGGATGGGTCGACACCGATCCAGAGTTGGCGCGGCATTGCATGTTGGCGCTGCGCGACGTCGATTGGCTCGCGACATCGAGCGCGCTGGTTGGCGCGAATCGCCAGAGCGGGTCGCAGTGGTGGCGGTCGCAGCATCGCTGTGCCTCGCCGCCTTCGGGGCCGCGGTGTCCCCTGCGGTTGCGACTCTCGGGTTGATCGCCGGCTGCGCCGCCTTCGCAGCCGTGCTGAATTCCGCGGTGGACCAGCGCCGCCGTCGCTGTTCGGAAGAGTTGGTTCCTCTACTGGAGCTGTTCACGCTGGAATTGAGCGGGGGCGGGAGCGCGCTCGCTGCTTTGGGTTCGGTCTGCGTGCAGGTCGAAAGCGAATTGGCCAACGACCTCCGTCGAATGCTCATCGCCTCACAGGTCGCAGGTTCGGCATCTTTTGAAGCGCGCTTGACCGAATACGCCCAAGAGCGCGAGATCGCCGCGCTGGGCAGCCTCGCCACCATCCTCGCCGCGAGCCGCGATTACGGCACGGCTGCCAGCCAGGGCGTGCGCGCCCTGGCCACAGACCTGCGCCGGGGGCAGCGTCGCGAGCTTATCGCGCAGAGCCGCCGCGCCTTGAACAACGTGCTGCTTCCAGCGGCGGTAGCGGTCCTGCTGCCGTTCCTTGGAGTCCTGATGTTCCCGGCGGTTTCGGTCCTGCAGAGGAGCTTGCGTTGACCTGCACGCGGTCCGAGCGGGGTACGGCCGTTCTTGAGTTCGCGCTCGCGTGGCCGGTCGCCCTGCTGCTCGCCCTCGGATGCGTTGAGCTTGCGGTTTGGAGCGCCGAGTCATATGCGGCGAGGTCGGCCGCACTCGCCGGCGCGCGGGTTGCGTCGGTCGCGGGTTCGAATCCGCGGATTGCCGCCCTTGTGACGATTCGTGCGCTCTCGCCCAGCCTCGTCGGCGTGCAGGTACGGGCGTGGTGTCCAGGGCAGGGAGCAGCGTCGCCGCCGGTCTGGGTATGCGCGATGGACCTGGGTCCTGATGTGACGGTTGAGGTCGGCGGCTCGGTGCCCGCCCTGGTCCCGGTCGGGCTGGGACAGGGCTTGCCCCTACATGCGCGCGTCGAGATGCAGAAAGAGGCGTTTGCACCGTGAGTCGAGGCCAGGCGCTGCTCGAGCTTGCGGTTTGTGCTCCCATCGTCATGCTGCTGACCGTTGGCGCTGTGGCCAGCGCGCAGGTCATCGACGCTCGTGCAGGGCTCGATGCAGCGACGACGGAAGCCGCAGCCGCGGCTGCTCGCGCTCCAGATCCCGCAAGCGCAGACAGCGCAGCGCGCAGCCGCTTCCAGTCGATGGTGGCGGACTATCCGCTGCGTTCAGCGCACCTGACCATCTCGTTCGGCAAGTTCAGCCGCACCGACGCGGTGCTGGCGACGGCGTCAGCCAACGTCGACGTCTCGTGGGCGGAATTCGTGATCTCAAGAACGTTGAAGCTCGAATCTCGTTGCACGGTGGCGATCGAGCCGTGGCGAAGTCACCGGCCGTGAGGGCTGATTCCAGAGCAGGCCAGGTGCTCGTGTTCTTCGCCCTGGTTCTTCCGATCGTGTTGCTGCCCCTCGCTGCATACGCCGTCGACGCAACCGTCGTGGCCAGTCGCGAGGCCGGCCTGCAGGCGGCAACGACCCAGGCGGCGGAGACAGGCGCTCAACAGCTGAACGCCGACGCGATGCGGTCCACAGGTGCGCTCAAGCTGGACACGGCGGCGCTCTCCAACGTCGTCGCTCAGACACTGATCGACGAGGAACAAGGTGCACGCGTTGACTCGTACGCCGTCATCGGCACCGAGGTGACAGTCGACACGAGTGAGCTCGTGACGCTGCCTGTCAACGTGTTTTCCCGCAGCATCACCCTGCACGCGCACGCGATTGCGCGCCTCGTCGCGGGCTATGACAAACCCGTCTGATTTCGGCTGCGGCCGCCTCGACGAGCGACCCTAAGGCACCCGTAGCAGAACTGCTACAATGCGGTCGTGGCAGACATTCCGGCGCGAGACCTGCGCAACAACGTGAGCGGCGTCTTGCGGCGCGTCGAGGCGGGCGAAAAGCTCCGGGTAACCGTGAGCGGTAGGCCTGTCGCCGAGTTAGGTCCGCTTCCAGGCCGGCCGCGGGCAATTTCCTGGGAGGCCTTCATATCCGGCGCCGACGACTGGCAGGCTGATCCCGGTCTGGCAAAAGAGCTGGCTGCGCTCCTTCCGGACACCACTGACGACGTGCCCGTGCGGTGACTGTGCGTCGCGGCAGAGCCGAGCTGGCGATCGCGGACACCTCTCTATTTATCGCGCTCGAGCAGAAGCGAGCTCTGGCTGGAAGTCCGCCTGAGCAGATAGCGATATCGGTGGTTTCCATCGGAGAGTTGCGCCTTGGAGTCCTTACTGCGACCGATGGTGTGGCGCGCGCGAGGCGCCTCGAAACAGTGTCGCGGGCCGAGGCGCTTGACCCGTTGCCGATCGACTCGGGCGTGGCCCATGCGTGGGCGACCCTGAGACTTGCCCTGCGGGACAAGGGTATGCGAATGCCGATCAACGATTCGTGGATCGCGGCGACTGCCATCGCTCATCACTTGCCCGTGGTTGCGCAAGACAGTGATTACGACGGCGTGCCGGGCCTCCAGGTCATCCGGGTCTGATCGCTGGTCCATCCCCAGAAGCGAAAGTCCTCGTATATGCGAATCGCAGTGCTGTGCGACCTCCACGGCAATCTTCCGGCGCTGCAAGCCGTTCTTGCCGAGGTCGAGAAAGCCGGCGTGGACCTGGTCGTGTTCGGCGGCGACGTGGCTGCAGGTCCAATGCCAGTGGAAACGATCGAGGCGCTGGCGGCCTTTAGCGGGCCGGCCAGGTTCGTCCGCGGTAATGCAGACCGTCTGATGGTGGACTCTTTCGACGGCATGCGGAAGTCCGGGCAGGGGCCGGACTCCTGGCCGGCGAGCATGCTCAACCGCACCCACCGCGATTTCTTGAGCAGCTTCGAGCCGGTCGTCGAGATTGTGATCGATGGGCTTGGGTCGGTCGTCTGCTGTCACGCCGGTCTCGACAGCGACGAGCTGCCGATCATCACGCCCGCCACACCTGACGACGTGATCGCCGAGGCGCTTACCGCGGCTCACGGTCGCCTCGTGGTTGCCGGCCACACGCATATGCAGTTCGACCGCCGGGTCGCCGGTGGACGGATGGTGAACGCGGGCAGCGTTGGCAAGCCTTACGCGGACCAGCCGGGCGCCTACTGGGNGNTGCTCGGCCCCGAGGTGGAGTTNCGCCGNACNNCATATGACTTTGCGGCCGCGGCTGAGGCTGTGCGTCGCACCACGATCCCGCAGCGCGACGAATGGGCCGCGGATATCATCCGGCCACCAACTGCCGAAGAGGCAACCACCTTATTCGAGAATATGGCCGGGAGGGCCAATCCGAGCTAGGACAACCCCAACAGTCGCCTGCCGTTGTCGAGCAGCACCTTCTGAAGCACTGCCTCTGGCAGATCCAGCCCGCTGAGCTCCTCAAGGCACCGCTTTGGCTGGATGAACGGGTAGTCGCTGCCGAACAGAAACTGGTCCTGCAGCCGGCCCTTCATGTCGCGCATCACCTCGGCGGGGATGTAGCGCGGCGCCCAGCCGGAGATGTCGATGTAGATGTTCGTCTTGTGCAGCGCCATCGCGAGCAGCTCCAGGTGCCACGGATAGCCGAAGTGCGCGGCGATGATCTTCAAGTCAGGGAACGCGGCGGCGGCGGCGTCCAGGCGGATCGGCCGCGCGTAGTCGAGGCGGATGCCCTGCCCTCCGGGCTGCCCCGCGCCGATTCCGCTCGTCCCGGTGTGGAACAGCAGCACCAGTCCGAGCTCCTCGCAATGTTCGTACAGCGGCCAGTGCCGTTCGTCATCGGGCGCAAAGGCCTGGAGCGAAGGATGGAGCTTGACTCCTTTAAGGCCCAGCTCCGCGATGCCATCGAGCTCGGCGACGGCGCGATCGCCCTTCAGCGGGTCGACGCTTCCGAAACCTACAAACGTCTCCGGGTGGTCCCGGCAAGCCTGGGCGACGAGCTCATTGGGCACCCTCGGGCGGCCCGTCGCGGTCTCCGCGTCCCACGCCAGCAGGACCGCGACCATGTCNAGNTCCTCGTAGTCACNCGCAAGCTCGTCCAGCGACCGCCTNGCGACCTTCGAACGGAAGTAGCTCTCNGCCGCTTCGACATATCCCTTCATCGAGACGTCGAGCCACTCAGGNGTGGGCAGGTGAACGTGGAAGTCGATCGCTTTCATGGGCAGGACGATGATGAGCATATGCAAGCCTCGTTGCTGGTGCTCGCGGGTGGCGACAGCCGCCGGATGGGCCGCCCCAAGGCCTGGCTGGAGGTGGGGGACACCTACCTCCTGCGTTACGTGGCGGAACGCCTGGCTCCCGCGTTCTCCGAAGTGATGGTCTCTTTCGCCGTGCCGGAGCAGCTCGAGGAGCCTGTGCCATACCGGGTTGTGTTCGACCGCAGGGTCTCCGCGGGACCGTTGGCGGGCCTCGAAGCCGGGCTGGCCGCGGCGCGCAACGAGGTGATCTTCGCCGTCGCCTGCGACATGCCTTATGTCACGCAGGAGGTCGCGCAGCTCGCCGTGGTTGCGGCGCGCCGATGCGATGCCGCGATCCCGCGGATCGATGGCCGGCCTGAGCCGGTCTGCGGAGCCTATCGGCGCTCGGCGCTGCCCTTCATCACCGGCGCGGTCAACGCGGGCCGGTTGAAGGCGGGCGATGTCTCTGCAGAGCTCGACGTCACCTGGCTCGAAGACGTCGATCCGCAGCTGTTCAGGAGCCTCAACACACCACAAGACCTGGAGCGCTTTCATGCCGAATTTGCCGCGCAGCGATAATTGACGAGCGCTTTGAAAATCGTCGTCACGGTCAAGCAGGTCCCCGATCCCAACTCCAATCTCGTTCTGGAGGCCGACAACACCCTTTCGCGCGAGAAAGAGGTGGTCCTCGACCCTGGCGACGAGTGCGGCGTCGAGGAGGCGCTTCAGCTCAAGGAGGCGCACGGGGGCGAGGTGATCCTGGTCTCGATGGGCCCCGAGCGCGCGAAGGACGCCATCCGCAAGGGCCTGTCGATGGGCGCCGACCGCGGCATCCTCATCACCGATCCTCAGCTTGCCGGGGCCGATGCGCTCCTCACGGCCCGCGCGCTGGCAGCGGCAATCAAGGCCGAGAGTCCGGACCTCGTGATCTGCGGGACGGAGTCATACGACGGAAGCACCGGCATGGTGCCGCCGATGCTCGCAGAGCTGCTGGGCCTGCCCCAGCTGACAGTTGCGAAGAAGGTCGAGGTTGACGGCTCGAACCTCAAAGTCCACCGCCAGACTGCGGACGGGTACGAGGTTCTCGAGGCTTCCATGCCTGCCCTCATCACCGTGACCGCCGGCATCGCCGAGCCGCGCTACGCCTCGCTCAAAGGGATCATGGCCGCGCGCTCCAAAGAGATCAAACAGGTCGGTCTCGGTGACCTCGCAATCGAGCGCGGCGACGGCGCGGAAACAATCGAGGGACTCACCGACGCCGAGACGCGCAAGGCCGGCGCGGTGATCGAGTTCGACGGCACGTCGATCGATCGCATCATCCAGGTGCTCGCCGAAGCAAAGGTCATCTGAGCGTTGGGAAAGATCTGGGTCTACGCAGAACTCAACCAGGGCAAGGTGAACCCCACGGCGCTCGAGCTGCTGGCGAAGGCGCGCGAGCTCGGTGACGTCGAGGCGATCGCCCTCGGAAGCGGCGCCAGGGCGGCGGCCGGCACGCTCGGCAAGCATGGGGCGAAGGTCGTACACGTCAACGAGGACAAGGCGTTCGACGATTACCTAGCCGAACCGGCGACCGATGCGCTGGCCGCACTCCACAAGCAGGGCGCTCCGGACCTGATCCTGTTTGGCTTCACTCCCGACTCGCGCGACGTGGCCGGACGGCTCGCCGCCCGGCTCGAGGTCGGGCTCATCTCCAACGCGGCCGACGTGGTCGCCAAGGACGGGGGATTCGTCGCCAAGGTGCCTTACTTCGGAGGCGCCAAGATCGCATCGATGAAGGCGAACAAGAAGCCCGCCATCGTGCTCGTCCGGCCCAAGTCGTTCGAAGCATCCGAGGTGGGCGGAACCGCCGAGGTCAAAGAGCTCACCGTCACCATCGAGGCCGGCTCAAAGCGCTCACACATCGTGGAGCGCGTGGTCGAAGCCTCGGAGAAGGTGAAGCTCGAGGACGCGAAGGTCGTCATCAGCGGCGGGCGTGGCATGGGCGGTCCCGACAACTTCCCGCTGCTCGAGGACCTCGCGGGTGCATTGGGCGGCGCCGTCGGCGCGAGCCGCGCAGTCGTCGACGCCGGCTGGGTGCCTTACTCGATGCAGGTGGGGCAGACTGGCAAGTCGGTGCGCCCGGGCGTCTATATCGCCGTCGGAATCTCAGGCGCGATGCAGCACACCGTCGGCATGAAAGCTTCCAAGATCATCATCGCGATCAACAAGGACGCCGAGGCGCCGATCATGAAGATGGCCGACCTCGGAGTCGTCGGCGACGCCCTCAAGATCGTCCCGGCTCTCACCGCCGCGGTCAAGGCCAAAAAGCGCTAGACCAACCCGAGGCCCACCGGCTGCTCGTCGAGCGCGTGCGGCTCCGGCGGGATAAGGACTTCGAGGCCGCCGACGCGATCCGCGAGCGGTTGCGCGCGGGCGGGTGGGACGTCGTCGACAGCGCCGAAGGCAGCGAGCTCAAGCCGCTGAAGGCGCCGGCCGGCACGACGCCGCCCCCGACACCGCGCGCCGTTTCACTGCTCACGGTCGTGCACGGGTGGATGCCGGACGCCGAGCGCTGGCTGCTCTCAGCGTTCACGCATTGCAAGGCCGACTTCGAAGCTTTGATCGTGGACAACTCAGGTGACACCCGCATCGCCGCCTGGCTGGAGGGCCGCGCGGCTGAGCGGTTGCGCTCCATCAGGCTCGAGCCGCCCCTGGGCTTCGCTGCAGCGGTCAACGCCGGCATCGATGCCGCGGCCGGCGAGATCGTGATTCTCTTCGACTCAGGCGTGGACCTCACCGGGGACGCCGTGTCGCCGCTCCTCGACGCACTTGCCGACCCTTCGGTTGTGGTGGCCGGGCCGTACGGCCTGCGCGCCCAGGGGACGCCGAAAGAGTTCGCCGCCAGCACCGGGCCGGAGGTGGATGCGATCGAGGGCTACTGCATGGCCTTCCGTCGCGCCGACGCCCAGGCCGCGGAAGGATTTGACCCGAGGTTCCAGTTCTACCGGATCGCCGACATCGAGTTCAGCTTCCGGCTTCGGGACCGGGGCGGTCGCGCAGTCGTGGTGCCGGACCTGCTGCTCGAGAAGCACGAGCACCGGCTCTGGGAGGCGACGGATCCGAAAGAGCGCCAGCGCCTGTCCCGGCGCAACATGTACCGCTTCCTCGACCGGTGGGGGCAGCGACCCGATCTATTGGTCGGTCGATAAACAACCCCACGAACTCAGAGGCTTCGCCGTGAGTTCGCGGGGACCCCGTTTACCATTGCCCGCTGTGGGCGACGACTACCCGGCCCGGATCTTCGACCTGAAGTCAAGGCGGGCCAAGAACCTCGCCATGGGTGGCGAGGCGAAGATCGAGAAGCAGCACGAGCGGGGCAAGCTGACCGTGCGCGAGCGGCTGGACATCCTCTTTGACAGGGACTCGTTCGTCGAGCTCGGCCTGCTCGCCCATCAGCAGCCCGTGCGTGGCGGAGAGTCAGATCCTGACGGGACACCGGCCGACGGTGTCGTCACGGGCCACGGCCTGGTCGACGGCCGCCAGGTGTGGGTCATCGCCTACGACTTCACCGTGATGGCCGGCTCGATGGGTGCGGTGGGCGAGCAGTTCAAGGCCGCGCGGGTGCGCGAGCTGGCCCTGCGCTATCGCAAGCCGCTCGTCTGGTTGCTGGATTCCGCCGGGGCGCGCATCCAGGAGGCCGCCGGTTCGACTTTCGCCGGCACCGGCTACCTCTTCGCGGACCAGGTGGTCATGTCGGGCGTCATCCCGCAGGTCGCGGCCATGCTAGGGCCGTGCGCTGCGGGTACGGCCTACATCCCCGGCCTCTCCGACTTCGTGCCGATGGTCAAGGGCACGTCGTCCATGTCGCTGGGCGGCGCCCGCCTGGTGAAGGCGGCGACTGGAGAGGACGTGACGGACCACGACATGGGCGGATCGCAGATCCACTGCTACGAATCGGGTGTGGGGGACAACGAGGTCGCCAACGACCGAGAGTGCATCGAGATGGTCCGGAGGTTCCTGTCCTACCTACCGTCGAGCAACACCGAGGCGGCGCCGTTCGTCGAGGCGACGGATCCTGCCGATCGTCTGGTCGACGGTCTGGACAAGATCGTGCCCGTCAGCCCGCGCGCGGCCTATGACGTCAGGCGCGTGATCAAGGCAGTGTTCGACCAGGACAGCTGGTTCGAGGTCAAGCCGTCCTGGGCCAAGAACATCGTGATCGGGCTCGCTCGCGCGGCCGGCCATCCGGTCGGAGTGGTGGCAAACCAGCCGATGCAGAAAGGCGGCATCCTCGATTCCGACGCTGCAGACAAAGCGGCGCGCTTCATACGCATGTGCGACGCCTTCAATGTGCCGCTGGTTTACCTCATGGACGTACCCGGTTTCCTTGTCGGCTCGCAGGTGGAGAAGGAGGGCATCATCCGTCACGGCGCCAAGATGCTCTACGCGACGGCCGAGGCCACGGTGCCAAAGGTCACGGTCATCATGCGCAAGGCTTACGGCGCCGGCTACTACGTCATGTGCGGCAAGGGCTACGGGCCGGACGTGATCGTGGCGTGGCCGCTGGCCGAGATCTCGGTGATGGGACCCGAGGGGGCCGTCAACATCATCTTCAACAAGCAGATCGAAGCGTCGGCCGATCCCGAGGCGACGCGCGCGCAGATGATCGAGGCGATCCGCACTCAGATCAACCCGTATCTCGCCGCGGGCTGGGCCATGATCGATGACGTCATCGACCCGGCGGAGACCCGCCGCGTGATCATCCGCGGAATCCAGCAGGCGGGCGACAAGGTGATCGACCGGCCGTGGCGCAAGCACGGGAACATCCCGGTCTAGATGGGCAAGGTCATCGTCACCGCGGCGCTGACCGGAGTCCTGGCGACCCGCGACCAGTGCCCCGCCATCCCCTATACGCCGAAGGAGATCGGTGAGGAGGCGAAGCGCGCGGCGGACGCGGGAGCCGCCATCGTCCACATCCACGCCCGCACCCCCCAGGGCGGGCCGGATTGGAGCGTCGAGACCTTCGCAGAGATATTCGACGAGGTGCGCGCCCGCACCGACGCGATCGTCAATTTCTCGACCGGCGGTGTCGGTGTTCCGGCCGAGGAGCGTGTGGCTCATATCCGCGAGCTGAGACCCGAGATGGCCGCGCTGAACATGGGCTCGATGAACTACGCGATTTACTCGGAGAAGAAGAAGGCCTTCTATCACGATCACGTCTTTGCGAACCCCTTCAGCGATATCCAACTCTTCCTCGAAACGATGAAAAAGGCGCGGGTCCGGCCGGAGATGGAGTGCTTTGACGCGGGCCACATCGGCAACACCCGCCCGCTCATCGACATGGGCGTGCTCGACGCGCCCTACCAGTTCAGCCTCATCATGGGAGTCCTCGGCGGCATCCCCGGCACGACGCGGCACCTGGTCGACCAGGTCGATTCGCTGCCGCCGGGCTCGCACTGGCAGGTGATCGGCGTCGGCCTCAACCAGTGGCCGCTGGTGGCGTCGGCGATCGCGATGGGCGGCAATGTGCGGGTGGGCCTGGAGGACAACTTCTACCTGGAACAAGGAAAGATGGCGAAGAGCAACGGAGACCTGGTCGAAAAAGCAACCCGCTTGGTGCAAGACCTGGGCCAAGAGGTGGCAACGATCGCCGAGGCCAGACAGCAACTCTCCCTTTCTCCCTCTCCCCGCAGGGGAGAGGGTCGGGGAGAGGGCCGAGCAAAGCAGTAATGACTGAAGTCAAGGCAGAGCTGGTCGGCAGCGTCTGGAAGATCACGGTCAAGCCCGGCGACCAGGTCGCCGAGGACGACACGCTCCTCATCCTCGAGTCGATGAAGATGGAGATCCCGGTGATGGCGCCTCGCGGGGGTACCGTGCAGGAGATCCGCGTGAAAGAGACTGACGTAGTCAAAGAGGGCCAGGTATTGGTCGTGCTCGAGTGACCAGGCCGGCCCAGCTTTTGCTCGAGCACCAGCGCCTGGTCGAGCGCGAACGTGGGCTGCGCGACAACATCGAACGAGCGAACTCGCGGCTCGAATCCGATCCCGAGATCGTCGAGCGCGAGGAAACGCTCGCCGTCGCACGTGCCGTGCAGGAGGTGGCGTCCGCGCGGGTTCGCGAGTCGGACCACGAGCGAGAGGCGCATCGCTCTCGGCTGCGCACTCGTGAGAAGGAGCTGATGAGCGGCCGCATCCGCAGCCCCAGTGAGCTGCTTCAGATGTCCGATGAGGTGAAGCACATGAAAGAGCGCTTTGCCGAAGAGGAGGACGCGGAGATGAAGCTCATGGAGGATGCGGACGCCGCGGAAGAGGCAGTTCGCGAAGCGACGAGTGACCTGGAGCGAGCTCGCAAACAGTCCGCCGCGGAGGAACCCGAGATTCGATCGGAGCTGCAGACGTGGACCACGGAGCTGGCCGAGGTCGAGTCTGAGCGCGACGCGGTCTGGGAGCAGATTCCACCCGCGGCGCAAGCGGCCTATTCGCGGATGCGTACGAAACCGGCCGTGGCTCAGGTCATCAACAACCAGTGCTCCGCCTGCCACGTCACGGTGACGTCATCCGGCATGCAGAAGCTGCGCGGAGGCGACGAGCTCGTGCACTGCGAAAACTGCAGCCGCATCCTGGTCCGCGACTGAAAACCCTGCGTCTGTACACCGACGGCGGAGCGCGAGGCAACCCAGGGCCGGCGGGCCTGGGCGTCGTGATCGAAGATGAGAACGGCATGCGCCTGCGAGGGCTGCACCGCTTTTTGGGCAGAGCGACCAACAACGAAGCCGAGTACGAAGCGCTGATCGAGGGCCTCAAGGCCGTTTCAGATTGGAAACCCGACCGGCTCGAGATCTTCCTCGACTCGAAGCTGGTGGTGGAGCAGGTCAACGGCCGGTGGAAGGTCAAAGAGGCGCGTCTGCAGTCTCTGCTCGCAAAGGCGAAGGAGCTGATCGGCGCTTTTCCCGAGGTCGAGATCAAGCACGTCGAGCGGGAACGCAACAAGGGGGCCGACGCGCTCGCCAACATGGCGATGGACGCCCACGTTAAGAAATCCAACCCGGCTGGGTAGACTTAACCCGGGCCGAGGCGGACGGGTGACCGCCGACAACTTAATAAGGCGTTGGAGGAAAGTCCGGGCTCCACAGAGCAGGGCGCTGGGTAACACCCAGTCGGGGCGACCCGAAGGAAAGTGCCACAGAAAATTACCGCCGGG
>JGI12635J15846_10003359_pt1 | contig 13921 bp, 16 predicted proteins | sample BlaSpr_A8_OM2_M2_FD_15846 | JGI IMG/M metagenome (IMG submission 15846) | reverse complement strand
GCCCTTTCGTCCCAACGATAAGATCGACATTGTGAGTGTGGATTTTGTGGCGGACGCGATTGCGACTCTGCATCAGAAGGAGCGTCCGGAGCACGACACGTATCATCTTTCGTCGGGGATTGGGTCGCAAACTTTTCGCGAGATCACGCGCGCCCTGGCAGCGGCGCAAAGCAAGCGCGCTCCGGTATTTGTGCCTTTCGCAGGGAAGCCGTTTGCTGGCTCGGTAAACTTTCTGGCGAATCGGTCGGGAGGGATTGGCAAAGGCGCGTCACTGATGAAAGTGTTCATGCCATATCTGGTGTGGAACACGGTGTTTGACAACCGGCGCGTGACCAGAGAATTGGGCAAGAAGCCGGTGCCGTTTTCCGAATATTGCTACCCTCTGCTGAAATTCAGCAGCGAAAATGATTTCACCTATCGATACCGGCCGTGGCCGGCTGCGGCGGGAGGTACAGCCGCATGATGGATCTCATCCTGGAAGCCTGGGTAAGCAGTTCGATCGAGCGCGCGAAAGCGGGATGGATGCTGGGCGCCGGCAAGCGCTGGAAGCCGGGTGAGAAGCTGAAGCTTTTGTTTGCCGGCTACAACGGCACGCGAAATATGGGCTCGGATGTGCGCGTGGAGGAAATGCTGCGGCAGATTCGGCACATTCTGGGCGCGGAGCGCGTGCAGTTCAGCGTGATGAGCCAGAGCTTTGATTTCTCGCGCGAATACTTTGAAGGCACGCGGCAGGTTCATCTGCCGGATATTTTTCCGCCGTTCCTGGCGAAGGAAGTTCCGCAGCACGATGGAGTGGTGGCATGTGAAGGTTCGATGTTCAAGAGCAAGTTCGCCAATGCGCTGACCACCATGATGATTGGGTCGCTGGGAATTGCGGCGGCGCAAAACAAATTGTCGGTGGGATATGGAGCGGAAGCGGGACATATGGATCCGCTGGTCGCGAAGATGTGCGGACGGTATTGCAGGAATTCATTTGTAATCACGCGGAATGAAGAATCGCGAACGGTATTGCGGGAGTTGGGCGTGCCCACGGAGTTGGGGACGGATACGGCATGGACGTTTGAACCTCGGCCTCCAGAGTATGGGCAGAGCGTGTTGCGGAAATTGGGCTGGAATGGAAAGACGCCGGTGCTGGTGGTGTGTCCCATCAATCCTTTTGAGTGGCCGGTGAAGGCGTCGGTGGCGAAGTATGCGGCTCGTGCCGTCATGGGCGCATATAAGAATAGCCATTACCGCACCGTATATTTTCATAACTCGGGTCCCGCAGCGGAACAGGCGTACAAGAAATATTGGACTGCGATTGCGAATGCGGTGGATGCGTTCCGCAAGAAGAAAAACATTTTTGTAATCCTTGCGGCCACCGAGCGGCTGGATGCACGTCCGGCGAACCGGATTTCGGAAAAGCTGGGCGGCGTGCCGGTGCTCACGTCTGACGAATACAACATGTACGAATTGGTCAGTGTCTTGCGCGCATGCCACATGATGGCGTCGTCGCGTTATCACGGGATCGTTACGTCTATGCCAGGTCTGGTGCCGTCTGCGGGAATTACGATGGATGAGCGCATCCGAAATTTGATGCGGGAGCGCGGACATCAGGATCTCTTGATGACGGTCGACGATCCTGAGCTTGAAGGAAAGTTGTTGGCCGCTCTCGAAAAATTAAGTTATGAGGGCGAGGCGATTGCGAACGGGATTGCAAAGACCGTGGTGAGAAATTTGAAAGTGATGGCCCGCATGGGAGTCTATTTCGAAGAAGAAGTACAGAAACGATATCCCGAGTTTGAAGCGCGGCGGGGGGAATGGAGTTGGGAGGATTATTTGCCGCCGATGAGTAAAGGGCTGCGGGAGTTGGCGGCGGCTTACAACTAGGTTTGGCAGTCGGGACATCAGGAAAGATTTTGACCGCAAATGGACGAGACGAAGACGCAAAGTTCGCAAAACAAATCGCAGATCGTTTTATCGTCTACACAGTGAACGCGCAAATCCCATTTATCGCGGAAATATTTTCTCAACTGCAGGCAGCGGCGGACAGGCGAATTCTCGCCGAAATCCGCGACGGGCAAGTCACGGGCGTGACGGGCAACGAACTGCTGGAAACGGTCCGCAAGGCGCGAACGTTTATCGCTTCGAAGAAGTTGCAGAAGGGCGATCGCTGCGGGTTGCTGGCGACGAATAGCATTCGCTGGGTAGCGATGGATTTGGCGCTCATGGCGGAAGGGCTGATCGTTGTGCCGCTTTATTCGCGGCAGGCTCCGACGGAACTAGTGGCGATGATGAAGGATTGCACACCGTCGATGGTGTGCTGTGGCGACGCTGCGCTACGAGACGGAATCGTTCAAGCATGGGCGGAGGCTCCGCCGCAGTTTTTATTCGATGAGATTTTTGCCGGCGTGGAAGGCGTGCAGCTGGACCGGCCGCAGGTGGGAAATGACAGCCCGGTGACAATCATCTATACGTCTGGCACGTCAGGCGAGGCCAAGGGTGTGGTGCTGACGGCAGCGAATGTGGGCTTTATGCTGGAGCGCACCGCTGGGCGGCTTGAACAGTTGATGTCCGGTTCGACCGTGCAGGATCGTATTTTTCATTATTTGCCATTTACGTTTGCGGCATCGTGGATTGCGCTGCTGACATTTCTGAAGCGGAAGAGCCTGGTCACGATCAACATGGATCTGACGAAGATCGCCGCCGATATGAGAGTGGTGGCTCCGGATTATTTTCTTAACGTCCCACAATTGCTGGAGCGCATGCGGCGCGCCGTGGACGAGCAGCTTTGGCAAACGGGCGGCGCGGCGCAGGCAATCTATTCGCGGGCAAAGGGNGCNTGGGCGAGGCNGCAGGAAAAGCAATCGAAGGCCGGGGACGCGATGTGGCTCAGGATGGCGAATTTACTGGTGTTCCCAGCGATTCGCAAGAAAATGCTTGGAAGAAATCTGAAGGCGTTGATTTGCGGGTCGGCGCCGCTGAGTGCTGAGACGCAACTTTATTTCCTGATGCTCGGGATTCGCGTGCTGCAGGTTTATGGACTGACGGAGACGACGGCGATCTGCACGATGGATGATCCGGAGCGGGTCGAAGTAGGACGCGTGGGGCCGGCGATTCCGGGTCTCGAAATGAGGCTTGGAGAAAATGACGAGATCGTGGTGCGTGGGCCCAATGTTTTTTCGGGATACTGGAACCGGCCGGAGCAGACCGCAGAAGCACTGCGCGGGGGATGGTTTCACACCGGCGATCAGGGCGAGGTAGATGCAGCGGGGAACTGGCGGATTGCGGGACGAATCAAGAATCTGATTATTCTGGGTTCGGGGCACAAGATTTCTCCGGAGCCGATTGAAATTGCGATTGCGAAGAACCTACCAGAGGCGCAGCAGGTGGTGGTAGTGGGGAACGGACGCGGATATTTGTCGGCAATCGTCTCGGGGAGCGTGGCTCCGGAGAAGGTGCAGTCTGCGCTGGACCTAGTCAATCCTGAGCTACCGCATTACAAACAGGTGAGGGCATTTGTTGTGCGGGAGGAAGCGTTCTCGATCGATAGCGGAATGCTTACGGTGAACGGAAAACTGAAGCGAGACGTCATCGCAGCGCGGATGAAGGACGAGATCGAGGAGATGTACAGCGTGAGGCAGGCGGTTTAGAAACCTTTTGACCACGAAGGACACGAAGGTGCACGAAGGAAAGGCCACATCGATGGGTTGCGCAGTGAGCGCCGACGCTTTGTCCTGGACTCTTAACGACGGCGTGATCGAACTGGCTTTGCATCGGGCGCCTTGCAACGAGTTGGGATCGGGTTCGCTTGAGGAACTGGAACAATTTGCGACTGCTTTGCAGCGGATGCAGTCTGACGTGCATGCGCTCATTATTTATAGCGAGCTGAAGCCGGGATTTTGCGCTGGCGCGGATTTGCGCGAGCTGTATCAGCGGTCGCAGGCGATGGAGAAAGCGGCGGCGGCAAAGGGAGTGCGCGATTTTCTGGAGCGCATACATCGAGTATTGAATTTGATTGATGCTGCACCTTTGACCACGATTGCCGCGGTGCATGGGGTGACGTTTGGTGGAGGCTTCGAACTGGCGCTGGCTTGTGACTTGATCATTGCCGATAAGATGGCGAGGTTTTGTTTTCCTGAGCTGAGGCTGGGGCTGATTCCGGGGTTCGGCGGAATCCCGCGGCTGAAGAGGGACTTGGGCAATGCCGTGGTCCGGGATCTGTTGCTGACCGGGCGCAGCATCAACGCTACCAAAGCTCAACAGATCGGATTAGTGAGCCAAGTCGTGAGCGAGGGCGAGGCGTTGCGGGCGGCGAGGGCGACGGCGGCGCAGTTGCGGAAATTCGATCGCGCGACCGCAGCGGCGGCCAAGAAGTTTATCAAGCCGATTCCGCATGAGGAGTTGCGGCAGGAGATCGATCTGTTCTGCGAGCTGTTTGCGCGTCCGGCGGTGGAGGCGGGGTTGCGGAAGTTTGTGGAGAGCAGTGATGCGCAACCTTATTTGCCGTAGCGGAAGGGCCAAGCAGCGAGGCCCGAGGAGATGGAGATCCTTCGCTTAGGATGACAAGGCTTTCGCTTTGTTCAGGATGACAAATGAAAACTGCTGAGCAGACGCTCGATGAAATACTGGCGCTCGCTGCGGCGCACTTCAACGTGCCGCGGAAAAAATTGCGTCCGGATGACGACTTTTTCAAGACGTTGGGGATTGACAGCTTGCAGACTCTCGATCTGCTCACGAAGTTGGAGAACCACTTTCATGTGGAGCTTCCGGATTACGAGTTGCAGGGGGTTTCCGACTTTCGCACGCTGGCGGGAAAGATTCAGGCGCGGCTCTAGAATCGAAATCGTTCTTAATGCTCGATCTCCAAAAATACAGCTGTCTGGGCGCGGCATTGCGCGACGCTCTGGATCGTTTCGGCAGCGAAACCTGCCTGATTGAAGCCGACCGCGACCGTGAGAAAACTCGCCTCACTTATTCCGATTTCAAAGAGATAAGTCTGCCGCTGGCGCGGGCCCTGGAGGACGCGGAGTTCGATCCCGGGGATCGCGCGGCGATTCTGATGACGAATCAGTCGAAGTGGCTGATTTCCGCATATGCAGTTTTTTACAGCGGGGGCGTGCTGGTTCCGCTGGATTACAAACTCACGCCGGAGGAGCAGTTGCAATTGCTGCATCACTCCCAGGCCAAGGTGTTGGTGGTGGAGTATCACCTGTGGCGGGCCATCACGCAATCGAGCGACTTTCATAACATAAAAACAAAACTGGTGTTGGTTACCGAGGCTCCGCTGGGAGCGGAATTGAATGGCGGATTTCGGTGGGAAGATTTCAAGCGGAAAGGCACGCCGGATTTTGTGATGCGGCAGCGCGAAGACGTGGCCTGCATCGTGTATTCATCGGGCACGGGTGGGCGTCCCAAGGGATGCGTGTTGACGCATGAGAATTATCTGGAACAGTGCCGCGCCCTGACGGCGTGGTATCCCTTCTGGCCCGGGGTGCGGTATTTGAGTATTCTGCCGACGAACCACGCGATTGATTTCATGGTGGGATTCATTGGACCGTTTGTGTGCGGGGCGTGCGTGGTGCATCTGCGAACGCTGCGTCCGGAATTTGTGCGGGATGCTTTTGTGCGCTACCGAATCACGTACGTTGCTCTGGTTCCCATGATTGTGAAGAATCTGGAGCGCGGGGTGCGCGCGAAATTCGACGAGTCGCCGTCGTGGAAGCGGGCGATTCTGAATCGAATGATTGGGCTCAACAAGATGCTAACTCGGGGTAGACCGCGGCCTAAGATAAGCCGCATGTTGCTGCCGCAAGTGCATCGCGCATTTGGCGGGGAGTTGCTCGCACTCCTCACCGGAGGCGCTTTTATGGAGCCTTCGACCATGCAGTTCTTTTACGATCTGGGCGTTCCGGTGGTGAACGGTTATGGATTGACCGAGGCCGGCACGGCGCTGACGTTGAATGATCTGAAGCCTTTTCGGGCGGACACCGTGGGCAAGCCGCTACCGGGAGTCGAACTCCGCGTGCTCAGCCCGAATGAAGAAGGAATCGGGGAGATTGCGGCGCGAAGCAAAACGGTGATGTCGCAGTACTTGGACGATGCGGAGTTGACGCTGGAGACCATCGTCGAAGGTTGGCTCCTGACGGGAGATTTGGGACGGTTTGACAAGAGCGGACATCTCCAGCTTTTCGGCCGAAAGAAAAACATGATCGTCACAGAAGGCGGGAAAAATATCTATCCCGAAGATATCGAAACCGTTCTTGAGGGATTGCCGGTGAAGGAATTCTGCGTGTTTGCCGCGAACTATGTGTGGCCGCAGAAGGAACTGGGCAAAGAGATGCTGATCGCGGCGTTGCGACTGGAGCAAAACCAGCGCTCCGACACGAAGCTGCTGGAAGAGTTGGTGACGCGCAACCGGCGGTTGCCGGACTTCAAACGAGTCGGCGGGTATGTTATTTGGGAAAAGGATTTTCCCCGGACAGCGTCGATGAAGATCAAACGGCAGGCGCTGGCAGAAGAGATCGGGAGGACGTTGCAGCGCGGTGCGGTGATCAAGCTTTGAGCGGGGCGGCGTATCTGGCAATTGTCAATCCGGCCGCGGGAGGCGGTCGGGGGCGAAAGATGCTGGATTCCGCGTTGCAGCGGTTGAGAGCAGGGGGACTTGAGGTTGATGTGGCCGAAACCGAGAGCTCGGGAGACGCAACGCGGATTGCGCGCGAGGCTTACGGCCGCGGTCAAACCGAATTCATTGCCGTGGGTGGAGATGGAACTGCCTACGAAATTGTGAACGGGCTTTTCCCGCAGGCCAGTGCGGGCGAGCGTCCAACGCTGGGGTTCCTGCCGCTGGGAACGGGAAATTCTTTTCTGCGCGATTTCAGCGACCGCGGGTTGGAGCATGCGATTGAGGCACTGCTTGCCGGGCGAGCGCAGCCTTGCGATGTACTGCGATTGCGGCACCGAGGCGGAGTTTTACATTACATCAATCTGCTGAGCGTGGGATTTCCCGCCGATGTGGCGACGCTACGCGCGCGACGGTTCAGCAGCCGCGGAGAGTTTGGATACATGATCTCGATCTTTCTGGGGTTGGCCCGGCTCCGCAGGCGGCCGTTTCCTGTGCGCGTCGACGAGGAAACGGAGTTCGACCGGCGTCGCTGTTTGTTTCTCACTTTCAACAACAGCAAATTCACCGGCGGGACAATGATGATCGCGCCCAAGGCCGAGGTTAATAGCGGGTTGATTGAGTATGTGCGTTGGGGGGCGATTGGGCGCCTGGCATTGATCTGGAATTTGCCGACTTTGTATAACGGAACTCACATCGATCACCCTCGCGCCGAGCGAAAAGCGGTCAAGCGTGTGGAGTTTAATTTGGAGTCGCCTGTGGATGTGATGGTGGATGGTGAAGTGTTGACGCTGCACTGCGAGGAACTCGATGTGTTGCCCGGCGCGCTGAATGTTGTGGCTTGAGAGGCGTGATATAAGAAGTGACTTGGATGGAAAGGATTTATGTCTGAAGAGCGAAGGAAGCGACAGGTCCAGCGAGTGGGGGAGCGTCCGCCGAGGGCGCTTTCGCGAGAGAGTGTGATCTGGATTGGAGTGGTGATTTTGCTCATTGCGGGATATGCCGCTTTTTGGTACCACAGCAATCATCGCTACGATGAATTCGCCAAGTGCCTGGCCGCGAAACAGGCGAAAATGTACGGTCTGTATTGGTGTCCGCATTGTGCCGAGCAGAAAGAGATGTTCGGAAAGGCATTTCAATACGTTCCTTACGTGGAATGCGCGATCAAAGACTCGCACGAGCTGGCGCCGGCGTGCTCGGCAGCGGGAGTGAAGCTGTTTCCGAGTTGGCAGTTTGGAACGAACAAACCCATCGAAGGTGTTTTTCCCATGCAGGAATTGAGCGATAAGACCGGGTGCAGTTTGCCGTGACGGTTTCCACCCAAGATCCCACTTCAGGGGAGACAAATTCCACTAAGAACAATCGTGTTTTTTTTCTGGCGATTGCATTTCTAGCGGTTGCCGGGATTGCACTGTCGGCGGTTTCGCTGCAGCGCCACTATGCAAAATCGGCTTCGGCATTTTGCGATATCGGGGAAAAGTTTAATTGCGACATTGTGAACCGAAGCGAGTATTCGAGTTTGATGGGAATTCCGGTGGCTGGGATTGGCGTTGCCGGGTACGCGCTGCTTTTGGCGCTGGCGACGCTGTACCGCTCCNGGCTTGGGACTCCGACCAGGTTGCTAGGCGCAGCCATAGCGGGATTTGGGTTCGCTTTGTATCTGACGTATATCGAAGGATATGTGCTCGGCACGTGGTGCATCCTATGCTTGAGTTCGTTGGGTATTATTGCGGCGATTACAATTCTGGCGAGTGTAGTGCGCATCAGATCCTCAGTGAAAATCAGCGGCTGAAGCCGCGCCCTTTCAGAACTCCCGAGATGCCGCTATATCAGCAGATAATTTTCAATGGCACAAATTCATCAAAATAAGATCGAGGGTGGCGTGGTTCCCCCCGTCATGCGCGCCGGCGGCGCGACGGGGAATTTGAGGCTGCATGAATTTCGCAGCCGCATTTTCCGAAACACGCGTCTTTTGCGAGTGTGGTTGCCGCTGGGATATGACGACGCGGAGAATTCCGGAAAATGTTATCCCGTGCTGTATTTGAATGACGGTCAGAATCTGTTCGAAGCGTCGACAGCCTTTGGCGGTGTAGAGTGGCGGGTGGATGAAACAGCGGACCGGCTGATTCGGGAAGGCGCGGTGCCTGCCATGATCGTGGTGGGCTTGGATAACGCGGGCAAGGATCGGCTTCGCGAGTACATGCCGCATCGGTCGATGCATCCTGTCATGCTGAGGGCACACGGGCGGCGTTACCCGGAGTTCCTGATGAAAGAAGTGATGCCGTTTGTCGAGAAGATTTACCGGGTTGCGACGAGTCCGGAAAATACTGGCTTGGGTGGGTCGTCCCTGGGAGCGCTGATTGCGTTGTACACCGTGATGGCACGGCCGGGAGTTTTCGGGCGGTTGCTGCTGGAGAGTCCGTCGTTGTGGGCATCGAACCGGCAAGCGATCAAGGAGAGCCGCAGGGTTGGGGTGTGGCCCGAGCGAATGTTTCTTGCCGTTGGAACCGCGGAAGCCGGAAGCGCTGAACGTGACCGGACGGTTGTGGATGACGTGCGGGAATTAGAAGCGATCTTAAGACGAGCGGTTTTGAGTGAGAAGCGGTTGCGATTGGTGATCAAGGACGGAGCGGGACACAATGAGGCGGCATGGGCAGAGCGTTTTCCCGAGGCGCTGCGATTTTTGTTCGGTCATTAAGAGATCAGCGTCATTAGGAGATCAGTGTCTTTTCCCAGTGGTATCCCCTGCATGAAGGGAAGATACGCAGACCTTACGCACTCCGCACTCATAGAGCAAGTAAACCGGGAGGTCGGCAGCGCGCACAACGTAAGAACCGGCTTCGACTGCGGCCACATCGGCATAGTTGTCCATGACAATGCCGTTTCCCGGCTGGGCACGGATGCGAAACTGCAGAGTGGACGGCTCGTAATTGGCATAGCTGTAGCAACGGCCGATGCAGCCTCGGTCAAGATCATGGTGGAAGCTGAACGACCGCAAGAAATTTGATGAAGGGGTGTTGATTACGCGCTGACCAGGCGGTAATTGAGATATCGCGGCGTCAATGTGATCTTCCAGTTGATTCAATTCGCGATGGTCGCTGAAGAGGAGAGCGAAAAATAAGATTGCTACCGAAACCAGAGCAAGCTTCTCAAAATTGCCGCTCGGCGCCGAGACCAAAACGGCGCACAGCATCACCGCCGCACCCAGCGACAGCCGCTGAACAATGAACCCGAACGGCAACGCGAACTGAGGAAACATTACTGCATCGGGAAGCAGCAGAATGGCGGCCGCGTTCAATAGCCACAGTTGAGCGGGAATCGTCATGAATATAGCGGCTATACCATGGGTTTTGGCTAGCCTGCGGAACAACAGCAGCCAGATGAACAGAAGGCAAGTGTACGGCAGCAGATACTTCGTGCCGAAGACGTTGATCTGATTGGCACCTGTAGCAACGTAAACTTGTTCCCACGACCACGCATGCTTGTATCGATGGATAAGAATGTAGCGTGCACCGATCAGCACTGCCAGTCCGAGGATGAAAACAAGATATCGGCGACGCGGTTGGAAACGGTTTGCCAACGCGATGTAAGCGCTTATGCCGACAGCCCACACGACTGGAAACGGATGAGCCAGCCAGGCCACGATCAATAGAGGAAGAGTTGCGGCACGAATGCGCCAGGAATTTTCCCAAAAGATGGCGAGATACCACAAGCACAGACCCATCGACAGATAAAAGTTAAAGAAGCCGATGTGAAAGATGAAGCCATAGCTCAGCATGGCAACGCAGGGAGCGGCAATCCACCAGTTCTTTCGAGCGGCGCGAAATATGAATAAGATGGCGCCCCATCCAAACACCAGAACCGACGCGGAGACGGCAATGCGTTGCGCCGCATTTGCGCCTGCGTGCACGAGCAGCCACTCCAGCAGCAGATCGAACAAAACGTTATTGGATTGCGGAGCAATCCAAAGCCCGGGCGCTGCGCCTCGATGGATTTGGGACGCGAGCCAGGCATTATAGATATGACTGGAGAGATCTGTCGCCTGAATCCGCGATTGCCAGAAACAGGGGACTAACAGGACGGCGGAAAAGAGTGGAATCGCCATCCAGTTTGGAAGTTTCCCGTGCGCATCGTGAACGGGAGACATGACAGTCGCCGTCGGGGCATCAGATTCGTCATTCCCGCGGCGGGGGTCCACATTCACTCCGTCGAGGTTGGATGCCGGCAGCATTCTGCGTTAGACGGGCTCTCGCTCGTCCGCTTTTTGAAATAGCCCGTCGACGATCTGGATCATTTCGTTGTCTACCGTGCGGTTGCGCGAGATCGCTTCGATGAGCGGAATGGAAACGATTTTGTTGGAACGGAGCGCAGCCATGCAGCCGAATTCGCCGCGATGCACCATGTCAATCGCTCCCAGGCCGTAGCGCGTGGCGAGGACGCGATCGAAGGCGCTGGGAGAGCCTCCGCGCTGGATGTGACCCAGGACCACGGCGCGGGTTTCGAAGCCGGTACGCTTTTCGATTTCGCGGGCGAGAATGTTGGCGATGCCGCCCAGTTTGACGTGGCCGAATTCGTCTTTGCCCATGTCTTGCAGCACGGGAGAACCCTGGCCCGGTTCGGAAGAGAATTTTGCACCCTCGGCTACGACCACGATAGAAAAATAGCGGCCGCGCTCGTGGCGCTGGCGAATGGAATCCGCAACTTTATCGACGTCGAACGGGCGCTCGGGGATGAGAATCACGTCGGCGCCGCCGGCGATGCCGCTATAAAGCGCGATCCAGCCGGCATCGCGACCCATCACTTCTACCACCATTACGCGGTTGTGAGCTTCCGCAGTAGTGTGAACGCGGTCGAGAGCCTCACAGACGATGTTGCAGGCGGTGTCGAATCCAAAAGTGTAATCGGTGCCGCCGAGGTCGTTGTCGATGGTTTTGGGAACGCCGATTACTTTGACGCCGTGTTCGTGCAGCTTTTGGGCGACCGAGAGCGTGTCGTCGCCGCCGATGGCGATAAGGGCTTCGATCTGATTCTTTTCCAGCGTGGCGACACAGCGGTCAATGCCATCGGGGCGCTTGGAAGGGTTGGTTCTCGATGTGCGCAGGATAGTGCCGCCGCGGGGCAGAATGCCGCCGACCGCGTCCAGATCGAGCGGCATACTCTCATCTTCGATGACGCCGCGCCAGCCTTCCATGAAGCCGATGAATTGGTCGCCGTAGGTGAAGGTGCCCTTGCGCACTACCGCCCGAATGACGGCATTCAAGCCGGGACAATCTCCGCCGCCGGTCAACATCGCAATCTTCATGGTTCGCTCCAAAGTGAATTCAGATGAGAATCCGTCGGATGCACTCCGGGCTTGGGATGGATTTAGCGCCAGTCCGAAGCGCGGGATTAGCAGTCGCCGGGAAGGATTAGATTATCACCAAAGGGGTGGGAATCTGCNCAAATGGGAGATNGGAGCGGCGCAGACTACTCGGTGAGCCATTGGCTCAGCCACTTCTCTACATCGTCCTGCGAGAATGTCCAGTGCTGCTTCGCGTCTTCTAGTCCGTGGCGCACTTTATCGAGGACATAGAGGTGATGCTTGATGTCCTCAAGGGAGCAGTTGTCGGGCAGTTTATGAAGGAGGGTTTCGACTTGTTGTTTGGGCGTGGACATTGCCAAGCCAGGTAGCATGGCGGCCGCAGAGCCCAGGTCTCGCAAAGGCGGCGAGACCTGGGGCACCCGGCAATGTGAAGCGTGATTCTTAGCGCCTACCGTCGTCGTGACGATCGCGATCGTCGTCGGGATGAGCATGGCGCCAATTCCAGTATTGCGACTGCTCTCTTTTGTTCGACCTAGAATACTCGTGAGAATCGCGGTGGTTGTCGCTCAGGTACTGGTTCCAGGCGCGATTCTCGTTGCCATCCCAGTTGTGATAGTCCTTGTGTTGTTTGTCGTAGACGCGGACCTGAACGCCGGCTTCTTGAGGCACGGGCGCGGCCAAGATTGACACTGGCGCGGCCAGAGCGGCGGTAAGAAATAGTGAAGCGAGGTAATGATGGGAACGGTGCATGGGGTCTCCAAATTTCAGTGTGTCCGCGTTGAGAAGGCGGCAGAGGTAAGTGTGCGCTGGGAGCGAGGGGAATAATGTCTCATAGTGCTCATGATTAGTTGGGCTTAATCGGGATTGGGTAGTCACTCGTGCAATTGGTGGACCATGGCGTCGAGGTTCGGGGGGGCCCACGGCACCCATGGGCAGCCCCCCTCGAGGTCGAAATCAAGGTAAAGGCGACGGACAAGAGTGTCCGTCCCACACGTTCTCATTCAATCCTCAACTCTTTCGCTAGCGACTTCCACTTACTGTCTACTAACGCTTTCGTCTTGCAGTCCATAACAATCTTGTCTGGCCAGGGCCGCGTGAAGCCTTCGGTGGGCCATTTGCGGGTGGCGTTGATGCCCATCTTCGAGCCGTAGTTGGCGAGGCGACAGGCGTGGTCGAGGGAGTCGATGGGGTCTCAGGTGAATTTGCTGTCGCGCTTGGAAATCGCCAGCGTAAGGTTTGCGCTAGCCTCCCGATTGCGCCTCCATATACGAGCGCAAAATGGCGTTGATGCGGGTCTGGTAGCCGCGGCCGCGCTTCTTCAGCCATTCGACCACATCATGATCGACCCGAATTGTGAGCCGGTCTTTGGGCTCGGGCATGGTGAGCCGCGCGGTCTTCCAGAATGATTTACCCAGTCTTGGGATGTCGGAATAATCGATACTCGAATCTGGCAGCGCGCGCAACCGCTTAAAGTCGGTTGAGCCCCTTGTCCGCTGCTTTGAGGTGACTCGCGTAATCCTGCCTTTCATTGCGATTAGCCCTCCTTGCCGAAATAACCCGGCGGTACTTTCCCCGCCTGGCGTAAATCACGACAATCTCAATATCGTCTAGCAATCCCACGGCGAGCACTCGATTTTCTTTGTGACGCCGCTGCACCTTCTCGAATACCGGGCCTTCAAAAACCTTCACAGCATCCGCGAAGTCGATCAGATGCTTGGCTAGATTAGCTTGCCGCTTGGTTTCGTCCCACTCGAAGAGCATTGGCTAGCCTCGTGAGGCGAACATGCGGATATGCACGAAATGTACATACATAGTACACCAACTGTCGGCCTTATTCAATGCCCAGTTCTTTCGCTAGCGCCTTCCACTCACTGTCGACTAGCGCCTTGGTCTTCGCGTCCATCACAATTTCATCAGGCCAGGGGCGGGTGAAGCCTTCGGTGGGCCATTTGCGGGTGGCGTCGATGCCCATCTTCGAGCCGTAGTTGGCGAGGCGCGAGGCGTGGTCGAGAGAGTCG
>JGI12635J15846_10003358_pt1 | contig 13923 bp, 8 predicted proteins | sample BlaSpr_A8_OM2_M2_FD_15846 | JGI IMG/M metagenome (IMG submission 15846) | reverse complement strand
AAAAAACCGTGACGGATGTCCCGTGGCCGGCACCTGCTTAATGCGTTGGCCAAACACTCCGCGACGCCGCACGATGTCTGTGATTTCCGTCTGATACCGTTCAATTTCAATCGCCCCCGGCCCCAGAAAGTCCGCTGCCGCGTGCAAGTCCAGAAAATTAGCCTTCATGTCTTCTCCTCAACTGAGTTTGTGTACTGCTCTAATTCCGTGCATTGTGGTGGAGCGACGGGCGTCCCCGCCCGTCCACTCGTTCGCGTCACTGCTTCTTACGCAATAAAAAAAGACGCGATCTAATTCGCGTCCAACTAACAACGACTGACGATTCGTGCCTAATGACTAACGACCAACGACCAGCGACGAATGCCGACTTAGTCGATCATCCCAGCCCGTGCCAGCTCCGCTTTAACCGCAATCCGTTGCTCCACGCTCAGTGCCGCAAGCGTCTTATTCAGCATCCCCGGATCCAGTCGCTCGCCTTCGATCTCATTCTTTCCGATCAGCGCCGACACCACGGGCGATAATGTCTTCCGCACCATCCGCGACGCCTGAGCCTTCAAATCGGCGTTCGACTTCTCCAATTGCAGAACTCGGTTCTGCAACTCACTTCCACCGCTGCTGTCCTGTCGCCGCTCGGCCGTCTGCGTAACGCTCTCTTCGACCGCAGCGACAATGCGATCCACTTTCGCATTCAATACCTCCTGCTGTGCGTCCAGCTTTCCGAGAACGCGATCAAGTATTTCGGTAGCTGCAGCCAGTCGCTCCGCCGCCACCATCATCTGCTGCACCATTTCTTCATTCATCCTTGTAACCTCCCTGGTTTGTTTTGCATCGGAGTATCGCTAGCGATACCGTGAGACTCAAAGTCAATTGCAAGATAGAAAACGCCTAACCCAACTCGATCCAAGTCGAGGCATAAGCGGCCTTATCTCGCCTAAGCACCGCGGCTCCCGTAAACGTCACTCGGTTCAGCACCCACACACTGGCCTTTATGTCTTCCACCAACGCATCCGTAATCTCGTATGACATTCCGAGTTTCACATGGGCGGCGCGCGTATTACCGCGCTCACTTTTCATTCCTGCCATCACGGATGCCATCCGCGACTTGGGCTTGCCAATCTCTTTCACAATCTCTGGAAAATCTCGCGCATACAAAAATCCGCCAACTTCAATCACGCGCCCCACAATTTCCGCTCGCGTAATCACTCCGATTTTTCGGCGCGCGTCATGACGATCAAGGCTAGGCGAATAATCCAGCCCCATCCCCATCAACGACGGAATCGCCGCCTCCGCCGCCCCACGAGTGAGCAGCACGCGATGCCCCCGCGCTCCCGAAGGCGACTTATCCGATGCAACATCGACTACCGTCAATACACCCCGAAATCCTGCTCGGTTCGGATGCCCCAGTACCATAGGCATGTCAATCGCCATCGACTCCAGTGACAATCCCATCTGTGATCTCCTCAAATCTGTGGACGCTATATGGCGTTTGACACTTAACCCTCTGGCCGCCTATGCAACTTGTGTTACCCGGGTGTCCTCTGTGCTACCTCTGTGCCCCCTGTGGTAAAGTTTTTGACCTAAGTCTTGACTCTCAAACAATCTCCGCCATCCCCCGAGCTCGCCGCACTTCATTCACCGTCACCACTCCATTGCGCAAAAGGATCTCGTCGATCTGCGCCTGCTCCATCTCGTCCTGCGCATCGACGTCGGTAAATACAAACTCCAGGTCCGTCCACCCCAGCCTCTTGGCAATCGCATCGCGGGTCAGATATTCAGCCACCAGTCGCGCCGTAGGAACAATCGCCGAACGGAACGCCATTTCCGTCATCTCGGCTGCTGTCGACCGATTCACGTCCTGCTCTAACCCCAGAAACACAGCCGGCAGATCAAACGCGTTCGCAATAATCCGCAACAAGAATTCCTGCCAAGCGAGCCGTAGGTCCGCATCCGTCCCGGCGCCAAATCGCAGCACTTCCGGCTTCGACTCCGCCGAAATAATTGGAACTCGCCCCGTCCCCTCAATCTCGTCCTGCCACCACCGGATCAGCCGATCATGATGCGCCGGCGTCAAATCCTGCAGCCACAGCGCATACTGCACCACCGAATTTGAAGCCAGCCGTCCCGCATATCGATATGCACTCAAAAACGCATTAATCGTCTCGAACGCCACCTCGACTCGCCCCAACCCAAACGGAGTGTGCGACCGCGGATTCAGCCGGATGTAACTCAGTTCCTCATCGTTCAATACAATCTGGCCCTCGGCGCCATACAAGCCCGTAACCTGCGCGTACCGCGGAGAGTCCGGCCGCCCATCCCAATCCGTCATGATGCGAATCGTCGCGCCATCCACCGGCCACATTCTTAGGGGAACCATGCCCGCCGATTCGAGCGTCCAGCCCTCGACGAAATCCAACTCAATCGCTCCAAACCCCCCAACGATCACATCTTCCAAAACCTGCTCAAGTAATGATCGAAACGAATCGTCGGGATTCGGCGCCTCAAAATTTTCCGTCAACACTTGTATCCGCTGCGCGCCATCCGGAATCTGCTCCAGCGTCCGCCCACGCCGCGGCTGAATCCGCCATCGCATTCCCACAATCCTGTCCTTTATTACGTTGATCGCCCGCCGTGCCACCGGAGTCTCCGCGAACCTCCGCAAATTCGCCGGTGTAGGCTTTGGCACCAGATTGTGTGGCGCGGACACTCCTGTCCGCGAACTCCCGCCCGGCATTCCCACCCGCGAAAAATTAGGAGAAGAGAACGGGGCCAGGTTCGACCCCGCTCCCGCCGTCCGCCGTCCATCCAGCCCGGCAAACAAATTCCCGGCCCGCAATTCCCGCAAAGAAGACAAAGACACTTCTCCCACCCGGCGCACAGCGCCGCGAACCCTCTCTCGAATGTTCATGATCTCGATCTCCTCGCTCTTCGCTTCTAGCCCCCCGCGCCCTGTCATCCTGAGCGAGGATTGCTGCTTACGAAGTAAGCGGCAACCGCAGTCGAAGGACCCCTACATCTTCCGATCTCTCGACAGCCTCACGATCGTTCTTCCAAAACAAAACGGCACAGCTTTCGCTGTGCCGCACTGCTAGATTCTCGCAGAACATCTCTCTTAGCTCACATCCGCCAAATCAAACTCTCAATTCCCGCCGCACTTCGTCCGCAATCTCGCCTATCTCCCCGACAACCCGAACCCGCATCGAATTCTGTTCCATCATCCCAATCGCTAGCCGAGCCCTCTCGTCCCGCATCTCCATCGCACGATCGACCACCGCTATCAATGATGGTTGCAACTGTTCCCGCCGCATTCCTTCCTCGATTCGCGAGTAACGATACGCGAAAAGCTGAGCTTGGTCCGCATTCGCCCTCAGGGATACCGCGTGCAGCATCTTAATCGCGTTCCCCACCCGATAACCAAAATCAATTGAGAATCGATCGTCAGTTCCCAAATACCCACTCATATCCAAATCTCTTTGCATCAGCTCCAGCACACCGGCAGCAGCAAACGCATCATTCATCAAACTCACAATCACACCGCGTCCGCTGCGTTGCTGAACTCGCTCGCCTCTTTCCACCGGAGCCAGATATATCGACGCAAGTACTTCCATCTCTTTCGCTGGATCGTCAGTGGACACAGCCTTTGTCGGAGCCACATCGATCATCGATCCAAATCGTTCATTCACCAACTGTAGCAATTCGTCCCGGCGCTGAAAAAGTCCCAATCTTCCCCGAATCTCGTTTTCCACTATCCCGAACCATTCCGTTTCCACATTCGGAGCCACGCACTGCAGCATCCGCCAATCCCGCGTGACCCTGAGATCGGCAAACCCACCATCGCTCTCCAGCAATACCAATCCCACCGTAACAAAATCATCCTTCAGCGCATTCGGCAAAAGCCGCAACAGATGAAGCTCGAGATGTCGCTTCTCAGCCATACATCCTCAAGTTTGACTCCGTGACCTCTGTATCTCTGTGCTCCCTGTGGTTAAGGTTTTGACTTTCGAACCTAAGCGCGCCCGAACTTTTGAGTTTCGCCTCAAGCCTCGCTCCCCCACTCCGGAAACGGACGCCGCGGCGACCCCCGAAACGCCAGAATCAACTCCCGCACAATCGTCTTCCTCTCAATCAGCCGCTGCACTAGCGCTTCCAGTTCTCCCCACGATCCCGCATACCACGATGGCGGTATCTCGCCCGCCACTTTCCAGATCGCGTCTTCATCCAATTGCTCGACCCGCGATAACCAGGGCTCAAACGATTCCCACCCGTTCACCCGCGCATAAACTTCATTCCTCGGATAAACCCCGCGCAGCGGAAAGTCCGGAAACGTCCACTCTCCCGCGTTAAAGCAATACCCTTGATCGATAAACGCTGCTGAGTATTTCTTCTCCCGTAATTTGCGCCAGAACGCTGCCTGCCGCCCATCGGCATTGCAAGTCCATTTATCAAGGGCGAGCATCCCAGCAAATGTCCCAAGATTTCGAACTCGATCCAGCATCTCTGGAGGCAAGTAATCAAACACCTGCCCTTCCACCGGACTCACCACGTACCGCGACCCAAACTGCAATCCTGCCTCAACCTGAATCTCGCGGCCCGCCAGTAAAATCGTCAGCTCCGCCGTGTGCTCCACCAGCCACGGCTTCACCTCTACAACCTCCGCCGCCGGCACTGGAAGCCCAACTTTTTCCGCCAGCCGAGTCGCCAGAAATTCATTCGCCAGCACTCTTTCATGCTGCGGATTATTTCGAAACTTCACGACGTAATAATGCCCATCGTCGCAGCGCATAAGATGACTCTGCGCTCCGCCCCGCATCCTTCTTATATGCTGGACCGCTTCAGTTGGCATAAGTCCCGAAAGCCTGTCCTCCGTGCCCTCTGTCCCTCAGTGCCCCCTGTGGTGAAGCCCTTGACTTTTGTGCACTGAACCACAACACGATACCGGGATGCCCAGCCTGTTGCCAGTGATAGCGAACACACTAAAAATGTTCAATTACAGTACGGCCCGATGCATAGCGGCCTCAGTGCAACTGTCCCGCCTCCGTTTTCCTCACCTGCCACGCAATCGCCGAGGCCATCACGCAATCATCATGCGTTCCTGCCGCTGCCCCCGTATTCCCATTCACCAATCTTACAAATGTACGAAATTCGCTAAGCAGCAGCGCGCTTCGGAAGTGCCCTGGCTCCGCCGACAAAATCACACACAAATTTTCAATCATCGCCGGACGACTTACCGCCGTCGTAAAAAAGCCTGCTTGGTTATTTTGCCGATAAACCTCCGGATATTGGAGCGTCCTGAGTCGCTCCAAAACTCCGTATCCGTGATTGTTCCTCTCCACTGCTACCAGCGCCGTGTTGTATTCCCGCCCCAATTTGTCCAGTTGCTCTCCAAACTCACCCGGAGGACAGTGGCCATGGAATTCCGCGCACTGCGTTCCCAACTCCCGGTCAATCACTTCCGCGCACGAGTAATCTCCGTCGATGCCGCCCCCCGCCGGATCAGCTCCAATCACATACCTCCGTCCCGCCTGCACCGGCAACCAGATCACCAATCGTGCGTTGTCGCGCACTTCGATCGGCTCCGTCGAACGACTTAGCGCCCGCTCCACCGCCAACAGATCAAACACGCATTCTCCCGAAGCCCGGAAGCATTTCACCGGATCCTCGGCGAACTCCTGCACTGCAAGTCCGCGTAGTGAGGCCCATTGTTGCCGCCGCCATGCGATCTGCTCCAACTTGAGCCCGTGAAGTTCCGTCAGTCCCGCCTCTTCATCCGTGAGTGGCGGAAAATCTAATCCCAGTTCAACGGAATATGCAGGATCAAACCACCACGGAAAAAAGTGACGTTGATAGCCGGTTTCCTCCGCCCGCTGCCACTCCTGGTAAAAAAGCCCGCCCGCTCCATTCGCAGTGGACTCGAGCACGATATCGCCGCCAGGCACTACGGCCGATCGCAACGATGCCAGCGCCTCGTCGCCCTTTCGGCCCCAGCGCGAAACCTCCGAGCAATGCAAATTCTGAATGGTGCGTCCTCGCCCCGCATTCTCTTCCGCCGAAGCCAGGCAATACTCGCTGTCCATCTCCGGAAAAACTAATTGCCGCGCGTTCCGATGCGAAGTTCGCAAATACCCTTTCCGCAATTCGTCCGGCAGATTTTCATAGAACCGCCGCACGATACGAAAAATATCCTCCGCCGATTCTCGATCCTGCGTCACCTGCATGCTCAAGATTCCGCCCTGAGTAATTGTTTGCGTGAAAAATCTCGCGGCAATGTAAGTCGTAATACCCACTTGCCTCGCCTTGAGCACCACATTCCGCTTCGTGCAGATCGACGAATATCTTCGCTGCGCATAATTCAATTGGAAACTTGCTCGGCTGATCGTCTTCGTCCGGATCTTCAACCGCTCCTGGATAAAGCCGTCTCGCTCCTTCAACTCCCATAACTTGCCCGGCTCCACTTCTTCCCGCAGCTTCGGTTGAATTTTGCGAGCTTCGTCCAAATGCTGCCCTAACCACTTCAAATGCTCGGCCGTCAATTCTGGCGTCACAACAGCCACGCCATAACACACTGAAGAGACGTTCGATTTACCGATCCTATTTTGAGGAGGTGCTGCTTCAGTCCAACCTCAACCTCCGCTGCAATTCGCCTCGCCGATTTTGTTTTGAAGGGGCGCGACTTCAGCCGCGCCGTCACCGCCACAAAAAAATAAGGGGCTTCAGCCCCGGCACTATGCCCCCAACTCCGTAAACGCTTCCCCGACTCTGTGCTCACAACTGCTCTTTCAATGCGTGGCGCTGAAGTCTTCCGGCACGTACGCGTAGGCCCCAATTTCCCACCCCGATCCAAACGAATTCTGATTAATTCCCAATAGGTCGTATTGATACTCCGACCCCAGGTTTGCGCCCATATCCCTCACAGGAGAATTAACTGTCGGCCGAAAGTCCGCCTCCGCACCAGTTCCGGCGCATACATAGTAACTTCCGGCCACATAACCGGCAGGCACCTCGTCGTTAGCTTGGCAAGACAACAGAAGATTCACCATCTGCGTATTTGATTCCAGCGATGCACCACCCTGTACCAGCGCGTCCATGAAGTTCGACACTTCGTCGGGACGCAGCTCATTCACGTGCCAGAAGTATCCAATCGGTCGCCCCCACAATGCATTCTTGAACAAGTCCTGACTAATCCGGTTTCGGAATTGCTGATAAGCCAGTCCCTGATAGTTAGGCACCATCCCTTGGCTCAGAATGTTGAACACGTCATATCCCGCCGCTAGTGTTGTATTCGCACCGCAGCACGGCTTCAGACTTCCTGTCCCGCGTACGCCGGCATACCCCAGCCCCGCTGCAATGTTTTCCGTTACCGGATCTTCATAACTCCCGGGCATTACATACACGCGTTGCGCAGGCAGCCCCGTGAGATTCAAATTCATCCAGCCTTGCGCCCAACTCATTTCTTCGGTTTCCATTTGCGTTTCGTCTAGATCAAGATTCTGCGCCGCGCCCACGATGTTCAATCCCGCCACGTTGGCCAGCGAAATACTGCGCGCCGTGCTCTTGGCATTTGCGTCGAGACTCACAGAAAACACGCCCCGTTGTTGCAGCGTGTACAAAATCCCCCCGAGAGTATCGAGACCATTCGACGTCTGTCCCGGCGCCGCCGGAGTCAAATCCCAATTGATATCCGCCAGGGGATCATCTGGACTGGTAGTTACCGTCAGTGTTGCGTGCCCCGCTGTCGGGTGCGTGATATTCAAAGTCACGCTGCTTGCAATACTCCCCGTGTATTGCAAGTTTTCAAAAGCATGGCAAGGCACCGGAAACGGTCCGCCCGCTCCACAACTCGCCGCCGGCGGATTCCAATATTCATGCGATATCGAATGCGCATTCACATCCCAACCTGCCCCGATCCACCCCTGCACTTCACTCACAATCGATTGCGAGTAACTCCCTCCCGTGACAACCGCAATCGATAGCGGCACCGCTTTAGCCGCAATAACAGGTAACAAAGAATTGATATACGTATCGCTATACTGCACTAGCCCCGGATCGTCGTAACTCACGGTGGTGTAAGCCGGCCATCGTTGCCAGGTCCGCACCCACGGCGGAGTTTCAGCCGCGATGTTATGAGTTCCCGCTGTCGGTCCTGGCGTCCCCGACGTGTCCACCGTCAAAGCCGTTGCCAGATTGTTCGCATACAAGTGGCAATAGTCATAACTCACCGCCCCTTGGACGTTATCCAGTATTCCGTATGCTCGATTTGCATAAGCCCGGCAATTTTTCATTTCAAACGCGCATCCACCGCTCCCGCACCCATCAAATCGATAGCCCGCATAATTCATGTGCGCGTCAGTGTTATACAGATGAATGTCGACCGGCGTCCCAGCGGGATGAACATAGAAACCAAGTGCCACGGCCCCATTCTCCACTTCACTATCGGCCGCCATATTCGCGAGCCAAAGATGATCGCTCGGTCCTTGCACCTGCACTCCATAGCTGTCGAACCAATCAATTTGCAGATGCTGTATCTCCAGCCACGACACTCCATTCACATTCAGAACCGTTCCGCCACTAAGCACAATCGGTGCGACCGTCGAATAATGCGAGGCCGGGTTTCCGCTGGCGCTGTAAACATACAAAACATAATTTGTAGAGTCGTACCAGAAGTCCCGGTCCTGACTAAGTGCCGACTGACTTCCCTCCGCCGTTCCCCACACTTGCCCGAAGCGCACGTACTCTAACTGGGTTGGCGCTTGTGTCAAACAATAAAATCCTCGGATACCGCACTGCACCACGCCCGCGTTTCCACTGGTTGACGAATACACAGTTGCCGCCCAAACATTCGTTGTCCCTACCTGGCTCCACCATTGAGCCGCAATTGGTAGATACCCAGTGAGGTGCGGCGGCCGCCCAGTTCCATAACTATCAATCTTTATCAATGACGAGCTACTTCCACTCGATGGCGGCGTGAGTGTCTCATTCCACGTACAGTCCCTGAGTAGGTGGATCGCGTCCCCCGGCTGAAAGTTTGATATTCCAACTTCCAGCAGCGTTCTCCAAGCCTGCTGCTGGCTCGTTCCCGGATTTCCATTCGAGCCGTAATTGCAATCCACGTAATAATCGGAGGCACACGCCAGCGGACCTCCTATTATTAGGAGCAGTAACATTTGTTTGATCATGGGTAATTCCGCGAATCAATAGAGCATCGATGGAGCATCAATAGATGACAAGCGCCGGAATTGAAGCGCCAGAACTAAAACTGTCCGCCGGCAGCGTGACAGTAGCCGGAAGCGCCGCACCACCCGTGGTTACGCCCACCTGAACGTTAGCCGCCCAAGTCAACCCTGTTCCCGGGCTTCCGAGTAGGGCGGCGCATGAGGATGCACAATTACTGGTAAGTGCTATATAGACTCGTCCCGCCGGCACAGAATTGTTACTAGCGTTCCACGCGATATGCTTGATTCCCGTCGCCGACGCAAACGTTGTGCCCGCAGTCGCTGCCGTCGTCGCGATCAATGTGCCGCTGCCACCAGGTCCACCTGAGTACAGGCCAAGCGCATAGTTATTGGACGTGTTATCCGCCGTCCCCACAACATACGACACATTGTTAGTTACGCACGGATACGGGTTATACACGCCCCAGACAATTGCTTTATTAGTTCCCGCAAACGCGTTACCCGTTCCGCTCTGTGTCGGTATAGTTATCCACGCACATGTAGCCGCAGGCAACTGCGCAACTGGCAGAGTTCCCGTTGTGATATCCGAAGCCGAAACAGTCACGTTTGAAGAAAGCGCGTGTCCATTCACTGTCGTCCCCGTAGTCACGTATCCCGGCACAGAAGGTGTGCCCGTAAACGTAGGAGACGCCAACGGCGCGGCCCCGGTAACTTGCGACACTGAATAATCCCCGCTGGCGGCCACCACCGCTCCGGTCCTTCCGAATACGCTCGTGACCGCACTCGCCGGCATGCACGAACTTCCACTCGCCAACTGGCACTTGAACGTATTGTCCGATCCCACGCCCAGCGAAAATGCCATTCCGCTCGGCACTGTGACCGTCGTTCCCGTCCACTCCTGGCCCGACCATTGCGTAGGCCCGGACCCAGTCTGATTGATAGTGCCCGCGACACTGAGATTCCCGCTGAGCGTTACATTGCTCGAGAATGTCTTCGTTCCGCTAATTGTCTCCGTGCCAGCCAAATGCACAACCGTGGAGTCTACCGCCGCACCAGTTACTTGCGTCGCGGAATAATCGCCAGTGGCTGCTGTAACTGCTCCACTGCGTCCGAACACTGACGCAACACTGCCTCCGCCGCTACCTTGTGGAGGCTGCAAGCTGATGCGCATCCCATTTGTCTGTCCACTCACCGCGTTAGTAATGTCGACATATCCAATAAGTTGTGCGGAAGGTTGAGCACTCGATCCCGTATCGTGGCAATCTCCCGCTCCGCTGGTGCTCGCTATTACGGCGTCCCCCGCCACGGTTGCATTGTCAAATATGCAATAGGCATATCCCCGCCATGTAACCGTTGCATTTCCAGTCTTGCCCGCTCCGCCTTGCACAATCCCGATCACACCATTAGTGGAGGAAGTGTTCGCCAGAATAGCTTGCGATGGACTATTAGAATTAAACACCGCTAATTCATTCAACACCGTGCCAGTCGTCCCATCGTTCGGAATCTCAAAATCATGCCGGCCGTACACTACCGAATTAAACGAAGTCTTAGCGAAGATGCTCTTCGCCGCGTTACCGCTGTCGCTCCCAAGATTGAAGGCATTATCTGTCCAGGGCTTAAGATTTCCCGCCGCATCAATCACCCACTTCAAGCCGCTACCAATCCACCAGCCCAGCCCAGGAGCTGATGCCGATGTCGAGTTCTCACTCCGCACCACGGCATAATTATCCGTCGCATCGTATCCCAGCGACGCCCGTTGCCATGACGAGTTACTAACAAAGCTTGAATACACACGAAAACTTTGCCCATTGCTTCCATTGCGTTGTTCAAGATTGTCGTTAGGGTCTCCGCCTGGATCTGAATTAAACAGATTCGTCATTCCCAACTGAGTTACTTGTCCGCTGTTGTCAATTGCTCGCGGACTGTGTGTGGTTGAGTCAAACCAGAGCACTCCCCAATTTGGAATCGCTGTCGGCTGGGCGGTTTCCGGTAATTGAATGACATCAGGCGTAGTGCAATTTGCATTCCCGTTCGCCGCTATGCCAGTAGCAAAGGCTCCGCTGCATTGCGTAGGAGTCGCCGCAAGCGCAAGCGCGGTCCCCGCTTGCCCACTTATATTGGAGCTAGTAAAAGCCATCTGATGCATAGTCCCGCCAATATTAACCACCGGCAACGAGGCCGCCGTATCAACCCCAATCCCGCCCACCGGCGGAATGTACGCACTGCCTTGTGGCAAGACCAGGCTGCCAGTCGGGGCTATAGTTACGCCCTGATCAAACTTTGTGGGTACATTAAATTCGCGTAACGAGGCGCTAAGTCTTTCCAGCCAGTTACTATGGGTACCGTCGCCGGTAGCTCCGATGTAATTCGTGATTGATACCGGGGCTCCAAATGCCAACTGGCCTTGATTCAAGATTACGCCGCCACTCGGCACGTCCGTCCCAATCCACACATCGTTGGCGCTCGCCGGGGGACGATACCCGGTCGTCGCCTGGGTTAGCGCCGGTTGCGAATCGATCAGCGTAATGATGTGATGCGGCTGCACCGTCGTATACGGGGTCGTGCCAAAGTTCAGCCGGCCCTTTGTAAGCAACTGCGTCCCCCCGGTGTTCGCCGTCCCATCCATCATCATCGTCGCGGTCTGGTTCGGCACAGAGTTATTCGGTGAAGTAACACTTGCCGTGCATACGGTATATCCCCCCGGCGATGTTTGCCCATAACTCGCGCATTGGTGCGAGAGCTGTAATGGAGTTCCAGACATGCCGACTCCCACCACCGGCCCGCGCTCCACGTCCACCGTCACGCTTCGATTCACCGACACAATACTGCCGGGCCAAAACGCCAGGTTCCCAACATAGTTACCCTGCTTGATCGTATAAGCCGCAGTCGTCGACGAACCCGTGTCGTTGTAAGTGCATACTAGGCCGCCCGCGCACGCTGCCGCCTGAGTAAGTCCACGCGCCACATACCCGCACGTTCCTCCCGTGCCGCCCGTGCAACTTACCGCGTTCGGATACACCGCTCCAACTCCAAGAGGCGTCGTCATGCGAAGCACGTCATACGTTATCGCATCCGTTCCATTCGCCACTCTCGGCCACCGCGCCGGAATCGAATCGCTTCCCGTCGACAACCAGTCCAGCACCTGCATCGGAGAGGTCTGCGTACCGCTCGTCGTATCATTCGCCACGATGAAGTAGGAATACGGCGTAGAACCCGCGCCCCCCGCCGCAAATGCCCCTTCGGTCCCCCCATTGCCTGCAATCTGGAAACTAGACGCCCCGCTCGAAGCGCCTGCAATCAGTCCCGCGATTCCCAGCCCGGGATAAGGCGATCGCGCCGGCGACAGCGGGTTCAGTGCAGTGCTGCTCTCGGAATAAATATTCTTTAAGTACGCTCCCTGATAACTCCCCGTCGTATTCGACGAATACAACTGCCACGGGCCTGTCGCCTGCAACACCGTGTTCTCTATGTAAATTCCGTTCGAGTTATAAACCGTTGCTCCGTTTGAGCCATTCGCAGTTATCGTAGAATCGCGCAGCGTGATCACCGGAGCAACCTGCTGCGCCTGGTTCCCGGCAGAGAACACAAACGATCCCGTCCAGTTCACTCCGTAATTTAACGGAATCGCCTGATTATTGAAGTGCTGAATGGTCGCGTTCTCGTCGTCCCATAAATCAAAGAAATTATTGAAGCGCCCATTTTCCCCCACCTTGTCGTAGGAGATATCAATCAGGTGGCTATTCATCGCATTATCCAACACCGCGACATAGGCGAGCGCTACCACGCCAGGAGTCGTCTGCACAGCCAGACCCGCTCCCGGATGCGCATACTGAAACGTCGTCGCACTCGGCACCGCAGTTACTACCGCGTCTCCCCAGTAACTGCTGGTGTCGGTGAATAGAATCGTCACCATGTCCCCAACGCGAAACCCGTGCGCGCTCCCTGTCGTAATCGTCGCAACCTGCGTCGTTCTCTGTGTCTGCGTAATCCCCACGCCCGCAAACGCCGGGTTCGACGACATACTTACCGGCGTGCGGAAGGTTAATCCCGAAACCGTGTTATCCGTAAAGTCATTCGAACTCTTCAAATCTCCTATCTGCAAACACGCCCCACGCCCCAAACAGTTCAACGACACCCCGTACCCACTTAATACCGATTGATTCGAATGCAGATAAATCGTCCCATACACGTTATAATTGTTCACCGTACTATTCGGCCCATTCGCCGGTATCGTTACGTTACACTGGCTGTTCAGATATGACGTGGGCGATATGCCACACCCTGCATTCAGTGTCTCTTGAATTCCTGAAGAAGCTGAGCTGATAGAGTATCCGGCTGGGTAAGAATAAAACGGAGTAAACGTAATTGTTCCAGATGCCGCTCCTGAAAGGCATCCTCCGCTCGCTGTCACCACATTTACAGCTTCGCTATTCCCCCCGCCCGACACAAACACTTGATATCCAGCCCCGCTGGTGGTATCAATTCCCGTCGGACAGGGAGTTAGTGTAACTGTTGCTGGCACCCCGCCAGTCAGTAAGCTTGATATTGTTTGCGTCCATGTTAACGCGGTCGTCGCATAAGTGATGCCTGCCGGAGCGCCGCCGCCGCATAGCCCCCAGGTAGAGTTGCCCGTCAAACAAGTAATTGCGCTCGCCACTCCATTTCCTAACTCGCGCGTGGGAACGTTTCCACTAACCAGATCGGCTTTTCCTGCCAGTCCGTTATCCACGTAATGGCGATCGGCGGCTTGATTCGG
>JGI12635J15846_10003357_pt1 | contig 13923 bp, 12 predicted proteins | sample BlaSpr_A8_OM2_M2_FD_15846 | JGI IMG/M metagenome (IMG submission 15846) | reverse complement strand
GGCGAGGGGCAATCGGCCTGCGCCTGGACGACATACCCGGAGAAATGAACATCCGGCGGGAAGAAGCGACGAAGCTTGCGGTCAAGGCTGGCCTCGTGTGGTGTGATCCCGTGCTCGTTGCGCCGGCGGCGTTCGCGGAAGTAATGGCGGATGTACTTCGCGCCCTCAAGAAATTTCACGACGCGAATCCTCTAGTAGCTGGGATGAGCAAGGAAGAACTGCGCGATCGCATCAACCTTGGCCCCGAGGTCTTCTATGGCGTGCTGGGAAACTTAGCCGAAGAAAAGAAACTCGAAGTCGCAGGCGAACTCGTCCACCTGCCCGGCCGCGGCGTGGTAATGAAAGACGAAGAAGCCGAATCCAAGAAGATCATCGAGCAGGCATTTGCTTCCGCCGGGTTGAAAGTTCCGTCGCTGAAAGAAGTGCTGGCGGGCCTCAAGGTAGATAAAATCCGCGCCCAGAAGATTGTCACCCTGCTCTTGCGCGACAAAGTTCTAATCAAGATCTCGGAGGACCTNGTCTTCCACCAGAGCGCCCTCATGGACCTTCGCCACAAGATAGCTGCGCTCAAGACTACCGCTCCGAAAATTGACGTAGCCGGTTTCAAAGATATGACTGGAGTCAGCCGCAAATATGCGATCCCACTACTCGAATATCTGGATCGCGAGCGAGTNACGCGAAGAGTCGGGGATGAGCGCGTGATTCTATAAGTGCTCGCGTAGGGGCGGACGCATTCGGCCTCGGCCTCAGAATCAGAATCCATTCAGATCTTCTCTTCCGGAAACTCGACTTCCAACGCCAATGGCCCAGTCACGCGGTTGGTCAGGTTCGCCAATCCAACGAGCATATGCAGGTCAACAAGCTGTTCGTCGGAAAAATGTTTCTTGAGTTCCGCGAAGTCGGCATCGCTGGCGCTGTCGGGAGTGCGCGTAAGTTTCTCCGCATAGCCGAGCGCGACTTGCTCGGGCACACTAAATCCCGAGTAGTTCCCCTCCTTCAGAGCCTTCATCTGTTCCGGCGTGAGTCCAACGCGCTTGGCACCCTGGATGTGGTGTTGCGTGCAGTAATGGCATCCATTGAGGAGTGAGACTCGGAGATAGACCGCCTCGTACAGCTTGCGGTCGAGCGAACGCCCCACGCTGGCGTAGAATCCCAGAAAGTTGCCAAGCATCGCGGCACGGTGCGCCAGCGCTTTCTGGATGCTGCCGGGCTTGCCTTTTAGTTTGCCATCATAAATTTCCTTAACTTCCGGGCTGGCCTGCGCAGGTTCAATCAGACGAATCCGAGCCATGTGTCCTCCCCAATGCCCCTCTATAATAAACGCTGAGAATTCTTCACTCCCTCCCAATGTTAACCATTCGTGCCGCCACGATCGCTGACGCTGCCCTCCTCAGAAGATTGATCTGGGAACTTGCCGACTATGAGAAAGCTCCGGATCAAGTCCGGACAACGGAGGCCGACATCGCGCGCGACGGCTTCGGCGCGAATCCTCAGTTTCGTGCCGTAATCGCAGAATGGCAAGGACAGCCCGCGGGCTATGCGCTCTTCTTCAGCTTCTACTCGACTTGGCGAGGCGCTGGATTGTTTCTGGAGGATCTTTTTGTGCGTCCTGATTTTCGCGGGCGCGGAGTCGGCAAAGCGCTTCTTGCCAGCGTTGCCCGCGTCGCGGAGCAGGAAAACGGCGCTTTCATCCGGTGGGAAGTGTTGAACTGGAATCAGCCCGCCATCGCGCTGTATAAGGCGCTGGACGCCGATTTTCTCGACGACTGGCGAACGGTTCTTCTGGCGGGAGATGGTCTGCGGAAATTGGCGGAGAAAGCTTCATGAAGCGAATACGAATCATCGGCGCTGGCCTCGCGGGATCGGAAGCAGCGTGGCAGTGTGCCCGGCGCGGCGTCGCCGTCGAATTATTCGAGATGCGGCCGGTACGCGCGACCCCCGCCCACCAGACGGACGACTTCGCGGAACTGGTCTGTTCCAATTCCCTGAAATCCGACAGCGAGAACACTGCACCCTGGCTGCTGAAAGAGGAGATGCGGCGAGCAGGTTCACGGCTGCTCGAAATTGCCCGTGAAACCGCAGTGCCTGCCGGGCACGCTCTGGCCGTGGACCGAGCCGAGTTTTCCCGAAAGGTAACGGAAGCAATTTCGCGCGAACCACTCATCACGATTCGCCGCGAAGAGGTCATGCAAGTCGAGGCAGGCGAGCTCACCATTATTGCAACCGGCCCGCTGACGTCGGATGCGCTGTCACGGGAAATTGTGCGGCTGAGTTCTTCACCTGATTCGGCGGGAGGAGTCGGCTCCGATCCTTCGCGGGGCGAAGCCCCGCCACCGCACAATCTTTATTTTTACGATTCGATCAGCCCCATCGTCGAAGCCGATTCCATCGATATGAGCAAGGTGTACTTGGCGGCCCGGTACGATAAGGGATCGGCCGACTACATCAATTGTCCAATGTCGAAGGACGAGTACGACGTTTTTTACGATGCACTGCTCGCGGCCCAATCGGTGGAGCAGAAAGACTGGGAAAAGCTGAATTACTTTGAGAGCTGCCTGCCCATTGAAGAGATCGCCCGGCGAGGCCGCGATACGTTGCGTTTCGGGCCGATGAAACCGGTCGGACTGAAAGACCCTCGCACGGGCAGAATTCCCTATGCTGCCGTGCAATTGCGCCAGGAAAATCTGCGCGCCGATTCTTACAATCTTGTCGGATTTCAGAATCACCTGAAATTTGGGGAGCAGGCGCGCGTGCTGAGTTTGATCCCCGGACTGGAAAGCGCGCGGTTTCTGCGCTACGGACAGATTCACCGCAACACCTATATCAACTCGCCGACCCTCCTGAGCTCAACGCTACAAATGAAGGCGCATCCTAATGTGTTATTCGCGGGACAAATCTGCGGCGTCGAAGGCTACGTCGAATCGATCGCCACCGGTCTGATGGCGGGAATAAACGCAGCGACGCTTGCAACCGGCGGCGAACCAGCGGCTCCGCCGCGAGCGACCGCGTTTGGCTCGCTGGTCCATTACATCACGCAGGCGGAGAGCAAAAGCTTTCAGCCCGCCAACATAACTTTTGATCTGCTGCCCGCCCTCGACCGCAAGATTCGCGACCGCCAGGAACGCCATCGACTGCAGTGTGAACTTGCCCTGAGGGAGTTCGAGGCTTGGCTCCGGCTCAACTCTTTTCAAGCCACGCTACCGACGCCCTCAGCAGTCTGAGACGCGGCAAGCCGCGTCTCTACGGAATTGGCAGTTCCGCTGCCAAACAATCCAATCCGATATCGCGCCGGAACAAAGCACCTCCATTTCGCGTACATCAAGTCAGGAGCAACGCTGCGCTTTCATTTCTCGGCGAGCCCCGTCGAACCTTCACATGTCATTTCGCGATCTCATCCAGGACGTCTTTCGAACCCTTTGGGCGCACCGCGTCCGCACCCTGCTGACCATGTTCGGAATTGCCTGGGGAGTGGTCTCGATCGTCTTGATGGTCGCCGCCGGCGAGGGCCTTCGCGTCGGCCAAGCCAAACAGGCCGAAACCCTGGGCCGCGACATCATGATCGTCTTCCATGGCCGTACCAGCCTGCAGGCTGGCGGCACGCGGGCCGGCCGCCTGGTGCACTGGACGGATTCCGATATTCCCCATCTTCAGGAAGAGGCGATTGATTGCCAGTACGCGATCCCGGAGCTGGAGCAGAACACGGTGCGATCGCACACCGCTTACAACGCGGCCGCCTTCACGGTAACCGGCTCGACGCCGGAGTTTGCCGAGATTCGCAGTCTCGGGGTAAGCGAAGGCCGCTTCTACAATCAGGATGACCTCGACGAAAACCGGCGCGCGGCCTTTCTCGGGTCCGATGCGAAAAAACAGTTATTCGGCAGTCGTCCGGCCGTCGGCCAGTTCGTCTACCTCAACGACATACCCTTCACTGTCGTCGGCGTGATGTCGTCCAAGAAACAGGACTCCAGTTACGACGGGTGGGACGTCAACAAAATCTTCGTCCCTTTCTCTGCCATGCGGCGCGAGTTCCCCGATAAGCCGCCCGGAACGCCCGACACCTTCGACCAGTTGCTGGTCGTCCCGCGCTCCGTCGAGCACCACGAAGCCTGCAAGGGAGAGATCCGGCGCGTGTTGGGAAGATTGCACGACTTCGATCCCCGCGATAAAGAGGCCTGCCCCATCTGGGACACGATTCAGGAGGCAAAAGCCTTCCGCACCATGACGGATGGCATGAAGTACTTTCTAGGCGCGGTCGGCGTTGTGACTTTGTTTCTCGGCGGCCTCGGCGTCATGAACGTCATGCTGGTAGCGGTTCAAGAGCGCACTCGCGAAATCGGAGTCCGCAAAGCCATCGGAGCTCCCGCGAACAGCATCCTNCGGCAGTTTTTCCTGGAAGCGCTCATNGTTGCGTTGATCAGCGGCGGCGCGGGTCTAATGATCGCGTTCGGCCTGTGCGCGNTGGTCAACCTGCTGCCGATGCCGGACTTCTTCGCCGGCCTGTTGCCGACATGGCAAACAGGAACCGTTGCCNTCGCCGTTCTCGGGACCATTGCCATCCTGTCCGCCCTGTATCCGGCTCGCCGCGCCGCCGCCATCGATCCCATCGAAGCCTTGCGCCACGAGGCAGGCGGCTAACATGATCTATCAGATCCTCAACGAAGCCTGGATCGCATTGCGGCGCAACCGCACTCGCAGCGCCCTCACCATGCTTGGCATCGTTTGGGGAATCGCCACCGTCACACTGCTGATCGCATACGGTGGCAGCTTCCGCGAAATTCTGGTCGGCGGCTTCAACGCCTTCGGCAAAGGCGCCGTCATCTGCTGGCCGCAGCAGACCAGCGAGCAACCCGGCGGCCAGCGCGCCGGCAAAAAAGTCGTTCTCGAAAAAGCTGACATCGACATGATCAAGGAGACCGCCAACTATGTGCGCCACGCGTGTCTCGAGACCGTGCGCCGCCCCGGTATTGCCTATGGAAATCGCATGGTCGGCACGGCGCCCGTCCGCGGGGTTTGCCCGGAATACGGCGATATGCGCAACGAACAACCGTCAGAGGGCCGCTGGATCAACTCTCTCGACGAACTCGAGCGGCGCCGCGTCGTTTTTCTCGGAGCGCGCGTGCGCGAGCAGTTGTTCGGCGGACGCCCTGCCGTCGGCGAAACGGTNGTNGTNGCAGGCGTGCGGTTTACTGTGATCGGCACCATGGATCGCAAGATTCAACTGAGCAACTACTTCTCCAGCGACGACGAGTCGACNTGGATTCCCTACTCTGCGGCGAGTGATCTTTGGAACGCGAAGTATGGCGACGTGCTCGTGTTTGAACCCATCGCGCCACAGTTCGAGGCGCGCGCGGAGGCGCAGGTTCTCGCCGCAATCGCCACCCGCCAGCAATTTTCCCCCACCGACAAGAAGGCGATTCAGATGTTCGGTCGCGAAGAGTTTCGGCCCGTCATCAACGGCATCACGATCGGTCTGCAAGTGCTGCTCATCTTTATCGGTATTCTGACACTCGGGATCGGCGGCGTTGGCGTCATGAACATCATGCTCGTTTCGGTGGATGAGCGCATCCGTGAAATCGGCTTGCGGCGTGCGCTAGGCGCCAGGAAATGGCACATCAAAACCCAATTCCTTGCGGAGACGCTGCTCATCATGCTGCTCGGCGGCGCCATCGGGATCGTGGTGTCCTATGTGGTTGCGGTGGGCGTGGGAACCCTCCCGCTGCTGGGCCCGCTGTTCGAAGACGACTCTGGGAAAGCGGACATCCACCTCAGAATTTCATTCTTTACCGTTATGATTTCAACGCTGGTGTTGCTGTTCGTCGGAGTGCTGAGCGCAATGATTCCCGCCTCGCGAGCCGCGAACCTGGATCCCGTCGAGGCGCTGCGCTATGAATAATTCCCCGGTGGAGCAACGGGCGCCTTCGCCCGTTCCGCCATTGACGCCGCAAGTCTCAGCGCGATACCTTTGCGGCGTTGGTTCGAGGTGATCGAATGCCCGTCTCCGCCGTCGACTCCGTCCAGCCCGCCCTGCAGCACACGCGCCAACAACTCTTCACCCGTTTCCGCTTCGGGCAATGGTCCCGCCTGGCGCTGGTTGGAATTCTGGCAGCGGAGCTCCACGTCGGCGGATGCAGTGTCCCTAACTTCGGCGGCGGTTGGCCTCGTGTCCCGCAGAAAAACGATGGCGAGTTTCTTCCATCGGGCTTGGCGAATGTTCTCTCTCCCTTCGACCGGGCAAACATCCCCGCGCACATTTCCGAGCACATCGCGCAGTTCATTGGATTGATCCTGGTCGGAATCTTCGCCTTTATCGTACTGGCGCTCGTCTTTCTTTACCTCAACAGCGTATTCCGGTTCATCCTCTTTGACTCGGTTCTAAGCCGGCAATGTTCAATTGGTGATGGTTGGCGAAAATGGCGGCACGCCGGCGGCCGATTCTTTCTGTGGCAAATTGTGTTTCTGGTTTCCACGTGGCTGTCGCTGGCGTTTTTCGTGGGCTTACCGCTGGCCCTGGCATTCGCCGCGGGATGGACGACAGATCTGCGGCAACACATCGTGCGCCTGATAGTCGGAGTGATTCTGCTCGTGGGCCTGTTCGTAGCGTTCGTGCTGGCAGTAGCCGTGATTCAGGCGCTCGCCAAAGATTTTCTGGTGCCGATTATGGCTCTCGAGGACCTCGACTTCGCCGACGGCTGGCGCCGCCTGCTGGCGATGATCGGCTTGGAGAAAGGGCGATTCGCCATTTACCTGCTGCTTAAGCTGGTGCTTGCCATTGCGGCGGGAATCCTGTTCACCATCGTCGCGATCGTTCCAGCGTTGTTGGTCTTTGTCCCTGGCGTGATTGCAGTGCTGGCCGGTAGGGCCGCGGGAATGGGATGGAACGTTACGACGATCAGTCTGGCAATAATCTTTGGAAGCGTGCTGCTGCTCCTGCTGATTTACCTGATCGCTCTGGTGAGCGTGCCGGCCACGGTCTTCTTCCCGGCGTACGCGATACATTTTTTCGCGTCTCGATATCCAAATCTCGGCGCGCTGCTGAATCCGGCCCCCACGCCTGCGGTTCGGGAGTTGCCCCCAGTTCCGGAGTCTCCGCCGCCGTTCGAACCGCCTCCCCTGCCGCCTTCGGCCGAGCCCATCGGCTGATCTTGCTCATGGAGAGCCGGGCGTCCCCGCCCGGCCGCCTAATTCCCCAAGAACGCGCGAGGCGCCCGTCACCCCACTATTTTTGGGCGGTGCTCGGCTCGTGCTCATGTCCCCAACTGAAGCGCCGTCCGATGATGCACTTTACAATCAAATGATCGGCGGAGCTGGAAACATCCATACCCGCTCCGAAATTAAACTCCCAGTCGGCGAAAGATTAAGGTCAATCCCAGGAAAGATCTGTTGCGACTGTTGGGAAATAGGATTGAAGTTTGAGACCGGCCCCAGGCCTCCGTAGTATTCCAGACCGCCCGTGATTTTCTCGGTGGAATCAAAACTGACTTTCACATTCGGAGAAAATTCCCTCCCCTGCCTGTGTTCAGACCATGCAACGCCCGGTCAAACAGGCGCCACGCCATTGATCACTTGCTTGGAGCCGTCCACGGTGAAGTTGGAATGTATTTCCACCATGATGACGCTCTTTGGAGTCGCTTCCGAGGAGTAGACCTGGATTTCGTAGTTGTCCTAAGCCCGAGCCTTCGGACTGAGCAGTAAAAGACTGAGCGCGACAAAGATCGCACCTAGCACTACTTGCGAGAAATATTTCACGATCCATCCCTGACTTAGATCTATGGAGCTGGAATATGCCGCGTGCAGCGACGCTGCATGAATGTTTGATTCTAGCGGGTCGTGGTTGGGAGCGGGGAATGCGCGGCAGATTTAACGAGTGAAGATAGCGCCATGGAACTCTCTTCATCTTTCAGGTGTCCAATGTTTTAGGACATGCGCGTGCCGGTTCCCGTTTCAACGAGAGGACATTCAAATGGCAATNTCCACGGCAGGCGGTGGTCCGTTTTCGACAGGTCCAAAGATGAACGTCACTCCCTTGATTGACGTTCTGCTNGTGCTCATCATCGTTTTCATGCTGGTTGTGATCGAGCAGAAGCCGGTCGGTTTGCAGACAGAGATTCCGCAGCAGCCCAAGTCGACGGGCCCCACGATCCCGCCGCCACAAACNACAATTGTGCTTCAGATTCATCGCGCGAAGCCGGGAGCGGAGCGTTCTGGGGTCNATCNAGCGCNGACCGAACACCCGCAGGTGATGGTGAATGAAGAAACAGTGGACTGGGACCACCTACGCGAGCGGCTGCGAGATATTTTCGCCATTCGNGTGGAGCGGATCGCCTACGTCGAGGCCGACGACGATATCGATTTCCAGGACGTGGCCGACGTGATTGCAATCGCTCGGATTGCCGGCGTAGACCGCGTGGGGCTGCTGACGGAGGATGGGAAGCATGTTCCTAGGGCGGGTTAGGAGCCAGCTTCGACTAGTCGGAACGTTTCAGCAAACGGTAGCCGTCCAAGTCGGTCGTGAGTTTCTTCATCTGCCTAACGGATAGCTTTCGAAGAGTCCTGCCGCCGGAAGTCACGGTGATGGCCCACGTCCCCAAAGGATCATCGGCACCGCCGACTTTCATAGAGTTAAACAGATAGACACCGCAACTGGGGCGATAGGCCGGAATACCCACTATGACTCGCCCGTCGACGGGTACCGGATAATCCGTTACATGATCGACATCGACGTGGACGACATAGAGGTCTGGGGATTTCGCAATAACTCTGACACGTTCTTGTGACGGTGCACTAATCACGGGCAGTCGATAAGTACAGCCTTCGAGAGCTAGGGTCAAGGCCCACCCGACAACAGAGACAAATAGAATCTGGAGCCGGGGTGTGGCAGCGGATTTCATGGCCATTTCAATTGTAGATCGGGATACCACAATCGGTTCGCGGAATAAACTCTACGCCGCTAAACCGCAGAGCAGAGCGTTTATGAAACGCGTGCTAGTCGCGCGCCCGATTCTTAATCCAAATAGGCGAGCCCATAAACCCAAATGCCGCACGAATCTGGTTCTCCAGAAAGCGCTGATAGGAAAAGTGCAGCTTCACCGCGCGGTCGGTGAACAGCACGAACATAGGCGGCGCAACTCCCGCCTGCGTCATGTAGAGGATTTTCACGCGCTTGCTCACCGGAACGGAGGCGCGTTCAAAGTCAACCGTCCTCAGGAAACGGTTCATCTCGCCGGTCGTGATGCGCTTGCGGCGCTCGGCAGCCACCTTCTCGATCAGCGGCAGAATTTTTTCCGTCCCCTTGCCGGTGTGCGCGGAGAGAAAGAGCACCGGAGCGTAGGCCAGAAACTTGAGTCCGTAGCGCAGGCGCTCTTCGTAGAGAGCGCGGTCCTGGGGGCGCTTGGCGTCCTGGATGCGTGCCGTCTTCGATTGGCTGATGGCGCGCTTTTCGCCGCTCGCCACGAGATCCCATTTATTGACCAGAACAATCACCGAGCGTCCGCTCTCATGCGCATAGCCGGCGATGTTAGCGTCGAGCCCGCTGGCGCCTTCGGTGGCGTCGACCATGAAGAGCACGATGTCGGCGTCTTCAATATTCTTGCGCGCCATGACCACCGAAAGCTTCTCCGCCATCAGCCGCGTCTTGCCTTTGCGACGGATCCCNGCCGTATCAATGAAGCGAATCTTGCGCCCTTTGTACTGGATGACTTCGTCAATNGAATCCCGCGTGGTCCCNGCGATGGGCGAGACAATAGAGCGCGACATTCCCGTGAGTTGATTCAGCAGTGTGGATTTGCCGACATTNGGATGCCCGATGATNGCCACCTTGATTTCATGCGGCTCCTCAGCAGTTGGTGCGGTTTCCCCTGTGCCTTCCCCCGTGACCTCAGTGACCTCTGTGGTTGCCTTTGCACTCGCAGGCAGCACTTTAAGGATGGCGTCAAGCAGATCATCGACACCGCGCCCATGCTCCGCCGAAATCGGAAACATATTCCGCATCCCGAGCACATGAAACTCGTCGAGCAATCGATCCTGCTTGTCCGAGTCCATCTTGTTGACCGCGAGAAAGAGCGGCTTGCCGGTGCGCGCGAGCAGCCGAGCCAATTCGCGATCGGGCCCTGCGATCTCGGTGCGCGCATCGACGACCATGACAATGGCCGCCGCTTCGTCGAATGCGACCTTGGCCTGGCGAAAGATTTCCGACGGAATGAGATCTTTGTCATCGGGAACGATGCCGCCCGTATCCACCACGCGAAACTCGTGCCCCAGCCATTCAACCTCGCCATAGAGGCGGTCGCGCGTGATGCCCGGCTCATCGCCGACGATGGCGCGCCGCGATCCCGTCAGATGGTTGAACAGCGTCGATTTACCGACGTTGGGGCGCCCGACGATGGCGACAAGAGGGGATGGCTTTTTCTTGCTCAAGGCCTTTTCTTGCTCAAATGTTTTCTTTCTTAGCGGCGGGGATGAGTTACGATGCCCGTCCCGCTATTATAGAGACTCCGTGCCTTCCTCATCCCATCCCGTGTCCCCTCCGGAAACTCGGCCTGCAGGATTCTCCCTGTACCAGTTCTTCGCGCCTGGGGGCCTGCTCTCGAAAACGCATCCTGCGTATGAGTTTCGCCGCGGGCAACTGCAGATGGCGCAAGCGGTAGAAGAGGCCCTCGAAGAAAAGCGCCACTTGATCGTTGAAGCCGGCACGGGCACCGGCAAGACGCTGGCTTATCTGCTGCCCGTGATCCGCTCGGGCAAACGAGTCATCATCTCAACCGGTACGAAGAACCTGCAGGAGCAGCTCTACTTCAAAGATGTTCCGGCGCTGGAGCGGGCACTGTTCCCTGAAGGTGATCGCAAACTGAGCGTCTGCTATATGAAGGGGCGCAACAACTATCTCTGCCGCAAAAAACTTTTCGATCTCACCGACCAGCCGGTGCTCAGCGGCCTGGAAGAGATCGAGCAATACCGCGCCATCGCCGCATGGGAGAAAACCACGCAGTCGGGCGACCGCGCGGAACTCGCGGAACTGCCCGAGGCGAGCGCTCTTTGGCACAAGCTCGACGCCCGCGCCGATACCTGTCTCGGGCAGAAATGCAAGGACTGGGAGCATTGCTTCATCACCGAGATGCGGCGGCGCGCGGCTGAGAGCGACATCATCATCGTCAATCATCACCTCTTCTTCGCCGACCTCTCCATCAAACTCCAAGCCGAGGGCGCGCCCGACGCCGGCGTCCTTCCCGAGTGCGGCGCCGTTATTTTCGACGAAGCGCACGAACTGGAAGAAATCGCCGGCAACTACTTTGGAATTTCGGTTAGCAACCTGCGGATGGACGAAGTGACGCGCGACGTCGAGCGCCTTCTGCAACGCGAAAAGCTCTACACGCCACAGATGTCGGGAGCGATTCAGTCGGTGCGGGAGCGTTCGCAACTGTTTTTTTCGCTCCTGCCCGCGAGTGAAGGCCGGTTTGCCTTCGACTCTCGCCGCGAGTTCCTGGAAGAGAACGGCGAAGAATTTCTCGCCCTCAATCAAGCGCTGTACCGGCTGGGCGCGGAACTGGAGCAACTTCCGCAGAAGCCGGAGGAGGTCTTCACGCTCACGCGACGAGCGCAGCAGTTGCAGGTACAACTTCGCTTCGTGATGGAGAACGAGGATCCCAACACGGTCTTCTGGATCGAGCGGCGCGGATTCCGTGGAGCGCCCGGCGCCCCCGCCCGGCGGAAATCATCCGACGAAAAGCACGCAGGCGGACGAACGAATGTTTTTCTGCAGGCCACTCCGATTGAAGTCGGCCAGATTCTGCGCGAGTGTCTGTGGTCGAAGCTGGAAACGTCGGTGCTGACCTCGGCAACGCTGGCCGTAGGCGGCGCTTTCGACTACATACGCGGGCGGCTCGGGCTCGACCACGCGCGCGACTTGATCGTCCCCTCGCACTTCGATTACGAAAGCCAGGCGATCCTTTACGTCCCGCCCGATCTGCCCGATCCACGCACGCCACAGTTCGCCAGCGAGGCGACCGGCGTGATCCGGCGGTTGCTGGAGATTACCCGCGGACGCGCCTTCGTGCTCTTCACCAGCTACGCGCAGATGAATGAAATCTACGGCCGCCTTCTTGGCCAGCTGGAATTTCCCATGCTCAAGCAAGGCGACGCTCCGAAATCGGCGCTGCTCGAGGAGTTTCGGCTAACGCCCAACGCCGTGTTGTTTGGCACATCTTCGTTCTGGCAGGGCGTGGACGTGCAAGGCGAGCAGTTGAGCTGCGTGATTATCGATCGCTTGCCGTTTGCCGTCCCGAGCGATCCGGTGGTGGCGGCTCGCGTGAGGGCTATCGACGCAGGCGGCGGCAATGCCTTCTTCGAATATCAAGTGCCGAGCGCGGTCATCACGCTGAAGCAGGGCTTTGGAAGATTGATTCGCTCGTTGCACGATCGCGGTTTGCTGGCTCTGCTCGACAATCGGATTTTGAAGAAGCAGTACGGGCGCGTGTTTGTGGAGAGTCTGCCGCGCTACAGCAGAACAACAGACCTCAGGAAAGTAGAGGAGTTCTTCGGGAAGATATCGAATGATGTTTGATGGAGCGCCGGCCGACTCGCCCGGAACGACGGGGGAGTCGGCCGTCCCCACACGAGCACAGCGAACTAAAGGCTATTCTGCCGCCACTTCCTTATCGACAACGACCTTCAGATGCGTGGTCACGTCCTTGTGCAGCTTGACGGCGATAATGAACTCGCCGACGGTCTTCAGCGGTTCGTGCAACTGGATCTTCCGGCGATCGATGTGAAAGCTCTTCTTCTCGAGCGCGTCGGCAATATCTCCGGCCGTGACCGATCCGAACAAGTGATCGCCTTCGCCTGACTTGCGCAGAAACTTCACTTCCAGTCCGTCGAACTGCTTGGCCAGCGCTTCGGCTTCCGTCTTTTCCTTGGCGGAGCGGCGCACCGAGGCCGCCTTCATCTGCTCGATGACAGTCTTGTTGGCGGAGGTCGCCTCAATCGCCAGTTTCTTGGGCAGCAGAAAATTCCGCCCATATCCCTCGGCGACTTTCACCACCTCGCCGCGGGTGCCCAGCTTGGGCACATCTTCTTTCAGGATGACTTCCATGAATAACTCCGTTTCGTAAGTGACCTGGTCGTTAGTCGTTGGTCGTTGGTCGTTGTGCAAATTCTCAAACTGCCGCTGACTGCGGGCGACTAGCGACCAACGACGATCTTGAATTTACTGTGCGCGCCCGGCAAACGGCAACAGGGCGATATTCCGCGCCTGCTTGATGGCCCTCGACAGACGGCGCTGGTGCGGCATGCACACGCCGGTCAGGCGTCGCGGAGTGATCTTGCCGCTTTCCGCCACGAACTGCGCCAGGAGCCGCACATCTTTGTAGTTGACCGCCTCGATCTTCTCGACGCAGAACTTGCAAACCTTTTTGCGCCGGAAGTACTTGCGGCCGCCTTCGCGGGGACCACCGGGGCCTCCGCCGGGACGCGGACCGCGCGGACCGCTGCGCTCGGGGCGATCGCCGCCACTACGCTCCGGCCGACTTTCGCCGCCGCTTGATCCCGCATGCGCGGTCGGTGCTTTTGTTTCTTCTGCCATAGTGCTCCTGCTTTCTGAGAATTCGTAATGGACTGGCGAGATGCCCGCGCCTTACCGATTCATCACGCGACCATCGAAGCCGCCAATTAAACCGGCGCCGAGGCCGGTGTTTCCGTACCCGCTTCCGCCGTTGCTGGTGTTACCGAAGCGGCGGTGGCGGCCGGGGCGGCGCTGGCTTTCTTCTTTGAGTCGCGGATCTTCTTGATTTTGTCGAGCCGCTTCAGTTCCTCGTCAGTGCGCACGGTGAGGAACTTGATGACCGGCTCGGTCACACGCAGGCGGCGTTCGAGTTCGTGCACGACGGCGCCGACGCCGTCAATCAGCATCAGCACAAAGATGCCATCATTGAA